>Ga0335071_10006159_pt1 | contig 12396 bp, 10 predicted proteins | sample Lox_Sample_15_FD_206724 | JGI IMG/M metagenome (GOLD analysis project Ga0335071, IMG submission 206724) | Soil microbial communities from Loxahatchee National Wildlife Refuge, Florida, United States - Lox_Sample_1.5 | ecosystem: Environmental > Terrestrial > Soil > Wetlands | place: USA...
CGTGCGCCGCTACCTGCGTGTCTCCGGCTCCGAGATCGGCTGGGATTTCGTGCGCGCGGCCTACGCCTCGGTCGGCCGTCTGGCGATTTTCCCGCTGCAGGACCTGCTCTCGCTGGGCAGCGCCGCGCGTTTCAACACGCCCGGCCGCGCCGAGGGCAACTGGCAGTGGCGCTACGGCGACCACGACCTCGACTGCCTGGGCGGTGAGACCACGCGTTACCTGCGCGAACTCGGCGAACTCTACGACCGCACGCCCGACGCCGCCGTCGCCGCGACCGTCGCACCCGCCCCCGCAGATTAATGACCTTGGGCTTTGCGCCTCGGGAGCGTGACGTGGCCACGAGCGCCCGCGAGTGCGACGTTGATTTTCGCCGGCCGGCTTTCCATCTTCGCTTCGCCTGCCTGCCTGCGGTTTGCCGGCAATCTAAAATCGCCATTCCAAAATCGAAAATTCCATGCCCGAAGTTCCCGGTCTCCGCAGTCCCTACGCCCAAGTCGGCCGGCTCGTCTACGTCGGCCGTATGCTCGATAAAATCCGCCTGCACGCCGCGGGCCGGCTGCCGGCCGAATACGTGGCCAATCTCGGATCCAATCTGCCGGGCCGCGGCTTCGATCATCTCTGCTGCACGTTTCTTGACGTGGATTATGCCGCGCTCACCGAACGCACGCTGCAGGGCGGCACCGACGAGGAAATCCTGGCCTGGTGCCACGCGCGGGGCGGCCCGCGCACCGACCTGCAATGCGAGGTGTGGAATGGATTCCTCAGCAAGCGCGGCTGGCGCGACGCCGTCTCGGCGCGCCTCCAGCAACGCATCCATGAATACGGCCTCGAGGGCCAGGGCGTCGAAACGTTTTTCGACCTCATCGACCGTGATGAGGATCGCGATCCGGCCATCACCCGCGCCCGGTAGTTCGCCGGCCGATCTCCAACTCCCCACCGTCCCCTGCCGCCCATGTCGCTCCGCCTCCTCGACCACCCGCTCGCCGCGCATTTCGTCACGCATCTGCGCGACAAAACCACCAAGCCCGCCACCTTCCGCACGCTCACCTACCAGCTCAGCCTGTTGCTCGCCATGGAGGCGACCCGCGATCTGGCCATGGCGGAGAAGCCCATCGAGACGCCGCTCGAACCCATCACCGGTCGCGTGCTGGCGCAGCCGCTCGTGGTGGTGCCGGTTTTGCGCGCGGGGCTCGGGATGGTGCAACCGTTTCTCGACCTGTTTCCCGACGTAAGCGTGGGCTATATCGGACTCGAACGCGACCATGAGACGGCCCGGGCGCACAGCTATTATTGCAAGCTGCCGCCGTTCGCCGGCAACCGGGTGCTGGTGATCGATCCCATGCTCGCCACCGGCGGCTCGGCCGCCCAGGCGCTGGCGCTGGTGAAGGCGGGCGGCGCCGTCGATCCACGCCTCGTGTGCATCGTCGCCGCGCCCGAGGGCGTGGCCGAGGTCGAACGTCACCACCCCGGCATCGTGATTCACACCGCCGCCCTCGACCGCGCACTCAACGCGAGGAAATACATTTTACCCGGCCTGGGCGATTTTGGAGATCGTTTATATGGAACGTGAAAACGTCACCGCCCAATCTGCGTTTTTCCCGGTATCGGAATGCCGGACCGAGGCCGGCGGCAATCCCTCGCCATCGACCGGCGCGCCCAAGCAGGGCACCAGCACAGGTCTGACTTGCGTTCCGCTGCCGTTCCATCAACAGCTAATTGCACGATTTCCACGCTTCATGTAATCAATCAGCTTGCCCAGGTACGGTTGCATCTGCGTCGATCAGACAAAGCCACATGGCCGCCACCGGCGCATTAACCCGCGAAAAACTTTTTGAAATTGCCCGCACCCTTCCAGCCGCACCCAAGGTGCTCGCGGGTTTGGGCGAGCTGCTGCAGGATCTCAATGTCGGCCTCGATCAGGTGGCCAACATGATCAAGCGCGACGCCGCCCTGGCCGCGCGCATCATCCGCATCAGCAACAGCGTCGTATACGGCGGCGGCGGGGTGCGCATCGGCGCGATCGAAGAGGCCGTCAACCGCGTCGGTTTTAGCGAGGTCTACCGGCTCGTCGGTCTGGTCACCAGCGATCGGCTGGCCGAGCGTCCGCTCATCTATTACGGAGTGGAGGCCGACCCGCTGCGCGAGCACATGCTGTTCACCGCCCTCGCCTGCGAGACGCTGGCCGAGCAGTGCGGTCTCGACGCCCGCAACGCCTATACCGCCGGACTGATGCGCACAATCGGCATGCTCGTGCTCGACCGCGTGGCCGAGCGCATGACCGAGGTCGTGCCCTACGACCACGGACGCTATGGCGGTTATCCCGTGTGGGAAGGCATCGTTTTTGGCCTGAGCAACAGCGAGGTCGCCGCCATGATCCTCACCGACTGGCGTTTTCCTACGGACATCGTCGACGCGGTGCGGGAGCATTATCTGATGCACAGCGCCGACTATGAAGACAAGTTTGCCTGCCTGCTGAATGTCGCCGGCCGCGTCGTGGCCGAATCCGGGCACACCCTGCCGGGCGACCGCCGCTATTGCGAACTGTCGCCACGCAAACTCGAGATCCTTGGCCTCACCGAGGAGCAGATGCGGGACGCGGGCAGCCGGGCGCGCGAGGTCTTCGAACGGCTGCGCGCCGAGCTGCATTGAGTCCTCCCGAGCGGGCGTGGCCCGCGGGGAAAGTGGATCGCGGCCGCCCTCCCGGTGTAACCGGCTTGTGTAGGCGCGACTATCTTGCTGTGCTCTGCGGCTAGCCCATGGCCGCCACCAGCGCGCTGACCCGCGACAGCATATTTCAGATTGCCCGCACCCTTCCGGCTACGCCCAAGGTGCTCGCCGGGCTGGGCGAATTGTTTCACGACCTCAACGTCGGTCTCGATGAGGTTGCCGACCTGATCAAACGCGACGTCGCGCTGACCGCGCGCATTATTCGCATCAGTAACAGCATCGTGTACGGCGGCAGCATCCGGATTGGCGCGCTGGAAGAAGCCCTCAACCGGGTCGGCTTCAGCGAGGTTCACCGGCTCGTCGGACTCATCACCAGCAACCTCCTGGCCGACCGCCCGCTCGTGTACTATGGAGTGCCGGCGGAGCCGTTGCGCGAGCACATGCTGTTCACCGCCCTCGCCTGCGAAGCGCTGGCGGAGGAGTGCGGGATCGACTCGCGCAACGCCTATACGATCGGATTGATGCGCACCATCGGCATGCTGGTGCTCGACCGCGTGGCCGAGCGGCTGCCCCAAATTCCGCCCTACGAACACGGGCGCCAGGGCAGTTACCTGGTGTGGGAAGGCATCGTTTTCGGCCTGAGCAACAGCGAGGTCGCCGCCATGATCCTCACCGACTGGCACTTCCCGACCGAGATCGTCGGCGCGGTGCGCGAGCACTATCTGCTGCGACCCGAGGACTACGACAACCAGCTCGCCTGCCTGCTCAACGTGGCCGGACGCGTGGTCGCCGAGGCCGGACACACGCTGCCGGGCGACCGTCGCTACTGGGAACTGTCGCCGCGCAAACTCGAGATCGTCGGCCTCCGCGAAGACCAGGTTCACACCGCCGGTGAGCGGGCGCGCACCGCGTTCGAGCGGCTGCGCTCCGAGCTGCATTGATCCGGCGAACTTTCCCCTCCCCTCGCGGTCGGACCCGCCATGATTTCGCGCGGTTTTCGTCTTCTCCTCGGCCTCGGGCTCCTGCCCGCGGCCGTGCCATCGGATCTCCCGGCGGCCGGTGCCCCCGTCGGGCACGCGGCCCCGGCGTCGCCTATCCTGGACGACGCGCGCCGGGCCCTGCTTGAAGACGCCCTCGCCCGGATCGCCGCCGACTCCGAGCGGTGGGCCTATACCGAGACTTCCCTCGCGAATGTCACGAAAGGGAAAAACCAGGGCGAAAAGGTCGTGCGGTACGATCCCTCCAGGCCCTACGACGAACAATACACTTTGTTGAAAATCGACGGACAACCGCCCACCGCAGAGCAGATCGCCCATTACCGCCAGACGCAGGAAAAACGCCGTCGCGAGCGCGCAGAGCGGGAGCGCAAGGGACTGCCCGGCCATGCGCTCGGCGACCTGGTGGACCTGACCCATGCCACGGTGGTCACGGAAGACGCCGCGAAGATCACCTTCGAAGTGCCCCTGCGCGCGCAGGGCAACCGGCGCTTTCCCCCGGAGAAGTTCCGGGTGCTGGCCCGGCTCGACAAGGAACACCGCGCACTCGAAAACGTCGCCGTGCGGTTGCGCGAGCCCTGGCGGACCGCCGTGGTGGTGAAGATCAAATCGGGGGAGCTCAACGCCGATTTCACCACCGTGGACCCGAAATACGCGCCCCTGCTCACCGGGGTGCAGGCCGACGGAGCCGGATCGATCCTGTTCATCCCGATCGGGGGCAGTTTCGATCTCCGGCGGACGGAGATCCAGCGCGTGAAGCCCTACCGCGAACGGCTCGATGTGAAGATCGGCCCGCTGAAAGTGCTGGATTTTTGAGCCCGCGCACCCGGTGGATCTACCGGGCCGACCCGGCTTCGTCCGGCGGGGTGAAGCCGCGCCGCAACACGTTTTCGACGGTGACCCGCGGAAACAGGAAGTTTTCCAGATATCCGCGCCCGCCGGCCTTCGTGCCGCCGCCGCTCATTTTGAATCCACCAAATGGATGCCGCTCCACGATCGCGCCGGTGATGCCGCGATTCAGGTACAGATTGCCGGCCTGCAGCTCGCGGCGCGCACGTTCCAGGGCGCCCGGACTGCGCGAGAAAAGCCCCCCCGTGAGTGCATAGTCGGAGCGGTTCGCCCATGCCAGGGCCTCGTCGAGATCCTGCGCCCGCAGGATGGCCAGCACCGGGCCGAAAATCTCCTCGCGGACGATGACATGATCCGGCTGGCAGCCAACGAACACGGTGGGCGGAACGTAGTAGCCGCCGTCCGCCCCGAGTTCGGGCGGCAGGCTCGCCTGCCAGGCGAGGGTGGCCTCCTGTTTCCCCTGCTCGATGTAGCGAAGAATCCGCTGCTGCGCGTCGCCATCGATGACCGGATTGACGATCGTACCCGGTTGGGCCGGATCGTTAATCGTCAGCGCCTGACACGCGGCCAGGAAACGTTCCACGAAACGATCGTAGATGCCGGCGAGGACGATCAGCCGCGACAGGGCCGAGCACTTTTGCCCCGCGTAGCCAAACGCGCTGTAGAGTGCAGCCGGGATGGCCTCGTCGAGATCGGCATCGTTGTCGATCACGAGGGCATTTTTGCCACCCATTTCGCACACCACCTTCTTGAGATTGGGTTGACCGGGCGGCGTCTGGCCCGCGACGGCCCAAAGGTCGCAGCCGACCGCCCGCGAGCCGGTGAACGCAATGAAATCGATCTGCGGATGCGCCACGAGGCGCGCGCCAGCCTCGGAACCCCGGCACGGCAGGTAGGCGGCGACTCCGGCGGGCACGCCCGCCTCGGTGAGAATATTCATCAACTGCGCGCCGATGACCGACGTCTGCCGGGCCGGCTTGATGATGACACAGTTGCCGGCGACGAGCGGGGCAACGGTCAGACCGGTGAGAATCGCGAGCGGGAAATTCCACGGGGCGATTGCCACGCCGACGCCGCGCGGCGTCCACGTCTGCTCGCAATGTTCGCCCGGCACCCGCTGCGTGACGACCGGCCGGTCAAGCCGGCGCATCTCCGCTGCATAGAAACGGCAGAAGTCGATGGCCTCGGTGACATCCCCGTCGGCCTCCAGCCACGGTTTGCCGGCTTCCAGGATCAGGAGCGCGTTGAGCTCGGGCCGCCGCGCTTCCATCAGGTCGGCCGCCCGGTCGAGGACCGCGGCGCGGCGATCGACCGGCGTGGCCCGCCAGGCCGGGAAAGCCGCCCGGCCCGCGGCGACGGCCATCTCGGCGTCCGCCCCGGTGCCGCACGCCCAATAGCCGACGATCTGCGCCGGATGCGCCGGATTCACCGAGGGCACGTACTCGCGGTCGGCGATTTTCTTTCCGCCGATGATCAGCGGCCAGCGCCGGCCGAGCTGCGTCGTCTGGCCGGCTTGCAGCGCGGCCCGTTGTTTCTCGCGATTGGCGGCGATCGAGAAATCGGTGTTCGCGGCGTTGCGAAAATGGTAGGGCGCGTTGTCCCTAACGCGCCGTTCGATTTCTGGATCCGTCTGCGGCGCGTTGGGGACAACGCGCCCTACCTCTTCGAGCAGCTCCACCGGATTGCCCAACAACTGCTCCGTCGTGGCCTCGCCCCGGTGCGCCTGCCGGAGGAAGCTCTCGTTGCTGGTGTTTTCCAGCAAACGGCGGACCAGATACGCCATGCCGGGCAGCAGCTCGCCGATCGCGCAATACTCGCGAACCCGGTGGCCCGTCTGCCGCAACGCCGCCTTGAGCCCGTCGGCCATGCCATAGAGCGCCTGGAACTCGTAGGCCCGGGGATCAAGGCCCAGGCGTTCGGCCTGGGCGAGCGCATGGGCGCACGAACGAACATTGTGCGAGGCGAACGCTGGCGCGACGATGTCCGCATGCTCGAGGAGCAGGCGCGTAAGTTTCTCATAATTGGCGTCAGTCTCCGGCTTGCGCGACCAGACGGGAATCGGCCAGGCGCGTTGCTGCGCGACCACGGTCTCGTAATCCCAATAGGCGCCCTTTACGAGGCGCACGCCGATCGGGCGCCGGCGGGCACGGGCCCAGGCGATGAGTCCGCGCAGGTCGCCCTCGGCGTCCCGCAGGTAGGCCTGCAGGGCGATGCCGACCGCCGGCCGTTCGCGAAACTCCTCCTCTTCGCCGATCGCGCGAAAGAGCTCCAGGGTGAGCGCCTTGAGCTGGTGGCTCTCCATGTCGAAGTTGACGAACGCCCCAACTTCGGCCGCGCGCCGCAGGATCGGGCGCAGGCGCTGACGCAACGCGTTGAGGGCGTTCTCCGGATCGGCCGGATGGAGACCGGGCGCCAGCGCCGAAATCTTGACGGAGAGGTTGAGGCGCGGCAGCGGGCCATGCGGGCCGAGGTCACTGAAGGCCGGCGCGGGATCGGCGGCGATCGCCGCGGCCAGCGTGTCGAGCACCGCCAGGTTGCGCTGCAGGAACACGTCGGCCTCGGCGGCGTTCACGACCGTTTCGCCCAGCAGATCGATGGTCGTGGCGTAGCCGATACGCGCGTTGCGTTGGAACTGCCGGAGCAGGTCGGCGGGCGTCTCGCCGGCCACGAATTGCCGCGCCAGGGCGGTCACCTGCGCCTGCACCGGTCCGGCCACCAGCGCGGGCGCGAACGACGCCGCGCCGAGCCCGGCCTTGAGCGCGGGGTGCAACGCGACGGCCCGGTCACCCAGGTATTCCTGCAGGTGGCGCACGATTTCGCCCGGGGTCGACAACCCCGGCAGCACATCGACGAAACGGAAAAGTTGCGCCCGGAAGGCGGGATCCTGCATCGCCCAGTCCAGCAGGCGGGCATAGGCGCCCTGGGCGGAAAAGATCCCCGGCACCGGTGCGGCTGCCATCAGCGCAAAGAGCCGGCTGCCATGGGCGCGGACCGCGCTTTCGATTTTCGGGTCGGGCGGCAGAAAGCCAGTGGCCGCCGCGGCCGGATCAGTCGGGTGAAACATGAGGATAACTAACGTGGTTGGCCGCAATTTGCGAGCGGCCCGGAATGGTGGCCGCAGCGGGTCCGGGCTTCCGTCCACAGTTTTCTTCCCCCGTTTTGCCCTCCCCAGCCCGGGCCGCCAGACCCATGGGTCTCTCCGGGAAATTCACCCGATGGATGGCAGGCAAGTTTCGTTCTTAAGCGGCTTGCAGTAATGCCGATGCAGCCATTGAATAGTAAGTCCGCCCATGTCAGCCACCGGAGCATTGACCCGCGAGAAGATCTTCGAGATCGCCCGCTCGTTACCGCCTGCACCCAAGGTGCTCGCCGGGCTTGGCGAGCTATTGCTGGACGTCAACGTCGATCTCGAACCGGTTGCCGACTTGATCAAGCGCGACACGGCCCTCGCCGCCCACCTCATCCGGATCAGCAACAGCGTGGCCTACGGTGGCAGCGGAGAAATCAAGGTCGGCACGGTCGAGGATGCAGTCAGCCGCGTCGGTTTCCGCGAGGTGTATCGGCTGGTCGGAGTCGTCACCACCGGCCGTTTGGTGGAGCGACCGTTGAAATTTTACAGCGTGCCGACCGAGCCGTTGCGGGTGAACATGCTCTACACGGCGCTCGTCTGCGAGGCGCTCGCCGAAGCCGCCGGTCTCGACTCCCGCAAGGCCTATTCCGCGGGCCTGATGCGCCCGCTCGGCATCCTGGTGCTCGACCGGGTGGCGGAGTTGCTGACGTCGGTCGAGCCCTACAATCACGAGACTCACGGCAGTTATGCCGCTTGGGAAGGGCGCACGTTCGTTTTCAGCAACTGCGATGTCGCCGCGATGATTCTCGCCGAGTGGGGCTTCCCCACTGAAATCGTCGAGGCGGTGCGCGATCACTACCTCATGCGCGAGGCCGATTACAAAAACCGCCTCGCCTGCCTGCTTAATCTGGCCGGCGGGATCGTCGCGGTGGCCGGCTATGCCCTGCCGGGCGAATACGGCTATTGGGAATCGACTCCGCGCAAACTCGCCACCCTCAACCTCAATATCCGCCAGATCAATCAGGCCAGCGACCGGGCCCGCGCCGCCTTCGACGCGTTTCGCGTGCACATCGGCTCGGAAGCCCCCGCTAAATCCTGCAACTCCGAGGAGCCTTCCGGTGTTCTGAGCACGAACGATGCAACACCCGTGCCAACAGAAACCGCGGAGGTGACTTCTCCGGACGAATTTACGACGTTCATGCGCTCCTACCAGAACATGGTCTATACCACTGCCGCCCGTCTCCTCGGCAACGAGACTCAGGCGGAGGACATCGCGCAGGAAGTCTTCATCAAAGCCTATGAACGCTGGGACGACCTGCGCGACAGCCCCGCGGCCGGCGGCTGGCTCAAGACCGTCGCCACGAACATGTCCCTCAACCACCTCCAGCGTTACCGGAAACGCTGGCGTTTTTTCTCGGAGATCAAGCGACCGGACGACGACGGCGGGGAGGACCAACCCGAGATCGAATTTGCCGCGCCCGACCAGTTCTTTGCCGGCCTGGATCAAACCGAGCGGCGCACCTGGATCGAGCAGGCGCTGGAGGCGCTGCCCGAACACCAGCGCGTGCCCCTCATCCTCTACCACTTCGACGACCTGCCTTATGAGGAAATTGCCGCCAAACTCGGCGTTTCGCTCGCCAAGGTAAAAACCGACATCCTGCGCGGTCGCGCCGCCCTCGCCCGCCTGCTCGCCCGCGGCGCCGGCCGCGAACAGCTCGCCCATTGAACCATCCGTACCACCTTCTTCTCCCATCCACCGACAACTTTCCCTCCGCCATGAAACCGCAAGACGAACAACGCCTGGAGCAGCTCATCCATCAGACGCTTCGCACGCTCCCCGACCGCAAGGCTCCGCGCACACTGGAATCGCGCGTCCTCGCCGGCATCGCCGCGCGGCAGGCGCTGCCGTGGTGGCGGCAATCGTTCGCTCACTGGCCATCGCCGGCGCGCGTGGTGTTTCTTGTACTGGCCGGCGCGCTCGCCACCGCGCTCGTACTGCTGGGCGCCTCCAGCTCTGCCGATGTGCTGCCCGCTCTCCGCGAATACCTGGCCCCCCTGGACCGGGTGCGCTCCGTCGCAATCTTCGTGGCCGACCTGGGCGCCACCGTCTTCCGCAGCATTCCCACGGTCTGGCTCTACGGCGTGGTCGCCTTTATCGCCACACTCTATGCAGCGCTGGTTGGTCTCGGCGCCACGGCCTACCGCACCCTCATCGTCAACCGCTAACCGCCCTTCCTCATGAACACCCCGGCCCGTAATTCACTTCGTGGCGCGATCGCCGCGCTCGGCCTCGTCTTTGCCCTGACGCTCCTTGCCCAGGAGACGACTCCACCTCCCGCCACTGCACCGGTGAAACCATCGGAAGCAGCGCCCGCTCCGACGGATCAATCGACGCCCGCCGCGCCTGCGGCGGTCCAACCGGCCACGCCAGCCAAAGCCCCGGCCCCGGCGCCTGCGCCCGCTTCCGCGGCCACTCCCGCCACGGAAGAATCGAAACCCGAACTTCGCCGGCTCGACACTCCGGCCGCCGCTGCGCCCGCCGCCCAAGCGAATGAACCCAACGTTTCCGGTGCCGCCCCGACCAATGCAGAGGACTGGAACTCCGGCAAGCGATCACCCCACATCAGAATTACCCACGGCAATACCGACGAACTTCCGCTCGGCGATCACACCGTACCCGCCGGGACCAAGACCTCCTCGGAAATGGTTTCGATCTTGGGCTCGACCACGGTCGATGGTGAAGTTGAGGGCGAAGCCGTGTCGGTGTTTGGCAACACGACGGTCAATGGCCGGACCAGCCGCGAAGCCGTGGCGGTGTTTGGCAATCTGACGATCAACGGCCACGTCGGTGGCGAAGCGGTCGCCGTGTTTGGCAATGTGGTGCTGGGACCCAAGGCCGTCGTGGACGGCAAAGTCGTCATCGTGTTCGGCACGCTGGACCGGCACCCCGATGCCGTGGCCCGCGGCGGGGTGCAGCGGGTCATGTCGATCGGCAACCTTCCGCTCCTCGGCAATCTGGGGGCCTGGGTGAAGCAGTGCGCGATGCTGGGCCGGCCACTCGGCTTTGGCGCAGGGCTCGGCTGGGTCTGGTTGATCGCGGCCGCCCACTTGTTCTTTTATGTGCTGCTCGCCCTGATCTTCCATCGCGGGATGGAGAAATGCGCGGAAACCCTCGAACAACGACCGGGCATGTCGATTTTAGCCGCGCTGTTGACGATGGTGCTCACCCCATTGGTGCTCCTCCTGCTCGTCATCACGGGCATCGGCCTGATCGTGATTCCTTTTCTTGCCATGGCGCTCTTCCTGGCCGGACGTTTTGGCCGCGCCGTCATGCACGCCTGGTTCGGACGGCTTTTTACCCGGCACTTTGGCGACAGCCCGTTCGCCCATGTCGCGGTGGCGGTGCTGATCGGCGGTGTGATCATCTCCCTGCTCTATTGCGTGCCGGTGTTCGGCCTGTTCCTGCATTTCCTGATCGGCACGCTGGGTCTGGGCGTGGTGATTCTCGCGCTCATCCTCGAGATGAAGAAGGAAAAAACCGTCACCCCGCCCGGGGCGGCCATGGTTCCGGCCGCCGTCATGCCGCTCCCGCCTCCGCCCGTGTTGCCGGTTACGCCCGGCGGAGCCGCCGGCATCGTCGCATCGGATACACCGATCGGTGGACCGGTCCATGGTTCGCCCTCGCCGCTGGCCGTGCTGGGCAGCCTGCCGATCCACACGGCGACTCCGCCGGCCCCGCCTCCGGCCCTGGCCACCGCCGCCGCGCTGCCCCGCGCCGGTTTCTGGGTTCGCATCGGTGCGCTCACGATCGACCTCCTGCTGTGCATCCTCGGGATGGTGCTGGTGGCTCATCTCCTGCCGCTGAGCCGGCTGGGCATTCATTTGAACGCCCTTCATCTGCCACTATTCGCAGCGGCTTACGGCGCCGTGTTGTGGAAACTGCGCGGCACCACCATCGGCGGCATCGTGTGCAACTTGAAGATCATGCGCCTCGACGACCGGCCGCTCGACTGGGCCACCAGTATCGTGCGCGCCCTGGGCTGCATCCTTTCGGTTGTGGCCATCGGGCTCGGCTTCATCTGGATCGCCTTCGACGGCGACAAGCAGTCGTGGCACGACAAGATCGCCGGCACCGTCGTCGTGCGCCTGCCCAAAGGCACTCCGTTGGTGTAAGTCGATGGGTTTAGGTTGAAGTTGAGGTTGAGGTTTGGCGAAAAATCATTCGCCTGTTGGGGCATGGCCGCCGCAAAAAATACTTCCACCGCAACGGGCGCCCCGGGGCGCCCGCTCGTCGGCATCATCATGGGCAGCACGTCGGATTGGGACACGATGCAACATGTCGCGCTCACCCTCGACACGCTGGGTATTCCCTACGAAAAGCGGGTGATTAGCGCGCATCGCACCCCACGGCTGGCCTTCGAGTATTGCTCCGGTGCGGCCGCGCGCGGCCTGAAAGTCATCGTCGCCGGCGCGGGCGGAGCGGCCCATCTGGCGGGGGTGGCGGCGGCACTCACTCCACTGCCGGTGCTGGGTGTGCCCATGGAGTCGGCCTCGCTCAAGGGGCTCGATTCGCTGCTCTCGATGGTGCAGATGCCCGGGGGCGTCCCCGTGGCGACGTTCGCCATCGGCAAGGCCGGTGCGACCAATGCCGCTCTTTTCGCCGCCGCGATCCTCGCGCTGAGCAACGCCCGGCTCAAGACCGCCCTCGACCATTACCGTACCGCGCAAACGCAGAAAGTCACCGACGCGAAGCTGCCGTAGGCCGCCCGCGCCCGGCCGATTGGTCTTCTGTAGCAGCGCTCTATGAGCGCCGA
>Ga0335071_10006160_pt1 | contig 12396 bp, 8 predicted proteins | sample Lox_Sample_15_FD_206724 | JGI IMG/M metagenome (GOLD analysis project Ga0335071, IMG submission 206724) | Soil microbial communities from Loxahatchee National Wildlife Refuge, Florida, United States - Lox_Sample_1.5 | ecosystem: Environmental > Terrestrial > Soil > Wetlands | place: USA: Florida...
ATCTGTGAGGCTATGTCGGAGAAGTTACCCCCAAGCTCTGCGCTGTCAGGGATAAACTGCTTGCCCGAGCTCGCTCCCTGGATGTTTTTCGTGTATTGCCAGTCGCCGAAGGCAAACACGTGATTGCGCCAGATCGGTCCTCCCAGCGTGCCGCCAAACTGGTTCTGGTGGTACACGCCCTTGCTCTTCGCGAAGTAATCGTCTGCATCGTAATCGGTGTTTCGGTTGAACTCGAAGGCGTCGCCGTGGAACTGGTTGGTGCCCGACTTGGTAACCACGTTGATCAGGCCACCGGAGTAGTTCCCGTACTCGGCGTTGGCGTCGGCGCTGATGATGCGGAACTCGGCGATGGAGTCGAGCACGGGAATCAGGAAGGTCCCGCCCTCGTATCCCTCGACCACGTTGGCGCCGTTCACCATGTATCCGTTGTGCGTTTCCTGGCCGCCGGAAATATCGAGAGCTCCGGAGTTGAGTGTGCCATTTTGCGGGCCGATGACGCCAAAGAGCGATGTATTGAAGGGAACAACGCCCGGCTGCAGGGCCAGCAGGTCGGTGTAGGCGCGCCCGTCAAGAGGTATGTCCTCCATCTCTTTGCCGCCGATGACTTGACCAATCTGAGCCGATTCTGTTTCCACCTGGACCTCGGTCGTGGTAACCGTCACCTGCTCGCTCGTCGAACCGACCTTGAGCACCGCATCGGCGTGGAGCGCTGAATCGACATCGATAACCAGACCCTTGGTCTCGAACTTCTCGAAACCCGCTTTGCTGAACGTGACATCGTAGTGCCCCAGCGGTAGCGCGGGGAACCGGTAAAACCCTGCTCCATCCGTCTCAACAGTCTGAATCACGCCTGTTTCAACGGCGGTGAGCTGGACGCTGACCCCTGGCACGACAGATCCCTGCGGATCGGTAACCGTGCCGGAGATTGTGCCCGTGTCGACGGCGAGCGCCAATCTGGTTGTGGCTCCCAGGAAGACGACAACAAGCAGGAGCTTGGCCCAGGACCTGAATAGCCTAACGGAGGGATCTTTCGCTATGCTCCCGGCCGCCAGGATCGACTTGCCTGTGAACGGACTGCGTACTGGCTTCAATAAGTTGCAAAGTCTGGCACTCACTGCCTGCTCCTTTCAAGCTTTGCCAGGCTCGAAGACCGGCGATTCGCCACTCTCTTCGGCCTGGATCTGAATTTCTTGTAGATTGACGAGCGGCGCTGAACTTCTCGAAATTCGTCCGTCAATCCGCCTGCGGATGGACCGCGTCCATGTCGTGCATCGTTGTCTGTTTGCGTGGTGTGGAGGGGGCCCGCCAATAGGAACGCAGATAACCGGCATCACAACGACCGTGGTTTCTTCGCGCCGCGAACTGCCCTGGAGCACTTGCATGTACGATCCCCAACGAAAAACTCAACTTTTTCCAAAAATAGGCAAAAACTTTATTTGACCTCAACTTTAAGCAGAGGATTCATGCACTGTCAACACAAAAATTAGGGTAAATCACAATATTATTACCGAACTTAAGTGCAAATTGAATTAATGGACGGCCTCCCTTGGCAAAATCGACCATTTTCGACCATGCGGCTTGAATTTCCCTGAGTCGGGATTGTCCTTTGAACTATGGGAAGAAAGGGTGATTTAAATCACGCGGGTTTGTTTCGCGCCAGAAAGAAGACGCTGAGAACTTCGCCCAAATCGATGATGGACGAGGGGATTCTGGTGCAGAACCTGCCACTGCCGCTTGCTGAGGGCCGGATCGGTGATCGCTGGCAGTTTCCCGGACCCGGCCTCGGCGTGCCTGCCGACCTAGTTGACGCCGGGGGCGCTCCGTGGCTTGCGCAGCTGGCCGCAGAAACGGCGGTTAGCGCATCATCCCGGCGAGGTGAGAAAGAACCCCGTCGCGGAAGTCCTCTTCTCCCCGGTCGGTAAACGGCGAGGTAGCGGGCTCATATCCTCCCTGATGCACAGCCTCTGCGGTGGGCAGATAGCCGAGCCAGCCGTTCAAGATTCCGTAGTAGAAGGTAAAAGGAAAGCGCGACTGATTCCGCACATCGACTGCGATTTTGCAAAACAGTTCGACCGGCGCGCCCCAAAGCACCGCTTCGTGGTTGATCTCAAGAAACTGAACGGGCACCTGCACCAAAGGGGTGCCTCCGGACGAGGTCCGGACATAGCTCTTGAGCGAGTCGGGCCACTTCAACTCCGCCCGCAATGGAGACTCGATGGTCGCCTCACTTTCGGCAAGGACTACATCGGAGGTCATGGCGCCGATACGCCGGTTGGCTTCAAGAATCCGATCGCCCAGCAGTACGCGAAACTGGTCCAGATGCCCCGATTCGGGATCCGGATAGACGCTATAGATCGGCGCAAGATTACCTTCGGCTCCATTGATGAAGAGCACGGGCGCTCCTAATTTCTGCTCCACGTATTGGGCCACCACGCCCGGTACATCCCCTGTGATCTTGAGGTTTTCCTGTCCCAGCACGGTTCCGTGAATGGGATAATTTGCCAGCAGCGCAATCAACTTCCCATCTGTCGTTTCCAGCCGGATCAAGCCGATCTGGCGGTCAGTCGGCCCATCAGGATTCAGTCCGATGGTCACCTTGCCGTCTTCATCCATAGCGCGGCGATCGATATTAGCCGTCGAGAAACCGATTCCAAAGCCGAGTCGGGCCGGCTGCAATTTCTCGCGCGCCTGGCGCAATCCTTCAATCAACTTGTCCTCAGCAAACTTCGTGTAGTCCGGATTTGACTCGCCGCTGCCGGCCTGGTTGTACCGCTCCGGCATGTAGGCGGCCGGCGCTCCCGGAGGTCCAATCTCCGGGGCCGAATGAGTGTGAGTCGCAAGCCACCAGATGCTCTCGGCCGGAATTCCCAACTGCTGATGAATGTCTTCCTTCACCTTGTCCGCGTACGCAGGCGAAAACATGCAGGTATCGGAAGAGATGAAATAGACGGCGGTCTTGCCATCGTCGATCGCGGCAATCCGGTGGTAGATCCGGTCGCGGACACCATCAGACTGCCTGGCTCTATACCCCGAAAGCCATTGCGGGGAACTCGGAGTGATATCCACTTCGACTGCGGAAGCGCGAAAAGTTCCTGCATGTGCCGCTGCAGCGAGCTGAAGGCAGGCGAGGAACAAAAACAAGACTCTCATCTTCATGGTGTGATTCCTATGGTCGGTTAAAGAAAGCGGTTGCCGTCAGTGCAGGAAATCCGAGATCAACCTGTCATCCTGCAGATCTGCCTCGTCGGTCAGATCTCCAAGAACATAACGGTAACGATAAGGCGGTCCGAGGTAAGTCACACGTCCCACCCAGTTCGTGGGGTCGGTCCAGAGTACTTGCCGAGGCCCCAGCATTTTGACCAAATCATCCAGATCCCAGTTGAGCGCAAAGCCCGGTATCACTGCGTCAGGCAATCCGGAAGCAACTGAATTCGTAAGCGCTGCCCGCAGACTGTGAGGTGTCCTGTCCAGCCATAGGGAGCTTATCCGCCGGTCTGCGGCCGCGGCAAACAGCAGCCAGATGCCCCCGACCCCGCGTGCCATGCCGCGAATCGAATCGGGATCGACATCAGGCCGCGCGCGCAGCAAATCGACGCCGCGAAGGATGTCGTGCGCCCTCATGGCCGGCAAGTCGCGGCCGATCAGGTTGGCATGCGTATCGTCGATCCAATCGCCGGAATAGGGTCCCTCTTCGTTTTTCATCTGGGATGCGCGAGGTTCGAGCTCCAGGACGACCCGGCCTGACTTGACCATCTTCTCCGCGATCTTCTTCAGCGGCATCGCGTCTCTTTGCCCGTCGCCGGCAACCATCAGAACTGCAGGTTTGCGCCCGGCGCCGACAGGCAAATACAGCGTTGCGTCGAGCCATATGCCGGGCTCGCTTTCAATCTGGATGTGCTGCCCATCTCCATTCGCTGCGCTCGGTTCGGCCTTCACCACCACCTTCGGCGAAGAGCCGTCGGTCGGAATGCCGAGGCTTTCGAGTTTCGTCCGCAATTCCGCAGGCGTGCCATTCTTCTCGTGGGCCTCGAGATCGGCATGGAGAATCTCGAAAAGCTTGCGGCTGCCCGGCTGGTCCTCGACGTGGCCTGTTGGCGTAACTGCAAGTTCGCCGGTCGAGAACATCTTCACCGGTTCCTCGTGAGTGTTCCCCTGCCCATTCTTCAGATAGCGGATCATCCATTCATAGACCGCTTCGCGACTTACGAGGGGCATGCCGTGGCTGCCCGGACCGATCATGAAGCCCACATGGTCCCGCGCATGATACAGGTCGTACCAGCTCTGCGCTTCTTCATAAACCATGTGCACGCCTTCATGGCTGAAACCGTACTGATCGGTCTCAGTGGCCTGCAGCAGCCATGGGGTGGGAGCGGAAAGTTCCACAAAATCGGCCGTATCCAAACCACTCACCAGCATCCGCGGAAAGACCATCTCGCCGTGGGGCCCTTCGGTGGCAAACATCGTCTTGAACGAACTCGGGTAGCAGGCGGGAATCACAACCTTCACGCGCGGATCGAGCCCTCCGATAAACGTGGTCAGCGCGCCTCCGCCCGAGCACCCGGCGGCTCCGATCCGCGATGAATCGACATCCGGCCGGCTGACAAGATAGTCGATCGACCGCATCGCGTCCCACACGAAGTAGCGAGCCAGGCCTTGCCCAATCAGCTGCGCTTGCGCGTCCATGATGATGTGTTCCGGAACCGACCACCCGGCCAGGGCTGCGTCCACCTGCCGGCTGTAGCTCTGCTCGCGCTCTCCCTGCCCGATGGGATCGAAGCACAGCACGACAAATCCTTTGACCGCGAGGTTTGCCGCCACTCGCTGGTTCTCGGGCTTGCCTTCCTGCGTGTGCCCGGATTGCATCAGCACCGCCGGATACCGGCCCGGTGCGTTCGGCCTGTAGATGTTGGCCGTCACGTAAAAGCCCGGCAAACTCTCGTAGATCACCTTCTCAATCGTGAATGCATCGGTGTGAATCTCGCCGGTCACTCGCGCATTCAGCGGGCCGCGGTAGTCTGGCAATCCTCCAACGTCGTCAAGAAGCTGCCGGCGCACAAATTCCTTCCGCTTCTCTGCCTCCTCAACGGTGTGGATTCCGCGGATCGCGTCATCTCGCCGCGCCAATTGCTGCTGCGCGATACCGTTCATCCAGGTCTGGAACGAATCGTCTGAGCCTGACTGCGCAACGGCCGCGGGAGACACGGTCGCTGCAATAGCGGCCCATGCAACGATAGAAGCAACAGATTTCATCGGAACACCGTTTGTAAATGCTGCCAGTCAGTTTCGGCGCTTCAGTTTCAGCGACCGGCACGCTCACTGAGAATCGCGACCTGCTCCGCCGCAAGCAAAAAGCCCCCGACCCCAAAGTTATAACTCGATCCCGGCATATAGTAATCCGGTTTACCGTCGGTTTGCTGAACGTTGCCGAGACGCCCGTCAGCATAGATCTCATTCACCATTCCGCGCCATGCCTTCGCCACTACCGGCGTGTAAGTAGCGCGGTCAAGGATGCCGTGGTTAATACCCCAGGCCATACCGAACGCGATCAGCGTAGAGCCGGATAACTCTGGCTGAGGGTAGTCCGCCGAATCGAAAAGATCGGCGTGCCAGAGGCCATCTTTCGGATCCTGGATGGATGCGAGTTCCTTGGCCATCTCCCGAACCTGGCTCTCATATTTCGGTCGAAGAGGGTAGTCCTTTGGCATGTACTCAAGGGCGCGTGCCAAACCGCCAATCACCCAGCCGTTGCCGCGCGACCAAAAGACAGTTCTGCCGGCGGGGTCCTTTTTGCCTATAAACGATTTGTCGCGGTAGTAGAGGTGATAGCGCTGATCGTAGAGCGCGTTCGATGTCTCCGTCCATCTCTTGTCGAGATAGTCGAGATACTTTGAATCGTGGGTTGCAGCGGCCATTCGTGTCCAGGTGCCCGGTCCCATGAATAAGGTGTCACACCACCACCACCAGATCGGAAACTGGTCCCCTCCCCACTCAGGGATCTTAGGCATCGGAGCGCCAAACAGGCCGTCGAGAGCCTTTCGCAGGGGCGCGATCTTCTCCGGCTTTGGATCAATGAAATACAGTTCCAGATACGTTTGCCCAAGGGCCTGATCGTCGTTGGCAGGCCAACCAAGCTCTTTCGGATCTTCGGCCCCCAGTTCCCAGTGGAACCGCTCCGCCATTCGCAGCATGGCATTGCTGTACCGCGGGTCGCGGAGTTCGCGCGAGGCCGCCATCAATCCGGTATCGAGAACGCCCCACGTCCAGCCCTGATCCAGGTACGGTTCGGCCCGCTTCAGTTCCCAGTCCGCCACCTTTCGCGTCGCAGCGCGCACCGCTGCCGGATCGAGAGATCCGGAAAGATTCGCCTTCGGCCCTGGGTCCCCGGGAACGTCGCCGAGGTGATGCGCAATGTCATCGTCGATGCCGGCCTGCTCCTCGGCGCTGATCTTCGGAAAGGTCGGAATGCCATGGGGCGAAATCATCTGCGGGTGCAACGTTGATGCCGCTATGGCCAGAGCGACTGGCAAGATCGCCGCCGGGCGCGCACCCTTCCGGACCCGGCTCATCCAATTCATCTGCGACTCCTTATTTGACTGGGTGCTGAACCCTCGATCACCAGGCAAATCACCTGTGAGCACCCTGCGCCCAGCCCGATTCCGCGGCCAATCTCAGTCAAAGCAATGCCGTGCGCGGCGGCTGCGGGAATCTGGTGATTATTCAATCTAGAAAGAGTACCACAGAGTCGGCTCCCAAGATCCGCGACTTACTTCAATTATGAATGATTCGATCTTGTCACTGGCCCGCAGTTTGCGAAAACCAGGGCGAGAAGTCGTCAACTCATTTGCCGGGCGTCATCAAGCGCCGCTTCCAGCAAATCCATCAGGCTATGCAGCAGAACCTGATGCCCCTCTTGAATGCGCGCGGTGTCAGAGTGGCGCACCAGCAAAGACTCGCTAGCCAGGCCGGCTGCATCCCCACCGTCATGGCCAAGAAACGCAACGGACGGCAAGCCAATTTCGGCGGCGGCCTCTAGCGCCGCGACAACGTTCCGCGAACGCCCGCTGGTCGAAAAGACCACAAGCACATCGCCGGGTCTAGCCAGGGCGCGCAACTGCCGAGAGAAGATATCGTCAAAACTGAAGTCGTTGCCCACGCAGGTTGTGAGCACCGAATCGGTTCCCAGCGAGATTGCCGCCAGTGGATGACGATCTCTCTTGTACCGGCCGACCAGCTCTCCCACCAGGTGCATGGCCTCTGCCGCGCTGCCCCCGTTGCCGCAGACCAGCAACTTGCCTCCGCCGTTGAGGCTCTTTGCGCAACGCTCTGCCACGCGCAATAGTGTTGGCTCCAACTCTGCAAGAGAGGCCAGAACCGCGATCGATTCCTGGAGATTCTTCGAAAAATCACTCAAGCCGCTTTTTCCCTCGTTTCGTTTGGGCGGATCCGGTCCCGCCGGCATCCATGGCAATGCAAAGCGCCGCGACATCGCCGATTCTCTCACCTAAGGTCGCCGGCACGACCGTGCAAACCGCAGCCGCAGGCGCCAGGGCTTCCTCGTGCATTGCTTTTCGCGCCGGCTCCAGCAGAGTGTCGCCCATGCGCATGGCCAGACCCCCGATCACAATCCGCTCGGGATTCAGAATATCCACCAGGATCGCCAGTGCGAGTCCGAGCCTCCGGCCGCAGGTTCGGATGATGCTTCGCGCCAAGACGTCGCCTTTCGACGCCGCCACGTTCACATCTTTAGCGGTTAGCTTGCGCTTCCGGGCGGTTTCGATTAAGAGGGACCTGCCTCCAGCCTTTCGCGCGCGCTCGACCATCGTCTCGGCGACCTGCGCCATGCCTCCGCCGCTCGCCCATCCCTCCACCGATCCAGATTTGTGATAGCCGACGGGGCCGTTCTTTGTCAGGCGCACATGGCCGATTTCGCCGGCCATTCCGTTCGATCCCGCATAAAGCTTCTTGTCGATGATGATTCCCGCGCCCAGGCCCGTACCCATGGTGAGAAAGATCATGTTGCGCGTGCCCCTGCCGGCGCCATAGCGATGTTCCGCGAGCGCTCCGGCGTTGGCGTCATTTTCCAGCAGGACGTTGCAGCCAAACTCCTTCGCCAGAATTTCAACGATCGGAACGTCCACCCAGGTTGACAGATTGGGCGGTGCTTGAATGACTCCCGCCGTGGCATCAAGTGGCCCGCCGCAGCTGACTCCGATGCCCCGCAACGAAGCCGGTGTCTCCCGAAGCATGCGGTGAACTTCGGCCACGATCCGTTCGATGGCAGGCTTCGGTCCCTTCCCGGGCAACGTCGGGAACTCAACACGCGCGATAACCTCAGGCGGTTTTCGCGAGAGCACCACGGCGGTCTTGGTGCCGCCGATATCTACTCCGACCCAGGTATCGTCTTTCACCATCAGCCTCTCTGTAAATGCATGAACGACAAACCAAAAACATACAGAATCGCAGCTGCAGGCACAAGCAGCGCGATACGCGCGCTGCTGTGGTCCGCGACCAGGCCCGACAGCACCGGCAGGACGGCGCCGCCAACGATGGCCGTAATCAGCAGCCCCGAAATCTCGTTGCTTCTCTCGGGCATGTGCTCGAGGGCCGTTGCAAAGATCAGGGGAAAGATGTTGGCGAAGCCGAGCCCCACAACGAAAAAGCCGGCGGCCGCGATCGCACCGGAAGGGGCAAGCACCGTCGCAAAAGCCGCCAGAGAGATGGCAGAGGTGGCGGCGAGAAACACCGCCGGCTTTACCCAATTCAGAATCATCCCGCCGCAGAATCGCCCGATGGTGAGAGCAAGGAAGAACAAGCCCGTGCCCAGGAGCCCAACCCGGGTCACATCCAGGCCGAACCGCTCCCTCAGCAGGAGCGGAATGCCGGCGCTGACTGCAACCTCCGCTCCGACATAAAGGAAAATGGCGCAGGTCATAGCCAGCATGTACGGGTTGCGCAACAGGCCCAGGCACGACCGAATTGTGGCTGCACTTTGATTGGCCTCACGCCGCGGGACCTTCAGCGTGCCGGCTGCCACAAGGGTCACCAGCAGTGCGATCGCGTAGACGGGGAAGATCACCTTCCAGCCTGCGCCGAAATACCTCGCCGCAACCACTGGCAAAACCGGACCCGACAACGATCCGATCGCCTTGACAAACTGACCAAGCGAGAGGTTCCGCGCATATTTGCCTGCAGCCGAAACGTCGCGCATGATCGGGTTTCCCGCAACCTGCAGGGTTGCCATGCCCGCACCCATCAGCACGATGGTGACAAGAAAGCGCGGGAAGGAGCCCAGCCCGGCTGAAGCAAGCAGCATGCCGATCAAAGCCAGGCTGAGGCCCAGAATCAAGACAAGCTTCTTACCATAGCGGTTCTGAAACACGCCGGCAGGGATCGACAAAAGCCCGAACATGCTGAGACCCACAAACGGCGTAAGCGAAGCGGCGGCGCTGCTGAGGTGAAATTCACTCTTTGCCAGGCTGACAAATGGCCCCACGGAGTCAATGAAGCCCATGGCGAGAAAGACAAGGAATACCGGGAGTGCCTGCAGCTTCATCCGTCCTGCTCTCTGGATCCCGGAAATTATGTCATTGACGGGGGCTTGCGACAAATCGTCCCACTGAGCCGCCCCAGCGAAAGCTGCGATTTCAGCAGCGATGAGACACACCCGTGAGAACGAGGTTCAGCCGATTCCCAGCTTTCTCTGCATCTCTTCCAGCGAAATTCCCTTGGTCTCGGGGAAGACGAACAGCACGACGAAAAACTGCACGGCCATCATGCTGGAGAAGAACGCAAAAGGAACGGCGGCTGAGTGAGCGCTGAGCAGGGGAAAGATCCACGACAGCACCGCCGTCATGAACCAGTGCGTGAAACTTCCCAGGCTCTGGCCTTTGGCGCGCACCGCGGTCGGAAAGACCTCGCTGATGTAGACCCAGATGACCGCTCCCTGCGAGAACGCAAAGAAAGCGATGTATCCCATCAGGGGCCAGACCAGCAGATGCTCGTGCTTCCCAGAATGGAATAAATAGGAGACGGTCGCCAGGCAAGCGCAGGTTCCCACCGAGCCGATCAGGAGCATCGTCTTGCGGCCGAGCTTGTCGATCACCAGCATGGCGATCATGGTGAAGGTCAGATTGGTTGCGCCGATGACAACGGCTTGAAGGTCGCCGGATACCTTTGTGAAGCCGGCCCGGGCAAAAATGTCGTTGAGGTAGTAAAGGATGGAATTGATGCCGGCGAGCTGGTTGAACATACCCACCAGAATTGCCAGCACAACCGGGTACAGGAACTTGCGCGAGAAAAGGCGCTGGGTCGCGCCGGTGTGTTCGGCATCGATCGATGCCACGATCTGCTTCAGGTCCTCTTCTTCGTTGATGTCGCCCAGTTGCTTCAGCACATCCTCTGCTTCCTGAATGCGGCCTTTTTTCACCAGCCAGCGGGGGCTGCGCGGAATGGTAAACAACATCAGAAAGAACAGGACCGCCGGAGCCGCGGAGATGCCGAGTTTCCATCGCCACTCCGACTGCCCCAGCGACAGGAGTCCGATGAGGAAGTTTGAGAAGTAGGCGAGGAGAATCCCGAAGACGATGTTGAACTGGAAAAATCCCACTAGGCGCCCGCGCCATTTAGGTGGAGCGATCTCGGCGATGTACATGGGGCCGATGACCGAGGAACCGCCAATAGCCAGTCCGGCCACGAATCGAAACGAAACAAGAGACAGCCAGTTCCATGCCAGGGAGCAGCCAATTGCGGAAACGAAGAAAAGCACGGCGAGCCCGCGCAGGCTGTCGCGACGGCCGTATCGGTCGGCGGGAATTCCGGCAAACATGGCTCCGAGGATCGTCCCCCAAAGGGCGATCGCCACGGTGAGTCCGAGCGATCCCGGAGTGAGATGGAAAAGATCGCGAAGAGCACCGGTTGCGCCGGCGATGACAGCCGTATCGAAGCCAAACAGCAGCCCTCCCAGAGCAGCGACAACGGTGCTCCTAACCAGGAGCGAGTTCAGTTTTTGAGAGGGACTCCGCTGGCTGACGGGCTGGCTCGTGCTCATGGTTCTCCTGAACGAAGCATGGTATTTAACTGGATCAAACTGAGCAGGCGTGATTATAGATTATAGAATTATTTCGCGTCAACGACACATAGTCACGACCGACACGCCCAAGACCGACAGCAGCGAGAGTGGAGAATCGCCCAACGGCACGGGTAAGCCTGAGGCTTGCCAGGCTCCTATCATCGGCGGGAGCCAAGGGTGCCGGAGAGCCCCTGGAACTGCGATGCTGCTGGACTGGTCACTCTCTCGTCTGCGGCGCTCGCCCAGGACATCTCATCTTCATTGAGGCCCAGCCCGTATTGAATATTCCAATAGTCGATAGTCTGGCGGATAAAGACGCGACGCGCTTCATGGCGGTTGCGGGTTCTCAATCCCTCGAGAATCGCCAGATGCTGTTGCACTGCGGCAACCCGCTCGCGAATCGCGTTGGGGTTGTCTGCCCACCGGTCCACGACGGAAAAGACAAAGAGCTTGAAGCTGATTGCCTCCAGAGTGTCGCGCAGATACTCGTTGTCGGCCAGTTCCCAGATCTTTCTGTGAAACGCTGCGTCACAATCGTGAAAGCTCTTGATCTCGTTCGCTGACATGCTGGTGCCGTTCATGGCGGCGACAAGGGCTTCCAGCTCGGCATCTGCTTCGGGAGTGAGGTTCTCGGCTGCCTTTCCGATCGCGATGGCCTCAAGAGGAATGCGGATTTCCTGGATGAGCCGATAGTCTTTCGGGCTCAACTGGGCCACGTAGGTGCCTCGCTGCGGGAGCTTTCGCAGCAGGCCCTGGTGGATGAGTTCATTCAGCGCTTCGCGGAGCGTCGGCTGCCCGATTCCCAGATGCGCTGCCCATTTTTGCTCGATGATGCGGTCGCCGCCACGCAACTCACCCGAGATAATCGCTTCGCGGATTGCCTGCGCCGCCGCCTCGGGAGCCGTCTGAATTCTCAGGTGGCGAGTCCCGGTCTTGTCAGATCGACCTACCATCGGGGTCACCGTTCTCCTGTTTTTTCTAGATTATATACTCTCATTAACTTCCCATTTGAACCGGTGCAAGCGACCGGGATTCCAGCCACTCCGGACTTGAGCGCCGACCGTTCATCGAACGCCTATCTCCAATTTGCTGACCGATGCCGGTGGCAACCGGACCATAAGGTCCTCGCCCGTTATGACCACATCGAGCGGCGCCGGCCGCACCGTATCCGGAGCGTCAAACGTATTGTGGGCATGCATGTCATCCGCCCTCAGCGTGATCGCCGTGGCACGGTCCAGTCGGCCTCCTCGCGTCGCGACCCGGGTTTCAAGCGTGCTTTCGAGATCGGGATTGACCAGAGTGAGCGTGACAACATTTCCTTTCAGAGA
>Ga0335071_10006161_pt1 | contig 12394 bp, 9 predicted proteins | sample Lox_Sample_15_FD_206724 | JGI IMG/M metagenome (GOLD analysis project Ga0335071, IMG submission 206724) | Soil microbial communities from Loxahatchee National Wildlife Refuge, Florida, United States - Lox_Sample_1.5 | ecosystem: Environmental > Terrestrial > Soil > Wetlands | place: USA: Florida...
CGCGCCTTTCCGGTGGGCGAGCTGCGCCTGCTGGCGAGCGACCGCTCGCGCGGGGCGTAGCTCGCCTTCCGCGGCGCGCCGGCCGAGGTGCGGGTGCTCGACGACCACGCCTTCGACGGCGTCGACCTGGCCTTCTTCGCGGCCGGCGGCGCCGTCAGCAAGGAGTTCGTACCCAAGGCGGTCGCCGCCGGCGCAGTCGTGATCGACAAGTCGAGCGCCTTCCGCGCCGACCCCGCGGTGCCGCTCGTCGTGCCCGAGGTCAACGCCGATCACCTCGCTCGCCAGCGGGGCATCATCGCCACGCCGAACTGCTCGACCATCCAGATGGTGGTCGCCCTCAAGCCGATCTACGACGCCGCCGGCATCGAGCGCGTCGTGGTCGCCACCTACCAGTCGGTCTCGGGCAGCGGCAAGCGCGGCGTCGACGACCTCGACCGACAGGCCCGCGAGTGGGCCGCCGGCGCCCCCTGCACCGACGGCTTCTATCCGCACCAGATCGCCTTCAACCTGCTGCCCCACATCGACAGCTTCCTCGACGACGGCTACACCAAAGAGGAGCAGAAGATGGTCGACGAGACCGTCAAGATCTTCGCCGACCCTGACATTAAGGTGACGGCCACCTGCGTGCGGGTGCCGGTCTTCGGCGCGCACTCCGAGGCGGTCAACGTGCAGACCCGCGCGCCGCTCGGCGCCGCCGCCGCGCGCGGCCTGCTCGCGGCGGCGCCCGGCGTCGAGGTGATCGACGACCCGGCCGCCCTGCGCTACCCGATGCCGTTCGACGCCGAGGGCACCGACCCGGTCTACGTGGGCCGCATCCGCGACGATCGCACGGCGCCGAACTGCCTGAACTTCTGGGTGGTGGCCGACAACCTGCGCAAGGGGGCCGCGCTCAACGCGGTGCAGATCGCCGAGGCGCTGGTCGCCAGAGGGCTGCTGTGAGCTTCGTCCTGCCGTCCCACCCGTCCGGGCAGCCCGACACCTTCGACGTGGCCATCGTCGGCGCCGGCCCCGGCGGCATGACGGCCGCCATCTACTGTTCGAGGGCTCGTCTCGCCACCGTGCTGCTCGAGCGCAACACGGCTGGCGGCATCATGGCCATCACCGAGCGCATCGAGAACTACCCTGGGTTCCCCGAGGGCATCACCGGCTTTGAGCTCTCCGAGAAGATGAAGCAGCAGGCCGCCCAGTTCGGCGCCGACCTGCGCGAGATCACCACGGTGGCGGCACTCGACCGTCAGGCCGACGGCAGCTGGGTCGTGGTGACCGACGAGGAGCGCGTCGCGGCGCGGGCCGTCATCCTGTCGCCCGGCGTCGAAGCCCGCAAGCTGGGTGTGCCGGGCGAAGCCGAGTTCATGGGCCGCGGCGTCTCGTACTGCGCCACCTGCGACGGGGCGCTCTACCGCGACAAGGAGGTCGTGGTGATCGGCGGCGGTGACTCGGCCGTCGAGGAGGGCATGTTCCTGGCCAAGTTCGCCTCGACCGTGCACGTCATCCATCGCCGCGACGAGCTGCGCGCCCAGAAGATCGCCCAGGAGCGGGCCTTCGCCAACCCCCGCATGCACTTCATCTGGAACTCGCAGGTGCGGCGCATCGTCGGCGACACCAAGGTCGAGGCGGTCGACTACCAGAACGTGATCGACAAGTCGGTCACCACGCTGCCCGTCTCGGGCGTGTTCTTCTACGTCGGCCAGCTGCCCAACACCACGCTCCTGCAGGGCGTGGTCGACCTCGACGAGAACGGCTACATCCTGACCGACGACCACCTGCGCACGAGCCAGCCCGGCGTGTTCGCCTGCGGCGACGCGCGGGCGGGACTCATCAAGCAGATCGCCAACGCCGTGGGCGAGGGCGCGCTGGCCGCGATCCAGGTCGAGAAGTACCTCGACGGGCTCGACTTCGGCCAGGCCGGCGGGCCGGCGGCCGGCGGCGCAGCCGCCGTCGAGCCCGCCGGAACGGCCGCCGTCGAACCCGCCGGCGTCGAGGGTCGCGCCAGGGGCGACGCGGCCGGCGCCTGACGGGGCCGGCCCCACGATGGTCAATCAGTCTCGAGGAGGGGGCACGTGGACGCAGTGACGCAGGACACCTTCAAGGCCGAGGTGCTCGACGCCCCCGGCAAGGTCCTGGTCGACTTCTGGGCGGAGTGGTGCGGTCCGTGCCGCATGGTCGAGCCGGTCCTTGTCGAGATCGCCGAGCGCCACCCGTCGGTGAGGTTCGTCAAGCTGAACGTCGACGAGAACCCCCAGGTCGCGCAGAGCTACGAGGTCATGAACATCCCCACGCTGCTCGCCTTCGAGGGCGGCCAGCTCAGCAAGCGCATCGTCGGCGCCCTCTCCAAGCCGAAGCTGGTCGAGGAACTGGCGGACTGGCTGGCGTAGGGTCGAGGCCCGCTCAGGTCGCGAGGCCGGCTGCAGGACCGGGGTCTAGGCGCGCTCGAGCCTGAAGCCGACGTCGTCGTACGAGAACGACGTCAGGTTGTCGGCGACCACCAGGTCGATGGCGGTCTGCACCGTGAGCGGCAGCTCCTGCAGGCGGCCGCGGATGACGCCGGCCATGCCGGCGTCGACCGCGGCCGCGTCGAGCCAGTACTCCAGGTCGATCGTGCGGCGCAGGGCGCGCTCGTCGGCGACCGTGAGGCCGGCCGCCGCGAACTGGTCGAGGAACTCGTCGCGCGTCGAGTGACGACGGTGGCCCGGGTTGCTCAACCGCGCCAGCTCGTTCAGGTAGCGGTCCAGCTCGGGTGTGACGACCAGGTCGTAGACCACGATGCGGCCGTCGGCAGCCAGCACGCGCACCATCTCCCGCAGCGCGTTGACGGGGTCGGGGAACCGGTGCAGGGCGTTACGGCAGGTAATCAGCGTGAAGGCCGCGTCGGGGAAGGGCAGGCCGTAGAGGTTGGCGACCGAGAAGGCGACGTTGTCGACCCCCACCTCGCGGCCCAGGCGGCGCGCCTCGTCGATGGTGTCGAGGCGGTTGTCGACGGCCGCGACGCTGGCCACCGCGGGGGCCAGCGCGAAAGCCGTCGCCCCGACCGTCGTGCCCACGTCGAGCACCCGGTCGTCGTGGCGCGGCGCGGCCAGCTCGATGACGACCTCGAGCGAGGGATCGCCGGGGATGCGCTGCGGGTCGTCGCTCATCTTGCCCACCGCCTATCAGCCGTCGTTGCCTGTGCGCCACCTGCTCGCCCGGCCGGCTTGCGGCTGAGCGCCGAGCCGGCCGCCGGTCAACCGTACGTGCCGGTGAAGATCGTGCCCGTCGCGCTGAGCCCGATGACGACCTCGTGGCCGTCGACCCGGGTCGTCTCGCGATGGTCGCGAGGCCGGTCGCCGAGCTCGAGCTCGCTCGCCAGCGTCTCGCCCTTGATGTAGGCGGCGTGGCGCTCGACGAGCGGCTGCAGCTCGTCGGGCACGGTCAGCGCCAGGCTGATCGTGTCCTCGATGCGTAAATCGGCGTTTTTCCGCGAGAGTTGAACGGCGTGGACCAGCTCGCGCACGAGTCCCTCGTCGCGCAGGGCGTCGTCGACGACGGTGCGCAGCGCCACCGTGAGCCCGGCGTCGCTCTCGATGCGATAGCCGTCGGGCGCCACGGTCTCGACCAGCACGTCGTCGGCGCCGAGCTCGACCACGGTACCGCCGGCCAGCGTCAGCGGGACGGCGGCACCGCCGTCGCGCAGGGCGGCGACCAGGGCGGCGGCGTCGGTCTCCTTGAGCGCCGCCGCCACCGCGCCGACCTGCTTGCCGAGGCGTGGACCGAGCACCTTGAGGTTGGGCTTGAGCGACCAGGCCTGCAGCTCGTCGGCGCTCTCGACGAGCCGCAGCTCCTTGACGTTGAGCTCGTCGGTCACGACGTCGGAGAGACGTTCGAGGGCGGCGCGCGCCGGCGCGGCCGCCGCCACCGCGACCTCGGCGAGGGGCTGGCGGTTCTTGACGGCGGCCGCGTTGCGCGCCGCCCTGCCCAGCTCGACCGCGCGCCGGGCGACGTCCATGTCGAACTCGACGCCCTCGTCGACGGCCGCCACGTCGGCCGCCGGCCAGTCGCACAGGTGGACGCTGACAGGCGCCCCGGCGTCGACGGAGCGCACCAGGTTCTGGTACAGCTCCTCGGCCACGAAGGGTGTGTAGGGCGCGAGGAGCCTGGCCAGCGTGATCAGGCACTCGTACAGCGTGTGGTAGGCGGCCACCTTGTCGCGGTCGCTGCCGCTCTTCCAGAAGCGCCGCCGGCTGCGGCGCACGTACCAGTTGGAGAGGTCGTCGACGAAGTCCTGGATGGCGCGACCCGAGTTGGTCGTGTCGTAGTCCTCGAGGCTCTCGCCGACCCGCCGCACGAGACCGGCCAGGCGCCCGGCCAGCCAGCGGTCGAGCAGCGGCCGCTCGGCGAGCGGCACCGGCTCGCCGGCCGGATCGAAGCGGTCGATGTTGGCGTAGACCGTGAAGAAGCTGTAGGTGTTCCACAGGGTGAGCAGGAACTTGCGCACCACCTCGTCGACCATCTCGGCCGAGAAGCGGCGTGGATACCAGGGGCTGGACGTGGTGAACAGGTACCAGCGGAAGGCGTCGGCGCCCTGGTGGTCGAGCACCTCGTCGGGCTGCACGACGTTGCCACGGCTCTTGCTCATCTTCTGCCCGTCGGCGTCGAGGATGTGGCCGAGACACAGGACGGTGTCGTAGGAGCTGCGGCCCTCGATCAGGGTGGCGACCGCCATGAGGCTGTAGAACCAGCCTCGGGTCTGATCGATGGCCTCGGCGATGAAGTCGGCCGGGAAGCGCTCGCGGAACAGCTCGGTGTTCTCGAACGGGTAATGCCATTGCGCGAACGGCATGCTGCCCGAGTCGAACCAGGCGTCGATCACCTCGGGCACGCGCCGCATGTCGCCGCCACACTCGGGGCAGCGCAGGACGACGTCGTCGACGAACGGGCGGTGCAGCTCGAGGTCGGCGGGCACGTCGCCGGCGGCCAGCTCGCGCAGCTCGGCCACGCTGCCGACGCAGTGGCTGTGACCGTTCTCGCAGCGCCAGATGGGCAGCGGCGTGCCCCAGTAGCGGTCGCGCGACAGGGCCCAGTCGACGTTGTTCTCGAGCCACTCGCCGAAACGGCCGTGCTTGATGTGCTCGGGATACCAGGTGACCGCCTCGTTGGCGGCCAGGAGCTGCTCCTTGATCGCGGTGGTCTTCACGTACCACGACGCCTTGGCGTAGTTGAGCAGCGGCGTGTCGCAACGCCAGCAGAACGGATAGCTGTGCTCGTAGGGCACCTCGGCCAGCAGCGACCCGCGTTCGCGCAGGTCGGCGATGATGCCGGGGTCGGCGTCCTTGACGAAGACGTGCGCCCACGGCGCGACCTCGGCGCCGAAGCGGCCGGCCTCGTCGACCGGGTTGACGATCGGCAGGTCGTTGTCGAGGCCGACGCGCATGTCGTCCTCGCCGAAGGCCGGCGCGATGTGGACGATGCCAGTGCCGTCGGTCGTGGTCACGTAGCCGTCGCCGATCACGCGCCAGGCCGGCTTGCCGGGCTCGACGAAGCGGTAGGGCGGCTCGTAGGTCAGGCCGAGCAGCTCGCGGCCCGGGATGATGCGCTCGATGACGGCCTTCTTGCCGAGCACGGTCTCGACCAGGTCGCAGGCCAGCACGAAGCGCTCGCCGCGGCTCGCGGCGAGCGCGTAGTCTATGTCGGGATTGACGGCGGCCGCGACGTTCGAGATGAGGGTCCACGGGGTAGTCGTCCAGATCGCCAGGCTGGCGGCCGGCGTACCGGCGGCGTCGCCGCCGGGCTCGCCGCCGGCCGCCCCAGTCGGGGCGCCCAGCGTCGACAGCTTCGCGGCGGCGTCGGCCGTGAGCGCGAACCGCACGTAGACCGATGGCTCGGTCACGTCCTGGTAGCCCTGCGCCATCTCATGGCTCGAGATGGCCGTGCCGCAGCGCGGACAGTAGGGCACCACCTTGAAGCCCTGGTAGAGCAGGTCCTTGTCCCAGATCTGACGCAGCAGCCACCAGACCGACTCGATGTAGTCGTTGGTCAGGGTGTAGTAGGCGTCGTCGAGATCGATCCAGAAGCCGATGCGCTCGGTCATGCGGTCCCAGTCGCGCAGGTAGGTGAGCACACTCTCGCGACACAGCTCGTTGAACCGGGCGACGCCGTACTCCTCGATCTGCTCCTTGCCGTCGATGCCGAGGCGCCGCTCGACCTCGAGCTCGACCGGTAGCCCGTGGCAATCCCAGCCCGCCTTGCGGGGCACGCGGTAGCCGCGCATGGTCTTGTAGCGCGGGAAGATGTCCTTGTAGATGCGCGAGAGCACGTGGTGGGCGCCGGGCCGGCCGTTGGCCGTGGGCGGGCCCTCGTAGAACACGAACAGCGGCGCCTCGCGACGCAGCTCGAGGCTCTGCTCGAAGACATGCTCGCTCCGCCAGAAGTCGAGGATGCGGCGGTCGAGCTCGGGGAACTCGATCCTGGGCGAGACTTCGCGGAACCGCGGCGGGCTGTCGTTCACCGGTCGTTCACTCTCCTGTCGTTCACGCGGTGCGGACGGCGCAGGGCGAGAGGGCCGGCACCGGGCTGCTGATTCTACCAGACGAGGTAGAATCGACCCCACAATGGTCGATCCCTCCGCGCCTCACCACGATCTCTCCCGCCTGCTCGTCCTGCTCGACTACGACGGCACGATCACCGACCACGAGTACAACGAACGCGCCCTGCAGCTGCTGACCGGCGACGCGTGGCGACCGTTCGAAGAGGCGGCGCGGCGCGGCGAGATCGGCCACGCCGAGTGCCTCGACCGCCAAGTGGGGCTGGTCACCGCCCACAAGGATGAGCTCGTGGCGGCCAACTCCGACCCCGCACAGCTGACCCCGGGCTTCGACGGCTTCTTGCGCTGGTTGCTCGACGGCGGGGCGCGGGTGAACGTGGTCAGCGCCGGCTTCCGCGAGGGCATCGAACGCTTCTGGCGTCGCTACGGGCTGCCCCCAGTGCCAGTGTTCGCCAGCGAGATCGTGTCGCGGGACGGCGGCGAGGGCCCACCGTGGGGCGTGCGCTTCAACCCGCTGCTCGGCGACTGCGAGCGCTGCGGGCCGGCCTCGTGCAAGACGGGCATCCTGCGCGCCCTGCGACAGGACGGAGACCTGGTCGCCGTCTTCGGCGACGGGGTCTCCGACCTGTGTCCGGCGCGCGAGGCCGACGTCGTGTTCGCGCGGACCACTTTGGCGGCCCAGTGCGAGCGTGAGGGCATCGCCTACCACCCGCTGAGCGACTACGACGAGGCCCGGCGTGAGCTGGCCGCGTGGCTCGCATCCGCCGGGGTCGGCCGGTGACGCCCACCGCCGGCCCGCCCCAAGGCGGGGCCGAGGCAGTGTCGCGGCCCGAAGGGCTGGGCCACACCGTCGCACAGTTCGTGCGGTTCTGCGTGGTCGGCGCCAGCGGTGTCGCCGTCAACCTCGCCGTGTTCACGCTCACGTTGCTCGTCTTCCTGTGGCTGGGCGGCCACCTGGGCAGCGCGTCCGCCGTCGGCCACGCGGTGCGCGATCTGGTCACCCGCAAGGACACGGCGGGTGTCACCCACACGGCGGTCTACCTGGCCAACGCGCTGGGGTTCGTCGTCTCGGTGCTCACCAACTACTACCTGAACCGGCGCTGGACCTTCCGCTCCACCAAGGAGGTCGCCGGCGAGCTGCCGAAGTTCTTCACGGTCAGCGTGATCGCCTACGTCGGGCAGCTCGCCGTGTTCTGGCTGCTCCACACGCGGTCGCACGTCGCGCCCATCCCGAGCCAGCTGGTGGCCATCGCCTTCGTCATGCCGATCAACTTCATCGCCAACAAGCTGTGGAGCTTCAGATGATGGGCGCCGCATGACGAGCAAGGCGCGCCGCGAACGTCGCGAACACCGCGAAGGAGAGCTCGCCAGGCGGCCGGCGCGGACCGGCGACCGCGAGGTCGACCGGCGCGACGACCGAAGCGACGACCGCAGCGACGGCGGGCGGGCGGGCGGGCGTCGCACGGGCGGCGGTCGGCCTCAGGGCGCGCGCAGGGCGCCGGCGGGCGCGGCCGGCGCCGCGGCCGGTCTGGCGCCGGCCGCGACCGCCGGCGACGCCAGCCTGGGGCGAACGGTCGGCCTGGCTGTTGGCCTGTGCCTGGCGGCGATCGGGGTGATCGTGCTGGTCTTCGGCGTGCTGCACCGCTGGTACGGCCTGCACTACCCGTGGTCTGGCGCGTTGCACTGGGTGTACGGCCTGCACGACATCTCAGACACCACCATCTACTTCGACTACGCCGGCCGCATGGCCCACGGCTTTCGCCCCTACGTCGACTTCCCGGTCGAGTACCCGCCGCTCGCCATCCCGCTGTTCATCATCCCGGGCCACACCAACAGCCTCATCGCCTACACCGACTGGTTCAACGTGGAGATGTACGCCATGCTCACCGGGGCGGCGGCCGCGACCGCGGCCGCCGCAGTCCGCCTCTGGCCCAAGGGTCGCTCGGCCACTGTCGTGGCGATCGCCTTCGCCGCCTGCGTGCTCGCCACCGGCGCCATCGTCGGGAATAGATACGATGCCGCCGTCGCCCTGGTCCTGGCCCTGTTCCTGCTGCTCATGGCCTACGGGAAGTGGACCGTGGCCTGCCTGGTGCTCGGCATCGGTTTTGCGCTCAAGCTCACGCCGGCCATCATGCTGCCGCTCGTCTTCGTGCTTGCGGTCGAGCGCCGCACGATCCTCTGGGGCTGTCTCTACTTCTTCCTGGGGGCGTTCCTGCCGTTCGTGCCGTTCCTGGCCAACGGCACCAAGGGGCTCGAGTACATCTTCACCTACCACCTGCAACGCCCGTTACAGGTCGAGAGTGTGCTGGCGACGCCGCTGCTGTTCGGCAGCGTCATCGGCAAGGTGTGGGTCGAGATCGGCACCGCCTACGGATCGCAGTTCGTGGCCGCCACCGGGGCGACGACCCTCGCCCGGCTGTCCGGCTACTTCGAGCTGATCGCGCTGGCCGTGACCTACTGGCTCATCTGGCAGCGGCGCGGCGCGCTGCGCGCGCGGCCCGGTCTCGTGCCGCTCGCCGTGTTGGCCGTGATCCTCGCGTTCATGACCTGGGGAAAGGTGCTGTCGCCGCAGTACTTCATCTGGCTCCTGCCCGCCGTCGCGCTCATCGTGGTCGAGCGTCGCGTGCTCGGCGCCGTGCTGGTTGGTGTGCTCCTACTCACCCAGATCGAGTTCCCCGCGCACTACTGGACGTTCATCTACCTCGAACACGGGTCCGTGATGATCGTGGTCGTCCGCAACGTCCTGCTCGTCGTCGCCTTCGGGCTGTCGCTGTGGCACCTCTGGCGACTGCCCGACGCGGCTGGCGGGTCGCGGCTTTCGCCGCGCTAGGTCAAAGAGTCCCCGCCGTAGAGATCGGCCGGACTACTCCCCCGCCACCGTCAGCACCCGGCTGCGCACGACCCCTGACCACGCGACCCGGTACGACGCTCGCTCGGGCACGGTCAGGGAGAGGCGGTACGCCCCGCCGGTCCTGGTCGTGATCGTCTGCACCGCCCACCAGCTGCGACCCGGCAGACGCCCGTAGACGACGAGCTTCTTGCCGGCGAGCCCTCCCATGGCGAGCGAGCTCAGGCGACCCGACAGGCGCACGACGTCGTCAGACCGCCGCGCGTTCAGGGTGAGGCTGTTGCCCCGGGCGAACGCATACCAGGACCGCTTGTACGAGCCGCCGTCGGTCACGAGCCCGGAGTAGGTGCCCCACACCTTGTTGCGCGAGTCGTGATAGGGGAACCAGATGAGGGCCTTCACCTGCGGGAAGCGGGCGCAGTACCGGTAGGCACGCGTCAGGTAGCTCGCCTGGGTCGGCTGATTGACGTAGATGCCGAACAGCGCGCTGTACTGCGTGTAGTAGCCGTACTCGGTCAGGTAGAAGGGCTTGTCCGGGAAGATCTTGAGCAGTGTCGAGATGTTGCCGAGCGAGACCGCGCGCGTCGGGTCGTTGGGCATGGCCTCGGGCGCCTTGTTGCGCGACCCGCCGATCGTGTAGGGATGATGTGAATAGGCGTCGAAGACCGACGACGGAACGAGCTTCTTGAGCAGTCGAGCGAAGCGCTGGGGGCTCGTGCGCATGGCCGAGTTGTCGCCGATCGGGCTGGTCGCGCCGGCGATCACGAGCGCGTGTGGATCGCCGGCCCGGATGCCCTTAGAGAACGCCGTCAGCATGGCGGCGTAGCGCCGCACCCCGAAGGCCGCGTCGGACGCCGTCCGCTGCGGGTACAGCGAGCCCCACAGGTTCGGTTCGTTCCGGCACTCGTAGCCAGTGGCGTCGCCCGCGAACGCGGTGGCCATGTGGGTGGCGAACGCCTGGAGATCGTCGAGGTGGTCGAGCGAGGGCGGGTAGAAGAAGTGGTAGTACCCCGACTTGTAGCCGGGAGGGACCATGCCCCAAAGCGACCTGTCGGACGCCCACCGTGGCGTGCCGAAGATGGTGACGATGACCTGCATCCCCTCGCTGGCGGCGGCGTGGATGGTCGTCGCCAGCCGGTCGAAGTAGACCTGGTCGTAGACGCCGCGCTCGTCCTCGAGGTCGTCCCAGTCGACGTCGAACCGCAGGACCCGGGCGCCGAGCTTGGTGGCCAGGAAGTGCACTCTGGGCGACGTGTTCACCGCGCTCTTGGTGCAGATGCTGGCGTCACGCGTGCCTCTGAGGACGGTGTGGCCAGACGCTGCGAAGGCCGTGGCCATCAACGCGGCCAGCGCGCAGCACAAGGCGATGGTGAACGTCAGTCTTCTGGCCGGCATCGTACCCCCCTCACGTCTGTACGGCCAGTATATGGTCCCGACACGGCGCCGGACACGCAAAGCGTTGCCAGATCAGGCGGAGGCCGGCGGTCCCGGCAGCGGTGGCGACGCCGGCGCGGACGGCCCCGACGGTGGCAGCGGCGCCGACGCGGTGGCAACGCCGTCGACCTTGTAGGCGCGGGCCTGTACCTCGTACATGCGCCGGTAGACGCCATCGAGGGCCATGAGGTCGGCGTGTGGGCCGCTCTCGACCACCCGGCCCTTGTCGAGGATGTAGATGCGGTCGGCCCGATACACGGTCGAGAAGCGGTGGCTGATCAGGATGACCGCCTTGTCGGCCGCCATCTCGCGGATCCGTTCGAACACGGCCCACTCGGCCAGCGGGTCGAGGGCGCTGGTGGGTTCGTCGAGCACCAGGATGCCGGCGTCGCGGTAGAACGCCCTGGCGAGGGCGATCTTCTGCCACTCGCCGATCGAGAGCTCCTCCCCGTCCTCGAACCACTTGCCCAGCGGCGTGTCGTAGCCGCCGGCCAGGCCGGCGATGACGTCGTCGGCGCCGGCCTGGCCGGCGGCCGCCGCGATTGCCGCGTCGTCCTCGGGACGCGTGATGTCGCCCACCCAGATGTTCTTGCGCACCGAGAGCTGGTACTTCGCGTAGTCCTGAAAGATCACGCTGATCTCACGTCGCAGGTCGGTGGTCGCCATGTCGCGCAGGTCGACGCCGTCGACTGCGATCGTGCCCGACCCGGGCGTGTACAGTCGACAGAGGAGCTTGACCAGTGTCGTCTTGCCCGAGCCGTTGGCGCCGACCAGGGCGACGACCTCGCCCGGGCGCACGACGAGCGACACGCCGTCGATGGCGCGCCGCTCGGTCAGCGGATACTGAAACGACACGTCGTCGAACACCACGGCGTCGCGCGGCGGGTGCGGCATCGGTCGCGGCTGGTCGGGCTCGGCGACCGTCCGCTCCAGGGCGAGGAACTCGTGGAAGTAGGTCAGGAAGAGGTTGTCCTCGTAGAGCGCGGCGAAGCCGGTGAGCACCTGCTGCAGAGCCGAAAGGCCGGTCTGCAGGGCCAGATAGTAGCCAAGCAGCCCGCCCAGCTTCATGGTGCCGTCGAGCGTCTTCTTGGCGATGTAGGCGAACGTGCCGAAGACCGCGATGGTCGCCACCGCAGCGCTTGCCAGATCGGCCAGCGAGCGCCGCGTCGTGATGGCGAGGCGCTCGCGCCGCAACGTCTTGCGCAGGCCGCGGAACCAGTCCCGGAAGTACGTGCCCAGGTCGAACAGCCGCAGCTCCTTGGCGTGCGAACCATCGGTCAGCAGATAGTGCAGATACCACGACTGCCGGTCGGTCGGGGTGGACTCCCGCTGCCAGCGGTACATCTTGCCCGAGAAGCGCAGTCGCACGAGGGCGCTGGGCAGCGCGGCGACGAGCACGATGAGGCCGACGACCCAGCTCAGGGCGAACAGCAGCGCCACCACGCCCGCAACCGTGACGAGCCCCTGCCCGACCTGCATGAGGTTCTGGATGATGCTCATGGGCCGGTAGGGCGCCTCCTGCTGAGCACGGTGCATGAGGTCGTAGTAGTCCGAGTCCTCGTAGTACTGCAGGTCGACCTCGATCGACTTGCTGT
>Ga0335071_10006163_pt1 | contig 12393 bp, 9 predicted proteins | sample Lox_Sample_15_FD_206724 | JGI IMG/M metagenome (GOLD analysis project Ga0335071, IMG submission 206724) | Soil microbial communities from Loxahatchee National Wildlife Refuge, Florida, United States - Lox_Sample_1.5 | ecosystem: Environmental > Terrestrial > Soil > Wetlands | place: USA: Florida...
CCGGCCATCCTTTCCGGCAAGACACTGCATTATAAGCTCTTCACTCTTGTGCCGGGTATCGAGATAGCCTTCAGGGCCGACGCATTCAGCCTGCTCTTTGCGCTTGGCGCCGCATTCCTCTGGATCGTTACCACGTTCTATTCAATCGGATACATGCGTTCATTGAACGAGCATGCACAGACCAGGTACTTTGCATGTTTTGCAGTATCGCTCTCGACGACCATGGGAGTGGCGTTTTCGGCCAATCTTTTTACAATGTTTCTTTTTTATGAAGGGCTGACGATCATAACTTATCCTCTAGTTAATCATAAAGAGACCGAGGAGGCGAGGGCAGGCTCGCGCAAATATGTCATTTATCTCCTTGGTGCCGCTAAAGTCTTTCTCATCGCTGCAATAGTGCTGACCTATAACCTGACCGGAACGCTTGATTTCAGGAAGGGCGGGATATTTTCGCCTGAAATAATCTCTGCCCATCCGATGCTGCTCAGCGCAATCTTTTTAATGTATCTCTATGGCTTCGCAAAATGCGCGATCATGCCGGTGCATGGCTGGCTGCCTGCCGCAATGGTTGCACCGACGCCGGTGAGCGCATTGCTCCATGCAGTTGCGGTCGTCAAAACAGGCGTCTTTACGGTCTTGCGTGTCGTCCTGTTCGTATTCGGCACAGACACGCTGAGGACGCTCGGCGTAAACAATGTGGCAATTGCGCTGGCCTGTTTTACCCTGCTGATGGCATCCGTTATTGCGCTCAGCAGGGACAACCTCAAGGCGCGACTTGCATATTCAACAGTAAGCCAACTCGCATATATTGTGCTCGGAGGAGTGCTCCTCGCCCCGGCTGCGGTCGTCGGCGGCATTTCGCATATCACAATGCATGCGTTTGCAAAGATCACACTTTTCTTCTGCGCGGGATCGATCTACGTTTCTGCCCACAAGACAGAGATTAGCCAACTGAGCGGTATAGCAAGGAAGATGCCGTGGACCATGACTGCCTTTGCCATAGGGACGCTTAACATGATCGGGGTCCCTTCGGTCGGCGGATTCGTGAGCAAATGGAACCTCATGCTCGGCGCAATGGAAATTCAGAGCCCGGTTGTGCTTGGCGTCCTGCTGGCCAGTACCCTGCTGAATGCGGCTTATTTCGTGCCTATTGTCTACAAGGCATTTTTTGAAAAAGAGGCGGAGGAGCAACACGACCATCATGACGAACATCATGGCGCGGTCATCCGTGAAAATCCGCTTATGGTCGTCCCACTGATGCTGACGGCCATGGGGACGTTTGTCCTAGGCTTCTATCCGGACTTTGTACTGACGCTTGCGCGGGAGGTTATCCGATGAATATCTTCGAGCAGGTCCTTGAAAACCCAAGACGCATGAAAAAAGTAAGACGGATATTCTATATTTGCCTTGCTTTTATAGTCTTAGGCGAAGTAGCGGTCGTATACCTGCTCCACGCAGGTCACGGCCATTTCTTTTTTGAAGAATTTCCGGCATGGGGTTCTTTTTACGGACTCATTTCATGCGTACTCATAATAGTTGTGTCAAAATGGATAGGGCACGCCTTTCTCATGAAGAAAGAGGACTATTACGATGATTAACTGGGTGCATCCGGGACTGCTCCTTATTTTTGGCGCATTGCTGATTCCGCTGCTGAAAGGCAGACTGAAGAGAGCCTGGCAGATTGTCCTCCCGGCGGCTTCGCTTGCTGTGTGCGTGCTGATGCCGCAGGGGATATTCGGACAGGTTGATTTTCTTGGGCTGCACCTCACCTTCGGCCGGGTGGACAGGCTGAGCCTTATTTTCTCCTACGTATTTTGCATCGCTGCCGTAATCAGCATGATATATGCCCTGCACGTGAAGGACGACGGACAACACGTCGCCGCAATGATCTATGCTGGCAGCGCCCTCGGAGTGACCTTTGCAGGAGATTTCCTCGTACTCTTCATTTTCTGGGAAGGCTTGGCCTTTTCATCAGTCTTTCTTGTCTGGCTCAACCGTACGGACTCTTCATTGAAGGCAGGGTTCAGGTATCTGCTGATTCATGTGTTCGGCGGGATATGCCTGCTCGGCGGGCTTGTCCTTCATTTTGCCGATACGGGATCGATTGCCTTTAATTCGATGATGCCGTTTGCCGGAGGACGCGCCTTTTATCTGATCCTGACCGGCTTCATTCTCAATGCGGCAGTTCCACCGCTCGGGGCCTGGCTGCCGGACGCTTATCCTGAAGCAACTGTAACGGGTGCAATATTCATGACTGCATTTACGACCAAGTCGGCGGTATATGTGCTGATCCGAGGATTCGCCGGCACGGAAATCCTGATCTGGCTCGGCGCCGTCATGGCGATCTACGGCGTCGTTTATGCTGTTCTCGAAAATGATGCCAGACGCTTGCTTGCGTACCACATCATCAGCCAGGTCGGGTATATGGTATGCGGCGTCGGGATAGGAACGCAGCTCGCATTAAATGGTGCAGCGGCACACGCGTTCGCCCACATCCTTTATAAGGGCCTGCTGTTCATGGGAGCGGGGGCGGTGCTTGAGATGACAGGCAAGCGGAACCTGTCTGATATGGGCGGCCTTTACAAAACGATGCCGATTACAATGTCGCTGTATATGATCGGAGGGTTTTCGATATCGTCAGTTCCCCTCTTCAGCGGCTTTGTAAGCAAGGCCATGGTCGTATCCGGGGCAGGCGAAGCGCATCTGATGATACCGTACCTCATGCTTACACTTGCTTCGGCCGGTACTTTTCTGCATACGGGCCTAAAGCTTCCTTATTACATGTTTTTTGCGAAGGATTCCGGTATCCGTACCAAGGAACCGCCCAATAATATGCTGGTTGCAATGGGCCTGGCAGCATACCTCTGTGTCGTCATAGGTGTACTTCCGCAGGTCTTCTATTCCCTTCTGCCCTATGACGTGCCTTATGTTCCATATACATTGCAGCATATTTTCGGCACACTCGGCATGCTTGGATTCACGGCACTAGGCTTTTTCATGTTGCTTAGAATGCTCGACCCCGAGCCAACAATCAGCCTCGACACCGACTGGTTTTACCGGAGGGCCGCGAAGGCATTCATGGCGGTTGTGCGGAAACCCATAGCCGACTTCGAGTACCGGGTAGTCGGCGAGGCCTATGATCATATTATCCGCGCAGCTGTTTTCTCGGTGTCGAAGCTTGTCAATTTAATCGAGACCGGTGCGGCGCAGCCGGCAGTTGATGCTGTAGCAGGTGGTACGAACCGTATGGGCGCTATTTTACAGCGGCTTCAGACCGGCAGGGTCCACGATTATGCGTTCGCGATGGCTGTCGGTATAGTCGCGTTGGCACTGTCATATGCAATATGGTGGGGGATGTCATGATAAATCTTTTCAGCGATTTACACGCAGCGCCGATGATCTCGATTATGATGCTTGTCCCTGCTATCGCAGCCTTGTTTCTTCTTCTGCCCATGTCTTCCCGCGCAGTGCGGGTCTTATCGCTTTGCGCCACCCTGATTACTGCCCTTTTTTCGCTGCCGCTCTGGGAACTGTTCGACAAGTCAACCGCTCAAATGCAGTTCGTAGAACGCATCCCGTGGGTTGATTTGTGGAACCTCGAATACAGCGTCGGCATCGACGGTATAAGTTTGCCGCTGGTCCTTCTTACCCTTCTCATCAGTCCGGTATGCGTGCTTGCATCCTGGCAGGGCATCACAACCCGTCTGCGTGGATATTATGCATGCCTGCTGCTCATGGAAAGCATCATGCTCGGTATTTTTGTTTCGCTCAACCTTGTTCTCTTCTTTTTCTTCTGGGAGGCCATGCTCGTCCCGATGTACCTGCTCATCGGTATGTGGGGGAGTGAGCGCGGACGGGTTGCGGCCATGAAGTTCCTGCTCTTCACGCTTGCAGGCAGTATCTTCATGCTCGTCGGCATTGTGGCCATCTTCCTGCTTGGTGGCCGGACTTTTGACATAGCTGCGCTTTCGAGGTCGGGTCTTGCACAGTCAGCACAGATATGGCTTTTCATTGCATTCTTTATCGGTTTTGCGGTAAAGGTCCCTGTTGTGCCGTTTCATGGCTGGCAGCCTGATGCCTATGCCGAAGCGCCCACAGCCGCGACTGTTATCATGGCCGCAGTTCTTGCAAAAATGGGGACTTATGGCTTTCTCCGTGTCCTTTTTCCTTTTTTCCCGTATGCCGCACAAACATTCCTCGAACCGCTGCTTGTAATTTCACTGATCACGATCCTGTACGGTGCATATTGCGCGCTCGCGCAGCAGGACCTGAAGAGGCTTATCGCTTATTCGAGCTTAAGCCATATGGGATTTATTCTGCTCGGAATTGCGACTCTTAGTAGCATCGGTATTCAAGGCAGCATAATACAGATGATCAGCCACGGTGTTATTACCGGTGCATTATTCCTGTGGATCGGCACTGCCGAGGAACGTTTCAAAACGCGCATGCTCAGGGATTTTGGCGGGCTTAGCAGGGTTGTGCCCGTATCTGCAACGGTTTTTACCGTGCTGGGCCTTGCCGCAACCGGCTTCCCGGGCATGAGCGCTTTCGTGGGTGAATTTCTTATACTGAGCAGCGTGTTCCAGGGTCATCTCATTATAGGTGCAACGGCCATCTTTGGTGTTGTTCTGGGAGTTGTCTATATGTGCTGGGCGTATTACCGGATGGTGCTGTTCAATCCTTCATCTCTGTATCCGCAGGGGGTTGGTGACCTGAGGCTGCGCGAAATGATGTTTTTCACGCCACTCGTTGCAGTTGTTTTAATAGTGGGAGTTCAACCTGGTATTCTGCTGGAATTAATGCGCTTTTCCACAGACCATCTTGTGATGGCTCTCCATAGCGTCAATGCAGTTACACATGTTGCGGGGGGCCTGCAATGAGCGAACTCAGCATTCTTAGACCCGAGATTGTTCTTACGCTCAGTATGCTTTGCATATTTCTTGCCGGGCTTGCCATACGCAGTAAGGTTGTGCTGGGCCTTATGACGATTGCTGCAGCCGGAGTGACGGCATATCTCGTGCCCTCGGTATCAGGTTCGGGATTTGACGGCATGTTCATCGCAGACGCATACGGCACTTTTTTTAAACTTCTTTTCATGCTGACCCTGATACTGGGCGCAATGCTCGGAATAGGGGCACCCGTGATTCGAGAGCGGCATGCATCCGAATATTTTTGTCTCCTGATGCTTGCGTCAGTCGGGATGATGTGCATGGCATCCGCCGGCGATATGATTGTCCTCTACATAGGACTCGAACTTATGTCCCTCAGTGTTTATGTACTGACCGGATTTCATCGCGAAAACCTTTTTTCCAATGAGGCAGCCATGAAGTATCTTCTGCTCGGTACCTTTGCTACGGCCATTTTGCTCTTCGGCACGGCAATAGTTTATATGCTGACGGGCTCGACCAATATTGCCGCCATCGCCGCGCATATGACAGCGGGCGGGAACGGCGGAAGTCCGCTGCTGATGCTGGCGGTGCTATCGATAGTGGTAGCCTTCGGATTCAAAGTCGCCGCTGTCCCGTTTCATATGTGGGCCCCCGACGCGTATCATGGAGCCCCGACTCCTGTGACGGCCTTCATGTCGGTCGGGCCCAAGGCGGCGGCCTTTGCCGCATTCGGAAGAGTATTGGTTGACGGATTCGGCCCCGCATTGGCTGTCTGGACACCTGCGATTACAGTCCTCGTTGTATTGACTGTTGCAGGCGGCAATCTGCTTGCCCTCCGGCAGGACAACGTGAAGCGCATGCTCGCCTATTCGTCGGTCGCACACGCGGGGTATATGATGCTCGGCATGCTAGCGGGGACCCGCGTCGGCATGAATGCCGTGATGACATACCTGGCAGTGTATGCATTCATGAACATGGGTGTTTTTGCAGTAATGCTCATGCTCGAAAACGGTGAAGAGAGGTCGGCATATGCAGGGCTTGCAAAGAGGCAGCCATTGCTTGCCATAGCCATGCTTATCTTCCTTTTTTCCCTTACGGGTATTCCGCCTGCAGCCGGTTTCGTCGGAAAATTCCAGGTGTTCCTGGCGGCGGTCGGGGCGGGCCATACTGCGCTCGTTGTAGTTGCGGTTATCTTCAGCGTAGTGTCCGCATATTATTATCTCAGGCTTGTCGGTACCATGTTCATGAGCGAGGGGGATGAAAGTGTTGCCTGTTCGACATCGGGCGCCCTGATATTAACAGTTGCAATCACCGTCGCGTTTGTCCTGCTTCTCGGTATTGTGCCGTCTCTGGTGCTTTTCGGCTGAAGCGGCAGGACCGCTAATGTTGCAGTGCCTCCGGGGGGGGATATGAAATCAAAGCTGGGCGATGCATTGTTGTCGATCATAAGTAACCGGCAGACAGGTCAATTGGCCATAACCCTCAAGGGGATTGGTCAGCATTGCAATATCTTTTTTTCTGATGGAAAAATCAGCAATATTGTTTGCGGCAATCAGCCCGGAAAATCATTTCTTGACTTGCCGGGCCACGGTGAAATCTCAGAATGCTTGTTTATCCCAAATACAGCAATGAAGCAACCTCCGGAAGAAAAAACGCGGCTTAATGAGACTGGGCGGGCATTGGAATTATGACATGGCGTATGCATAATAGTGGCATCGGGAAAGGGATTGTCGAGGCGGATACCGAGATATTATCAAAATGAGCTGTGTCCCTGATTCGATTTAAGGGGGGGAGAAAACCGTGAAGTCTTTATTGGGCGATGTGTTGCAGTCGATTTTAAGAGGTCGGCAGACAGGGCAGCTTGCAATTACGCTTAAGGGTGTAGGGAATCACTGCAAAATCTTCTTTAGCGAGGGCAGGATCAACCACATGGTATGCGGCAGGCAACTCGGAGCGGCATGTCTTGACACGCTTATTGCCGGCAATATCTCCGAATGTTTCTTCATCCCCGACCTGAAGACTAGCAATATCCAGACGGCCGGATTGGAGACGGAACAGGTCATCAGGGAATTAAATGAACGGGGCGTTACCGTGGAGGTCAGGGCATTCCTTCTTGACAAATCTGGGGCTTCGGCCGCCGCGATACAAGAAGGCCTTAAGGCAGCACTTGTTGACCAGCTCGGTCCTTTCGGCGCCCGCATATTTACCAAGGTTGTGGAAAAAAAATGGGGTGTTATGTCGCCGACCAAAGAAGATATTTTGAAGCTTGTTGATCTTTTGAAGGACGAAATAGAGGACGAAGAGGGGCGCAGGGAGTTTCTTGCCGAAGCCGTCAAATATATTCGTTAAAAATTGATGTAAATATTCAAGGGGGGGTTATGAAAATACCTGGGTTCAAGATTGGCATCAAGGAAAAAACAATTATACCGGTAGCAATTATTCTGTTGGCTGCTCTGGGGGGGCTCGCAGTATTCAATTATTTTTCGCAGGTCAGGATTCTTAATCACGAGGCGGAAGATTCAATCCGGGCGGCAGCTAATTCAACGCAAAATATCATAAATGAAAAATTGAAACAGTACCAGCAGCTGGCAGCCTTTGCAGCCGGGATGCCGACACCGACAGCTGCATTTGATCGCGGGGACCGGAAGCACCTCATTTCCGAATTCTTGACTGTGTTCGGCGATCTCAAGAAGGATTACGGTGTTGCGCAGTTCCAATATCACGTCCCTCCTGCAACGTCCTTTTTGAGGCTGCACCAAATTGAAAAATATGGCGACGATCTGAGTCAGATTCGTCAAACGATTGTTTATACCAATCAAAACAGAAAAGGCACCCGGGGTATTGAAGTCGGACGCGGCGGTCTCGGTCTGAGAGGTGTTATGCCGGTTATATACCAAGGGAAGCATATCGGCTCCGTAGAATTCGGAGGAGACCTTGCGCCTGCCATTGATGAGGCGAAGCAGGTATTCGACATAGAGCTGGGTGTAGTGCTGTTGCCGACTGCTGAGAGTGCTGCCTGGCCGGAATGGCAGAGCAGGTCGAAGAAGATCGGCGACAATATCCTATTCTATTCTACGAAACCCGATCTTGTCAGCGGGTACCTAACGCCAGACATGCTGAAAGATGCGAAGACTAAAGGAGACCAAATCCAGATTTCAAGCGGATACACAGGGGGCAAGTATTATCACGTGGCCCTGACTCCGCTTAAGGACTATTCAGGCAAAATCATAGGCTATCTGTCAATCTTCAAGGACAATACCGAACTCCTCTCAAGAACCAGGACAGTGCTTATTATTAACCTGTTTATTTACATTACGCTGCTGGGTTTCATTGTATGGGCTATACATAAGAATATAACCAGGGCGGTAATAGACCCTGTAATCAGGCTCACAGCAGCTTCCGACAACATCTCCAAGGGCAAGCTGACGGAAAAAATCGAGATCAAATCTGATGATGAAATCCAGGTGCTGGCCAAGTCGATAGACCGGATGCGCGTCAGCATGAAAAAGATGCTTGAGGAATTGGACTGACAAACCGAGCGGGCAGGCGAATCGGTAACCCCCCCAGGGGGGAGGGCAAAAGGGGGCAATGCATTGCCTCCTTTTCAAATTATCGTTAAAAAACTTCGGAGGGGAAATGAGTATCAGGCGTCTGCTCTTATTAGTGAATATGGTGATAGTTGCAGTACTTGGTGTAATTCTTTGCGTCTTCCTTTTGAGCAATAACAGGACCCAGTCGAACGTCCAGGCGATGATACATGTCGATCAAGCTCTTTTGCTCGACCTGAACGACATGTACGCCCAGGGACTTCAGACGGAACAAGCCACGCGCAATATAGTGCTTGATCCTGAGGATCCAAAGGCGAGGACCAACTATCAAAAAGCCCATGAAGAATTCCTGAATATAAATGGGGAAGCGACTAAATTGGCCAAGGGAAAGACGCGCGAAGAGCTTGATAATATTAAAGCCATGTGGGCTGAAGTCAATGACCTGAAAAAGCAGGTCCAGGACCTTGCAACTGCCGGTAAGAGGGCGGAGGCGGTCGCGCTGCTGAAGCAGAAGGAAACACCAAAATGGCGGAACCTCAAGGATATGCTGCTTAGAATAACAAAAGAACAGAAAAGCGTCTTCAGGGAGAGAATCGAAGAGAACAAGAAAGAGAACATGCAAAACACTTTTATTCTGATAACGATAATAATATTGTCAATTGCCGGAATATCTGCTTTTATTCATATAATACAGAAAAAGGCATTGTCTGCGATGGCAACTGCTGTGAAGTGCTTTTCTTCTATCGAAGAGGGAAATCTGAAAGAAGAAAATGCCATTTCAGACCAGCGCAATTTCCTGAAAGAAAGCTACAACAAGATACTCAGGACACTCAGGGCTACCATAGTTGAAGTCAGTGAAGTATCGCACAAGGTGACGCAAAATGTTGATTTGCTTGCGGGCAAGGTCAACACGATTTCCGATACTGCAAAGAATGAGCTGGCGCAAATCGATCAGGTGGCGTTGTCCGCAACCGAAATGTCGCAGACTGTAATCGATTCGGCAAAGAATGCCGCCTATGCCTCTGAAATGGCAAAAGAGGCAACGGATATAGCTGACGGCGGTAAATCTGCAGTCAGGAAAACTGTTGACGCAATTGTGGCAATTGCGGATTCGGTTAGAGAATCGTCCCGCACCATCGAAGAGCTCGGCAAATGTTCCCGTGAAATAGGGAAAATAGTAGGGGTAATTACCGACATAGCTGACCAGACAAATCTTCTCGCCCTGAATGCGGCCATTGAAGCAGCGCGGGCCGGCGAACAGGGAAGAGGATTTGCGGTTGTTGCTACTGAAGTAAAAAAACTGGCTGAACGTACGTCCAAGGCCACCTCTGAAATCGCGGAAAAGATACGCGGGATACAGGGGCAATCTTCGTTATCTGTCGAAGCCATGGCAAAAAGCAGCCGCTATGCCGAGGCCGGGGTTGCACTTGCCGACGAGGCCGCAAAAGGTCTGGAAGAAATAGTCCGTGCTGCACAGAAGGCCATGGATATGATTCAACGGATAGCTGCTGCAACAGAAGAACAATCAGCTGTTTCGGAGGACATATCGCACAATATGGAGAACATAGCAGGACACTTAAACAGCACAGTCAAGATGATCGATGAGTCCAGGCGCATCATGGAAAGTCTCAGCTCGGACGCAAAAGAACTGGACCGCAACGTAAGCTGGTTTAAGGTGTAATACATCTTTAAGTAGCATGCTTCCTCGGTGCACATGTACGAAGCTGGTATCAGGTGACCTTGCCTTTTCCCGGACGTTTACCCATTCTGATTCGCTTGTAGCTTGAAAAGAAGCATTGGTATAATAAACTACCGGCAGGCAGATGAATATGGAACACTTTATCTCAGAAGCCACACGCAAGGCAATCATTGATCATTTCAGGACCTCCGGAATCAAATGGAATGGCCGGCTTCAGGATAATCAATTCCTCGGCAGGTTATTCGATCTGACTTCTATGCCTTCGACGGACCACCGGGTATGGAATGCAGACAGTGACATCATTCAGCATCGGGTGATCTGGAAAGACTGGAATGATGACTGGTTATTTACCGATCGGCGCTTCAACCTGTTGAATGAATCTGATGAGATATTCCTGCGATTTCTGTGCGAGACGATTCATCCTCTGGTGCGACCTGACACAGAAGAAGCCTTCTACTTGGCAGAACATTATAACCTCAGACTTGCAGTGGACGGATGGAGGATAGTAGAGGTGGGGCGTATTTCAGGCAAGCCGGTATTCGGGCATGAGCGGGCGGACACGATATCCCCGTTTGGAAGAGCACACAACAATTGATATGCTTCATCTCAGGGCGATAGAAATCGGATAAAACATGTACGAACCGAACCATTATTACAAATGCAATAGATTGTGACGTAGAAAAGGAAAGGATTTACTATGTGTGATGCTAATGGCAAGTGTGGTTCCTGCTCGGGGACTGCTTCTATTCCAGGGGGAGGCAAGGTCCTGACATATAATATTCGCATGAACGGTTTCGGCATACTTTATTCATTCGCTGACTCACCGTCATTTGCATACACGGCAGGAATCGAAGAGAGTTGGCACCATCCTGAGATTATTGTATTTGGATTAGATTACGAGTCGTCCACTCGCCTGATTACTGAAGCAGTCGAGCTCATCAAGACAGGCACCTTTTTCCCAAATCAAATCGCTTATTACACGATTGGCGATGTAAAGGTCAGATTTGTTGAAGTCGCTGCCGGTGTCGCATTGCAGTACCTGTGCGAAACCGCCGCATATTACGGCGAAAAAAAATTCAGGGTGCTGCAGATGCTCTGGCCTGATGGCCAGGGCCGCTTCCCGTTTGAGCCTGAGTGCAGCGTTGAGGTGAAAAGGACCCAGCCTGTAATCTCTGAACTTACCCGTTCCTGATATTGCAACTGTAAGATATATCCTCCGAAACGTCCCCAGAAAAGCATATTTTTATTGCGGAATATAACGCAATGGGGTAATATTTGTGGGAAAGGGTGCAAACGGTCCGGCCCATTCGCAGTGCGGGAAATTCTTTCATACCGGAGGGTGGTCATGGCAAAGGGACTGCGGTTCTGTTTAGTTCTGATTTCAATACTACTTTTATCTCTGGCGTTTTCAGGGTTGCTCTCATCGGTGGCAAGTGCGGCACAGGCGGCAGCCGGCGACAGTTTCACGCTGGTCCGGATCGAGCCTGCTGAAGACGGCAAGACGGTCTTACTGCAATGCTCGGCTGCCTGCCGTTATGAGGACCTGAAGGGCAAGCTTTCCCTCCGTCCCTTTGCCGGCATCAACTGGACCGCCGGTTATCAGCAGGATGAAAAAACGGTCGTCTTATCGGGCCGTTTCAGGAAGAAGATAAGTTACACTATCGTTCTGCCGACAGGGTTCAGCTCCGGTGGGCGCGCATATAAGGCAACCCTGACCTCTTTTCAGTTCGGCAACCTGCCGCCAAAGATCGAATTCGCCGATGACCGGACAGTAATCGAGCTCAACAGCCGCCAGATGCTCCATGCCTCGCTCGTGAACGTCGACGAAGTTGACTTCAAGGGCCTCAGCCTTCCCCCTGTCATGGCACCTCTGGCACTGGCCATGACCGACGTTAAGGAGGATACCGGCACGGCAAATACGGCTGCAAAGCCGGCTAAGAAAAAGAAGCGCGGCAGAACATCCGCCAACGAAAAGGAACAGGTCAGGACGTACACAAAATCATTCGGCGAGCTTGCAGCCGATCTCGAAAAACTTTACAAGGACCTCCGTCCCCGATTCGAGGACCGCGGGGTCTCGCCCGTCTTTCTGGGTAATTTCGTTCAGGACAGCCAGGTCCTCTTTTCGCCCCGCGAAACTGACCAGCGCAGGCAATTCTCGGTCCCTCTCTCCTTCCGCACCGAAAAAGAAAAAGGTGCCATCGAGCTGGTTTCACTCTCAGGTAAAGACAGCACAGGACGGGAGGCCGCAGCTGTACGA
>Ga0335071_10006164_pt1 | contig 12391 bp, 8 predicted proteins | sample Lox_Sample_15_FD_206724 | JGI IMG/M metagenome (GOLD analysis project Ga0335071, IMG submission 206724) | Soil microbial communities from Loxahatchee National Wildlife Refuge, Florida, United States - Lox_Sample_1.5 | ecosystem: Environmental > Terrestrial > Soil > Wetlands | place: USA: Florida...
CTCACCTGCGCTTGGGATCCGAAAAAACCTCCCGTCTGCAGCGCAATCGGCGTGCCGCAGGGAGTGTCATCGCACGTGAATTGCACGGTGCCCGTCGCCGCGGCGGTGCCCGCCACAGACACCACGGCGTGCGCTCCCACCGTTCCGCCGGCGGGGATGTTCGGTGCGTTCACGCCCACAACCACGAACGGCGTCCCCCTTCCAATGGTGAAGCTGACCGCACTCGAGACGCTGCCGTGAAAGCTGATGTCTCCCGAATACGTTGCCGTTAACGAATGCGCGCCTGGCGCAAACGAATAGGAGGATCCCCCACCCGTGGGGAAATACGCGCTGCCGTCCGGCGCGAGCGCTGACATAGATACGATGGCGCTGTTGTTGTCTGAAAGCTGGACGGTTCCGCTGGCCACTCCTTGCCCCGAGTTTCCCGCCACCGACACTTTCACTGGCAGCGGTGCCCCGTACGCGGCGGTTCCTCCCTTCAGGCCGGTGACCACCACCGTCGCCGTGCTGTCCTCAGGCGCAATTGTTACCGGTAATACGGCAGAGTCGCCCGCCGCAAAGGTGCCGTCGCCCGCATAGTGCGCCCGTACATTGTATTGCCCACCGGGCAAGTCGCTGATCGCTCCCGAGAACGCTCCCCCCGTCAGCATCAACGTCTGAGCGGAATCCACGCCTGCGTCGGTTTTAACAGACACCAGCCCCGTGGGAATCACGGAACTTGTTGTGCCGGTGACTGTGCCGCTCAGCGTGATCGCCGTGCCATGGACGGCGCTCGCGAAAGTGGCCAGCAGCGTTACCTGCGGTGTTTCGAATGCGGCGCTTGCCCACGCATTCGCCAAATTCGCAGCGTTAACCGACCCCAGCCCGGTGACCAGATCGTAGCCGGTTCCGGCCGCGTAGCCGTTCAACAATCCGTTCGTCCCGCTCGTTGTCGATGAGCAACCTGGCGATCCTCCGGCGCACGGCACATTGTTGTTGCCGGAAGTGACGTCATAAAAAACGCAAGCATTCTGTGCTGTGGGATTCGTCTGCTGCGATGAATCGCAGACGTTCGTGGCCGTTGCCGCCAGGCGGTACAACGTGTAGTTAATCTGCCCCTGGAACGCGCCGTTTTTTTGTTCGATCAACGCCAACATCCCCGCCATAGCGGGCGCCGCAACCGAAGTTCCTCCAACCAACGTGAGTCCCACCACCTGCTGCTGCGAGTTCATCTGGCACGCCGTACCGCCCAGACTCGTGCAGTACACGAAATCGTCATGTGCCGAAGCGGAGGCGAACGCCAGATCTGGAATGTCGCGCATATTGTCGGCGGGAACGCCGGTTCCCACTTGCCAGTTCGGTTTCGCATAAATCGAACTCGCTCCACCGCCACTTGCCAGCAAGTTCAGATTGGCGGTTCCAAACGCGCAATTTGTCGGCGCCGGAGGCTGGCTCGGATCGCAGCTCTCATTCCACGCGCTTTCCGGGATGTACCCGATCGCCGACGAATAATCCCTCCCGTTCGTCGGATTCCAATAGGTCGTTGGCTGCGATCCGTCATTGAACTGCGTTCCGCCGACCGCCACGTTGTACGGAGTGGCCGCCACGCCATTCACTGCCGGTCCCAATTGTGCGGGCATCCCTGCGCTTGGGTTGTCGCAACCGGCTGCTCCGTTATCGCCCGAAGCCACGAGCACAGTGATGCCTTCCGCAGCCGCCTGTTGCCACAGCGCGTTGTAGAACGCATTTCCGCTGCTCCCCACTGCCTGCTCGCAGCTTCCGTAGGTGTACGTCAGAATCGGCGCCACTTCGTTGTCGATGGCGTAGGCGGCGGCCAGATCGACGCCACTCGTCGTGTCCGTGCTCGCGGCGATGATCAGGTCGATGGTTGCACCGGGCGCGACGGCACCCGCCCACTCCACGTCGAGCTGTGCTTCTTGCGCGTCAAGCTGGCTGGCGATTCCCGGATCGGGTCCAATAACCTGAATATTCGGATCGTTTGTCTTTAAGCTGAAGATCTTGCGGAATTCCTGCACGTCGGTCAATTCAATCTGCGACTGCGCCGTAACCGCGATGGTGATTCCGCTGCCGTCAATCCCGCTGCCGAGCAACGCCTTTGTTCCGTAAATCGCCGCAAAATCTCCTGGCGCCACGTAATATGTGTCCGCCGTGGCCCCCGCCGCGGTCAACGTCGGGAGCGCCACGCTCTGCCCCTGGATCTGCGCCCCGCTCACGCTCTGCCTCGTCCTGAAGGGAGGACGCCTGCCGAAGTTGTTCAAAGAGAGCACGCCGCGCGTCACGCCGCCCAGCGCCGCGGGAATCGATACATCCGTCGAATTGGAGATATAGGTCTTGCTGCGCAACTGGTAGTAGTTCAGCTTGGTTTGAAACGTGGATTCCACTTGTGCCGCGCTCCCACTGAACTCCAACCAGCGCCGACTCGAAGCAATCCGACTGACATGCAGCCCCGATCCTTCAAGCCACGCGCGCGCTTGCTCGACGGCAACCGAACTCGCGCCGAATCGCGCCCCAAATTCGCTGGCCGACAACCAGTGCCGGTAATTCGGCGAGCGCCTGTCGTGTTGTTCCGCGATGAATTGTTCCAGTTCGGCTTCCTGTTGCCCGTCAGGTGAAAGCACCAGGATCATTCGTTCGAGACGTCGGTCGCTTTCTACTTGACCGACTGCTTTTTGGTCGTCAGCGGAAATCGGCTTGGTGTGCTTGAGCAGAAGCGTAGGAGCCTGCGCTGGCGTGCTCGGCACACGAAAGGGAGTCTGTGCTGCCAGGGAAATATGGAATGTAAGGGCGAGGAAAACCAGGAATCCGGGCAGACCCATCTTTCGAGGCACCAGCAATTCTTTCCACCCCTTCGCGTCGCCAGCTTTAACAAAGTTCAGGTCGCTGGCTCCCTTTTCTTCATCGAGGCGCCGGTTTCCTCGTCGAAGAAAGTCAGTTCACACAGTCTACACGCAGGCTTGGGGCGGCACAATTTCGGTCACACTTTGTCGGATATCGAAGTGAATAACCAAAACTCCAGCTACCATTTTAGCTCCACGTTCCCGCCCGAAAAGATAATCCCCACCCTGGGTCTTTTGCCTGCACCGCCGATTACTAGCTCGACTCCCCCTTTCTTGAGAAGCGGTGCCAGCGCCACTGCGCTCGAAGGTTCGATCACAATTTTCATTCGTTCCCAAACGAGCTTCATCGTGGCGACGATTTCTTCTTCACTGACCAGCAGGATGCCGTCGACATGCCGCCGCAGAATCGCAAAAGTCCGGGGAGCAAGGGTCGCCCGCAAGCCATCCGCAATCGTGTCGGTGGTCTCCAGTGGCTGCAGCGCTCCCGCTTTCAGGGAACGATACGCATCGTCGGCCTGTTCGGGCTCGCACCCGAATACGCGCACATCGCCACGGATCCCCTTTGCACCCAGACACGTCCCGCTCAACAGCCCGCCACCGCTGACCGGAGACAACACTGCATCCAATTCCGGTATATCTTCCATCAGTTCCTTCGCGGCGGTGGATTGGCCCGCGATAATCCGGTCGTCGTCATACGGATGGACCAGCACAGCGCCGGTTTCTGCCAGAATCCGCGCCGCGGTTTCAGAGCGCGAACTTACGCTCGGCTCGCAGAACGTAATTTTCCCCCCGTACGATTCCACTGCTTGGCACTTCACCTTTGGCGCATTTTTCGGCATTACGATCCATGCCGGTATCCCGCGCCACCCCGCCGCGCACGCCACCGCGGCGGCATGGTTTCCGCTCGAATGCGTCACCACACCTCGGCGCGCTTCCTCGTCCGACAGGGAAAAGATGGCATTTGTCGCGCCTCGTATCTTGAATGATCCCGTTTTCTGCAAGTTCTCGCACTTAAAGAACAGGTCCGCGCCCGCCAGCCCGTCGACGGACTGGCTTGTAAGCACGGGTGTCCTGTGGATGCGCGGCCGAATCCGTTCGTGTGCCGCGACGATGGTGTTCCAGTCCGGCTGGATATGACTTGTTGCCCCAGGGTTCGTGGTGGGCATGTTGTGAGTGTAGTCTAACTGACGGGCTGCGTGTCAGGCAGCCTGAAACCCCGTGGGGCCGCAAGAACGCTGGCCTTGACCCAATACTGGGCGTACCAAATCATCGGCACTACCGGGTCCTGTCTTGACCCCGTCTCTACCTTTGCTACCCTGTATAGCCAAGCTAAGTCCGGGCCCAGGTGTCCCCGGCCCGGTCGGAGACTCTCGTGGCTCCAGCAGAACGTCGCCAACTTGAGCGTTTTCGTGTCCGCGTACCCCTGCGCTTTCGGCCGTTGGGGCTGGCGTCGGACCACACAGAGCATTTCACCGAAACCGCCAACATCTCCCGCGGAGGCTTTTTCTTCGTGACGTCCGCCCCGCTGCAAGTCGGCATGCCCATTGAAGCCACCTTGAACATGCCTCCTGAAGTCACAGGCGGCAAATCGGACGAGACCCGTTGCCGCGCGCGCCTCGTGCACGCCCGGCCCGATGCCTACAGTGATGGCCGCATGGGTTTCGGCGCTGAAATTGAGATGTACATCGAACCGAAGAAAGTGGACTCACCCGGCGCGCGTCAACCGGCGCCTCCTCAGGAAAAGCCGAAGCCGTAATTCTCGCGCAAAAGAGAAGATTGGATTGTAACCGCCGCTCGCGGCGCGATTACTTGCCCGCGATGGTGATCGTCGTCTTTGCCGATCCCACGTTGTCGAACCGGTCGTAGGCCCGCACCGCAATCGTGTGTTCCCCCGGCATCAGGTGGCGAACCGTGAAGGAATACGTTTCCGTTCTGTAGTCGCTGATCCCTTTTTCCGGAGCCAGCAGAATCCACTCGCCTCCGTCCACGCTGTACTGCGCTCGTTCGATGCTGCTGGTCGGATGGCTGGCCGTGAACTGGAAGTCGTAAGAGACACCCTGTGAGCGGTCCGCGTTCATCCCCGTGGCGCTTGCCTCGATTTTTCCGATCGCCGGATTTGTATTGTCGACCTCGAACCGCTCGCTTTCCCGCTCCGTCGACAGCGCAACCGCTGGTGGGTTCGACGGCGCGTCACTTGCCACGATCTTCAGGTAATACGCGCCATCCGGCATCGACGTTGTGTCCCACGAGTAGAATTTCTGGTCCAGGTTCTCTTTCAGCACCAGCCAGTTCTGCTGATTTTCCCCTCGAAAGTAAACCGTGTATTTCAAGTCGTCGTCATTGTCGTCGTGCGCGGACCACAACACGGCCTGATAGCCCTTCTGCGAGGAACCCTGCGGTTGTGCTTCGAATTTCGCTGGCGTCGTCGTGATCACCACTCCCGGCGGTGTGGCCGGGTTTGCCACCGGCGGCTGCTTCAACGCAACGCTTCCTTGCCCCATCTGGATTCCCGCTGGTGCCGTGGCGCGCACACCTGCATCCTGCAAGGCGATCCCATCAATAACCGGTGCCACATTTCTCGGCTGATACGCCACGCTGACCCAGTCGATTCCGTCGCCGGGCCGGCCATCGTGAATCACCGCCTTCCATTGCACGAACCGTGCCGGCGGTGCCTCAACGGTCCAATCAGTCGTCGTGTACGGCCCGAACCACGGCGACCACTCTTTCCCGGGGTCTTCCGTGTTACCGCTGCGCACGTACATCTCAAGTCTCGGTTCTTTCGAGTCCTTCCCGGGTTTTCCCCCGCTCGTCGCGGCTGGCGGTCCCCACCATTCAATCCGTCCCCACTGCGAGAGCAGCTTCGCGTCGAACGATTGCGATTCGAAGGTGCCTTCCGCTTCGTATTCCGGTCCCAACGAGAAAACTTTGCCTGGATTTGCCGTGCACAAATACACCTTGCCGCCAGCCGCGCGCGAGATACCCGTAATCTGCGCCGAGCCTGACTTTGCCAGTTGTGCGTAAACGCCGCGCCCGTCAATCACCAGCAACGAACCATTGTTTCCCGTGCCCGCCAGCAAGCGGCCGTCCGAATTCAATCCCAGCGCGTACACGACTTCATCGCGCGACGTCCAGATCTCTTCCGGCACTCCTTCGCTCGAAATTCGGTAGATGCTGCTCGAGATGGCTTGCGGAAACGCTACAAACGGCGCCGCGATGGCACCGCCCGGTGCCCCTGCCGCGGTGATGGTCGTCGTGCCCTGTGGCGCTTGAATCACCGCAGATGGACCGGCTTGCCCGGTTCGGGGTTTATCTCCAATCGCGGATACGTAGATGTTCCCGTCTGGCGCCGCCACCAGTGAAGTCACCTCGCGCTTCGCCGTCTCATACACCACGAAACCGGACGCCGTTCCGGTTCCACCCTTCTTCTCAGCCGAGCGGCCAATCTGCAGCACCCTGCCATTCGGCTCCGTGCCCGCCAGCAGATTCCCTTTGTTGTCAAACGTGAGGTTTTTGATGTGCGCCTCGTCGCTGTCGTAATACACCTCGCCCTTTCCATCGGGCGACACCGCATAGACCTGGCCCTTATCGCCCGTCGCAACGTACAGCGTGCCGTCGGGCCCAAACGCCAGATCCCAGATGTATTTCGTTTTTGGTTCGAAGAAGACGCTCTTTTCGCCGCTCGTCGCCACCTTGTAGACTTTGCCGTCCGGCGATGTCCCTACGAACAACGTGCCCTTCGCATCGAACGCGATGCATTGCGCCAGGGGGTCCGTCGATTCGAAGACCACCTTTGGCTTTCCACTGCCCTCGAACTTGAAAACCTTGGCCGGCGAGCCACCTCCCGCATACAGCACACCGGCGGGATCGGTGCGCAACGACCACAAATACGACGCATCGGCGTCGGCAATCGCCGTGAATTTCGGCGCCAATTCCAGGTGTCCATCGCTGCGCACGGCTACACCCTTTGCCGTGCCCTTCAGGAATTCTTCGTACGTCGACTGCCGCCACCGCCGTGTGTGGTCCGCAATCGAATTGCTCGCCACGCCGCCAACCAGCAGTGTGCAGAGCAGCAGCCGTTTCCATGAGTTCGCCATATCGGAGGTCACCGGATTTGTAGATTCAGAGATATGAGCCCGCCGACGGGACCGCCCAACAAGATCGAAGACTCGCTCGCCAGCGATTCCCGCAAAACTTGCACACTGCCCGGAGTCGGCCGCCCGTCGATTACCGTAATCTGCGACAGCGGGACGTTCGGCATTTCCTTGTCGTCCCACACCATGGTCGGTGTCGGCACGAAAACGCCCACGTACAACCGGTCGTTATGCCGCTCGCGGTTCATCAATGCGATCAACTGGTCGAGCCCCTCCGGTCCGGCGGTCCCCCCGGGCATGGTGGCAAAGTTGAACCCGCGCGAGGCTCGATTCATCCAGTCGGCGTCCGACACCAGCACGCGCAATGTCGTTCCGTGCGTCGCCTGATCAGGCACGTGCACGGTGGTTTCTTCAATGTGGGCCTCACCGCGATAGGGCCGCAGCAAAACGCGGACCTTCAGGTTTTCTCCCGGCGCCGCCTCGCCCTTGTCCAGCCACGCGCTTTCAATGGTGTACGACTTCCGCCCCGGTGCGCTTTCCACCTTCAGCGAAACTCCTTCGACGTTTGGCACTTCGTAAGTGTTGGTGAAAAGCCGGGTGAACGCGCTTTGCACCGCAATTGCCACCGGTATGCCGTCCGGCGACATCGTATCGCCCGGCGAAACCATGCTCTCCAATTGCACCGGCACGTGCCCCTTTAACCGGATTTCTCCCGTCAAATGCAGCGTCGTTCCTTCGCCGTACACCGAATTCTGCGTCAATCCATTGAATGTCGTTAGCGCGACCAGTAACGGCGTCAGCTTTGGATGATTGATCATCTCGAAGTGCAGCTTTTTTTCGCCAAGCGCCGTCACCACGGTCAGGTCCAGCGGAATCATCGCCGGAGCGGGGCCGAGCTTGCCCGTTACCGCGGTCAGATGATCGCTAGTGATGGTTCCAATCGATCCACCCATATTCACGATTTTTGTGGAGGCCAGCGACGACGACAATGTCGTCACCACGCGGCTCCGCGCCATCGGAATCGCCACGTCGCCCAGATTCATCAGTGGATGTCCGCACAGAAACACGCGGTCGCCCTCAATCGCGGTCACTGTACATGCCGAATTGATCGATGCGTCTCCGCTGACGAGCACCATTCCCGCCATCTGCCCCGGCGCCAGTTTCGCATCGTCGGCTTGAGGCGCCGCGGTCCCACCTTGCGCCGCCACAAATCCGTAGCTCTGAAGCTGTGCCGAGAATGGCTGCAGAGCAGCCGGTGTGAATCCGGAAAACACCAGCGGAGTCTCAATCGGCTGGAGCGCCGAACTTCCTGGCAAGGTGTTCCGCGCCAGCGCGTCCTTGGGAAGTTCTAGCGGCTGTGGTCTTGGTGCTGCCTGCGGACCTGCCGACGCGCTCTGTGTGGGCTGCCGCAGCACGTCGGCAATCGGCGTCACGCCGGCGATCGCTTCTTTTGTGAATACGCCCAACTTCAACGACAACGCTCCCGCCAGCTTACCGTCCAAGTACACCGGGCTGCCGCTCATGCCCGCTACCACGCCGGTATGTTCCACCTTGGGCCCTTTCAACTGCACAAGAATGATGGACTGCTGCGGCCCCAGGAAGTTCGGCATGACCCCAAGCACTTCCAGGTCGAACTTCTCCACCTGGTCTCCTGAGAAGATCGTGTAGGCGTACCCCTCCATACCCACTCGCACTTGATCGAGCGGCAGTGTCCCGCCGGAGGCCGGGGTCTGTGCAGGCAGGGAACTAGCGCCGAACCCAAGGCAGGTAAGCGAAAGGAAAGCGATTCGTAAAGCACACCGAAGTTGGCCCATGTTCGGCTAGACGTCCCCCAAAAGTGGGAAGGCAGCATGATACCGGGCAGTGGTTACGGTAAGCAATTGGACCACAAGCCAGACCCGCCTAGCCCCAACGTCTTAGACGTCCTAGTCCCAGCACCGGTTGTTTCGCCGCCGATAGAGTTGCCATGGCTTCGTGTCCATCGATCGGCGCCGACACCTCAGCGCGCACGCCACCGCTGCTGGCGCAACCCACGCCCTCTGTGCGACGATGTCGTCACAGGAGCGTCCCATGTCCGAACCCACAAAAGAAGAACTGCTCGCGCGTATTGCCGAATTGGAAAAGAAGACCGAGCGCCCCAAGCGCGGCAGTCTGGAATTCCGCGTCGGTGAAAAGGGCGGTGTCAGCGTCTACGGTCTCGGCCGCTTCCCGGTCACGCTTTATTACGAGCAATGGATCCGTCTCCTCGACGTCGCCAATGACCTCCGCGCCTTCCTCGAAGAGAACAAGCACCGCCTCAAACTCAAAGAGCAATAAATCGGTGAGGGTCATTGAAAGAGGACAACAGCAACGCTTTACTCGTTGAGGTGCTCCCAAGCTTCTGTGCTGAGCTTCGGGATTTGCTTGTCAAAGCCTCCGAGCCCGCATTGGCCGATCAGATTCCAAACTTGAACATCTTGGATGGCTGCGGCTGTGGCGACGATTTTTGTTCATCCTTTTACACGAAGCCAAAGCCGTGTGGTGCCTACGGACCTGGTCATAGGACAATCGTCTTAGAACCGGAGAGGGGCATGATTATCCTAGATGTCTTGGGTGACGAAATTGCTCATGTCGAAGTCCTGAATCGAAATGACATCCGGTCTGCGTTGACCGCTGCACTCCCCACACTGCTAGAGCCAAATAGTTGATCTTGGAGGTTCCGGATCGCCGGTCGCGGTTATTCCGATTACCGATCGCTGATAACCGATTACTGATCGCGCCCTACTCCATATGGTGCATCGCGAAAATCTTCGAGTGTCCGTTCTCAAACGGATACACGTGCACCATCCAGCCGAACACCACCGGATAGAACGTTCCACCAGCGGCCTTGCACGCTTCTTCCGTGTGAATGCTGCCTCGCAGTCCAAACTTCATCCAATCCGGCTTCTTTCCTGGCGTCCTCTGCGGTACGCATAGATTGGTGTGCTGGTGCCAGGTCGCCACGCTCAATGGAACGCGCTCGTTCAGCTGATCTTCTGTCGCCCGGCGTGGCATCGTGTACATTGCCCCGACCAACTCGAACCCTCCATCCGCCGTTTTCTTGTACAGAAGGGAAGTGGGCCGTGAAGGGTCAAACGTGAACGCCTCGAGAAATCCATTCGTGTAGTTCGTGAAGTGATATTCCTCTTGCCGCACGTTCGGCAGGAAGATCTTGTAGCCGTCGGCCAAAGCGACGTGATAGTCCTTGTACTTCTCGATCCCCGCGCGCAGCCGCTCCACCACTTCTTCCGCCCGCTTCTGATCTTCGGCTGTTCCCGGCCGCGAAGTAGTCATGTGCATATGCGGCGAATCGCCATGGTGCATGTGCTGCATCTCGAGCATTGCCCCGTGTTCGCCAACCGAAGCGTCCTGCGGACTCATGGGAATCCCCGCCATCTGCGAGTGGTCCGCGCTTTGTGGGTCTTGGCCTTCTTCGGCCGACACCAGCGCTACCGCCGGCGTGCGGTGATTTGGAATCGCTGCCAGGAGCACGCCCACGACGCACAACGCGCCCACGCCGATTCCCAGCTTGGTCACCAACTGAATCCAGGTCTTACGCCCCAACATGGTCCCTCATCTCTTCAGCGAACTGCCGCATCTTTATCTCTCATCCATCATACGAATCCCGCCGACAGTTTCTTTCCCATGATGTGACGCGCCGTTCTCATTTCCCAACTGTCCACGCGTACAGGCATGGCCTTGCCCATTTGCCAGCCGTCCTCGGGCATCCTTTCTCCGCGGGTCGCGCATCCCGAGACGGTTCCCCGGTCGCCTGTCTTGCTCATGCTAAACTTCCTAGGAAAATGAAAAGCGAATCCATTTCTCCCGTAAAGTCTCTTTCCGGTCCCGTCGAAGTGCCCGGCGACAAGTCCATTTCGCACCGTTACGCTATGCTCGCCGCCCTCGCTGATGGTACAAGCGAGCTGCGCAACTTTGCCGCGGCTCGCGATTGCCACAGCACACTCGCTTGCATGAAATCGCTCGGCGCCACCGTCGATGTTCACGGCACCACCGTTCGCGTCACCGGCCACGGCCTGCATGGTCTGAAGAGTTCCTGGCGTACTCTCGATGCTGAAAATTCCGGCACTACAATTCGCCTCCTTTCCGGCATACTTAGCGGCCAATCGTTCCGCACGAAAATCACCGGTGACGATTCGCTCCAGAAGCGTCCCATGAAGCGGGTCATCACTCCTTTGCGCGAAATGGGCGCGGACATCTTCGCCCGTGACGAGAATTTCCCTCCGCTCGAAATCCGCGGCGGAACACTGCACGCCATTCACTACCAGACGCCTATGGCCAGTGCCCAGGTCAAGTCCGCGGTTCTGCTGGCGGGTTTGTACGCCGAGGGCGCCACTTCCGTCACCGAGCCCGCCGCCACACGCGATCACACAGAACTCGCCCTGCAGGAATTCGGCGCCACGGTTCGCAAATCCGGCCACACCATCACCGTCGAGCCCAATCCCACGCTTCGCCCTGTCTCCCTCGACGTGCCCGGCGATCTCTCCTCAGCCGTCTTTTTGATTGCGGCGGCCTCGCTCTTTCCAGACTCCAATCTTTACATCGCCAACGTGGGCCTCAATCCGACACGGTCCGCCATTCTCGATTTTTTCCAGCAGATGGGCGCGGCGGTTTCCGTCTTGAATCTGCACACCAAAGGCGGGGAAGTCGTCGGTGATTTGGCGGTCAAGGGCGCCCGGTTAAAGGGTGGCCTGATTGCTGGCGATCTCGTGCCACTCTTGATCGACGAACTGCCCATGCTTTCGGCGCTCGGACCCTATACGGAGCAGGGAATCGAGATTCGCGACGCGCAGGAACTTCGCGTGAAAGAGAGTGATCGCATTTCCGCGCTCGCCGACAACCTGAATCGACTCGGTGCAAAAGTGGAAGAACGCTCCGACGGACTGCGTGTCGAAGGCCGCGGTGCCGGCCCGTTGCGCGGCGCCGAAATCGATCCGCGCGGCGATCATCGCATCGCCATGGCCTTCGCCGTCGCCGGACTGGGTGCTTCTGGCGAAACTCGCATTCTTGATTCAGACTGCGCCGCGGTTTCCTACCCCACCTTCTTCTCCGAACTCCGCCGCCTGTCGGAATGAAGCGATCAGCGACCTGCGACCAGTGCCCGGATTTATTTCGATCTGGCGGCCTTGCTATCGGAGATAAAGGTACATTACGTTGTAAGAAACATGTCCTCAGGCACACCGTCCGTCCAGCGACTTGAAGTGCGGAGACTGCCAATGGAATTAGCGGTTGATTGCTACGAGCTTTCGAGTGATTGCCACCTGAGGAGAAATTCGGCTTCGCGTCGCAGATCAGGAGATGAGCCACTTCCGTGCCAGCAAACATCGCCGAAGGCTTTGGCCGTTGGAGCCCGCGCGATTTTGCAAGATTTCTCTCGATTGCGTCAGGTTCGCTTCGAGAACTAGAGGCTCATCTCTTGGTTGCAGC
>Ga0335071_10006165_pt1 | contig 12389 bp, 12 predicted proteins | sample Lox_Sample_15_FD_206724 | JGI IMG/M metagenome (GOLD analysis project Ga0335071, IMG submission 206724) | Soil microbial communities from Loxahatchee National Wildlife Refuge, Florida, United States - Lox_Sample_1.5 | ecosystem: Environmental > Terrestrial > Soil > Wetlands | place: USA...
TTGACCGAGGGAGCACCGGGTGATGACTCCTCCACCGGCAGCTCTTCTTGCTGAACCATGGCCGTCTCTGGCGCATCTCGGTCGGGCACATCCTTTTCATGTATCTTATCGTCTTCGGTCTTCTGGTCGACACTCTTGAGTGATCGAACAATTTCCGAAGGCCTGTCAATTTCAATCTGCCCAGGCACGGCGGAGTCAGGCATCTCCCTGTGAGACAGAGGCACTCCTTTGAAAAAATTATTGAATTCTTCTTTAGTCATGTCGCCTCTGCGATACGAAGCGAGAAGCATCACAGCCAATTCCTGTTCCGAAGTTTTGTACTTCTTGATGAGTTCGGCCTTCATCGAGCCGCTTCGCGCCATTTCCAGAACCTCGGATGGGGTCGCAAGGTCTTCCAATTTTGCCATAAGAGCTTCTCCTGGAATATCTGGAATATAAACTCATTATATAGGGTAACTTCCCGAATATCAAGAAGATTAAGATGCACGATATAGGCGTTGCGGATGCTAGCTGAGACCAAGCGAAAAAAGTTGCATTTAAACCCAGATTTGTTGAAATTCCTCCATCCCTGGAGCAATCCGGGAACATCGCTTCGGTGAGCTTTGGGAAACAAATAGCGATATGTCAACGAATGAGCTGCAGTATGAAGCCGCTGTATCTTAGAACAAGAGTGGGCGTCTTTCTGCCAACAGGCTATTCGATTCCCATGTAGCTTAACAATACCTATGTCGCCCACCTGAAGCCAAAAAGATCGAAGAGGGAAGGCAAATCATGAAAATTTTGATTCCCATCCTGTTCTTGTTTGTCTGTTCGGTCCTTGAGCCGTATACGACACCAGCGGCAGACTTCGGACGCAGTGAAAGCGCCCTCAGTGACTTCAAAGCGGTACGATACGAAAGTATCTATACGAAAGTTCCTACATCGGGAAAGTTGGTATCCATAAAGATAACCGATAGTGGGAAAATTTATTATATCTGCCGGGAAAAATCCGGGTACGTCATTTATAACCTGGAAGTCAGGCCCACAGAGGGAATTCAGGAAAGAATTCAACAGGAGTTGAAGAAGCAGGCCCGGAATTGGGCTCACATCAAACCCGATGAATTAGTATTCACAAAGGAGATTTTCGAGCGTGAAATAAAGCGGCAGTTGTCCAAAGACAGTGAGGCCGTGTGGGTGCGCAATGAGATAATTATAGAAGAGCCTGCTAAACCACAATCAGCGGGGCAATAGAAAATGTTTGTCCTCGAAAAGGGGGGCACAATCTGCATTTTGTACAAGCGATAATTAAAATGCGTTTAGTTAAGAAACCTGGTACAAAGCCGCTGCTCATAGTGTTTGAAGGCATAGACGGCTCCGGAAAGACGACACAGGCAAACATGCTTGCTAAGCGCATGCAAGCCGATGGAATTCCTTATGTCGTTACCGCGGAACCTTCCGATGGTCCGTTCGGGCAGATGATAAGGTCTCTAGGGAGCCGACCGGAGCCGGAGGAAGAGCAGCGTCTCTTTACTGAAGATCGTCGGGATCATGTTCAGAGAGTCATCCTTCCCGCGCTGAAACGAGGGCGGACAGTGATCTGTGACAGGTATGTTCACTCCTCTGTGGCATACCAGGGCGCGAGAGACATGGACCCTCAAAAGATCCTTGCCGAAAACCTTCGCTTCGCTCCGGCCCCGGACATTATCTTTCTGTTGGAAATATCGGTCGAGCTGGCACTCTCGAGGATAGGCGCCGCGCGTTCCGGGGTTTTTTCGGCGTTCGAGGGTCGGACCAGCCTGGAGGCCGTACTTACGATATACCAACGGATGCGCAATCGATTGATACATCGTCTGGATGGCAGCCTTTCTCCTGAAGACCTTCACCATAAGGTGGTGGGCATCATCAGGTCTGTAATCGAAGATCTCGAGGACGCTGGAACAGAAGCTGCTGAGAAAAAATCTTCACTCACAACCTGGCCTTGTGATCAGTTGTGACGACGGATTACAAACTGTCATTGGGGAGGAAGTAGCCCAAGCGATCTCCGCTTCTGCGTTTCGTGGGAGCCAACGTGAAATTGTCCCGTATCCCGTCCAATCTAGAATCGCGGGTCACTCAAAAAAAGTTTTCGAGAACGGACATAAATGTGAAAAAGCTTCATAGTATTGTGATAACAAATTGACACAACAGGCTTTTATCTGATATTATGTGTGACGAATTATTCGAGTTGATTATGAGGATGAGATTATGCGCACTATTCGGCTCCTCTTCGGCATAGCAGTAGGATGCTTGTTGCTAAGTGTTGTTTCCTATTCGATAGCAGGCGATTACAACCAACGCTTTGTCCGAAATTATCCTCCCGGTTTCAATGGCATGTGGTACTACGCTGAAAGGTTCATCGAGCCTGAGAGGACTGACCCTATGGTTAACGAGAGATACCGATGGGACAAGTTCATGAGCCGAATTACGGAGCTATCTTTTCCTTTCTGGCCCATACCCTATGATTGGGAATACGGAACGACGCGCAGTGATCCGGTATACGGAACGGCGCGGGCTTTCAATCTGCCGGATTATAATAGAAACGATTGGTGGTAGGACCGGAGCGGGCTGCAGGCAATGGCAATTACGCAATGCCTAGGCTGACACCGGATTGGTATCACTTATAACAATTCGCATTCAAAATCCCGCCTTCCCCCCTTGATTCTGGGGACACCATACTTAATTTGAGACACGGGGCGGTAGCCCGTGTCATTGTCAGAGTTATGGTTGAATTAGCACGTGTTGTTGCTCCCGCAACACCTCACCACGTGACGCAATGTGATAATCGTCGGCAGCCCGCTTTCTTTTGTGATGAAGATTACTTGGCTTATATCGGACTGATGGCTGAGTGGTGTTTCCGCTGTGGTCTCATGCCGAACCATGTTCACATGGTCCGAAAGGTGCGTCGAGGCCGCCACAAGATAAGTATGGTATCCCCAGAATTCGACTGCCCCACCAAGAAGGTATGATGTCCTCGGATTTCCGAATCTCGATGCTCAGAATGACAGCACCGCGGAAAGGCCCCCACCCACGAGAAATCTGGTATACGAGGTAGTGTTGCCTTGAGATTGGGAAAAGAAGTTGGGAGGAAAAGGAACGCCATTGCCAAAAACCTGGATCCTGGCATTGTAGTCCCAGTTCCCCAGCCCTCGAAGACTCATCCAGCTCGCATTGCCCCAGATCCCAACTGCCAATGCGGGCAGGATATTGACATCGTAATCGAAACTGGCTTCCAGAAAGGCTGCTGGCTTCAGCACGTGGTATTGCAGATTCTCCGCTGAAACTAGCGCCGTGCTAAAACCAAAAGTGAAAATGGTGAGATCAAAAAGAAGGGAAACAGGAATTTTCATTTCCGCGGATGCGAACGGGCTCCCGATCAAGTATGCTTTGTAGCCGGGGCCAACCATTTGGATGCCCACATATGGAATCCAGAGATCGGTGAGCAGATCACTATAGTACCTCTGATGGCGTACAAACGTGGAAAAAGGCAGAATCGCGCCGGAATCGTCGAAATTCAGGGGCGCACCGTTGAGTCTTCTCGGATCGCCGAGGTTCAAAGACAAGTGGTCTCGCCTAAGCCCTAGCATTACAGAACAATTATTCCTCAACCGATATAGCAGTTGACCGTCTATCGCCCACCATTCCAGTTGAGTTCCGGTCCATGTGACTGCTTCTTGGCCCTGAAGCACATGCTCCTGACTTTCGAATACCGTCACGTTCTTTTGTGCATTAGCTTGCGCCCTGAGGGCTGCAGACCAGGCGGAAGGACAGTCTACCACCGCGGCCAATGAACCCGTCCATATGTTGGCATTCCTCAGCTCCAGGTCAAGCGTGCTCCCTATGGGAGCGGGCATGTTGAAGGACAGGCCCAATTTCTGATAGCCAATTTGGACTTCGGGCGTTATTCTTGCCCAACCCCAATCGATCGATCCCATTCAGGATAACAGTGGCAGATCTTGGCCGCGTGACGTGTCAATGGAGACGAAAAGGATGAATAGCGGTAAGAACCAAATAAATGCCTTTCTTACAAAGCTGACAGACCCCATGTTCCCCCCGAACCAAATTCATTATAAGCGATATCTCTAGGCCCCTTGTTCGAAATTCCGCTCCACGCCTCAACAAACTCTGAGCTTGTGCCGATTCTCATGCCCCTCCCATGGAAATTGACACAAGCAACAACATCTCTGTGGAACGGATTCGGTGGATGTGAGAATATCATTTTGCAGATCGGTACGGCAAGGAATTCATCAACCAGGAATTCCGGAATTCTGGGGACACCTTACTCAAGTAGGCCCAGAGGCGCGAATTCCGTGTGGTGTCTCCGGACAGCGGATCGTGGCGAGCTGATATGATCCTTGCTTCCGGTTCCGGTGACACCATGCGTAACTTGTGACGCGGGATAGTGCCTGTGTTATTGTCAGGATTATGGTTGGATTAGCACGTGTTGTCGCTCCGGAAGCGACTTGCCACGTAACGCAACGCGATAATCGTCGGCAGCCCACTTTCTTTTGTGATGAAGATGGTTACTGGCGGAGAGAGAGGGAGTCGAACCCTCGGAACACCTTGTGGGCGTTCACGCGATTTCCAGTCGCGCCCCTTCGGCCACTCGGGCATCTCTCCGACAACCTGAATAACAACTATAAACCGGCACAAATAGGGCGGTCAAGGAGAAACGGTCATGAAACCCGATTCCACGACCAATCATCGGAGCGGCTTTGTCGCGGTGGCGGGTCGGCCGAATGTCGGCAAATCAACTCTCGTGAACCGTGTACTCGGACGTGAACTTTGCATAGTCACACCTAAACCTCAGACCACAAGGCACGCTATTACAGCCATATATACTGAGCCGGACGTGCAAATGGTGCTGCGAGACACGCCCGGAATACACGAGGCCCAAACCCCTCTTAACCGCGCACTTGTCGCCACTGCGATGAAAACTCTTGAAGAAGCGGACGTGATCCTGTTCATGGTAGAGCCTTCAGCGGACATTCACCCGGAAGATCTCCGAATCGTGGATGTGATCCGAGCATCCAAAGCGCGGTCCGTGCTTGCCATCAACAAGATTGACACTGTGGAAAAGCCTTTGTTGCTTCCGATCATGGAAGCATACGCCAAAATCTATTCTTTTGAGCAAACGATTCCAATTAGCGCCACATTCGGTTCAGGTGTGGAGGACCTGATTAAGGCCCTCCGCGAATTGCTCCCCGCGGGTCCACCACTATTCCCGGAGGACGACATAAGTGATCTACCGGTGAAATTCTTTGTGGAAGAATTCATCAGAGAGCAGATAACGAAAAAGACAGGGGAGGAAATACCTTACAAAACCGTGGTCGTGGTAGAGAGCTTCATAGAACAAGCAGACAGAGTGCTTATACGGGCCGATATTCACGCTGAAAAGGCAGGCCAGAAGGGTATTTTGATTGGAAAAGGCGGAAAAATGATCAAACAGATCGGTATGGCGGCCCGGAAAAAGATTGAGGAGTTCCTGGGCGTGAAGGTGAGATTGGAACTATTTGTGAAGGTTACCCCGAATTGGACCCGCGATCCCAGGCAGTTGGCCGAATTCCTGGACATCAGGAGCAGAATGTGATGAAGCCCGACCCCTCCTGCGAGAAACCTATTATTGTGTCATGCGAAGATTGGCTTTGTTGTTATTCGATCCTGAACAGAGATTCATCGAACTCCGGTTTGCCCTCGTATTTTCTCATGAAAAAACCCGGCGCCATATCAATATTCATGATGATTTGAGGATCAACCTGAACTCCGGCCTCATGCAGAGCATTCACCACGGCCTCGGGAGATGGGGGGCAGGTCTTCACGACTATCATGTCATTTATGTTCGTATCACCCTTATTGGCTTGGTACAAGCACTTTCCGATTAGAATTGTCTTTTTCCTGCCGGGTGTGGGCTTCATGATCTTACCCGTGAGGATTTCCACATCGTCCCATGGTTCGCCTCTCCAGGCCATTGCAATGGCGGCCAGAATCATACCGGTGAGCATCGAACAGTAGGTGCAGATACTGAGATCGTATTTTCGGTAAGAGATACCTTTTATGCCCATTTTTTCCATCGTTATGGGTAGAGTGCTCGCTTCGTTGTATGCAAAGCTGTATTGGAGATTCATGGAAACGTCCGGGAGTTTCTCGCCGATCACTTCCACGTCGGACAGGTCCGTCGGCCTTTTTCTCTTAGCCGCAGCGTGGGCAAGGTGCGGGACCTGAGATGTCTCATATCCCAGGATTTTGGCGCCCACCTTGTCAGCCGACAACGTATCGGTGGAGGCCACTAGCAGATTGCTCCTTCTGATCTTACCGTCAAAAGCTGGCCCCCGCTCGTTTGTATAAATGCCGTCCAGGAGAGTGAGACCGGGAGGGACCTTGTCGGAAAGTCTCGAAACCATGAAGTGAAGGTCCTTTTCCGGATCCGCGGAATGGCATTTTTTTCGTGAGTTCACATCGATGGTGCCCTTGATGTTCTTGATCCCCAGACTCACCACTGCTTGGGCATGAGTTTTTAGGACCGGGAGGTTAACCACAAAGTCGCTGTGGAGAATGTCGGTGTTGAAGTTGAGCTGCACGCCATCACCAAGATCCACCTTTTCAAAGGGACGCTCAAGAACATTGATCACTTTTACGCCGTAGCGCTTTTTGAGCGTATTATAACCGAGCATCTCGAAGGCGTGAGACGTGGTCTCCCGGTCCTTGGGGTCGTACACCACAGTCCCTTCTCCGATGGTGATATCGTCGATGCCTCTCTCTTTAAGCAGGATGACCATATCGTGGACCACTCGGGATGTTGTTATTACACCCCATTTGGGAAAGGCGACTTTTGTGGTCCAGAAGACGATGTTCGGTTTGATAAAGACCTTAGTCCCAGCGTCACTTGCATTCTCCAACCCATTGCACAAATCGACAGCACGCCGTACGGATTCGATAGGCGTATCATATCGGACCACGGATACTTTCTTTCTGTCCATCGACGCTGACTCCTATCTGAGGCTGCCCGAGCGGATAAGGGCGCCACTGAACATGCGCTATCTTTGTGGGACCGGCGATGCCGGTCGCTAGTGGACAATGCAACGCACGCACGGGACCGGCAAGATGCCGGTCCTACTAGTATAGAAGAAACTGCGACCGAACCTTGAGCCATTCATTCAGGCGCTCTTCCCACTCTCTTTCCATATCCAGTATGGAGCGCCCCTGTTCAAGGCCAAGGCGGACGCCTGCGTCTCCAATGATTATGTCTACCGGGAGTTTGTCCGAAACGTATTCGTAAGGAGGCTGCGTCCACTGAAACTCGTTTGGGTGCAGTTTCACCATAGCAGAAATGAGAGCGAGAGAGCACCTGTATGGACGGTACGCTTTTCTGTCCAAAATATGAATCTGAAATCCGTTGCAAATTTGCTCCGCCCATTTGTCAAATGTCGGCACGAAACCGGTCTCTCGAAGAGCGATTCCTGTCAACGCGTCGCGTTCGACTATTTCCAGGAGTTTCTTAGGTTCCAGGTAAGGAGCGCCGAAGATTTCGAACGGCCTTGTGGTGCCGCGCCCCTCAGATACGTTGGTCCCTTCAAGTATAACTTGTCCCGGATAAACCAGCGCTGTCTCAACCCAAGGCATATTCGGTGAAGGGAGCACCCAGGGCAGGCCGGTTTCATCAAAGTAGCTGTTTCGGTCCCAACCTGACATGGGCACGACGCTGAGACGGCAACCGATATTGTATTCTTCATTGTACAATTGCATCAGTTCGCCCGGCGTCAGGCCATGACGCATTGGGATCGGGTGTGGCCCGACAAATGAAGAATATTCCGGATCGAGGAGGTTGCCCTCCACTTCTCTGCCACCGATAGGATTGGGCCGGTCGAGGATTACGACGCCCAGACCGGCCTCGGCACAAGCTTCCATCACATGCATGACCGTCGTGGCATAAGTGTAAACGCGGGTCCCCACATCCTGAATGTCCACAAGAACCGTATCCAAATTTTCCAACATTGGCGCCGTGGGTTTTCGAATCTCGGAATAGAGGCTGTAGACAGGTATGCCCAGATACGGATGAACTCCGTGGCCGGTTTCCAGCATATTGGCCTGCTCTGTCCCGGCAAAACCATGCTGAGGGCCGAAAAGGACCTTGAGCCGGCCTGGAAAAGCTCTGTTCAGCAGATCAGCAGCCGGAAGCAGAGCAGAGTTAACCGAGGCTTGATTATAAAGAAGGGCCAGATTACCGGAGCGGGCAAGTAGCTCCGGCTCGCGCAAAACCCTTTCCAGACCTGTTGTCACCATAGCACGTTATTTGAGGAGGAGTGTGGACGGTGCATTGAGTGATTGATTACTCCCATCGTCCGCCTCTGCCCCGATGCAGATCAATGGCCTGATCGCGTCTCCAGACCTTTATGGTCGTTTCCCCTTTGCCCCCCGCCACCACTGAATTCAGTACCCACGAGACAATGCTCACAACGATTGATGCAAATAAAGCCGACCAGAATGAGGCCACATACACGCCGGGGACTATGGCGCCTGCAAGCTCAAACAGCAGGGCATTAATTACCAAAATAAAGAATCCCAGCGTCAGTATGGTGAGTGGGAGGGTGAGTATGACCAGGACCGGCCTCACCACGGCATTAAGTATCCCGAGTATTGCCGCGGTCAGCATGGCGCTGCCGAAGCTATCGATTCGCACACCGGAAATTAGATAAGGAACCGCCAAAATGGCCAGCGTTGTGATCAGCCAACGAATTAACAATCCGGCCATCTCTACTCTCTCCCTCTAAGATTAAAGATATCGCCAAGCTTGGCGGTATCCAGATTCAGAATTTGTGAAACACGGCACTCAGCGCGTACTCAATGATGCTAGGCTTTTGAATCCTTGTCTTTTTTAATGAAAGGTGTCAGCAAATCAATCGGTACGGGAAAGATTGTAGTCGAATTCTTTTCGGCAGACACCTCCACCAGCGTCTGTAAGAACCTGAGCTGCAGGGCGGTGGGTTCCTTCGCTATGATTTCCGCGGCCTCGGCAAGTCTCCCTGCGGCCTGAAATTCACCTTCAGCAGCAATAACTTTAGCTCGCCGTTCTCTTTCGGCTTCTGCCTGACGAGCTATAGCTCGCTGCATCTCGACGGGCAAGTCTATTTGCTTCACCTCGACCATGCTCACCTTTACTCCCCACGGCTCTGTGTGCGCGTCGAGGATCTCCTGCAATTGGACGTTTATCTTTTCTCTTTCAGCGAGAAGCTCGTCCAGTTCAGACTGTCCGCAAACGCTTCGGAGTGTAGTCTGGGAAAGCTGAGAGGTGGCGTAGAGATAATTCTCCACTTCAATAACTGCTTTGGTCGGGTCCATCACACGAAAATAGATGACGGCGCTCACCTTCACCGAGACGTTGTCACGAGTGATAACATCTTGAGGCGGCACGTCCATGGCTACGGTACGCAAACTGACCCTCACCATGCGATCAACCACAGGAATAAGAATGATCAGACCCGGCCCTTTGTGATCTATTACTCTGCCCAATCGAAATATCACGCCTCTTTCGTACTCGTTGAGTATTTTTAAGGCCATGAATAGAAAGATGATCACCAGCAGAATTATGATTCCAAGACCCGTTTGCATTGAATTTCCTCCTTCATGAATGAAGCGTAAGGTTTTCAGGCACGCATGCGAGAGACTCTCATCCTGATCACGCCAGTCGTAACATCGAAAACTAGTGAAAGGCTCCCTGGGATCAACCCCCATGCTCTTGCGTAACGACTAACAAAAGGCTTTCCACACGGATCACCCTGACTCTTTCGCCCTTTGGAATATGCCTGTCTGCTCGGGCATTCCAAAATTCGCCGTGAACCGAGACTCTTCCCCCCAGGTTCACGTCCGTCAGAGCTATCCCGACTTCGCCGACCAATCCTTGCTCACCTGTGCGAGGCTTTTTGAGCCGTGCCCTTACCACTAGTCCTAGTGCAACGATGAAAAAGGCGGAAACCGTGGCCACCATAGGAATAATGACCGTCCACGAAACTCGCATGGCCGCTTCTTCTGTTTCAAACAGCATTATCAGACCCAGAGTCAAGCTAATTATCGCACTTACGCCAAGCATCCCATAAGATGCAACCTTTAGTTCCAAAATAAAAAAAATTATCGCCAGAATGATCAGTAGGACACCAACGAAGTTTACCGGAAGAACTTGAAATGCAAATGCGGACAGGAGCAGACAAATGGCTCCCACCACTCCCGGGAAAATCAAACCGGGGCTATAGAATTCCGCCAACAATCCAATTATCCCTCCCATCATCAGCAAAGAGGCAACATTAGGATTAGCCACCACATTGAGGACTTTGAAACGCCACCCAGGTAACATTCGTTCCACACGGGCGTCTTTGGTACTGAGAGTGTAGGACTGTCCGTCTTTGTCTATAGTTTTTCCGTCCATTTTTTTCAGGAGATCCGGCACTGAATCCGCTATAAAATCAATTACTTTAATCTCCAATGCTTCTTTGGCGGTAATTGAGACGCTCTCTCTGATGGATCTTTCGGCCCATTCCGCGTTGCGGCCCTTCTTTGTTACCAATCCTCGAAGAAACGCAGTCAGGTCATTTACAACTTTCTCTGACATAGTCTGAGGAATGTCCTCGCCGCCGCTGGCTACCGGATGGGCTGCTCCTATATTGGTTCCAGGAGCCATTGCAGCCACATCGGCTGTCATAGTAATGAATGTGCCGGCAGATGATGCTGATGAACCACTCGGCGCGACGTACACCACGATTGGGATTTTGGCATTTGTCATTTCTTTGATAATGCTTTTGGTAGTCGTGACAACGCCTCCAGGTGTATCCATCTGTATAATTAAGCAGGAGGCCTTATTCTCAGTCGCTTTTTCAATTCCTTTGGTTATGTAGTCCAGCACAGCAGGGTTTATAGAGCCATTCACGTCCAGGAGGTATACCACCGGCTTATCTGATTTGTCTTGCCCCCACGGGGTTGTCGGTTGACCATGGGAAAGCACAAATCCGCAAATAGTCATGAGAATGAACATTACAATTCTGTTTCGATTCATATCCTGTCTCCGGGGGCTCGGATCTATAAACCGAGCACGGTCATAACCTTCTTCAGATCGGCCCAAGCTTCTGCCTTAAACCGCCTGCTCTCGCCCTCTCTGAGGAGAAACGAAGGATGATAAGTCGGCATCACGGGCACGCCCTGCCGGTCGTGGAATTTTCCGCGAAGCTTTCCAATGGGCTCTTCCGTTTCCAAGAGAGTATTCGCAGCAATCTTTCCAAGGGCCACAATAACTGCCGGCTGAATAGCCGCGATTTGCCTTTCCAGAAAAGGGAAGCAAGCCCTGATTTCCTCAGAGGCCGGGTTACGATTTCCGGGCGGCCGAGATTTGACTACGTTGGCGATGTAAACATCTGACCGATCGAGATTCATCGCCTGAATCATCTTTGTCAGTAGCTGACCGGCTCGACCGACAAAGGGCCGTCCCTCGCGGTCCTCGTCCGCGCCTGGTCCTTCGCCGACAAACATCAGTCTGGCCGACGGATTGCCTTCTCCGAATACTATATTCAGTCGGTCGCGGTGCAAAGGGCACCTTGTACATTCGCCCAGATCTTCTCGTATCTCCTCGAGAGTTTCAATATGACGGCTTTTGTGAGGCATCATCACCTCGGTCATCCCGAGATTCCGTTGATACTCAAGGTAATTCCGGGCCAATTGCATCCAATTTTGACTATTTTTAGACATATTCCGTTGAAAGCCGGATCTTACGACACGGCCTTCTTTCTCATTTCCTTGACGCGATCCAAAATCACGTCAGCCACCTTGTCCTTGGACATCAAATCCAGTTTCTCTTCCGAACCCGAACGGTGCAGGAGATGCACAATATTGGTGTCAAAATCAAAGCCTGCTCCTGGCCGGCCGACATCGTTGAGCACCAGCATGTCCACATTTTTCCGTTTCAACTTGGCCCTCGCGTTCTTCAGAACGTCTTGGGTCTCTGCGGCGAAACCGACCAGGATCTGATCTTTCCGTTTCTTTTCTCCGAGAATTTTGAGAATATCCGGATTTTTCACAAGTCTCAACGAAGTGCCGATGTCGTCTTTTTTCATTTTGCCTTCATTGAAGGTTGCCGGTCTAAAATCCGCGACGGCCGCTGCTTTTATGACAACATCCATCGCGGGAAAGGCCTCGATCACTCGAGCGTGCATTTCCAGCGCCGTGCGTACGGGAATGCAGCGTACCCCCTTCGGTGTGGGGATCTTTATCGGACCTGCAACAAGGGTGACCTCCGCCCCGCGTGCCGCCGCTCTCCGAGCGACGGCCACCCCCATTTTCCCGGACGATCTATTGGTCAGAAAACGCACGGGGTCCATGGGTTCCTCTGTGGGGCC
>Ga0335071_10006166_pt1 | contig 12386 bp, 9 predicted proteins | sample Lox_Sample_15_FD_206724 | JGI IMG/M metagenome (GOLD analysis project Ga0335071, IMG submission 206724) | Soil microbial communities from Loxahatchee National Wildlife Refuge, Florida, United States - Lox_Sample_1.5 | ecosystem: Environmental > Terrestrial > Soil > Wetlands | place: USA: Florida...
CGCTACGTCAGCCGATGATTACCACGTCAGCCGGCGAGAGACGCCGTTGCCGGCGGAATCGTAGAGCGTGATTTCCACGTTCGTCGCGTCGGCGACTTTGGCCAGCGGCACATCGAGCGAGAAGGTTTCTTCGCGACTGTCGCGGATGCCGTTGACCGGTTGCTCAGTCTCGTCCTTGACGCCATTGTTGAACACGGCTTCGAACCCCAGCAACAGGGTCAACGCGTCGCGACCGTGCACGGTCAGCACCACGCGGTCGCCCACGCGTCGGGCGGTGGCTTCGATCAGCTCGGGCGGCGTGCGGTCAACCACGAGTTCGTCGGTCTCGAAGGTGGCTGAAAGCCGCTCGACGGGCGGGCGCGGTGCCTGCTCGGTGGCGACCAGGCGGGTGGCATACACCCCTTCGGGCAGGTTCGAGATATCGAACTGGGCGTAGGGCTCGCGGATGTTCACGGCCATGTCGGTCCACGCCGTGTCACCTTCGCGACGCAGCGAGAACGTGCAGGCGACGTTATCGCCATCGGGATCGGTGACGGTCCACAATACCACCTGCGTGCCCGGCGAGGGCACGACCCGGCTGCTGAGAAAATTGTTTCTGCGCTTGTCGGCCGCGGCTTCGCCGCCGGGGCCTCCGCCCAGCAATTGCGAGAGGGTGACGACAGCCGGCGGCGCCGTTTCGGCGGGAGGTTCGAGGGCAAAATTGGGCGAAAGGAATCGAAACTCGCCGAGCTGCGGACGGCGATTTTGCGGCAGGTGGTACCAGAGGGCGCGATCGAGCGCGGCCTCGGCGGCGGGCGCGGCGGGCAACTTGATCCGGAGCTTCGCATAGCGGCCGCGCAGCGAATCGGCCGGGTGCCAGCCCACGCTCACGAGCACGTCTTCATTGTCGGACACGAGGGGAGTCCAGGCACTCCAGCCCTCGAGTTCGTCGGTGCCGTTGCTGGTTTTGGCCTCGACCGCGATATTGGCGGGGAGGAGGCCGCGTACCCGGTTGAAACGCAGCGCGCCCAGGGTGGCGGGTACGCCAAAATCCAACCGGCGCGTCTCGGCCTCCCGTGGTGTGGCGGCGCGAAAATCGATGAGCGCGAAGCCGGGCGCGTTGTTCTTGATGGCGAGAAAACGGTCGGGATCACCCGCGAGGGCGGCAAGATCGTTGAGTTGCGCCGCCACGCTCCCCGCGAACGTGAGAGATTGCCTGGTGGCCGGATCGTAGCCGAGCACATCGCCTTGCTCGCCACCGGCGATCAGGCAGAGCGCGCCGTAGGGCAGCACCCGGTAGAAGGCGAGGCTGCTGCGGTTCACGAGCGACTCGGGAAAACCGTTCGGTGGAAACCACACGAGCGTGCTGCGGCCGGTGAAATGTTCCGGCGCCGGAGAGCCGAGCGTCTCGGCTGACGCAGGCTCGGGGCTGGCCGCATTGCCGGGATTGGCGGGTGCCGGCGCCGGTGGGGGCTGGGCCGCCGCGGGGGCGGGGGCGGGGGCCGGCGGGCGCGCTCGTATGATGCGCGTTTCGCCGGCGGGCGCGGGCGTAAAGACGAGCGTGGCGTAGAGGCCGCCGTCGGATTGGGGCAGCAGATCGGTCACTTCCGCATCGCGGTTTTCCTGCAAGAAGATCGGAGCCCCTCCGTCGTGCGGAAAGGTGTAGATATTGCCGTGCGGCGACGAGCCGGCGACGATACGCCCGTCGGCCAGGCGGGCGAGCCGGCGGACGTTGCGGTCGCGAATCTCGCCGAACACCGTGACGCCACGCTCGGCAAGAAGCTTGGTATCGGTGATTTTGTCGGCGACCAGGCCGGCCTTGGCTAACCTGGCGAGATCGACGCGGTAGATGCGGCCGGGATTGCCCGTTGCGACCAGCACGATCAAACCCGGGGTTTCGGGTTCCGCGTTCCGGGTTCCGGGTTGGGGATTTTGCGGCTTCGATTCCTTTATTCCGGACTTCACGTTTGGCGATTGGGATTTGGCGTTTTCCTCCTGCGGCAGCAGGAGGATGTCGAAGATCGAATCGACAGGCAGGACGATCCGCGCCACCGGTTTGCCATCGCGCACGAGGTATAGCATGCCCTTGGGTGATGTGCCGGCCAGCAGCGCTCCGTCGGGCAGGCGGCGCACGGCGAAGACCTGTGCGTCGTCGAGCTTGACGACAGACCGCGTCGCGTAGCTGCCCGCCGCGAGATCGATCGTGACTTCCAAAATCCGCCCATCGGGTCCGGTGCCGACAAACCATCGGGCCGGCGAGGTACCGCGCTCCAGACACCAGAGCAACTCGGCGGGCACCGGTCCGGAGAGCTCGCGCAGCACGGGCCCGGGCACGAGCCGCCCGTCGGAACGCGTGGCGAGTCCCTTCAGATTGCGGCTCGGCACGTCGCGAAAGAAATCGATGGGAAGGCTTTTCGAAAGCGGATCGGCAAGGAGATAGACGTGCGTCACCACGAAACACACGAAAAGGGATCGGGCGGTTCGCGTACAAAGTGGTGCATTCATCGCGGGAATTCGGGTGTTTCGTTTTCTGAGCGGGCTCACTCCGTCACCTGCAGCTGGCGTCGCGCGAGGACGGAGACGAGATGGTCGGCGAGCAGATGGGTTTCCCAGAGCGGCACGAGCGTGTCGCGGCGCTGGAAGCGCGCCTCGTCGGCCGTGCGGGCGATACGCTCGAACGTACCGGGCAATTCAACGGTGGGCACATCCTGATCGGTGAAAACCGGCGACTTTTCCAGCACGGCCAGATATGCTCCGTCGTTGTGACGCTCGTCGCGCAGGGCGGCGAGATAGGATTCAAAACTGCGAAATTGCGCGGCGGACCGGTTGCGCGACCTCCCGGTGAGCTCGTCGAGCTGACGGCCGTTGGCGAGCACGACTTCGAGGGTCCGGCCCGTCCAGGCGGGATCGATGGTGAAGCGTTGCACTTCATGATGCGGTGCGCCTTGAAAGTCGCGCCAGGCGAGCGTGGCTTCGACCGTCTCGCCGGCGCGCGCCGTGGTGCGCGACAAGAGAAACCGATCGACGGTCACGATCGGATTCTGCACCAGGGGTTCGATGGTGAAAGTCAGCCGGTCGGGAAATGTCTTTTCGTAGGGGTTGAGCAGGCTGGCGCTGAGGCTCTGGAGGTATTCGTTGAGCGCGAGGGCGAACGCCTGCGGTCCCGGATACAGGGTTTGCCCGGCGAGCGACTGGCCGGCGGGAAAGACGATTTTGCTGTCCAGACGGAAACCTTCCGACAAGCCGCCATCGTTGGACCCAAGGATGGCCTGGGCCACACCGGCGGCCACAATGACCGGCGTAAGGTAGGGCTGCCGCACGACGCTGTAATGCAGCATGCGCGCCGGCCCGCCGGGCGAAGCCACGGTGATGTCGACCGGAATCATGGCCGGACCGGCGCCGAGCGTGCCGCTGACCGCCGAGAGCCGGTCCTGCCGGATGGTGCCAATCACCGGGCCGGTGTTGACCAGCTTCATCGATTTCAGACTGCTCGGCAGGATCGTGACGACTTCGGCGCGGCACATCGGCAGGGCGGCCTCGCCGAGCGTGAGCAGCGGGTGGCCGAAGGCCGTCACCCGGTCGCCGTCGACGGTGGAAACCGTGCCGGTACCGGCGAGGGTGATGTCGCCGGTGGCGAGGGCGACGGAGATGGAACTGCCAGGACGAAGCGCGGCGTCAACGCCGCGCTCAGTTTCGAGTTTGGAGTTTTGGGTTTCGGGTTGGGCTGCCGGAGTATTGCCGCCCAGGGTGGAGACGGAGAGGCCGACGGCGGAAAAATGCGGGGCCAGCAATTCGGCGACTGCGGGCGAAAGCCCGCCGAAGGTAAAAACGGGAGTGAAGGGCGAGTAATTTTCGAATCTGGATTTTTGATTTTCGATTGGCGGGGTCGCGACCGTGGGGGAGATGGGTGCCGGGCCAACCTTTTCGCTCACTTCGGCGAGGTCGGCGGCGGGTGTGAAGCCCGCGTAGCGCACGGTTTCGAAACTTTGTATCTGGTAGCTCAAGGCTCCGACGAACTTGCCGTCGATGTAGAGCGGGCTGCCGCTCATGCCGGCGGTGGCCCCCATCGATTGCACCCGCGGATCGGTGAGTTCGCAGATGATCATCGACTTGCCGGGGCCGAGGGTATTGCGCACGACGCCGGTCACCTGCACGCGGAAAGATTCCGGTTCGGTGCCCTGGAAAACGGTCCAGACCTCGCCCTTCATGCCGGGGCGCAACGCCTCGAGCGGCAGCGTTTCAAAAGCGGAAAGCGGAGAGCGGAAGGCGGAAAGAAAGAGCAATCCAGCAATGGCAAAGAAGCTGTAGGAGCGTGCTTGCACGCGATGTTTTGAATTAATGATGGCGGAATCTAGTGTCGAAAGGATCGCCTGCAAGCAGGCCCCTGCCAGCGTTGCGACCGCGGGGTGAACGTCACAGTTCCCGGATCGCTTGAGTCAGCACTTCGCAGGCGCGATCGATGGCGCGGCCTTCGTGGGCCGTGCTGAGGAAGGCGGCTTCGAAGGCACTGGGAGCGAGATAAACGCCCTGGGCCAGACAGGCATGGAAGAACCGGCCGAAAACCTTGGCGTCGGATTGGAGAGCCGTGGTGTAGTCGCGAACCGGCGAGGGATTGAAAAAGATGCTGAACATGGAGCCGCATTGCGGCACCTGAACGGCGATGCCCTTGGCGCTCGCTGCCGCGAGAACTGCATCGTGCAGCTGCCGTCCGAGGCGGGCGAGCCGTGCATAGGGATCGAGTTCTTCGAGCAGCTTCAGGGCGGCGATGCCGGCGGCCATGGCGAGGGGATTGCCGCTGAGCGTGCCGGCCTGATAGACCGGTCCGAGCGGAGCCAGGCAGTCCATGATGTCGGCGCGTCCGCCGAAGGCGCCGACGGGCAGGCCGCCGCCGATGATTTTGCCGAGGCAGGTGAGGTCGGGGACGATCTTTTCGAGTTCCTGCACCCCGCCCTGGGCAAGCCGGAAACCGGTCATGACCTCGTCGAAGATGAGCACGGCGCCGTGCTGGGTGCAGACCTCCCGCAGATACTGCAGATAGCCGGGATCGGGCATGATGAAGCCGACATTGCCGCAATAGGGTTCGATGATGACGCCGGCGATCTTGCCGGGGTTGGCGGCAAATGCGGCGGAGAGCGCGGTGCGGTCGTTGTAGGGCAGCACGATCGTTTCCTGGGCGAACGCCGCCGGTACGCCCGCGCTGTCGGGATGGCCGTGCGTGAGCGCGCCGGAACCGGCCTTGATGAGCAACGAGTCGGAATGCCCGTGGTAGCAGCCGGCGAATTTTATGATTTTGTCGCGTCGCGTGAAACCGCGGGCCAGACGGATGGCTGACATCGTGGCCTCGGTGCCGCTGTTGCACATGCGCACTTTTTGGATCGAAGGCACGAAGCGTACGATGAGCTCGGCCATTTCTACCTCGTAGGGATTGGGGGTACCGAAACTGGTGCCGTTCTCGAGCGCGGCCGCGATGGCGGCCTTGATGCGCGGGTGGTTGTGGCCATGGATGGCGGGACCCCAGGTACAGACGAAATCGATCAGTTCGCGGTCGTCGACAGTGACGAGCGTGGCCCCCCACGCGTTCTTTACGAAGAACGGCGTGCCGCCGACGGAGCGAAAAGCGCGGACGGGCGAGTTGACGCCGCCGGGGATCAGCTGCAGGGCACGGGCGAAAAGTTGCTCGGAAGTCATGGGGAGAGAAGAAGAGGGTAACCACTAATGCACACTAATCGGCACTAATGAGAGAGCCGGCTAGACGACCAAACGTTTCCATTGAAGACGGGGAAATGCCGAGATAGTGGCGATTAGTGTGCATTAGTGGTTACGTCCGATTCAGCTCACGTATTTTTGGACGATGGGGATGCGGCGGCCGACACCGAAGGCCAGGGGTGTGATCTTCAGGCCGGGCGCGGCCTGTTTCCGCTTGTACTCGTTGAGATCGACCTTGCGCACCACGTCCTTGACCACGGCCTCGGGGAAGCCCTGGGCCATCAAGTCACGGCTAGAAAGACCTTCCTCGACATAGCCTTTCAGGATGGCGTCGAGCTGGTCGTAGGGCGGGAGGCTGTCCTGGTCGGTCTGGCCGGGGCGCAGCTCGGCGCTGGGAGCCTTGTCGATGGAGCTTTGCGGAATCGGCGGCGTGCGGCCGGCGGCACGCGCGTCGTCGTTGATCCAGCGGGCGAGGGCATAGACCTGCGTCTTGAAAACGTCGGAGATTACCGCGAGGCCGCCGCACATGTCGCCATAGAGCGTGCAGTAACCCACGGCCACTTCGCTCTTGTTGCCGGTGGTGAGCAGGAGCGCGCCGAATTTGTTGGAGAGCGCCATCATCAACACGCCGCGCATCCGGGCCTGGATATTTTCCTCAGTGACGTCGCGTGCGCGGCCGGCGAAGACCGGGCCAAGCGCCGCCTCTCCGGCGGCGACCACGTCGGCGATGGCGATGGTCTCAAAGCGGAGCCCGAGATTTTGGGCGAGGGTGCGCGCATCGTCACGCGAATGTTGACTGGAAATGGCGGAGGGCAGGGAGACGCCGATCACGTTTTCCGGGCCGAACGCCGCGGTGGCGATCACGGCGACAAGCGCCGAGTCGATGCCGCCCGAAAGCGCCACGAGGGCCTGCTTGAAGCCGCTTTTGGTTGCGTAATCGCGCAGGCCGAGCACGAGCGCCTGGAACATATCTCGCAGATCGGGCTGGGCGAAAGAGGGGGCGAACGGTGAAAGCGGAGAGCGGAGAGCGGAAGGCGGAGAGCCGGGCAGCGACACCTCGACAATGCGGGATTCCTCCTGAAACGCGGCGAAGCCGGCGATAATGCGGCCCTGTGCGTCGGCCACGAGGGAACGGCCGTCGAAGATCAACTCGTCGTTGCCACCGATCGCATTGCAGTAGGCGACCGGGCAGCCGAGCGCGCGCGCCGCATCGGTGACAAGGAGCTGGCGCACGCCGCCCTTGCCATAGTGCCACGGGCTGGCCGAAAGGTTGACCATGAGATCGCAGCGCTGGGTGGCGAGTTGCTGCACCGGGTCGAGGCCATTGTAGAGGCGGCGCGTCGATATTGCGGGGTGACCCCAAATGTCCTCGCAAATCGTAAGGCCAATGCGGCGCCCGGCGTGCTCGACCACCGTTGGCGAGGCGGCGGGCTCGAAATAGCGGTCCTCGTCGAACACATCATAGGTGGGCAGCAGGCACTTCGATGAAAGTGACCCGACGCTTCCGCGATGACAGAAGGCGGCAGCGTTGTAGAACGGCCGGCCCTGGCCGGAAAGATTGGGCGCCACGGTGCCGATGAGCGCGGGCACGTCGCGCACGGCGGCGGCGATCTGGGCGAGGGATTCGGCGGTGTCGGGCACGAAGCGGCGCTTGAACAGCAGGTCGCGCGGCGGATAACCGCAGACGATCAGTTCCGGGAAAACCACGAGTTCCGCGCCCTGGGCCACGAGCCAGGCATAGGCGTCGAGAATCTTGCGGCGGTTGCCGGCCAGATCGCCGACGGTCGAGTTGATTTGGGCGAGACCGATGCGCATGGAAGCGGGATTAAAGAAGCAACGTGGAGGGGTTTTGGCGGTATGACAACTCCGAGGCTTGCGCCGGACGCAACTCCCCCGTTGCCTACCGGTTCCCATGGATAAGTTGTGTATACTGGCATTGCTGGCCCTTGGCAGTGTATTTTCGTCCGTCCGCGCTGCGGAGCCGCTAACTCTGACGCTGGAGCAGGCGTTGCGGCTCACGGATTCGGCCAACGTCACCGTGCTCCTCAGCCGCGAAGCCGCCGCGCAGGCGGCTGCGGTGGCGAATCAGCAGCGCTCCGGTGTCCTGCCGAATATCGCCCTGCGCGCGCAGCAGGGGCGGGCCGCGGTCGTCAACATCGTCAACAACGCGGCGGTGCTGAGTCCGCCGGCCAACAGCTACTATGGCAAGCTCACCGGCAGCTTCGCCGTGCTCAACCCGCAGCAATTGTCCGCCTGGCGGGCCGCCCACACCGGCGCGGCGGTGGCCCAACTCGATGCGCAGGCGACGCTCCAATCCATGCTGGCCACCGTGTCCGAGAGCTATTTTGCGCATTTGCGGAACCTCCGGCGCATTACCGTACTCGACGCCAACATCGAACGTGCACAAAAGCTCCTGACGCTCGCCCAAAACCTGTTGGCGGGCGGCGTGGCGACGCAGATCGATGTGACACGGGCCGACGCGCTGGTCGCCCAAGCGCAACTGGCGCGGTTGCAGCACCAGACCACGGTCGTGGCGAGCGAGTTGCTGCTCAAACGTCTGCTCGATCTCGACCTGCACCAGCCGCTCGACCTCAAGGATTTCGTCGTCCGGCAGGTGGCGGCCGGCGAATACGCCTTCGGCCGCGAACGCACGACCTTCGAACTTCGCGCCGACTACCTGCGGGCGCAAAAGGCCCTCGATCAGGCCAAGCTCGATCTGCGGACCGCGCGTTTTGGGCGCCTGCCGGTGTTTTCTCTCACCGGCGAATATGGCTATGCGTCGACCGAATACAGTGACGGCGCCCAGAAGACTGCCTGGCTGGCGGCCGCCTCCGTGAGCCTGCCGATTTTCGATGGATTGCGCGCCAGCGCCGACAGCCGGCTGGCGCTTTCCCGCCAGCGTGCGCAGGAACTGCAGCTCCGCACCCTTGAGCAACAGATCAGCGCCGAGCTACGGCTGGCCACGCAGGACGCCGATTCGCGCAATGCGCAGATCGCCGTGGCGGAAAAGAGCCTGCGCCTGGCCGAGGACGAGTACCGTCTCGCCCGCAACCGGTTCGAGGCCGGTGCGGCCGACAATCGCGAAGTGGTCGATGCGCAGAATCAGCTCGCCCAGGCGAGCGACGGTCTGGTGGAGGCGGTATTCCAATATAACCTCGCTCGCGTGGAGCTGGCCCGTGTGAAAGGGGACGTACGGACGATCCTGCAGGAGAAGGCGGAGTGAGCAGTCCGCGCCTCATCCTCGCGTCCGCTTCGCCGCGGCGTCGTGAATTACTCGCCCAGCTCGGCGTGGCCTTCGAAGTCGTGATCGCGCAGGTCACCGAGCACGAGGAACCCACCACCGATCCCCGGGTGATGGTCGCGCACAACGCCGCGCTCAAATCCGAGTGGGTGGGGGTCCGGCACCCTGACGCTTTCGTGCTGGGAGCCGATACGACGGTCTTTCTCGACGGTCATGCGCTCAACAAGCCGCGCGACCTTGCCGAAGCCCGCGCCATGCTCCGCCGTCTGGCCGGTCGCACGCATACCGTGTTCACCGGACTGGCCTTGCGACGCCAGTGCATCGGGTTGCGCCGCGACGAAGGCGTGGCCAGCGAGGTGACGTTCAAGCCGCTGGACGAAAGCGCGATCGATGCCTATCTTGATCGTGTGCATGTCCTCGACAAGGCCGGTGCGTACGCCATCCAGGAGCACGGCGATCGGTTGATCGCCGGCTGGCAGGGGTCTTTTACAAATATTGTCGGCCTTCCGCTTGAAGCGACGAAACAAATTTTGACTCAGGCGGGTCTGCTGGGCTGACCTGTTCCGGTTTTCAACCCATGAATTTTTTGTCTCCGCCTCCGCCCGCCGCGCGAACCGCGCGCCGCAGGTTCGTGCCGCGCCTGTCGGACGATCCCGATACGCGTTCGGTGCAGGTTGGCATCGGGGCGACCCTGCTCGTACATCTGCTGCTGCTGGTGCTGCTGCCGGAGCAGTTCGACCAATCGCTCACATCGGGCGCGTTTGCCCCGCGACCGACCGGGAGCACCCAGAATTTCAACATCGAGATGGCGCCGGAGGAATTCGTGAACCTCAAGCCCCCGCCGGCCGCGCCGCCCCAGAAGTTTGTCGAAACCAATCCCGATGCGCCGGAAAATATCCCGGACAAGACCAACAATTTCGGCGCACAGAACCAACAGGCGGCCCAGGAGCAGCCGGCGAAAAAGACCGGCGGCGACCGGCCGGAGATGGAAGGGCGCAAGGACATCGAGTCTACGCAGATCGTGACCGGCCAGTTGCACGAGCCGACGCCACCCGCGCCGAGCGCGCCGCCCGTGCCGGTGGCACCCGTGGCCGCCCAGCCCACACCGCAGGCGCGCCGCGAACAGAATCCTTTGCCCGGTTTCGAGAAGACTGAGGGCGACAATCCCAACAACTTTGGCGGCGGCATGGCCCCCATCGTGCCCAATGCCGAGGCGGTGCCCACAAAAGTCGAGGGAGCCAAGGAGGCTCCGCTCATCCAGGGCGCCACCGGCAGCACGTACACGATCGATCGCAACCGGCCCCAACCCCGCCAGCAGCTTAATCAGCGAAACGTGCGGCCGGCGATCTTCTCCGAAAACCAGATTGGCACGAAAAACATCGGCATGGCGGCGGTCGACGCGCGGTGGAGCAATTACGGAGTCTATCTCCAGCGGATGATCGATACGGTCCAGATACAGTGGGACGCGCTCATCCGGGCGGGAACTTATCCGTCGTCCGGCAGCACGGTCACGGTAAAGTTCAAGATCAACTCGGAGGGCGCCATTACCACCGTCATGCACGTCGAAAGCGGCATGGCCGGGCCCCAGGCGGAAGGTTACTGCGTGACGGCCATCACCAAGCCCTCGCCCTACGGCAAGTGGTCCGACGACATGGTCGCGATACTCGGCAACGAACAGGAAATGACGTTCGTCTTCTACTATCAGTGAGCACGCCTGGAGAGCAGTTCTGGTTGGCCCTGCCGCTGGGGCGCGGGGTGACATTGCTGACGCGTGACGCGAATGGGCTGGTCGCCTTCGACAAGCCCGCCGGTGTGCTCTCGCATCCGAACTCGGCGGAAGACGAGCCGCGGGCTCTGCTTACCGCGTCCTATTCCCTGGAGGACGAGTGCTACCAGTGGAAGACCGGTACGGGTGACGCAACGACGACGAGCCGGCTCTGGCTGCTCAACCGCCTCGATTCCGCCACCTCCGGCGTGATCCTGGCCTCCGCCACCGAGGAACTGGCGCGGGAAGCAAGAGCGCAATTCAAGCGGAAGCAGATTCGCAAAGTGTATCACGCGCTCGTGTTCGGGGTGCCGGCGGTGCCGTTGCAGGTCTGGCGCGACCGTCTGGCCGTGACCAGGCAGGCCGGCCAGGTGCGCACCAGCGGTGCCGGCCACATTCCGTGCGAGAGCCAGATGCAATTGCTGCGCCGGCGGCCGGCGTCGCCACCGATCTCGCTCCTCAAGCTCGAGCCGCGCACCGGTCGCAGCCATCAACTCCGCGTGCAATGCGCCCTGCGGCACCTGCCGATCGTGGGCGATGCGACCTATGGCGATTTCGCGCGCAACCGGGAGTTCGCAAAAGGCACCGGCCTCAAGCGGCTGTTTCTGCACTCGGTGACGACGAGCTTCGACTACGAATTCGGCGGCCAGGTTTTTCATTTCACCGCCCGCGCGCCGCTTCCGGCGGAATTCGAAACCGTGCTGCGGCATTAGGCCGATACCACGCGATCGGAATGTAGGGCGGGGTCGCCGAACCCCGCCGTTTATTTTGATAGGCGGCACATCTGAACGCAAAGCCCCAACTGGGTCAGCGCGGGCCGGCCAAGCGAAAAGCGAATGACAGCGGTAACGGAGGAGGCCCCCATTCCGTCTAATGGGGAACGGCGTCGCTCCGGCGCCATCGCGAAAACATTATCTTATTATCGAGCGAAGCCATGAATACCATGAAATCCAAGATCCTCGTCACTCTGGCGCTGGCCGGAGTCGTTGTTATGTCCCCGGTTGTGCGCGCGGCCGACACGCCCGCTCCCTCCCAACCGGCGAATGCAGCGCGGGGCGGGGCGATCCGTGAACACATGAAGGCAGTTGCCAAGGAACTCGGCCTGACCGACCAACAGCAGCAACAGTTGAAGCCCGTTCTCAAGGCGGAAGCGGAAAAATTGAAGGCGCTGCGCGCTGATCAGAGCCTGTCGCGTCAGGAAAAACGGGACAAAATGAAGGCTCTGCGGGAAGAGAATGTGGCGCAGATGAAGAGCGTGCTCACCCCGGACCAATTCGCAAAATGGCAAAAACTGCGCCAGGAGCGGCAGGGCAAAACCGCACCGGCCGCCACGCAGTCATAGGAGCGATGCGGTTTTTTGGCTGCTGATGCCGGCGTACGCCGAGCGTAGTCTGCATCGATACGAGAACGGCGAGGTTCCGCGGTGGAGCGCCTTGTCCCCAAGGCGCTTTTTTCGATCGGTCCCGGCAAGCGCGTTGAGCTTGCCTGCCGTGGCAGGGCTAACGCGCTCCACCATATCGACAAAGCGCCGGAGCGAGCGTCAAGAGCGGGCCGGACGCATCCGTCTCCGCCCTATTTTCCCTGCTTGGCGAGGATGGCTTCGATCTGGTCCATGATCCGGTTCATGCGCGCCACCAGGGCGCGGTAGGGCTCGGGCGTGGCGAGGTCGACGCCGGCGCGTTTCACCAGATCGTA
>Ga0335071_10006167_pt1 | contig 12384 bp, 21 predicted proteins | sample Lox_Sample_15_FD_206724 | JGI IMG/M metagenome (GOLD analysis project Ga0335071, IMG submission 206724) | Soil microbial communities from Loxahatchee National Wildlife Refuge, Florida, United States - Lox_Sample_1.5 | ecosystem: Environmental > Terrestrial > Soil > Wetlands | place: USA...
GGGACCTAACAGCACCACCGGACCAATCTCACGCGAGGTTTCCTGCGCCATCGGCTGGCCCAAAGCCTCCCGATCTCAGACTCCCCCGGCGGGCAAAAACTCAGCCGAGGTGCAGCAACCCCCACAGAACCAATGCAAAACTTACGAGAACGTCTTTCTTGCTGCCGGCTACCAGGCGCGACGGCCGCGTATTCGGCCACTGCGCGGCGTGAATCCGTCGTAGTGACGCATGATCAGTTGCGCCTCAATCTGTTGCACGGTGTCCATGGCCACGCCCACCACAATCAGCAACGACGTCCCGCCAAAATAGAAATTCACCCCTAAACCGTTGGTGACCCAGGTCGGGAGATTCTCGAACAGCCGCCCGAAGGGTCCCCACAAGTGGTTCAAGTGGACGCCCGTAATCATCCACTCCGGAATAAAAGAGATGATGATCAGGTAGAGCGCGCCGACGAGCGTAATCCTGGTCAGGACTTCGTTGATGAAGTCTGCCGTCCGCCGGCCGGGACGAATGCCGGGTATGAATCCGCCATACTTGCGCATGTTGTCGGCCACTTCGCTCGGATTGAAAACGATCGAGACATAGAAGTAGGCGAAGAAGATGATGCCGACGGCGTAAAGAACCTCGTACAGTGGTTCGCCCCATTTGATGGCATCGAAGAGCGGACCGAAATAACGATTGTTGTGCAGCCCGTACCCGATCGTTTGTGGCAAGGTCAGGATGGAAGAAGCGAAGATGACCGGCATCACGCCGCCCGCGTTCACACGCAAAGGCAAGTGCGTTGATTGGCCACCCATCACCTTTCGCCCAACCACACGCTTCGCGTATTGCACCGGAATACGCCTCTCGCTGCGTTCCACGTAGACGATGAACGCTACGACCGCGAGCATGAAAATGACGAGCCCGATCATCAGCGGGAAGGTCAATCCGCCCCACGTCAGGTTTTTCGCCTTCTCATAGAGGTCAGCTACGCCGCGAGGCAGGCCAACAACAATACCCGCGAAAATCAGCAACGACATGCCGTTGCCGATACCGCGATCGGTGATCTGCTCGCCCAGCCACATGATGAAGGCGCTGCCCGTGGTAAGGGTCAGCATCGTCATCAGCACGAAACCGATACCGGGATTAACGACGAAATCTCCGGACTTCTCCAGGCCAATCGCGATGCCAAACGACTGGATCGCACTCAGGATAACGGTGATGTATCGCGTCCACTGGGTAATTTTCTTGCGCCCCAGTTCGCCTTCCTTCTGCAGCTTGGCCAGCGGCTCGTAGACGACGGTCAGCAGTTGCAGGATGATCGACGCCGTGATGTAGGGCATGATGCCCAGCGCGAAGATGGTCATGCGGCGCAACTGGCCACCGGAGAACAAATCGACGAAGCCCAGGAAGGTGCCGCGGTTCTGATCGAAAAAATGCTCGAGTTGCTGCCATTTCACTCCGGGAGTGGGCAAGTGCCCGCCCAGCCGGTACACAAACAAGAGTCCCAGCGTAAACAGAATGCGTTTGCGCAAATCTGGAATACGAAAGATGTTTGCCAGTTTGTCAAACATTACTGCAAGACCTCTACCTTGCCGCCTGCCTTGGTGATCTTTTCCTGAGCGGACTTCGAAAATTTATGCGCGCTTACGTTGAGAGCGGCGCTCAATTCACCATCTCCGAGAACCTTCACCGGAAGCTTGGCTTTGATCACGCCGGCCTTGCGGAGCACGTCGGGATTGATGGTCGTCTCCCCGAGTTCCGCAAGTTTCTCGAGGCTTACGATCGCGTACTCCTTGCGAAATATGTTGGTGAAGCCGCGCTTGGGCATGCGGCGGTGCAGCGGCATCTGTCCGCCTTCGAATCCGCGAATCATGCGGGAACCGCTGCGCGACCGCTGTCCTTTGTGGCCACGGGTGGAAGTCTTCCCCATGCCCGAGCCCATGCCGCGTCCGACGCGCTTGCGTTTCTCTGTCGCCTTCTTCGGTGCGTGAATATTGGATAAGTTCATAGGTGAATCCAGGTTTCAAAGTTTCAAGGTTTCGAAGTCACAAGGTACTCTGAAACCTTGAAACTCTGAAACTTCGAAGTTCTTTACTTCACTACCTCAATCATGTGCGGGACCTTCGCCACCATGCCACGAATCGCCGCAGTGTTCGGACGCTCGATGACCTGGTTCAGACGCGTAAAGCCCAGCCCCTTGATCACTAACTTCTGCTTGGTCGGGGCGCAAATCGCGGAGCGTACCCATTTCAGCTGGATGGTGTCCCCGCCCGAACTCGATTTTTTGGCTGCCATTACAACTCCTCGGCGACCTTGCCCCGCATGGTCGCGACACTTTCCTTGTTCTTCAACTGCTTCAATGCGTCAAACGTCGCCTTGATGACGTTGTGCGGATTTGTGGTACCGATCGACTTGGTCAGCACATTCTGCACGCCCGCTGACGTCATCACGGCGCGGACCGCGCCACCGGCAATCACGCCCGTGCCTTCCGGAGCCGGTTTCAAAAGGACCTTGCCGGAACCGTAACGGCCGAGGACGAGATGAGGAATGCTGGTCTGGGTCAAGTTCACCTTGACCAGGTTCTTCTTCGCAGACTCGATCCCTTTGCGGATAGCCTGCGGAACTTCCTTGGCTTTCCCGGAACCATATCCCACCACCGCAGCCGAGGGATCTCCCACCACGACCAGCGCAGCGAAGGAAAGGTTCTTTCCGCCCTTGACGACCTTGGTCACACGGTTGATGGAGACCACCTGGTCTTTCAACTGAAACGAACCTGCATCGAGTTTCTTGATCACTGTTGGCATTCTTAATCCAGCTTTCAGCTGTCAGCTTTCAGCTCTTAGCTTGTCGCTTCAGCTGATCGCTGAGAGCTGACGGCTGAGAGCTGTTTCCTTAGAACTTCAATCCTGCTTCCCGGGCCGCATCGGCCAGAGCCTTCACGCGCCCGTGATAGATGTATCCACCGCGATCGAACACGACCTTCGTGACGCCTTTCTCCTTGGCGCGCTCAGCAATGGTTTTGCCCACGGCTTTAGCAGCGGCCACGTTGCCACCGGTACGGCGATCTTCCTTCTTGCCCTCGGCCGTGCTCGCCGAAACCAAGGTCTTGCCCGATAGGTCGTCAATGACCTGCACGTAAATGTGATTCAGCGAACGATATACGTTCAGGCGCGGACGCTCCGCCGTGCCTTGCAGTTTCTTGCGGATACGATCATGAACGTATCCGCGCTTCTCGTTTTTTCCAATTTTCGTCAGCATTGCTTTGCTTCCTCTTCACCTGAGGCAGATCCCTCGCAAAAAGCGCTCAGGATGACGCCCAGCCGGCTCCGGTTTCGCTTACGTCCGCGAGTCGGCGTTACTTCGCTCCCGTCTTTCCAACTTTCTTCTTCAGGCGCTCGCCGACGTAGCGTACGCCTTTATTCTTGTACGGATCCGGCGGACGCAGGGAGCGCATTTCCGCCGCTACCTGGCCGACCTTCTGCCGGTCGATTCCCGTCAGGGTGATCCTTGTCTGCTTCGGATCGACTGCCGCATCAACCCCGGTGGGCAGCGGATACTCGATCGGATGGGAATATCCCAGGTTGAACACGACGGTCAACTTGCCCTTCATCTCGGCGCGGTAGCCGATACCGACGATCTCCAGTTCGCGCGTCCAACCCCTGGTGACGCCTTCCACCGCATTGTTGACCAGAGCGCGAGCCAGACCGTGCACCGCAGCCTGCGAATCATTCTCGCGGACCGCGACGATGTGCCCGTCTTTCTGCTCGACCTTGATGCCGACGGGAAGTGGAGTGTCCAGTTTGCCCTTGGGCCCCTGCACCGCGACCGTATTACCTTCAATTTTGACCGTGACCCCCTTGGGAATCGCGATCGGCTTTTTTCCAATTCGTGACATAAGCTTTCAGCTCTCAGCCTTCAGCCCTCAGCCTCAATCGCCGTCGCATTTACGGATCGCTGACGGCTGAAAGCTGAAAGCTGCTTCTTTACCAAATCTGGCACAGCAACTCGCCGCCGACGCCTTCTTTGCGCGCCTGGCGGCCGGTCATGACACCGCGGGGGGTGGTCAGGATGTTGATTCCCATGCCGCCCAGCACGCGCGGAATTTCGCTTCGCCGTACGTACACGCGGCAGCCAGGGCGTGAAACGCGCTCCGCCTTCGAAATGGCCGCCTCATTATTGGCGCCATACTTGAGGTAAATCCGGATGATTTTATGCCCCTCTTCCTCGGTCGCCTTGTAGTTGGAGATGTAGCCTTCTTCCTTGAGAATACGGGCGATCTCGAGCTTCAACCGTGAAGCGGGTATATCCACTTTCTGGTGCCGGGCCTGGAGCGCGTTGCGCACTCGAGCCAGCAAGTCTGCGACCGGATCGGTCAACCTCATTGTTTTGCTTCTCCTTCAGCTGCCCGTTCGCTCCGCGTCCAGCGGAGAACCCGCGGCAACGTGTAAACCTGTCGTTGGCCGCTGGTCCTTGGTCGTCAGCTACTACCCATGCGAATGACTAACGACAAACGGCCAGCGACGGCCTTGTTACCACGACGACTTCGAAACTCCAGGAATCTCCCCGCGCAGAGCGAGCTGGCGGAAGCACAACCGGCAGATGCCAAACTTCCGCAGGTAAGCTCGCGGACGTCCGCACAGCTTGCAGCGATTGTGCTTGCGCGTGGAGAACTTGGGTTTCTTCGCGTCTTTTACTCGTTTTGCTGTAGTTGCCAAAACAGCTCCTAGCTCTTAGCTTCCAGCTAAATTCCAATTCTTTAAGCTCACGCTCTGAACGGCATGCCCAGGTGCTTCAGAAGACTGCGCGCCTGGTTGTCGTTTGCCGCCGTGGTCACAATCGTGACGTTCATGCCTTTCAGCTTGTCCACTTTCTCGTACGAAATCTCCGGAAAGATCAACTGGTCATGCAAGCCGAGGGTGAAATTCCCTCGACCGTCGAAGGACCGCGTTGAAACTCCCTTGAAGTCGCGTACGCGAGGCAGAACGATGTTGACCAGCCGGTCAAAGAACTCGTACATCCGGTCGCCGCGGAGAGTGACCATAGCGCCAATGGACTGTCCCGCGCGCACTTTGAAAGCCGCAATCGACTTTTTAGCGCGCGTGACGACGGGCTTCTGCCCGGTGATTTGCCCGAGTTCGTTCACTGCGGGATCAAGCACTTTTGCGTTCTGCGTAGCTTCGCCCACACCCATGTTCACCACGATCTTGTGAAGCCGCGGTACTGCCATGGGGTTTTGCAATTCCAATTCCTTGAGGAGGGCGGGCGCGACTTCTTTCTCGAAGCGCGACCGAAGCCGCGGACGCTCTTTCGCGCTATGCCGCGCCTGCTCCGGAGCTTTCTGCTCCTGGGCCGATTCCTTCTGCTGTCCTTTTTTCTCTTTTGCCATTTTCAGCTCTCAGCTCTCAGCTCTCAGCCTTCAGCTCATCTGCACAGCGCCACTCATGGCAGCTGATTGCTGACAGCTGAAAGCTGATCGCTACTTGTCCAATGTCGTCCCGCACTTCCTACAGACACGCACCTTGCGATCGCCACGAACTTCATGTCCGATACGCACCGGTCCGCAACTCGAACAGACCAACTGAACGTTCGAGATCGCGATACGGCTCTCTTGCTCCGCGATGCCACCCTTAATGTTGCGTTGCGGGTTCGGCCGCACGTGCTTTTTCACCATCATGACGTGCTCGACCAGAACCTTGGCGTCGTTGGGAAATACCCGCAGCACGCGCCCTTCCTTGCCCTTGTCGCGTCCGGCAATCACCTTCACGGTATCGTTGCGCCGGATATCCACTCTTTTGTGTGCTGTGCTAGCTGTCTGCATTTTTTCAACCTATTTTGCGTCGGAAAACCAATCGCCCTACCGCTTAATCACACAATTACTCGATCCCTAAATCACTTCCGGAGCCAAACTCACAATTTTCAAGAACTTCTTTTCGCGCAACTCGCGCGCCACCGGCCCGAATACGCGGGTTCCCACAGGCTCGCCCGCTTCGTTGATCAGCACCGCTGCATTCTGATCGAACCGGATGTAAGTCCCGTCGCGCCGCCGATGCTCCTTGCGTGTGCGCACGATAACGGCCTTCACTACCTTCCCCTTCTGGACCTGACCTTCAGGCACAGATTCCTTCACGGCGGCGGTGATCACATCTCCCAACCCGGCATTCAGTCCTGTCGAACCGCCGAGCGGCAGAATCATCTGCAGCTTGCGGGCGCCGGAGTTGTCGGCGACCTCGAGCATCGTTCTCATCATCACAGCCATGACTTATCTCCCTATCCTCATCTCCCGAGCTCCGCTTTGTGGGGCGGGCTCAAGCACTGCTAGCTCGCCGCGGACTCGGCGGCGGTTTCGGGCAGCAGCGCCGCCTTGCGGACGATGTCCTTCAGTTTCCAGCGCTTCAGCTTGGAAAGGGGGCGCGTCTCCTCGATCCGCACCACGTCGCCCACATGCGCCTGGTTGCTCTCATCGTGGGCATAAAACTTCTTATGGCGGGCAATCACGCGGCCGTAAAACGGATGCGCTTTTTTCCGCGTGACCTGCACCACGATCGTTTTATGCATGCGGTTGGAGACCACTTCTCCAACCACTTCCTTGCGGCGGCCTTGTGCTTTTGCCGTTGCTTCCGCCATTATCGTTTCTCCGTGGCGCTCGTCCGAGCCCGCTCGCCGATGATTGTCTTCACGCGTGCAATATCTTTGCGCAGCCCGCGAATCTTCTTCAGGCTCTCGGTCTGGCCCATGTTCAGCTGAAACTTCAGCTTGAACAGCTGGTCCGCCAGATCGCGCTCCTGATGCTGTAATTCTTCGTCCGTCAGATTCCTAACTTTTTCTGCCTTCATAAATTCAGCTCTCAGCTTTCAGCTTTCTCTCTGCCGTCGCAATCGCTGATAGCCGGACGGGAGGAAAGCTGACGGCTACCTCAATGCGCTGTCTCACGCTTGACCATCGTTGTCCGCAACGGCAGCTTGTGCGATGCCAGGCGCAACGCTTCGTTGGCATCCTGGTGCGTCACACCTTCCATCTCGAACAGGATCTTGCCCGGTTTCACCACGGCAACCCAGTGATCGGGCGCACCCTTCCCTTTTCCCATACGGGTTTCGGCGGGCTTCTTGGTCACAGGCTTGTCCGGGAACAGCCGGATCCAGATCTTGCCGCCACGCTTGACGAAGCGTGTCATTGCAACACGGCTCGCCTCGATTTGACGGTCGGTGATCCAACCAGGCTCCAGGACTTTCAGCCCGTAATCCCCGAAAGCCAGCTCGGAACCGCGCCAGGCTTTGCCGGTCATGCGCCCGCGCTGCTGCTTGCGGTACTTAACTTTCTTTGGCATCAACATAGAATCAGCCCTTAGCTTCCAGCTCTTGGCTCCTAGCCAATTGCAAATGCTTCTGAATCCCTACTTCCGGCCGGTTAGAACCCGCCGGCAGCAGCAGTCTGCGGTTCGCGCTTCTTTTGCTGCAGAATCTCGCCTTTGTATACCCAGCACTTCACGCCGATTACGCCGTAAGTGGTCCGCGCCTCGCTGAAACCGAAATCGATGTCGGCGCGGAGCGTGTGCAGAGGCAAGCGTCCTTGCAGGTACCATTCGGAGCGGGCGATTTCGTTGCCGTTCAGACGGCCGCTGACGCGAACCTTGATTCCCTTGCATCCGAAACGCAGAGCCGAATCGACCGCCTTGCGCATGGCACGCCGGAACCCCACGCGCTTCTCCAGTTGGAGTGCGATTGATTCCGAGACCAGCTGTGCGTCCAATTCAGGCTTGTGCACTTCCTGAATATCGACGAACACTTCCCGCGAGGTGCGCTTCTGCAGCTCAGCCTTCAGCTTGTCAATTTCCGCGCCCTTGCGCCCGATGATGATCCCCGGGCGCGCCGTCTTGATGATGATGCGCAGCTTGTTGCCCGGGCGCTCAATCTCGATGGCGCTGACGCCCGCCGACTTGAGCTTTTCCTTCAACTCGTTCTTCAGCTTGACGTCTTCCTGCAACAGCTTGTCGTAATCGCGTTCGACAAACCAGCGCGACTTCCACGGCTTGGTGTAGCCGAGCCGGAAACCATACGGATGGACTTTTTGTCCCATTGCTTCTCCTAAACCAAACTCACGTAATCGCAGGCATTCGCCTGTGAAGCAAAATCTACTTGGCAGCAGCCTTCTTCTTGCCCGTGGACTTCTTCGCCACCGGAGCCCGCCGCTTCGCTTTCGCCGGCGCCGGTGCTGCTTCCTCACCCACGACCGTGGCGACCGCTTCCCCGTTTTTCCCGCGCTCCGCCAGGACCAACTCAATATGCGAGATGCGTCGCTGATAACGGTACGCGCGTCCCTGCGGGGCCGGACGGATTCGCTTCATGCGCGGACCATCATTGGCCACCGCACGTTTCACGTACAGATTGTCGATATCGACGTCGAGGCCCTTCTCGGTCGCGAGAAAGCTCGCGTTATCCAGCGCCGACTGCAGCAACTTGCCGATGTGCGGCGCCACGCGCTTCTTGGTGAATACCAGGGTGTTGCGCGCATCTTCCACGCGCCGTCCCTTGATCAAATCCAGCACCAGCCGCGCCTTCTGGGGCGAGACTCGCAGGAACCGTGTTTCCGCTCGAAATTCCATAATCGCTACTAGCTCCTAGCTGCTAGCTTCTCGCTAACCCTGAAGCTAGGTCTGTTTCTTAACTCTTACCTGAACACGCTTTAGCTAGTAGCTAGAAGCTAATAGCTAGAAGCCGTCGTTATGCCTTCGGTGCCGGCGCTGCCGGAGCCGCCGCCGGGGCCGGTGCTCCCGGACCACCCGGAATGCCTGCTGGCTTCGCCGCCGCTTCGGTCGCCGCTTTCATGGAGTGCCCCTTGAACTGGCGCGTGAAGCTGAATTCGCCCAGCTTGTGGCCCACCATGTTTTCGGTGACGTACACCGGAATGAATTTTTTGCCGTTATGTACCGCGATCGTGTGTCCGACCATCTCGGGAATTACTGTCGAACGACGCGACCAGGTACGCAGCACTTTCTTCTCGTTGCGCGAATTCATCTGCTCGATCCGCGTCTGCAGATAACCGTCGACGAACGCGCCTTTTTTTGTTGAACGTGCCATAAATCAGTTCCCAGTTCTCAGTTGCCGGTTCCGCAGCAACTGCTCTCAATCTGTCATTCCGAGCGAAGCCGAGGAATCCCTGCCCTCGCCACGACTTCCTACTTGCTTCTCCGGCTCACAATGAACTTGTCCGTACGCTTGTTGTTTCGCGTCTTATAACCACGGGTCGGCTGCCCCCAGGGGGTCACCGGGTGACGCCCGCCAGAAGTCTTTCCCTCACCGCCACCGTGCGGATGATCCACGGGATTCATGGAAACGCCGCGATTATGTGGACGCTTTCCCAGCCAGCGGCTGCGTCCTGCCTTGCCAATGGTGACATTCTCGTGATCGATATTGCCCACCTGACCGATCGTCGCCATGCAATCCTGCGAAATCTTGCGCGTCTCGCCCGAAGGCAGCTTCACCAGCGCGTATTCCGCTTCCTTGGCGACCAACTGCGCCGCGCCGCCCGCCGAACGGACCATCTGTCCGCCCTTCCCCGGCTTGAGTTCCAGGTTGTGAATCTGGGTGCCCGGCGGAATATTTCGCAGCGGCAGGGCGTTGCCCACAAGAATGTCGGCGTCCGGTCCGCTCACGACCTTTTGCCCGACCTTCAGCCCTTCCGGTTGCAGAATGTAGCGCTTCTCGCCGTCCGCGTACGCCAGCAAGGCAATGCGCGAAGAGCGGTTGGGATCATACTCGATCGTCGTGACGGTCGCGGCGATCCCGGTTTTGTCGCGCTTGAAATCGATGATGCGCAGCTTGCGCTTGTGACCGCCGCCGATGAACCGCATCGTTGTGTCGCCTGAGTTGCGCCGTCCACCGGTACGCGGCTTGGGCTCAACCAGCGGCTTGTGTGGATGCTTCGTCGTGATGTCGTCATTGACCAGCGTCGTGCGATAGCGCAACGTCTGCGTCGTCGGTCTGTAAGTTTTGATCGCCATAAAAGCTCTCAGCTCTCAGCTCTCAGCTTTTTCCAACGCCGTCGCCTTTGCTGAAAGCTGACGGCTGATAGCTGTTAGCTGTTTCTCTACAAATTCTGCGCGTATTCCGGCATTTTCTCGCCGGTACGCAACCGCACGTACGCTTTCTTCCAGTCCGGACGATAGCCGGCGAAACGTCCGCGCCGGCGCTCTTTTCCCGGGTAAGTCGCGGTGCGAACCGAGTGCACCTTCACCTTGAAGATGGCCTGCACAGCTTCCTTGATCTCGGTCTTCGTCGCCTTTGGCGCAACTTGGAACACCAGTGTGTTCTGGTTTTCCTTAATGGCAAGCCCCTTCTCAGTGATTACGGGACGGCGAATGATCTGGTATGCGGATTTCATTACGCTACCTCCGCCGCTTTTTCATGTTTCACCCGACGCCTCGGAGCGGCCGAGGCTTTTTTGGTGCCCTCTTGCCGGCCGGACTTGCGCTGCTTCTTCGAAACCGTGCTGTGCAGCGAGACCTGCAGCTTCTCAATCGCAGGCTGCGAGAAGATCACCCGGTCATGCCGCAGCAGGTGATAGGGATGCACTTCGCTGCCGCGCACCAGTTCGAGTCCCTCGATGTTGCGCGCGCTCAACTGCAGATTGCGATTCTCCTGCTTCGCTGCTTCGACGATCAGGACCGAGGAATCCACCTTAAGCGCATCCAGCGCTTTGCGGAATTCCTTGGTCTTCGGTTCTTTGACATCAAACGCATTCACCACGATCAATTTGCCGTCAGCGAACTTTGCAGCCAGAGCCGAACGGAGCGCACCGAGCAATTTCTTGCGCGGAAAGGTGTAATCGTACGAACGCGGTTGGGGACCATGCACCGTGCCACCGTGCCGCCAAAGTGGCGAACGGATCGAGCCGATGCGGGCGCGGCCCGTACCCTTCTGCTTCCAGAGCTTCTTGCCGGATCCAGAAACTTCCCAGCGCGCTTTGGTTTTATGCGTTCCGGCGCGTTGTCCGGCGCGGTAATGCTTCACCGCTTCCCAGAGCAGATCCTCGTTGACCGCTCCAAAAATATCATCGGCCAAGTCGAGCGTTCCGACCTTCTCACCGCTTAAGTTGTAGATGTCAATCGTTGCCATATCGCTTCTCGGTACTCGGTACTCGCTAGTCGCCTAAGCCTTCTTCGCCGCTCGCTTCGCTGCCTTCAAAGGATCGACAGTCGCTGCTCCGGCGAATCCGCGGCGCTCGCGAGGCGGCTTCTTTGCTTTCGTAATCACAATGTATCCACCCTGCGGCCCGGGCACGCTGCCCTCGACCACCAGCAAGTTCTCTTCTTTATCCACGCCCAACACCCGCAGGTTGCGAACCGTGACTTGCTCATTCCCCATGTGGCCCGACATACGCATGCCCTTGAAAACGCGCGAAGGGAATGCCGACGAGCCGATCGATCCCGTGATCTGGAACATCGAACCGTGCGACTTGGGACCACCGCCAAAATGGTGCCGCTTCACGACGCCCTGGAAGCCGCGTCCCTTGCTGACACCCACGATGTCAACAAACTTCTCGCCGTCGAAAATCTCGACCAGAACGCGATCACCGACTTTCACAGCGCCGTTGCCGTCGGTACCGGCTTCGAGTTCAAGGGGAACCTCGCGCAGGAATTTCACCGGCGGTAAGTTGTTCTTCGCCAGGTGTCCGCGCTCACCCTTGGTCAGTCGCGACTCCTTCACGAATTCAACCAGGCCGATCTGGGCCGCTTCGTAGCCGTCTTTTGTTGCTGACTTATGCTGCGTTACCACACATGGGCCGGCCTGCAGAACTGTGACCGGACGAACATCGCCCTTCGAGTCAAACAGCTGCGTCATGCCGACCTTCTTGCCCAGGATGCCTGTAACCTTCGTTGCCATTTCAAATCTCCATCCAGCTTGGCTTTACGCTATTGGCTGGCAAGCTTTGCTGAAAGCTGGTAGCTGACAGCTGAAAGCTATTTGTGTTCCTTCCCAAACGCCTTGATCTCCACGTCCACGCCAGCTGGCAGATCCAGCTTCATCAGCGCGTCCACCGTCTGCTGTGTGGGCTCGAGAATATCGAGCAGCCGCTTGTGCGTCCGGATTTCAAACTGCTCCCGCGACTTCTTGTCCACGTGCGGTGAACGTAGCACCGTGTACTTGTTCTTCATCGTGGGTAGCGGAATCGGTCCCGCAATCTGCGCGCCCGTCCGTCGCGCCGTTTCCACGATCTCGCCTGTCGACTGATCGAGTACGCGATAGTCGTAAGCTTTCAACCGGATGCGAATTCTCTCTTTTCCAATCACGTGTTTCGTGTCCTAACCCCGCCAGTCTGCGGCGGAAAGATCCTGCGGCAAGCTGCAAGCCGCTTGTTAGCTTTTAGCTGCTAGCCTCTAGCTCCTAGAACCCACCTCAAACTCC
>Ga0335071_10006168_pt1 | contig 12384 bp, 16 predicted proteins | sample Lox_Sample_15_FD_206724 | JGI IMG/M metagenome (GOLD analysis project Ga0335071, IMG submission 206724) | Soil microbial communities from Loxahatchee National Wildlife Refuge, Florida, United States - Lox_Sample_1.5 | ecosystem: Environmental > Terrestrial > Soil > Wetlands | place: USA...
TCCCTTGAAACTTATATCGCTAAGCATGGCGTCGGAGGCAATCAGCGTACCTTCCCCGTCTTTAAGGGTGACGCACTCCGTAGTGATATACCTCATGTGGTTTCTTTTATCAGCCATAACAAATCGTCTTTTATAATATTCTCAGGAGGTTCAATCCGGTCTTAGGGTCAATATCCTTGGAGGCCTTGACACCTTCTAACTCCAGGACCACCGCCTCAATCACCAAGAAAACTGTGGATTTACCCCGCACGCACCCGGTAAGAGTCTTAAGTTTCTTACCCATAGTAGAATGTATATGTATCTGCGGTCCGCTTTTATTGGCGAAGATAGTGCCTATTCCCATTACCTCCCACCCCTTCTGGAAGTTGACTTTATTCGGCTCAGGAGGGATCACCGGTTTTTTGGGCCCGGTGACCAGATCCACTTCTTTAAGTGCGCCGATAAAAAGCATGGTTGCTGCCTTAAGTTTTTCTTTCCTGGCAAATGCTGCAAGCTCGTCCAGCAAAAGATCCTCATTATCAAACTTAAGCAGGAATACCCTCCCGATCTTTCCTTTAGTATATTTCATATTTTTTATACCTCAATTTACTCTATGGCGGGGGATTTGCGCAGCTCTTTCTTCTCGGCGCGTAACTTCTTAAATTTAAGCATCTTCTCTTTGGCCCGGCGGGAACGTTTACGCTTCTGCCGCCTGATCTTCTCTATCTTCTTCTGTTTCTCTGATTCTCTGCCCAATACCAGCGACTCAATTTTACTGGCAAGCAACCTTCTGGCGAGAAGGCGGTTCAAGCCTTGAGAGCGCTCCTGCTGGCATTTGACCTCTATCCCCGTGGGGAGGTGGCGCAAGTGCACGCAGGTGGAAACCTTATTCACATTCTGCCCGCCCGCGCCTGCTGAGCGGATGAACTTCTCCGCTAAGTCCGCTTCTTTTATCCCTAGAGAAGCCATCCTTCTCTTTAAGCCCTCTTCCCTCATACCCAGCCTTTTTCTTCCCAGTATTTGTATTCTTCCTGCCAGTCTTCCTTCCTAAGCTTGATTACCCGGGAGAAATAATTCTTGCTCTTCTCTATCGCCTCTGCCTGATCCGCATACATCTTCACCTCTTTTATATCAGTGGCCATCTTTCTGCCTAATCTTACGGCCTCATCCTTCTTATCCTCCCCGAACTGCCTAAGCGCAGAGACCCCTCCTGAATATTGCGCCCCGCAGGTATGGGCGTAAAAACCGATATAATCCAGGACTTCTTTATTCTGGCCGCTCCCGGAGGTAACGACCCCTGCCACATACTTACCTAAAAGCCGCTTGCAGTGGATGAAGTGCGCCGAGCGGTCAAAGAGCGCCTTCATGGAAGCGGTCACCTGGTTTATATAGTTAGGGGAAGCAAAAATTATCCCATCGGCATCCAGCATCTTATACAGGATCATCTTGGTATCGTCCTTTAACGAGCAATTCAGGATATTCCTGTGGCAGGCCTCGCAGTGCTTGCAGAAAGAAATCTTAAAGTCATCCAAGTGCAAAGATTCGCAAAAGACTCCCTCAATTTTTAGCCCCCGCAATACTTCGTTAGCCAGGAGGAATGTAGAGCTCTTCTCCTTATGCGGGCTGGAAGATATCAGTAGAACTTTCATTTTAAGCTCCTCTCTATCGGTAATTACCGAAGCTAAGCGGTATGGGAAAATTCAGGCCCCTTAGGTGCGTGATGACTACCTGCAAATCATCCTTCTTGGGCGAGCTGACCTTTATCTTTTCTCCTTCAATCTGAGTCTGTACTTTTAAACCCAAAGACTTGATAATACCGGTTAACTCTTTGGCCCTCTCCTTATCAATACCCATACAAATCTCTACCAGCTGGCGCAGATATCCCCCAAAGGCCTTTTCAGGCTCATTATATTTAAGGGCCTTAAGAGAGATGCCTCTCTTGGCCATCCTCGTAGTCAGGATATCGGTGAGCGCGCGCAGCTTAAAATCATCATCCGCTACCAGGGTAAGGGTCTTCTCTTTGCGGTCAAAGGCGATAGAGGATCTGCTATCCTTAAAATCATAGCGCTGGAAGAGCTCTTTGCAGGCCTGATTGACCGCATTATCCATCTCCTGCAGGTTTACTTCCGAAACAATATCAAATGAAAAATTCGCCATCCATTACCTCATTTAGCTATTGAGAATGAGTTCTTGGAGAAATCCCCCGTATTCTCTCTTACGGAAAAGGAATTGCTGGAGAAATCCCCCGTATTTTCCGATACGGTAAAAGAATTAGTAGAAAACTCTCCCTTCTTTTGGCTTACGGAGAAGGAATTGCTGGAGAATTCGCCCGTATTCCCGGATACCTTCACAGAACTCTCGGAAAATTCCTTTTTGTTGGAGGCAATCTGAAAAGATGGGGTAGAGAATTGGCCGTTACTCGCCAAATAGAATGAGGGTTTGCCAAAGTCTGCCGAAAGGGTTACGAACTGCCCTCCGCTGGTAAAGATAGTGTTTCCGGGGGTGTTGCTATCTGTCAGCGCAAAAAGGGGTGTTGCAAAAATAAGCGCTATGGCAATTGCTAATAATGATTTTTTCATACTTCTACCTTCCTTGAATCTTTATTATAGCTCAACCCACAAAAAATCCCAAGCTATTTTCCAGCTTAGGACTATAGAATATCAACGGATCCCCCTGCCTTCGGCAGTGACGGGGATGCTTCGCAGCGCCTCAGCGCAAGAAGCGTTCCCGTGCCAGGACCCGCTAAATCTACTTGGGTATATTGCAGGTATTGATTTTGAGGAGCTTATAGAGGCCGCACCAGCCGATTGCCGCGGTAATTATAAGAATTACCCCTGCGATAGCGCAGAGCCAGCATTTCCAGTAAAGCGCTGCCATGATCAACAACAGACCCAATATTAATCTGATGCGTCTATCCGTCGCCCCGATATTTTTTTTCATCTTACGCCTCTTTTCTAAGCCTTACTTTAATACATATCAGAAGCAGTGGTATTCGTACTCTGGACCGAATCCGAAACAGAGGAGGCCCCCGTGGCATTCTCTTCTTCTGCGGGAAGCTTGCGCGTGCTGATATAAGGCTGAAGGTTATCTTCTTGAGTTTCCTTCTCCTTATTCTGTTTATCCAATACGGCACTCAGCTTATCCAAAGAACCGGAAACCTTCTCCCAGACCTTACGCTGCATGCAGGTCTCCAGGCACGTAGCCTTAGCCACCCGGCATTCGATGTAGGCGGTACAATCTTTGGTTAAGAAATTACATTCCTTGGTGCAAGCAGCTTCATTCTTATCCTCCTGCGCCAGCGCGGCCATATTCCACGAAAAAAAGACGGCTAAAACCACCACCAGGCTTTTAATCATCATCTTCCTCCTTAAATAAAAATAGCACTCCTCCCCCCTTCGGAAAGAGTGCCCAAGAATTATACTATCCTGCCCCCATTCAACACCCCGCTTGTATGATACTATTTTAGCGCTATTTAAGCGCCTGTCAATTGCAATTGCTTGTATATTTTATCGGCGGTTGCAGCGGGGGTATCTTTGACACTAAGCCGTATCCACTCAATACGCTTATCTTTGCGGAACCAGGTGAGCTGCCTTTTGGCGTAATTGCGGGTATTCCTCTGCATTAACTCTTTGGCTGCGCCTAAGTCGTAAGTGCCTTCAAGATAACCTGCAATTTCCTTGAGCCCTATTGCGTATTGGGCGGTACGGCTCAATCTCATCTTCAGCAGGCGTTTCACCTCCGGGATCAACCCTTCCCTAAACATCTTTTCAACACGCCGGTCAATACGCTGATAAAGCTTATCCCGCGGCATATCCAGGCAGAATATCCTCACCCTATGACTACCATACAGCCCTTTTCTTTCCTTTTGTAATTGCGAAATGGGCTTACCTGTAGCTTCAAAGACCTCTAAGGCGCGCACAATGCGCCGGGTATCGTTGGGATGAATCTTTAGCGCTGCCTGCGGGTCAACTTTATTCAGCTTTTGATACAAATAAGTGCCCCCCTGCGCCTCTGCCTGGCTATAAAGCCGCTCCCTGACAGCCCTGTCTTCTGCCCTGGCCTTAAATATACCGTCTAGAAGAATGGTGATATAAAGACCGGTCCCGCCTACGAATAGCGGAGCCTTCCCCTTTCTCAAGATATCCTTCATCTTTTTCAGGGCATCCCGGCGAAACCTGGCCACATCATATTCTTCCTCCGGCGAAACTATACTAGTCAGATGCTCTTTAAATTTAGTTTTAGAGGTAATGATATCCATGCCTTTATAGACCTGCATGGAATCACAGGAGATGATCTCGGCGTTAAGCTTCCTGGCGAGCTTTACTGCGGCTGAGCTTTTACCGGAAGCAGTTGGCCCGGCTAAAAATATAATTTCCGTTTTTGACATCTTAAGGGCAGACTTTTGTGGGATAGCCTTCGCGGGAGAGTTTTTGCTCCAGTTCCAAGATCTCCTGACGGGATTTAGATTTTCCTACCCGCACCCGGTAAGATGGTAGGCCTGAGATAACCGCCTCTTCTATATAAGCAGAATAACCCTTATCCGCAAGGGTCTTCAGGAAGTTATTGGCATTCACGCTGCTTGAAAAACAGCCTACCTGCACGGTATAGAAGAATTCGGAATTAGCCGGCGGGAGTAAGCAGATATCCTGGTTTGCAACTAATTCCGCCCCTTGCGGGAATTCATTGCGCAGTTTATCCAGGTAAACTTTGCCCTGTTCAGGGTCTCCTTTTTTAAACCCCGACTGAGAAAGACGGTAATACAGGGCGGGCTTAATCCTGCTTTCGGGGCTTTCTGCCAAGGCCTGCCGGTAATATTCTTCGGCCTTGCCAAAATCTGAGCGCAGGAAATAGGTATCCCCCAACCCCATCTTCGCTTCCTCTTTAAATTTGCTCTCCTTGAATTCGGTAAGGATAATTTCAAATATATCCGAGGCACGCAGGTAGTTACCGTCCTTTAAATAACTTAAACCCAGGAAATAATACAATTCATCCGATTGTCCGGCTTGGCTTGCGCCTGCCAAAAGTTTCTCCCCCTCGCTGATGGCAGCCTTATAATCTCCGCTTAAGAAATTCACCTTTACCTTATCTAAATCCAGGGCAAAAGACGCATGGAGCGGGAATAATATCAGTAGAAAAGTAAAAAATATTTTTCTCCTCATCAGCCTTTCAGTACCCTCTTTAAGAATTGAGCGGTATACGAAGATTTGCTTTTAAGTAAATCTTCGGGCGAGCCGCTCCCCACCAGCTTACCGCCATTATCCCCTCCCTCGGGGCCCAAGTCAATGATATAGTCGCAGCATTTTATCACTTCCAGGTTATGCTCTATTACAATCACGGTATTCCCTTTATCCACCAGCCTCTGGAGAACCGACAAAAGTTTGGCTACATCCGCAAAGTGCAACCCGGTGGTCGGCTCATCCAGGATATAAAGCGTCTTCCCGGTCGAGCGCCGGCTTAACTCGGAGGAAAGCTTAACGCGTTGCGCCTCGCCTCCCGATAAAGTAGTAGCAGGCTGCCCCAGTTGGATATACCCTAAGCCTACTTCATATAGGTAAGAAAGAGTATTCCTGATTTTGGGCACATTGGCAAATAAATCCAGCGCTTCCTCGACCGTCATCTCCAGGACCTCAGAGATAGACTTGCCTTTATATTTTACTTCCAGAGTTGCCTCGTTGAACCTTAACCCTTTGCAGATATCGCATTTGACATAGACGTCGGGCAAGAAATGCATCTCGATCTTTTTTATCCCGTCCCCCTGGCAGGCCTCGCATCTGCCGCCCTTGACGTTGAAAGAGAACCTCCCGGGTTTATACCCGCGCACCCTTGCCTCAGGAAGCTGGCTGAAGATATCACGGATATAGCTGTATACGCCGGTATAAGTCGCGGGGTTTGAGCGGGGGGTCCTGCCGATAGGCGACTGGTCAACCACGATCACCTTATCGATCTCTTCCGCTCCGGTTATTTTTGAATGGGCACCCGGCTTATCCTTGGTTTTGTATAATTTCTGGGCCAGGGCGCGGAACAATATCTCATCTATCAACGTAGACTTCCCAGAGCCAGAGACCCCGGTAACACAGATGAAATTGCCCAGAGGAAATTTCACATCTATATTTTTTAAGTTATGCTCCCGCGCCCCTTTTATCTCCAGGAATCTCTGTTTCTGCCAGGGCCTTCTTATCAGCGGGATATCAATCTCGAGCTTGCCGTTTAAATATTGAGCGGTCAGAGAGCGGTTATCCTTTAACAATTTTTCCGTCGGCCCGGAAAAGATAACCTCTCCACCGTGCCTCCCTGCCCCGGGACCTAAATCCACCACGTAATCCGAGGCGCGGATGGTCGCTTCATCGTGCTCCACTACGATCAAGGTATTCCCTAAATCTCTGAGGGCCTTTAAGGTATCCAGCAACTTTCCGTTATCGCGCTGGTGCAGCCCGATGCTCGGCTCATCCAGCACATATAAAACACCGACCAGCCCGGAACCGACCTGCGTCGCCAGGCGTATCCTCTGCGCTTCTCCGCCGGAAAGGGTTGAACTTTTTCTATCCAGGGTCAGGTAATCCAGCCCGACGTTAACACAGAACTCTAACTTCTGGATGATCTCTTTTAAGGCCTGCCGGGCAATAATTTTCTCTCTCTGCGTTAACTCCAGCTCTTTAAAGAAACGGTGCGCCTCTTTAACCGATAACTGGGTAATTTCATAGATATTCTTGCGGTTTACCTTGACTGCCAGGATTTCTTTCTTAAGCCGCGCCCCCTTGCATGAAGGACAGGGTAGGCTTGAGATAAACCTGCTTATCTCTTCTTTCAAATAATCACTGTCAGTATCGCGGAATAATCTTTCCAGATGCGGGATGACCCCTTCAAAGGGCTTGCTCCCGATTATTTCCTTTGTCCCATAGAGTATGATACGCTGCACTTCCTTGCTTAAATTTTTAAAAGGGGTATCCAGGTCAAAACGTATCTGATAGGAGAGCTCGCGTATCAACCAGCGGTAATAAAGCATATACCCCCGGCCTCCTCTTTTCCAGGGGGCAAGCGCTCCTTCGTTGATGGATTTATTTTTATCCGGGACGACTAACTCCGGGTCAAATTCCAGTTTTATCCCCAGGCCGTTGCAATCCGGGCAGGCGCCGTATGGAGAATTGAAAGAAAATATGCGCGGCTCAACCTCGGCATAGCTTATACCGCATTTGGCACAGGCATATTGTTCGCTATAGACCTGATCAGCTTTGCCCCCCGCCACTATTACTATCCCCTTACCCACCTTAAGCGCGGTCTCTACTGAATCCGCGATCCGCTTCTTTGCCTCCGGCTTCACCTGCAGCCTGTCCACCACCACCTCAATATCGTGGGTCTTATATTTATCCAGCTTTAATTTATCTGTAGTCTCGTATATCTTCCCGTCCACGCGGCAGCGCACGAAACCTGATTTCTGGACAGAAGAGAAGATATCGCGGTATTCCCCTTTCCTCCCTCTGACCAAAGGCGCCAGAATCTGGATACCAACCCCTTCGGGGAGGGAGATAATCCTCTCTACGATCTCCTGGGCGCTCTGCCTCTCGATAAGCTCACCGCACTGATAGCAATATACCCGGCCGATGCGGGCGAAGAGTATCCTTAAATAATCGTAAAGTTCGGTCTGGGTGGCCACTGTGGAGCGGGGATTCCCTCCTGCGCTCCTCTGTTCGATGGCGATGGTGGGCGATAGGCCCTCGATGAATTCTATATCCGGCTTCTGCAGCTGTTCGAGGAATTGGCGGGCATAACTGGAGAGGCTCTCGACAAAACGGCGCTGGCCTTCGGCATAGATAGTGTCAAAGGCCAGGCTGGATTTTCCGGAACCGGATAACCCGGTGATTACGATAAGCTTATTGCGCGGCAGCTCTAAGCTTATGTTCTTTAAGTTATGTTCTTTAGCGCCTCTGAGTATTATCTTGTCGTTCATAGATTAGAAGTATACCAAAAAAGAAAGCCCCTGTAAATTAAAGATGATGCCATAATTACAGGGGCCTTTCTTTAAAGACGGCGATTATCTCTTTTTCTTTTTGCCGCCTCTCTTCATCTTGGCGCAGGAAACGTCACCTTTCTTGTCGATAAAATAAAGGTAACCTTTCTGCCTCTTGATGCCACACTTTGCTACCTTTTTGGGGCTGCCTCCCTTTTTCTTGCCTCTTGCCATCTTCGCGCAAGAAACATCACCCTTCTTGTCGATGTAGTAGAGGAACCCTTTTACTCTTTTGATACCCAGCTTCACTAGTTTTTGTGCCATTATTCTTTCACCTCCTTTCGATAAATAATTTATCTAAGTGCCGATTTTAACCGGCTCTAAGATCTGCTTTAACGTTGCCACTGCTGCAAGCACCGCCAGGTAACTGGTCTTGGGATTATCCGGGTGCAGGATGTTTTCCGTACGCGTATAAACCCTGGCCGCCTTTGATTCTATTTCGATCTCGTGGATATTCCTCCTGGCCTTAGGCGAAGCGATAATCTTGACCTTTGTCCTCTTCCTGCCTATCCCGGCAATACTTAATACCGCCGCCACGTTGACATTCTGGGGAAAATATTTTACCGCTTCTTCTGCGCTCCCGTAAAAAAGGACGCGGTCATTTCTGATTTTGCGTAGATCTATTTTCTTATCCTCAACATATTTTACCCCTTTAAAGGAGAGCGGGTTTTTGCGCGTAACCAGGGTTACTTTGTCAGCGCCTTCCAGCACGGCTGCCTTTAAGGCGTCTATACCCGAAATTGCCCCGCTTGGTATATACAAATGTGATCCATACCGGCGGCAGAGCAGTTTTAACTGCGTAAGATGTTTGATTATTCCGCCTACGCTCATCAACATGGTATCCTTGCCTCTGCTTAAGACAGCTGCGGCGATCTCACGGGAACTGCGCGCAGAAGAGGCCTCAATGACTAAGTCAGATTTTGAAATCACTTCCTTAAGTCCGGAAACCGCTAATTTAGGGCTGCCGGAAACCTTGCGGGATAAACTCTCTGCCTTTCCCGCTTCAATATCATAGAGCGCAACCAGCCTGGCCTCCCGGGTAAAATCTTTGACGATTACCCGGGCAAGGGAACTGCCTATCGCCCCACATCCCACAATCCCGATCTTCTTAAATTCAGCCATATTAATCTGTAATATTATCGATCAGGCGCGTTTTTCCGACGCGCGCCGCCAAGGCTATGAGGTAATCTCCGCGGAGTAAGCCAAGCGGTTCCAAATTTACCGTGTCTACGACGGAGATATAATCCACTCTCGCTGCACCGGAAGAACGGATAACCCCTCTCATCTCTGCGATTATCTTCGCGGAATCCCTCACCCCTCTTTTTATCAGGGATCGGGCCCTCTTTAGCGCCTGCGGTAAGACGAGGGCTTCTCTCCGTTCTTTTGGGTTAAGATATGCGTTTCTTGAGCTTAAGGCCAATCCGTCTTTATCGCGCAGCGTAGGCAGGACTTTTATCTTAACCGGCATATTCAGGTCTGCGGTTAATTTCCGGATAATCACAGATTGCTGCGCATCCTTCTGCCCGAAATAAGCGCTTGTTGGCTGCACGATATTGAAAAGCTTGGTGACTACTGTCGCAACGCCCTTAAAATGCCCGGGGCGCGCTCTTCCGCAAAGTTTATCGCTTAATTTTTCTACTGTAACATAGGTAAGGTAACCGGGAGGATACATTGCTTTCGCCTGAGGATAGAATATCACATCCACCCCGCAACTACGGCAGAGACGTGAATCTTCTTTTAGCGAACGGGGATATTTCTTGAAATCTTCCTTGGGTCCGAATTGCGCGGGATTGACGAAAATGCTAAGTACGACCAGATCATTCTCCTTGCGCGCCCTGCGGATGAGACTTAAATGGCCTTCGTGCAAAGCGCCCATCGTAGGCACAAAACCTACTGAGAACCCCTTGTGCCTTGCGCGCAAGGCAAACTGCTGCATTTTCGCTATGCTGCTGATTATTCTCATATTATCTCTGAGAGCGGCTTCAAAACGAAATCGCGCTCGAATAATCTGGGATGCGGGATCTGTAATTCCTTGGCGTTGACGCTCCTCCCCCCATAAAAAAGTATATCCAGGTCTATAGTCCTTGGGGCGTAACGCTGTGACTTCTTTCTGCCCAGTTCTTTTTCTATCGACTTAAGGTTTTTAAGGAGTGTTAACGGTGGAAGCGAGGTGCGTATTTTTAAAACGGCATTCAAAAATTTACCCGCGCCCTTAGGGCAGCCCACAGGCTCGGTTTCAATGATACGGGATAATTTAATTACCCTGGTCTCTTTCAAGGCCTCGATCTTCTTAACCGCTGACTTTATAATCTTGCGCCGGTCACCCAAATTTGAACCCACCCCTAAATAACAGGTAGTTAACATCAGAATATCTTCTGCAGGCGCCCTATCGCCTCTTGCATTCTTTCTTTGGAGACGGTCAGCGCCATACGGATATAGCCTTCCCCGTTACTGCCAAACCCTACTCCGGGAGTAACAACTAAATTCGCTTTATCCAACAATAAAGCTGCGAATTCTATGGAGTTTTCTTTTTTGGGGACTTTTATCCAAACATAGAAAGTAGCCCGGGGGGTCTTCGCCTCCCAGCCTAAAGACCTTAAGCCTTTCATCAGCGTATCGCGCCTTTCCTGATACAAGGCGCACATATTCTTAACATATTCCTGCGGGCCCTCTAGGGCAGCGACACCTGCCAGCTGTATGGCCGAGAATATACCGGAGTCAATATTGGATTTTACTTTAGCCAGGGCAGAGATCAGCTGCGCGTTTCCGCAGGCCCAGCCTACCCTCCAGCCGGTCATATTATAAGTCTTGGATAATGAGTGGAATTCAAGCGCCACCTCACTTGCCCCTTTAAACTCCAGGATGCTGGGGGGACGATAACCATCATAGGATACGGCAGAGTAAGCCAGGTCTGAAACAATGATAATCTTGTTCTTCCTGGCGAATTCTATTACCTCCTGATAAAAATCTCCTCCCGCAATGGCCGAGGTGGGATTATTGGGATAATTGATGTAAATCAATTTTGCTTTTTTGCGCACACTCAAAGGGATCTTCTTAAGGTCAGGAAGATATGAATTCTTCTCAAGGAGCGGCATAAGAAAAGGGTTTCCTCCGGCAAGTATAGTCCCGCCTTTGTAAGGAGGATAGCAGGGGTCGGGGATTAAAGAATAATCCCCCTGATTTAAAAAAGCAAGCGGCAGATGCGCAATACCCTCCTTTGAGCCGATCAAAGGGAGGATCTCAGTATCAGGGTCAAGGTTAATATTAAAATTTCTTTTATACCAGCCTTCGATAGAACGGCGCAAGGCCGGCATCCCTTGATCCAGGGCATAACGGTGATTAGCCGGGTCCTGCGCTGCCTGGCATAGGGCCTCAATGATATATCGAGGGGTCGGCTGGTCAGGATCGCCTATCCCTAAATCAATTATGTCACGCCCTTCGGCGCGCGCTTTTCTCTTCGCCTTATCAATCTCCACAAACAAATACGGCGGGAGCGCGGTTATCTTCTTGGAAAGCTTGAACATTACTACTCCTTCTTGTTAAGATTCATGGGTAGCGGGTGGCATGGGGATGCTTCGCAGCGCGTCTAGCGCAAGAAGCGCCCCATGCCAGGACCCGCTACTAATTATTTAAGAACATCCTGCATGGAATACAATCCTGCCGGCTTACCAAAAATCCATTTTACCGCTTTAAGCGCTCCCACCGCAAATAAATCGCGAGAGTGCGCCTGATGTTTAACTTCTATTCTCTCGGAATTACCGCAAAAAATTACTGTGTGATCGCCGAATATATCTCCTAATCTTAGAGAATGAGTAGGAATTTCTTTACGCGTAACTTCGGTAATAACCTGGGCTAATTTCTTTGCCGTCCCCGAAGGAGCGTCCTTCTTATTCTTATGATGCGCCTCTACAATCTCAATGCTGTAATCCGGGCCCAATCTTTTTGCCAACTCCGGAAGTATTGAAAAAAGAGTATTTACTCCAATAGACATGTTGGGCGAAAATACCACCGGCACAACATTAGAGACCTCTTCAACCTTCTTGATCTGTGCCTCGCTTAAACCGGTAGTCCCCAAAACAAGTGGCTTCTTGTAGCGGGCAACATAATCCAGGTTCACCTCTGTTGCCTCCGGGACGGTAAAATCCACAAAGACATCCACCAGAAAAAGACCATCGGAAGTAGAAGATATCTTGAGCTTGCCTATATCTTTGCCGATTGCAGGCGTTCCCTTTTTCTCCAAGGCAAAGGTAACTTCAAAATCGCGGTCGTAACTGGCTAACTCAAAGATACGCCTCCCCATCTTTCCGCAAACACCCGCTATCCCAAGCTTAATCATATACAACTCCTTATTTCAATAAACCGTAATCTTTCAATGCTGTTTTAAGCTTCTCTAGATTCTC
>Ga0335071_10006169_pt1 | contig 12381 bp, 7 predicted proteins | sample Lox_Sample_15_FD_206724 | JGI IMG/M metagenome (GOLD analysis project Ga0335071, IMG submission 206724) | Soil microbial communities from Loxahatchee National Wildlife Refuge, Florida, United States - Lox_Sample_1.5 | ecosystem: Environmental > Terrestrial > Soil > Wetlands | place: USA: Florida...
ATGAGCACCACCCTTGCCGAACACATGGGCGAACTGCCGAATCTCTGCGGCCGCGAGGCGCAGCTCGACGACGCGCGCGCCGCCGCCGCGAAATCGCCGGTCTTCCGCGACCGCGGCAACATCGATTTCGGGCGCATCAAGAGCGCCACCGCCATCGCGCTGCACATGCACCAGCCGCTGATCCCGGCCGGGGGCGACGACCTGCCCACCGCCGCCATCATCGGCAACCTCCAGCACATGTTCGAGCACCAGGGGATCGGCGACAACCACAACGCCCCGGTCTTCCTCTGGTGCTACAAGCGCATGGGCGAGTTCATCCCCGAGCTGGTCCGCGCCGGCCGCGAGCCGCGCGTCATGCTCGAGTACTCGGGCACCCTCCTCCACGGCCTGCGCCGCATGGGCGCCAACGACGTGATCGACGCCCTGCGCGGCATCACCTGCAACCCGGATTTCTCCCGCTGCGTCGAGTGGCTCGGCATGCCGTGGGGCCACGCCGTGGCGCCCTCGACGCCGGTGCAGGACTACCGGCTGCACGTGCGCGCCTTCCAGCACCACTTCGCCGCCATCTTCGGCCTCGAGGCCGCGGGACGCCTCCGCGGCTTCTCGCCCTCCGAGATGGCGCTGCCGAACCACCCGGATGTGGCCTACGCCTTCGTCAAAACCCTGGTCGACTGCGGCTACCGCTGGGTGCTGGTGCAGGAGCACACCGTCGAAGATCCGGCTACCGGCGCAGGCCCGCAGCGCAAGCACCTGCCCCACCGGATGGTGTGCCGCAATTCCGCCGGCGAGACCGCCGAGATCATCGCCATCCTCAAGACCCAGGGCAGCGACACCAAACTCGTCGCGCAGATGCAGCCGTGGTACGAGGCGCAGGGCCTTTCGCGCTGGGAACTGGCCGGCCAGAGCGTGCCGCCGCTCGTGACCCAGATCGCCGACGGCGAGAATGGCGGCGTGATGATGAACGAGTTTCCGCCCAAGTTCAAAGAGGTGGTCCACGCCGCGTCCCACACCGAGTCGCCGCTGCTGAACGTCACCGAGTACCTCGAACATCTCGAGGCCATGGGGCTGACCGCGAAGGATTTCCCCGTCGTGCAACCGATCTTCCAGAAGCGCATCTGGGACCGCCTCCCCGCCGGCGGCGGGCCGGAGAAGCTCGCCGCGACAATCGAGACGCTGAAGAAGGAGGACGGCCGCTTCCACATGGACGGCGGGTCGTGGACCAGCGACATCTCCTGGGTGCGCGGCTATGGCAACGTCCTCGGGCCGATGGAGGAGGCCTCCGCGCGCTTCAACGAGAAGGTGCTCAAGCGCGGCGTGCCGGCGAGCGACCCGCGCTTCCGCAACGCGCTCTTCCACCTACTTTGCTCGCAGACGAGCTGCTACCGCTACTGGGGCCAGGGGATCTGGACGGACTACGGCCGCGAGATCTGCCGCCGCGCTCTCGCGATTCTCGATCACGATTTCTGATTCCGGACCATCCGGTTCCACCACAGATGGACACGGATGGTCACAGATTCTGCGCGTCCAACTCGTAGGGGCGCGATCTTGTTGCGCCCCACCACCATCACCGCGCCTCGAACCACCGCAGGTCGAGATTCGGGAACGCCAGGTCCGTCTGCTCGCAGCGGCGCAGCGTCGGCTCGTGCACCGCGCCCGATTCCAGACCGTCGCAAAGCGTGGCAAAACGGGTTAGCAGCGCCGTCACTTGCGCCTCCGCTGCGTCTGCCGCCGTGCCGGCGCGGATAAGAAACGGCCAGTCCGAAGCCTGCGCCAGAAGCAGCGTGCGCGCCGCCTGGCGCAGCGCGCGGCCCTCCAGTGATGAAGCCGGCGCGGCGGCCCCGCGTGAGAGCAGCAACTCGAACCGCCGCGCCGCGGCGGTGAGCTGCGGATAAAGCCAGGACGTCTCGCGATTGACCCAGAAGGAATTGTCGCCCCGCTCGCCCCAGCTCGAGGCGGCCGGCTGGGAGGCGAACGCCTTCACCCCTTCCGCGGCCGCCGTGGCCGTCGCGGCGACGACCGTCGTTTCCTTCGCCAGCAGCCGGAACACCTCCTCCAGCCAGAGCGGACCCTCGAACCACCAGTGGCCGAACAGCTCGGCGTCGAAGGGCGCGAACCAGAGACCGGATTCATCGGCGGCCCCGGCCAGCCGGCGGACGAAGTCCTGCGCATCGAGCCGGGCGCGCGCCGCCGCCACCGCCGGATCGTACCAGTCCTTGTCCTCGGTCGGACCGGTGACGCGCCAGTATTTCAGCCCCGCCGGCAGGCGGTGCGTCCCTGCGCCGGGCCAGCCGGCCAGCCGGGCCGTGTCGAGCGTGTGAATCCGGTCGCGGTGAAATTCGCGATAGACCGGATGACCCGGATAGCCCTCACTGGCGCTCCACACCCGACGCGAAACCTCCGTATCGCGTCCGAGCGCGAGCGGGCCGCCGGGACAGCGGACCGGTGCGCGCACGCCGCGCGGCGGTGGCGGTTCCGCCTGCATCACGCCGTGGCTCTCCAGGCCGAAGACGCGGACGCCACCGGCGCCGAGCAATTCCTCCAGCCCCGGATAGTAGCCGCACTCCGGCAGCCAGAAGAAACCCGGCCGGAATCCGAAGGCGCCGGCGAACGCGTCCAGCCCGACGCCGACCTGCGCCCGCACAGTGGGCGGATGCGCCTGATGCGCGGGCAGGAACTCGTGGGTCGCCGCGGTCGTGGCCAACTCGACCAGCCCCGCGCGCTGGAATTCGCCCAGCACGCGCAGCAGGTCGCCGCGGCAGCGATCCTCGAAAAACGCGCTCGTTGCCCGGAAAAACTGCGCGTGCCATTCCGCCACCTCGCGCTGCCGACCTACCGAGGCGTGCGCGTCGCGTTCGGCCAGCTCGGCGGTCAGCGCCAGCCGCCGGCGGTAGCGCTCGCGCAGCGCCGGATCGGCCAGCATGCCGAGCAGCGTCGGCGACAGGCTGAGCGTGAGGCGCGCGGCGATTCCGTCGCGCGCGAGCCGGTCCAGCATCCGGACCAGCGGCAGGTAGCTCTCCGTCAGCGCCTCGAAAAACCACGTCTCCTCCAGGGTCGCCGGATCGTCCGGGCGCCGGACTTCCGGCAGGTGGGCGTGCAGCAGAATCACCAGCCGGCGCGGCGTCGCCGGTTGCTTGCGCCCGGGCGTTCGGCGGTTCGCGGCCATGGATGAACGGCCGGGCCGGGGCGCCTACGCGCCGGCGTCGACCAGCACGAGGTGGGGCAGGAACAGCGCCCCGGGCGGCAGCGCGCGCACCAGCCGGAAGCGCCCGGCGGCGTCCACCGTCACCCCGGCGGGCAGGAACGCCCGATAGGCCGGTTCGAGCACGCGGCCCTCGATCTCCACGCAGGAGTCCAGCGTCAGCAGCGCGCCGGCGTCCGGGAGGCGGGCCAGCAGTTCCAGCGACGGCGTGGCGCCGGACTCCGGCCGCGCCGCCGCCTGCAGCAGCAGGGACCACGCGGCCGGGAAATAGTCCACCCGGTGCTGGCAGGTGAAGGTGCCGTCGGGCCGCACCGCGACCTCCTGTGCCCCGAGGCGCAGGTGGTGGCCGGGCTTCACGCGCCCGCTGATGACCAGCACGGCCTGCAGTTCGACCGGCGCCGCGGACGGCGGCGTCTCCACGTGACTCGCGAGCCGCGAGGATGTCGCCGCCGGCGCAACGCCGGGCGCGGCCGACGACGGAGCCGAGCGCGCGGCCGGGCCCGCGGCGAGTTCGGCCGCCAACGCCGCCAGCAGCACGCGGCGCTCGTTGAGCGCCGGAGTCTCGGGCGGAGCCGCGGGCGGCAGGGCCGGACGTTCGTCGCGCACGGGTGCCGGCGGCTCCGTCTCGGCCGGCTGCTCCGGCAAATGGCGCAGTTCCGGCGGCAGCGCCTCGAGGCGCCCGGCCCGGGCCAGGATCGCCTGCTCATCGAGGACCGGCGCCGCGGCGGCCACGACGGACGGCGCTTCCGCGGGCTTGGCCGGCGCGGCGTGGCCGTTCGCATGGCCATTGGCCGCCGGGGCCTGCGGCAGCGTCACCGGGAGCGTGGTCAGCATCGCCGTGAACCGCCCGGAGGTGTCCTTGATGCCGAGGGCCCCCGCCACCCGGCCGCCGGGCGCGCGCAGCGAGAAAAAGCGTTCATGCCAGCCGGCCCCGAGCGGAAATTCCTCCACCGCCGGCGCGCCGGCGCCATTCGCCGGCTCGTCGAGCCGCAGGATGCGCAGAGTCAGCGTCGCCCCGTCGGCCGGGCCGGCGACCTCCCGGCGGGCGCGCTCCAGCGTCTCCGGAGCCACCCACCAGTGCACGAAGAGCCGGTGCGGATCGACCGGGATGAGGTTCAGATGCGTCTCCGCCGCGCGCGCCGCCGGCGCCCCGGCGGGCCCGGATCCGCCCTTCGGCTGCGCGGACCGCCGTGGCTGCTGCTGGCGTGGGCTTCGCGAAGGCACCGTCACAGCACTAGGTGCCTTCGGCGGAAACACAAGTTATCCCCAACGGCGGAGTTCTTTGACCACGGATTGCACGGATCTTCACGGATCTCTGTGTAGGCAGGCAGCAACGAACCAAACGAAAGCAGGACGCCATGCGCTCCGTTCCCCCGGTTTCCTCCGGTGAGAAAAGATCCGAGCCCATGTGTGTAATCCGTGGTCAAAGCAAATCCCGTCCGGATCGCCCGCCCGCCTGGCGGGCGGCGATTCACTTGTCGCGGATGAAGTCGTAGACGTTCAGGTAGTGCTGCACCGGCACGTTCCACGAGTAGTCGCAGCGCATCGCATTGAGCATGAGCTGCCGGAAATGGTCCGGATACTGGTAGTAGCAGGCGATGGCGCGGGAGAGCGCCGACTCCAGGCCTCCGATGTTGTCGTGGTGGAACACGTACCCGTTGCGCTCGTGCAGCGGCCGGTCGGAATAATCCTTGTCGAAGACGGTGTCGGCCAGGCCGCCGACCGCGCGCACCACCGGCACGGTGCCGTAGCGCATGGCGATCAGCTGGGTGAGGCCGCAGGGCTCGAAGCGGCTGGGCACGATGAGCAGGTCGGCGCCGGCGTAGATCAGCGGCGCGAGTTGCTCGCTGTAGCCGATCTCGAGGTGGGAGTCGGGATTCTCGTTGATCTGCTGCTTGATGGCGCGGAAGTGGCGATCGATGCCCGGCTCGGCGCCGCTGCCGAGGAGCACGAACTGCGCGCCGTGGTTGATGCAGTAGAAAATGGCGTGGCGCACCAGATCGAGGCCCTTCTGGGGATCGAGGCGGCCGATGTAGGCCACGATCGGCTTGGCGTTGTCGGCCAGGAGCAGCCGCTGGCGCAGCGCCCGCTTGTTGTCGTACTTCCGCTCGATGGTCGCGGCCGTGTAGTGCGCGGCCAGGTCCGGATCGGTTTCGGGATTGAACACCTCTTGATCGAGTCCGTTGAGGATGCCGCCGTATTTGCGCTCGTGGGCGCGCAGCGTCCCCTCGAGGCCGAACGCCCCGCCGCGGTCCTTGGCCTCGCCGGCGTAGGTGGGCGAGACGGTGTTGACGAAGTTGCTGTAGACGATGCCGCCCTTCATCAGGTTGAGCTGGCCGGGCGCGCCGGCGCCGAGCCGGTCGCGCGAAAAGAAGTGCTCGGGACGGTTCAACCCGGTGGCACGCAGCACGACGTCGCCGCCGGCCCCCTGGTGCTTGAAATTGTGGATGGTGAAGCAGACGCGCGGATGCCGCAGGCCGAGCGGCTCGTAGATCTCGTAAAGCAGGACCGGGGCCAGGGCGGTCTGCCAATCGTGGCAGTGGAGGATGTCGGGCTGGCGGCCGGTCTTGAAGAGGAACTCCAGCGCGGCCCGGCAGAAGAAGGCGAAGCGCAGGACATCGTCGGCCTCGCCATAGACCTTGCCGCGGTCGAAGAAACGGTCGTTGGAATGGGGCTCGAAGAAGAAGCAGCGCCGGCCGTGGACCGTGCCGTGGTAGACGGTGGTGTGGATCGCCCCGCCGTACCACGGCACCCAGAGATCTTGGTACGAGGGCGTCAGGCCCTGGATGTGGTGCCAGCGCAGGCAGTCGTACTTCGGCAGCAGGATCTCCACGTCGTGGCCCCGGAGCTCGAGCTCGCGGCCGAGGCCGGCGACCACGTCCGCCAGTCCGCCGATCTTGGCGACCGGGGCGAGTTCGGGCGAGAGCATCACCACGCTCAGGCGCGGGATACCGGGGCGCAAAAATTGGTCGGACGGGACCGGGGACGCGGCCGGAACGGCCGGGGGAGCGGCGGGCGCCCCCGCTTCACCGGCGGAGACGCCCGCGACGATCGGCGCCGGCTGCTCCTGTCGCGCGGCCGCCTCGGCCCCGGCGTTGGCGGCGGCGGCGCGCTCCAGCTCCGCGAGTTCCGCCGCCGGCAGCGGCGCGGGCTTCGGCGGCGGCGGCACGGGCGCGCTCTCGCGCGGCGGACCCGGCGGGGCGCCGGGTTCGGGCGGCATCAGGGGCGGGGCGAACGCGGCGGACGGGGGTTCCGGCGCCGGCGGCGTGTGCGGGGCGCCGGCTCCCTCCCCCGCCCCGGCGGGACCCGCCGGCGTTTCCGGCGGGGGCGACCCGGGGGAGGGATTTGCGGCCTCCTCCTTCGCCGGGCGGCGGCGTGGGGTGTGCTTCGCCATGGGACACCGCCATCAAATCCACGGCGCCGGACCTGTAAAGCGCATTGCCCCTTTCCAGACCCTCGCTTCGCCGCCCGCCCCCGCGACCCGCCGCTCAGGACGGATCGGTGCGCGCGGCGGCCCGCAGCCAGCCGGGCTCGCGCACGTGCTCCTCGGCCAGCACCTGGCGCCGCACATCCAAGATGGCCGCGCGCCCGAGATAGCCGACAATCCGGCGCGGCTGCTCGCGGCTCACCACCGGCAGACGGCCCACGTCCTGCTCCAGCATCCGCACGATCGCCTCGTGCAGAGTCTCATCGGGGAACGCCACCACCGGATCCCGCGTCCCCGCCTCCAGCACCGTCATCCCGCCGGTGGGGTCGCGCTCCAGGGCGCGCACGAGGTCGCCGCGGGTGATGACGCCCGCCAGCTCGCCCTGGCCGTCGACGAGCAGCAGCGCCTGGTGCTGGATCACCGCCGGCTCGCGGCGGGCGATGCGCGCCGCCAGCTCCGCGGTCGCCAGGTCCGCCGGCACCACCGCCGGCGCCGCGCTCATCGTCTGGCCGACGGTCCGGCGCTGGAAGGGATCGACCTCGTATTCCTGCGGCACGAGCAGGCCGCGGCGGGCCAGCTTTTCCGTCATGATCGAATGCTTCGCCAGGCGCAGGGCCACGGCGTAGGCCACCACGCCGACGAGCATCAGCGGCAGGACGGCGTTGTAGTCGCGGGTGATCTCGAAGGCGAAGATGATGAAGGTGAACGGGGCGCGGGCGGCGGCGCCGAACATCGCCGCCATCGCCACCAGCGCGCAAGCCGACGGGGACAGCGCCAGGGACGGCACGAGCGCATTGACCGCATCGGCATACAGCCCGCCGAGGGCCGCGCCGACCATGAACAGCGGCGCGAGCAGGCCGCCGGAGGTGCCCGAGCCGAGCGACACCAGCAGGGCGGCGGCCTTCGCCAGCAGCAGCACGGCGAGCGCCCCGATCGCGAGGTGGGCGGCGAGGATGTCGGAGATCGAGCCGTAGCCGATGCCGAGCACGCGCGGCACGAAAAAGCCGATCACGCCCAACCCGAGCCCGCCCAGCACCGGCCACCACACCTCGTCGACGGGCAGCCGCTCGAAGCCGTCCTCGATCCAGTAGAGCGCCTTGCTGAAGCCCACCGCGGCCAGGCCGCACACGATGCCGAGGACGAGGTAGGCCGGCAGCGCCGCCGGCACGCCGAAATCGGCCGGCGGCATCGAGAACATCGCGCTGCGGCCCATGAGGGCGAAGCGCACGGTGGTGGCGAGCGTGCTGGCGATCACCAGCGGCACGAAGGAGCGGGCCTTGTACTCGAAGAGCAGCAGCTCGATGGCGAGGATCACCGCCGCGATCGGCGTGTTGAAGGTGGCGGCCATGCCGGCCGCCGCGCCGCTCGCCAGCAGCACCTTGCGCTCCGCCGCCGTCAGGTGCAGCGCCTGGCCCAGGATCGAGCCCAGCGCGCCGCCGGTCTGGATGATCGGCCCCTCCGCGCCGAAGGGCCCGCCCGTGCCGATGGCGACCGCCACGGACAGCGGCTTGAGCACCGCCACCCGCGGCGCAATCCGGCTGCGGTTGAACAGCACCGCCTCCATCGCCTCCGGAATCCCGTGGCCGCGGATCTTGGGCGTGCCGTATTTCGCCATCAGCCCCACCACCAGGCCGCCGAGCGCCGGCACGATCAGCACCCACCCGCCCAGCAGGTGGTGGGTCACGTCGTGGTAGGCCCACGACCAGCGGTGCAGGAAGATCAGGTTCGAGGCGAACGCGATCATCGAGTACAGCACCCAGGCGCTGAGGCCGGCGGCGGCGCCGACCAGGGCGGCCAGCACGGCCAGGCGGGTCAGGCCGGCGGAGGCGGCCCGCCCGGCAGTGGAGGAGGAGGTCCCGGCGGCGCGCGCGGACGGCGCCCCCGGAGCGACAGGAGAGGAAGAGGACATGCGGAACGGGCAGTAAATATCGTGTCGCGATAGATATCAAGCAGCCGGATTGACGCGCCCCCGGCCGGCCGCCACGCTCGGCCCATGCCTTCCGGCCGCGGTCCCCTCACCCGCAACGAGTACGAGGCGCTCGCCGCCTTCCGCCACGCCCTGCGGCGCTTCCTCGCCTTCAGCGCGCGGGCGGCGCGGGCGGCCGGGCTGTCGCCCCAGCAGCACCAGGCGCTGCTGGCGGTCAAGGGCGCCGGCGGCCGCCCCACGATCGGCGCCCTGGCGGCGCAGCTGGAGCGGCGCCACCACAGCGCCGTCGGCCTGGTGGACCGGCTGGCGCGGCGCGGCCTGGCGCGGCGCGAACGCTCGGCGGCGGACCGGCGCGAGGTGCGGGTGGTGCTGACCGCGCGCGGGGAGCGGCTGCTCGCCGGCCTGTCGGCCGCCCACCGCGACGAGCTGCGCCGGGTGGGTCCCGCGCTGCGCGCGCTGCTCGTGCGCCTCCACCGGCGCTGAGGCGGCCTCACTGCAGCCGGTCGGGCAGGGCCAGCAGGCGGCCGCTCATCGCGGCCTGGACCGCGCCGGTGTGCTCGTCGCGGGTGTCGTCGCCGGTCCGGATCGTCCGCGCGGCGAGGAAATTGTCGATCACGGCGCAGTAGTCGCTGTTCACCATGATGCCGAGGATCTCGCCGGTCTGGCTGAACACCAAGTCGCCGGCCGAGGGCGTGAAGTCCCCAAACAGGTGCTTGATCAGGCGGTTGTCCATCCGCACGTACTGGGGCGTGCGGGCGTCGAGCTTGAACTCGACCGAGCCGTAACCGGTGCCGCCGCGGGCCACGAGCATGGCCTCGGGAAACTTGAAGGGCTCGAGCGCCGTGGGGTACACCTTCACGCCCAGCCGCGCGGCCAGGTCGGCGTCCACCGGGAGCACGATCACGCGCGGGTCGAGGGAGAGGAAGTCCAGCTCGGGGGCGGGCGCCGAGACATTCGTGCGGCTGAACTGCGCGGTCACCCGCTCCCAGTCCGCCGGCGTCTGCTGCACCTGGTCCGGCCCGAGCGCGAACGGCGTCTCGCTCGCGTGCAGCACGGCGTACACCGCCTTCCCGTCCGTCACCAGCACTGTCTGGATCTCCTTCGTGCGGGTGCTCAGGCCGAAGAGGCCCTTGCGCGCCGCCGTCAGCGTGACGGTGACGCGGTTGGCGAGGTAGTCGTTGAACAGCACGTTGGCGTTGATCGGCCGGTTGTCGCGGATCTCCTTGACGATCTCGCCGGACTTCTGCGCGAGCTGGCCCACCCCCGCGGTCAGCTGGTCGTTCTGGGCCAGGATCTTCTGGCGCTCCTGCCGCTCCACGGTGATCTGCTGCTTGGCCTCCGACAGGTTGTCGGACAGCAGCGCCTTTTCCTGCTGGGCCACCTTGACGGCGACGCTGAGGCCCTCGATGCGCTGCTGGGACTCGGTCTGGGCCTGGTTGAGGGCCGCGATCTCCTTCTGCTGCCGCGCCGCCTCGGCCTGCTTGGCCTCCAGGTCGCGCTGCAGCTGGGCGAGGCGGTCGCGGGTGATGGTCGCGTCCTGCGCCGCGGCGGCGACCCGCTGATTGAGGGCCTGAACGTCCTGCCGGCTGGCGGCGAGGGCGGACTCGGCGGCGGTCTTGGAAGTCTGGAGAGCGGCGAGATTCTGTTCGCGCGCCGTGAGTTCGTCCCGGGTGGACTGCAGCTGCGCGCTGACCTTCTCGCGCGTCGCCTGCTCGTCCGCCAGCGCCACGCGCATCAGGGCGACCATGTCCTGTTCCCGCGGCGTGGCGGCGTTGGCGCCGACCTGGGTCACGGGGTTGACCCGGGGCTGCACCGGCTCCGCCCGCTCCCACCGCGTCAGGGCGATGAGGTTCAGGAAGAGGAAGTCGACGATGATCAGCAGGAGCGTCTTGTTCATGACGCGCGGGTCAGGCGGGGGTCGGGGTGGCGCGCCCGGCGGCGGCCTGGGCGGAGAGGATCAGCCGGCGCTTGTAGCCGCGCACGTGGCGGATCTTGACGAACGCCACGCACACGATGCCGAAGAGGTTGGAGGAGTAGGCGGCGAGCAGGTTCTGGTCGATGACGCCGAGCACCTGCAGGACGAGCGCGGTGGCCGTGCCCATCATGCCGATGTAGAGGCCGCTGTCGAAGAGGTTCTCCTCATTCTCCATGAGGCGCAGCTTGAGCGGCGCGGGGAGGTCCTGGCGGTCGATCTCCCCGATCTTGTAGAGGCAGAGCAGGTAGGTGGCCACCTGCAGCAGGGCGAAGATGGCGATGGAAACTACGGTGGAGGTACCCATGGTGGAGGGGGTTGAAGTTGCAGGGGCGGAGGCCGGCGTGGCCGCGTTGGCCAGCACCGGGATGACGAGGTGGAAACGGTATTCGGAAACGGGGGCCGCACGGAGCAGGAAGGGCTCGGTGGCGATGATGACGACGAAGGCGAGCAGCAGCGCCATCGCCCCGCTCTGGACGCGAGGCAGCACGCCCGCGTCGACGACGGACTGGGCCGCGCGCCGGAACGGCAGCAGGAGCCAGCGGTCCAGGCCGCGCAGGACGAGAAACATGCCGAGGAAATAGCCGAGGTATTTCGCGACCAGGGTGATCCGGGGGTGCAGCAGCGCGAACGCGCCCGCGAGGTCCATGGGGGCCGCGATCCCGTGGTTGATCGGCACCTGGCGCATCAGCAGCTGGCGCACGGCGCCCGTGCCGAGGGCGAGCGCCTCGCGCAGGTCGGCGGCCCCGGGTTTGCCGTAGCGCAGGAGATAGGCCGCGGCGCTGTCGGCCGACTCGCTGATCAGGGCGGCGCCGTAGAGGAACGGCAGCTGGTCGGAGGCGACCTGGGCGAGCTGGGCGAACTCGTGGACCGTGCGGGTGCCGTCGGTGTGGCGCAGCAGCTCGCCGAGCTGGATCCAGTCAAGCCGCCGGCCGAGCGCCAGCAGGTCGAGGTAGAAATACTCCAGGTCGCCGAGCTGGCGCGTCTGCACGGCGTCGTCGGCGAGGCGCTTGATCTCGCGCTGGAGGGAGGGCGACAGGTGCTCGCCCTGGTAGAGCAGGGCGGTGCAGAGGATGCAGGCGTCGAGCGGCTGGCCGCCGGGCTGGGTCGCGGGGATGAAGCTCGCGGTGCCGGTGACGCCGCGGGTCTGCAGCACGGCCTGCACGCCGGGCGAGCGCGAATTGGCGAGGTAGCGGCGGAGGGCGTCGCGCGCCTCCGCGGTGACGAAGAACTGGAGCACCGGCGTGCTGGCGCCGCCGCCCGCGGGCGCGCGGAGCTTGAACAGGGGGTCGAGCAGCGGATCCCACCCGCCCCAGACGACGAATTCCCGCTGGCGGGCGCTGAACGCGGCGAGCGCCGCGGCCAGCTGGGGCGCCCGCGGGTCCCCCACCCCCTGCGCGGCCGCGAGCACCAGCGCGGCCGGACCCGGCTTCTCGGAATCGACGAGCTGCCGGCCGAACTCGGCCAGCGAGGGCGTGCCGCGGCCGGCCTCGCGCAGCAGCGCGGGACTGATCGACTTGAGGTTGACGGGCAGCGACCAGGCGAACACCAGCAGCACCACCCCGGCGAAGATCACGGCCAGCGCCGCGGCCGCCGGTGGACGGGCGGACCGGGAGGCGTCGGCATTCATGGCGGGTCCAGACATGGCGGAACTTGACGGGGGAAACAATTTAATTGCCGCGGCAGATCGTAAAAAACACGCTTCCTCGCACCCATCGACCCATGTTGCTCCCAATTGTTCAATACGGCGCGCCGGTGCTGCGTAAAAAGGGCGAGAGAATCACCGCCTTCGACGCGGCGCTGGGCCGCCTGGCGGAGGACATGATCGAGACGATGCACGCCGCCCGCGGCATCGG
>Ga0335071_10006170_pt1 | contig 12379 bp, 10 predicted proteins | sample Lox_Sample_15_FD_206724 | JGI IMG/M metagenome (GOLD analysis project Ga0335071, IMG submission 206724) | Soil microbial communities from Loxahatchee National Wildlife Refuge, Florida, United States - Lox_Sample_1.5 | ecosystem: Environmental > Terrestrial > Soil > Wetlands | place: USA...
CGCCGATTGTGGATATTAAGGTCCTCCAGGCGGCGTAGTTCCCTGTCTCCTCATTCGGCCACCGATGGACGCCGATAATCCCTGATCATTACGCGTCCGCCTTACAATCTGCTGACCACCAACCGCAGCAGCTTCACCAGCGTGTCGCGCACTCGGGCGCCAGTCTCCAGCACTTCTTCGTGCACGAGCTTCTGCGGCAGGATGCCTGCCGCCGCGTTCGTCACGCAGGAAATGGCCAGCACCTTCATGCCCATGTGATTCGCCGCGATGGTTTCGGGCACGGTTGACATGCCCACCAGGTCCGCGCCGATGGTGCGCATGAAGCGGATCTCCGCGGGAGTCTCGTAGCTCGGCCCGGGTGTGGCGACGTAAACGCCTTCTTGCAATTTGAGCCCGAGTTCGTGGCCGGCAACCCTCGCGATTTCGCGATACTGCCGCGAATACGCCTCGCTCATGTCGGGAAAGCGCGGGCCCAGAGAGTCGTCGTTCGGTCCAGTCAGCGGATTTGAGCCGAGCAGATTGATGTGGTCCGAAATCAGGACCAGATCGCCCGGTTTGTACTCCTCGTTGATTCCTCCGGCGGCGTTCGTCAAAATCACGCTCCTTACGCCGCGGCGATGCAGTTCGCGGATGCCGAAGGTCACCTGCTGCGGCGAATATCCTTCGTAGAGATGCGCGCGCCCGGCCAGCACGACCACTTTCTTGTCGCCGATGCGGCCCTCGACGAGCTTCCCCGCATGCCCGGCCGCGGTCGACGAGGGCCAGCCTGGAATCGACGCATAAGGCGTCTCGACGCGGTCTTCCAAGGTGTCCGCAAACGCGCCCAGTCCGCTGCCGAGAACGACGCCGATCACAGCAGCATCCCCGCAATGCAGGCCGACATAAAATTGGCCATTGTTCCGCAGGCCACAGCCTTCATTCCTAGCCTAGCCAAATCCGATTTGCGCGTGGGAGCCAGCGCTCCGATGCCGCCGACCTGAATCGCCACCGAGCTCAGGTTTGCGAAGCCGCACAAAGCATACGTCGCGATGACGAACGAACGCGGGTCGAGCGCGGCCTTGATCTTCCCCAGGTCGATGAACGCCACAAATTCATTCAAGATGAGGCGCGTGCCCAGCAAATTGCCGACCGATGCGCAGTCGGCGTACTTCACACCCAGCAGCCATGCGACCGGCGCGAACAGGTGCGCCAAAATTGCCTGCGCGGAATCGGGAACCCAAGCCATATGATTCATCCCGTGAATGCCTTTGAGGATTCCGTTGACCATCGCGATGAGGCCGATAAACGCAATCAGCATCGCGCCGACGTTCAAGGCCAGCTGCAGGCCGTCGGATGCGCCGCGTGCGGCGGCGTCGATGATGTTCACGCCCGGCTTCTCGACTTCGACCTTCACTGAACCCAGGGTCTCCGGCGTCCCTGTTTCCGGCACCAGGATTTTTGCGAGCATCAGCGTGGCCGGAGCGGTCATAATCACGGCGGTTAGCAAATGGCGAATTTCCACGCCGGCGATCAGAACATAGGCGGCCATCACCGAGCCTGAAACATGAGCCATCCCGCTGGCCATCACGGTGAACAGCTCGCTGGAGGTCAGATTGTTGAGGAACGGACGGATGGTCAGCGGCGCTTCCGTCTGACCCATGAAGATGCTGGCCGCGACGTTAGTGGATTCCGCGCCGCTGGTGCCGAATACGCGCTGCATCAGCATCGCCATGCCGCGGACGAAGATCTGCATCACGCCGAGATAATAGAGGATCGCGAAGAAGCTCGCGATGAAGATGATGATTGGGAGCACCTGAAACGCGAAAATCACGCCGAATTGGTCGTTCTTGACGCCGAGCTTGTCGCCGAAGAGGAACTTGCTGCCTTCCACCGAGTACTCCAGCATGTGGTTCACGCCGTTGCTGATGGCCTGAAAAACGTATCCGAAATTAGTCCGAAGAACGAGAAAGGCGAAGCCGAACTGCAGCCCGAGTCCCCAAAACAGCACCCGAGGCTTCACTGCGCTGCGATTGGTGGAGAACAGATACGCGACGACGACGATCACAACCAGGCCAAGCAGGCCCGTGAATCTTTCCATTCGGGTGAGTTTAACAGATCTGGCGTAGTGTCATCGGCAGAATCCCTGTACTAGCCAAGCTGTCAGAGTCTGCGTGAAACCCCTCCTTTTTGACTGGCATTCGGGAGTGAAGGGGACAGACCGCTTTGTCCGCTGAACACGATTTGTTGAAAGGGCGGCGTTTGTGGGTCGGGGACACAGTGGTCAGTCCCCTTCGCCAGGGAAAATTTCCCCGTGAAGCTCGTTTTCACACAGGCTCTGTCAGCGGGGGGCTACCAAGCGCTCGAGTTAGCCGACGACTTCGAGAATCAGCTCGCGCTCTTCCGGAGCCGTCGAGGAAATGCGGAAGGCGTCTTCCACAAGTTGCGCGGCTTCTTCCACGCGCTCTTCGCCGGTGTAGTAAAGCCGGCAGAGCACACCGTTGGCGTCGACTTTCTGGCCGACCTTTACCTCGAGGATCACGCCGACGGCCGGGTCAATGGCATCTTCCTTCATGTCGCGGCCCGCGCCGATCATCGACGATGCCTGGCCGATCAGTTCGGCGTCGATCGCGGTGACATAGCCTGCGCGAGGCGTGGAGATTTCGCGCGCGCCGGTGGCGTTGGGCAGCAGTTCGAAGCGGTCCAGTACCTGCGGATTGCCACCCTGCGCCGCGATCACTTCCTTGAACTTCTTGTAGCCGGAGCCGTCCAGCAGCTTCTTGGTCGCCAGTTCGCGCGCGGCGTCCAGCGTTGGTTCAACCTTGGCCAGGAAAATCATGCGCGCGGCGAGTTCAAGCGAAAGCCGCGTTAAATCCGTTGGGCCCACATTCTGCAGCGTCTGCGACACTTCCATCACTTCCAGCGCGTTGCCGATGGCGTAGCCGAGCGGCTGATTCATGTCGGTGATCAGCGCCTGTACGCGCTTATCGAGCCTGCGCCCGATGCCGACCATCATCTGTGCCAGACGGCGGGCATCCACCTGCCGCTTCATGAACGCACCCGTGCCGACTTTTACGTCCAGCACGAGCGCATCCAGGCCGGAGGCGATCTTCTTCGACATGATCGATGACGCGATCAGCGGGATCGATTCGACCGTCGCCGTTGCATCGCGCAGCGCGTACAATTTGCCGTCCGCCGGAGCCACCTGCGGCGTCTGGCCGATAAACGCCAGGCCGTGCTCCGCCAGTTGGGCGCGAAACTCGTCGACCGTCAGGTTGGTGCGGAAACCGGGGATCGATTCCAGCTTGTCCAGCGTGCCCCCAGTATGGCCCAGAGCGCGTCCGGATACCATCGGTACCACCACTCCCGCCGCGGCCGCCAACGGAGCGGAAATCAGGCTGGTTTTGTCGCCCACACCACCGGTGGAATGCTTGTCCACCTTGACACCCGGGATGGACGACAGGTCGATTTGCTCGCCGGAGCCGATCATGCGGTCGGTCAGCGCACTCACTTCCCGATCCGTCATCCCGGAAAAGAATGTCGCCATGAGAAAGGCCGACATTTGGTAATCCGGTATGGTCCCGTTGGTATAACCGTCAACTAAGAAAGCAATTTCTTCGACGGACAGCTCTTCGCCGTCCCTCTTGCGATGAATTAGGTCGACAGTTCTCATTAAGTCCTGAGAGTAGCATCTTATTTAGCTGAAAGTAAAGGAAGTAGGACGGGCTCGGCCGAGATCCGTCCTTCGTTTCTCCCCGAAGAGAACCGCGCTTTCTGCTTGCTGCTTGGGCGTCGAGAGTATCAACGCAGGCGTTTTCTCGCCAATCTCGCGTAATCCACGCTGCTGATCACCAGAAAAACCAGCACGAACATCTTTCCGAGCCAGGGCAAAATCGTCGGCAGATAACCGCCCAGGTTCCCTACCAGCGCCAGGACGTAGGCGATCTGGGCAAATGTGCTGCATTTGCCCCACCATGTCGGCGGAAAGTCCACTTTCTTCTTTGAGAGCAACAGCACCGCGCCCGCGAACAGCAGAATCACCAGGTCGCGCCCCAGCACCAGCGCTGCGAGCCACTTCTCCATCACTCCGGCCAGGGCCAGCGTCAGGAAGCTGCCGCTCAACAGGAGCTTGTCACCGATGGGATCGAGCATCTCGCCCAGACGCGATTGCGCCTGCCATTTTCGCGCGAGCCAGCCGTCGATGCCGTCGCTGATTCCGCTCAGGAAGAACCAGATCAGCACCGCTCCATACTGGCGATGCCACATCAGCCAGAAAATATACGGCGCGAGGATCAGCCTCCCGGCGCTCAACAAATTTGGAAGGTATTTCAATGTTCACCCGGGTGCGTGGCGCACGCGGCCACCCGTGCAGCGTCGACGCGCCCGTCGACGAACGATGGATCAGGATCGAACCCGTCGACCCGGCGGTCGACGCGGCACGCCGTCGGCGTGCGCCACATGGGCTACGACACCAGCGCGTGCACCACGCGGGTCGCCAGTTGATCGAAGCTTAAGATCTCGTAAAGCGTCGGGTCCTGCATGATGCGGTTCACCAGCGCGAAGTGCATCGCGTGGCCCGCCTTCTCCGCGATCACGTGACCTAGGAGAGGTTTGCCGATCAGCGCCAGATCGCCGATCAGATCGAGGGCTTTATGCCGGCAGCACTCGTCCGGGAAGCGCAGCCCGCCCGGATTCAGCACGGAGGTTCGATCGAAACACACCGCGTTTTCGAGCGTCGCGCCGCGAATCAGGCCCATGTTGCGCATCTGGTCCAGCTCGTACTCGAATCCGAAGGTTCGCGCCGGCGCGATTTCATAGGCGTAGCGCTCCGGCGTCACGTCGATGTCCAGGACCTGGCGGCCCACCATCGGATGCGGGAAAAACACGTCGCAGGTGAGCAGGAAACGGTCCGAGGGAAGGATGCTGATCTTCTTGTCGCCCAGTTCCACCGAGACCGGCCGGCGGATGCGGAAATAGCGGCGCAGCTTGCGCGAATACTTGATACCCGCGCGGCGGATCAGCTCGACAAACGGCTCACCGCTGCCGTCGAGGATCGGCACTTCAAGGTTGTCGATCTCGACGAACGCGTTGTCGACGCTCATGCTGTAGAACACGCTCAGCAGATGCTCCGTGGTGGAGATCAGCACGCCCTGGCGCATCAAGCTGGTTGCGTAACTGACCTTCTGCACGTGGCGCCAGCTGGCGGGAATCATGAAGCCGTCCAGGTCGGTTCGGATGAAGACGATTCCAGTGGAGGGAGGGGCCGGTAAAATGCGGATACGGACCGGAACTCCAGAATGAAGCCCCACGCCGACCGCTTCCACCGGGCGTTGGATGGAAGTTTCGAATCGCAAGGACCAGTGTAACAATGCTCGCAATCTTTTTCCACCTCTTTGATTAAAAAAGACTTAGTATCTTTCGAGTGTGTCCTTTTAGACACAGGTTGAGCATTACTTGTGGCGATTTGGAGACGAAACGGTATACTGAAAGTCCAAGTGCCGCGTCTGTTCCTGATCGATTCGTTCGGCTTTATCTTCCGCGCATATCATGCCCGGGCACGATCTGGCGCGCCGCCCATGCGAACCGCCTCGGGGATCTCCACGGAAGCGGTGTATATCTTTCACAACATGGTGCGGAGGCTGATCGCCAAGGAGAAGCCGGAGTACCTGGCCGCGATCTTCGAAAGCGAAGGCCCCACGTTCCGCGATGAAGCGTTTGCCGATTACAAAGCGAATCGCACGGAGACTCCGCCGGACTTGTTGGAACAGATTCCCTGGATTCGCAAAACGCTCGAAGCGATGCGCATCCCGGTGCTTGAATTTACGGGCTTCGAAGCCGACGATGTGATCGGCACGCTCTCGCGCCGCGCGGTGGAGCAGCATGCCGACGTTGTGATCGTCTCGAGCGACAAGGACATGCTGCAGCTGGTGAACGATCACGTCCGCATGCTGAATCCGATGAAGGACGACAAGGTCTTCGACGCCGCTGCCACCGAGGAGTTCATGGGCGTGCGGCCAGACCAGGTGGCCGATCTTCTCGCACTGAAGGGCGATTCGGTCGATAATATTCCCGGCGCGCCGGGTATTGGCGACAAAGGGGCGAAGGATCTGATCGTCCGCTTCGGCTCGGTCGAAAATGCGATGGAGCACGCCGCCGAGGTGGAGCGCCGGACCTATCGCGAGAGCCTGCAGAATCATCGTGAACAGATCCTGCTGAGCAAGCGCCTGGCGACGATCCACTGCGACGTGCCGATCGATTGGTCGCTCGAATCGATTGCCGTGCAGCCGCCGGATGTGGCGGCGTTGCGCGAGCTTTATAAGACGCTCGAATTTTCGAGTCTCTTGCGCGAGCTGGCACCGGCCGACGCGGCGGCTGCGGATCGCGATTACGCGTCGCTGGAAGACGAAGCCTCGCTCGAAGCCTGGCTCGCGGCGAACAAAGGCGATATCGCCGTTGCGGTGGGTGATGTGATGGAGCAGGCCGTGTTCGGCCTCGCGGCGAAGCCCGGCGTGGCGCGGACCATCGCCCGCGATGCGATCCCTGCGCGCGTGACGGTGGCGCATGACATCAAGAATCTACTGCGGCGATTCGAGGACGTTCCTTCTCTGAAGCATGACGTGATGCTGTACGGCTTTCTTCTCTCGGCCGATTCCGGCGGCTGTTCCCTACCGTCTCTAACGGAAAAATATCTTGGCAAACAGTTGGAAGCCGATCCGGCTGGCCAGGCCGACGCGACCATTTCGCTGCATCGCAAGCTGCGGCCCGAGGTCGACGCGCTCAACCTCGGCGAGCTGTACGAGACCATCGACCTGCCGCTGATTCGCGTGCTGGCGCGCATGGAGGAGACTGGTATCCGCATCGATCCGGCTCAGTTGAAAGTGATGAGCGGCCGCATGGAGGATGAAATTGCCGTCCTTTCCGCCGCGATTTTCGAGCTTGCCGGACATCCGTTCAATATCAATTCGCCGCAGCAATTGGGCAAAGTGTTATTTGAGGAGATGAACGTCTCCGTCCCCGGCCGCCGGGGGAAATCCGTCTCCACTGCGGCCGACGTTCTGGAAACCATCGAACATCCCATCGCGCAGAAGATTCTGGAATACCGGCAGCTGGCCAAGTTGAAGGGCACATACATCGACGCGCTGCCTCTGCTGATCGATCCGTCCACTGAACGCCTGCACACCACGTTCAATCAGACAGGTGCGGCTACGGGCAGGCTCTCGTCCACGAATCCGAATCTGCAAAATATTCCGATTCGCACCGAGCTCGGCCGCGAAATTCGCGCCGCCTTCGTGCCGCAGCGCGGCTGGAAGCTGATCGTGGCGGATTATTCGCAGATCGAGCTGCGCCTGCTGGCTCACATGTCGCGCGACCCTGTGCTGCTCGACGCGTTCCGCAACGGAGAGGATATTCACACCCGCACCGCGGCCGAAGTGTTCGGCGTGCCTCCTTTGATGGTGACGCCGGAGCATCGCCGCAACGCCAAGGCCGTAAATTTCGGCATCGTGTACGGGCAGACGCCGTTCGGGCTGTCGCAGTCGCTCGGCATCGATCGAAAGGAAGCCGAGCAGTATATCCGCGCGTACTTCGAGCGCTACTCAGGCGTGCGGCGCTGGCTGGACCTGACCATGGCCGAGGTACGCCACACCGGCGTTTCCATCAACCTGTTTGGCCGCCGCCGCCCGATTCCGGACATGAACAGCCGCAATCCCAATGCCCGCGGTTTCGCCGAGCGCACGGCAGTCAATACACCCCTGCAAGGCACGGCCGCGGACCTGATCAAACTCGCCATGATCCGCATCGATGAGAAGCTGCGCGGCATGCAGGCCAAGATGCTGCTGCAGGTCCACGATGAACTCGTGCTGGAGGCTCCGCCGGAGGAGGCGGAAGAAGTCTCCGCGCTGGTGAAGTCGGCCATGGAAAGCGTGAAGCGGCTGGAGGTGCCACTTCTGGTGGACATCGGCGTGGGAGAGAACTGGCGGGACGCGAAGTAGCATGGACCTCAGAATGCGTCGGGACGAGTCTCGACGCGGCACGCAAAGTGCGTGCGCCACGTCGTGGAAAAGGCCTAGAATAAAGAATTCATGTTCTTGCGTCCCCGCCTCCTTGCCGCAGCCGTCGTCTCCTTCCTCTGGACTGCCGCCTGCAATCGACCCGCCCCGGCCAATGTTGCCGCCATGGTGAACGGCCGCGCCATTACGTACGCGGATCTCGAAAAGCGGTTCCAGTCGGAATTCTCCACGCCCTCCGATCATTCGAGTGACGACCAGGTGTCCATCCAGCGCCTGGAAATCCTGCGCATGTTAGTTGACGAGGAGATCATGGTGCAGCGCGCCGAGCGCATGGGCCTGATGGCCGTCGACGCCGACGTCGAAGCGAAGTTCAACGAGCTGAAGGCTCCCTACACCCAGGAAGAATTTCAGAAGCAGATGAACGCCCGCAAGCTGACAGTGGAGGATCTGAAAACCAAGCTGCGCCGTGACCTGAGCGTAGAGAAGTTGTTCAATAAAGAGATCAAGTCGCAGATCAGCATTACGGACAAGGACATCACGGAGTTCTACAACGCCAACAAGGCAAGCTTCAACCTGGCCGAACCGCAGATCCACATGGCGCAGATCCTGGTGACGCCTGGGGCCGATCCAAGCGTCCACAACCTGAAGAGCGACAAGGCCACGGACGAGGCCGGCGCGATGAAGAAAATCGAAGGCCTGCTGGCGCGCATCCGCCAGGGCGACGATTTCGCAATGCTGGCGCAGAATTATTCGGAAGATCCCAACTCAACCCAAAACGGCGGAGATTTGGGCTTCATTCCGGAGTCCTCCCTGGAACGCGTAAATGCCGATTTGCGCAAGGCGGTGCTGGCGCTTGGCCCCGGGCAGACCACGGGAATCCTGCGCACGGCGGAAGGCTTCCGCATCTTCAAAGTCATCAGCCGCGAGCCCGCGGGCCAACGCGAGCTGAGCGATCCCAAGGTGCAGCAGACCATCCGCGAAACGCTGATCAACCGCAAGGATCAACTGTTGAAGGCCGCCTATTACGAAGTGGCGCGCAACGAGGCGAAGGTAGTCAATTACTTTGCCAACGGGATCATCGGGAATCGCGAGAAGAAGTAGCGTAGACCGAGTACGCGTCGTTGTGGAACAGCGGCGCCGCGCCGGGAATCGGTTTCTTGAGCGCCACATAGTCCACGCCCATTGCGTTCAGACGCGGGAAATCGTCCGGCGTCGTGCTCCAGCGCCCGTTGCCGGTCTCCACCCATCGCCGCCACCATTCGCGCGAAAACTCAGGAAAATAGTTGACCTGGCCGCCGGACTTCCAGTCGACGTATAGGCCCCGCAGCGCGCGGGCACGAAAGATGCCGGGCGCAAGGTTGGTACCGGAGTCGGGAAAGAGAAACAGGGCTTGCTCCGGCGTAGAGGTTCGAGCCCAGTCAGCCACCGCGCGTAGTTCGGATGTTTCGATGCGCGGATAATTTTCCACCAGCTTCGATTGCGGGATCGCCCAAAACGCCAGAATCGCGGCCACCGGCAGCGCCTCCTTGCGAACCACGGAGAGCGCGGCCGTGACGATCGCGAGTGCGGCCGCAAAATACAGCGGCTTCGGATCAATCGTGCGCCCAACCATCGCATGCTGCATGGGCATCAGGAACGCGGCGGTCAACCAGAGTGCACGCTCCAGGAAACTCGTCGCGCGGATCGCGGCAATGCTGGCCAACAGCGCGGCGATGAGCGAGACAAAAAGAATCGCGCGTGCGGGCTGCCACGCGGGAACCAACGCCCAATGCTGATTTTCGAGCAGCACGAAGGAAACCGGTACGCTGACGATTCCCATCAGCGGCAAGCCCCACAGAAAATCTCGCAGTGGCTGCGGGACGATCTTTCGTACGCGCCAAAAAGCAACGGCGCAGAGCAGGGCTTGCACCACGTAGCCGATCCGAACATTGAGAATCCACGTCGAGACGAAATCGTAGCTGGTGCGCAGCCGCTGCATCGTTTCCTGAAACGGATCGAGCCGCCGCATCAGCGATGCTGCCTCGACGCCCGGGGGCTGCAGTCGAGTCAGTATCGCCAGCAGCGCCGCCGCGATGGCCAATGGAGCGAAGACGGTCCAGCGGAGGCGTTTCGCTACGGCCAGCAAGAACGCCAGGCCCCAAAACGGGATCGTGGTCGGCGCATGATAGAGAAACGCCGCGCCGGCTGCGATTCCGGCAGCGATGTAGCTTTCCTGCGCGATCAGCCCCAGAGCGAAGACCAGAAGGCTGATCGCGAAACCTCGCGGGACGGGCTCATACTCCAGGGTGAGCACCGCGGCTCCATTGATCGTCGCGCCGAGCGACACCACCGCCGCGACGAAAAACGCCTGTAAGCCGGAGAGTCCGCAGCGCAGGGCGATGAGCATCAGCCCGCAGACAGCCAGCGCGCGAAACACCAGCTGCTCTGCTTGAAGAATCCATTGAAGATCGGTATGAATCAGCCGCTTCAGCGACAGCGCGGTTTCGTCGTAGATGGTCAGGCCCAGATGAGGCCGCAGGGCGACAATGTCTCGCGCAAAGAGCGCAGGATTGTTCAGCCGCTCCAGCATCGGGATGTAGATCTGCGTGTCGGACTGAAGATACGTGTGGCCGGGGAAGAGAAAGAACCCAAGCAGAGTAATGAGAACGGCGGCCGCGCCCAGCCCGAGCGCCCTCATTGCGCCGGCGTCTTATCCAACTGCTGCTTCGCCCACACGCGTGCCGGGTTCAATTCCAGAGCCTTTTGAAACGCCTTCCGAGCCTCGGCGTTCTTGTTCTGCTTGCGCAGCGCCAGGCCGAGCCACAACTGCGCCTCCGCCGATTGCGGATCGAGTTCGGCGGCTTTCTGAAAATCCTTGATGGCGAGATCGATGCCGCCGCCGAGTCCCTGTGGCAGATAGTAATTGCCGACGCCCCGGGCCAGGTAGTTCACGGAGGACTTGGGGTCCATCTGCACGGCTTTGTTGACCTCGTCCTGCGCGCAATGGCCATATTTCATGCCTTGCAGGACGTTGGCGGAGATAGCCTGTCCACACAGCGTGCCAAGCAGCCGGTGATTTTCTGCGGAATCCTTCAGCGCGACCGCTTTTTTCGCCGCGTCGATCCCCGCCTCGGCGGCGGTGTGCGCGGCGTTCTTGTCGCGCTGCTCGATGGCGACCTCGGCTACGTAAGACTGCGCCAGCGCCAGCCGATACTGCGCCGAAGCGTCATTCGCCTTGGCTTGTGCAGCCGTTGCGGCCTGTTGGGCCATGCGTTCCAGGGCGGGGCGATCCTGCGCATCGCGGGCTTTCTCAAGATCGGACCCGCCGACTGCGCCAAAAAATAAGAGAAGAAGGAAGAGAGCGGACATTACAGTTTTATTCTATCGCGGCATCCGGCCAAGCTATCCTATTCTTCATGCGGCTCGCGGTCGTTGGTCTCGGATTCATGGGGGGAGTACATATCAAGGCGCTCGCTTCCGTTCCCGAAGTGGAACTTGCCGCGGTGGTTAGTCGCCGCGCGACGGAGACTCCGGTGAAGCGCTACGCGACGCTTGAGGAAGCCCTCGCCGATCCTTCCATCGATGCCGTTGACCTCTGCCTGCCGACCGATCTGCACGAATCGACGACCATCGCGGCGCTGCGCGCGGGCAAGCACGTGTTGGTGGAAAAGCCGATGGCACTCGATGACGCCTCCTGCCATCGCATGATCGCGGAGGCGCAGCGGACGGGAAAGATCCTGATGGTTGCGCAGGTGCTGCGGTTCTTTCCCGCGTATCGCGCGTTGCAGCACGCTGTCGATCAAGGCGAACTGGGTACGATCCGCTGGGCGACGTTTCGCAGGCGATGCGCGCAGCCCGGCTGGTCCGACTGGATTACCGATAAATCGCGGAGCGGCGGCGGAGGCTTTGATCTGCTGATTCATGACGTCGATATGGCTCTGCGTCTTTTCGGACCGCCGGAGGCGTTCGCGGCGATAGGATATGAAGACGTGCCTGCCGGCGTCGACGCGATTTCCGCACGGCTCTTCTATGGCGATTTCGTTGCGGAAATCAGCGGCGGGTGGCTGTTCCCGGGCTCGTTCCCTTTCGCCATGGAGTTCATGGTGCTGGGCGAGCGCGGCCTGCTCGAATACAATTCCGAATCGAGGCCGCTGAAGCGCTACGGCTCGGGTACGGAAGTGTCATTGGATACGACCGACGGCTACGCGGCGGAGATCGCGTATTTCGCCGAATGCTGCCGCGCGGGGATGCAGCCTGCGGTGTGTACCCCGGCGAGCTCTGCCGAGTCGGTTCGCCTCACGCGCGCGCTTTTTGACGCGCGCTCGAAGAATGGAGAGAAAATTTCATGGAAATAGGAGTCATGTTTTGGGACGGGCGCGATAACTTGGCCGACCTTCGGAAATTGGGCGTGCGGG
>Ga0335071_10006171_pt1 | contig 12378 bp, 12 predicted proteins | sample Lox_Sample_15_FD_206724 | JGI IMG/M metagenome (GOLD analysis project Ga0335071, IMG submission 206724) | Soil microbial communities from Loxahatchee National Wildlife Refuge, Florida, United States - Lox_Sample_1.5 | ecosystem: Environmental > Terrestrial > Soil > Wetlands | place: USA...
CTTCCCGCTCGCGACGCCCGCGCGCCCGCCGTTCGTCCAGCGCTGGGCCGTGCACGGCAGCACGCTGCTCGAGTTCCCGCCCGTCGCCGGCGGCAGCTCGCTCTACCTGCTGAAGAACAACGGGGCGCTGTACGCGATCAAGCGCCGCTCGGGCGTCGTCTACTGGAAGACGAAGCTCGGCGACCTGGCGGCCTCGTCGCCCGCCTATCGCCAGGGCGTGCTGTTCTGCACGATCCTGCAGGGCGCCCGGGGCGCGGACCAGGGGCGCGTGGTGGCCTTCAACGTCCAGTACCCGAGGGTGCGCTGGTCGCGCACCCTCCCGAGCCGGACCGAGACCTCGCCGCTCGTCGTCGCGGACACGGTCTACGTCGGCAGCGAGAACGGGACCGTCTACGCGTTCCGAGCCGACGACGGCTACCTGCGCTGGACGGCGAAGGTGTCCGGCGCTGTGAAGGGCGGCCTGGCCTATGACGCCGGGAAGCTGTTCTTCGGCGACTACTCCGGGCACGTCACCGCGCTCGACGCGCGGACCGGGCGCAAGATCTGGTCGGTCGGCGGCGGGACGGGGGCCTTCGGCCTCGGCGGCGGCGAGTTCTACGCGACCGCGTCGGTGGCGTTCGGGCGCGTCTACATCGGCAACACCAACGGCAGCGTGTACTCGTTCTCCGAGCGCAACGGAGCGCTGGCCTGGCGCCGCGGCACCGGGAACTACGTCTACTCCTCGGCTGCGGTCGCCGCCGTCGCGGGCGTGGGCCCGACCGTGTACGTCGGCTCCTACGACGGGACGATGTACGCGCTGGACGCGCGCAGCGGCGCGGTGCGCTGGACACACCGCGCCGAGGGCCAGATCTCCGGCGGGATCCAGCTGATCGGCGACCTCGTCTTCTACTCGACGCTGTCGGGTCACACCACGGCTCTGGGCGCGGCGACCGGGCGCGTCGTCTGGTCGGTGCCCAAGGGCAAGTTCAACCCGGTGATCAGCGACGGGCGCTACCTGTTCCTCAACGGTCAGACGAGCCTCTTCGCCTACGACCTGCGCCCGGGGAAGGGCCCGGTGAAGGAGGTCCCCGGCGACCGTCCGGTGCTGAAGCCCCCCAAGCGCGACCAGCAGCGTCTCGCGGCGGCCCGAGCCGGCACGAGCACCGCGACCGGGAGCACCACCCCGTAGCCCTGCGCGCACGCCGCGAGGCCCCGCGCGCACGCCGCGAGCGTCCCCGGCTGCCGCCCATAGGCGGCAGCGCGGGACGCTCGCTGGTGCAGGCGGGGCCTCAGGCCGTCGTGACGGCAGCGGGGCGCACGGGGATGCCCGCGGCGGCCAGGTGGGCCTTGGCCTGCGCGATCGTGTAGATCCCGTAGTGGAAGATCGACGCGCACAGCACCGCGTCGGCGCCCGCGCGCAGCGCCTCCACGAGATGGTCGAGCGTGCCGGCGCCCCCCGAGGCGATCACGGGAACGCCGACGGCCGCAGCGACCGCGCCCGTGAGCTCCAGGTCGTAGCCGTCGCTCGTGCCGTCGCGGTCCATGCTCGTCAGCAGGATCTCCCCCGCGCCCCGCTGGACCGCCTCGCCGATCCACGCGACGACGTCACGCCCGGCCGGCGTGCGCCCGCCCGCGACGTACGCCTGCCATGCGCCGCCGCCCGGGTCGGCCTTGGCGTCCACGGCGAGCACGACGCACTGGGCCCCGAATCGCGCGGCGAGCTCGTCGATGAGCTCCGGGCGCGCGAGCGCCGCCGAGTTCACGCTGACCTTGTCGGCGCCGGCATCCAGGACCGCCTGCGCGTCCTGCACGGAGCGGATGCCGCCCCCGATCGTGAACGGGATGAAGACGTTGTCGGCCGTGCGCCGCGCCAGCTGGGCGACCGTGTCGCGGCGCTCGTGCGTCGCCGTGATGTCGAGGAACACGAGCTCGTCGGCGCCCTCGAGGTCGTAGCGCTCGGCGAGCTCCACGGGGTCGCCGGCGTCGCGGATGTCGACGAAGTTCGTGCCCTTGACCACGCGCCCGCGGTCCACGTCCAGGCAGGGGATGACACGTCGCAGGTGCATCGCGCTCAGCGCCCCAGCAGTGCCTCGTGGGCCTCGGCGATCGTGAAGCGCCCTTCGTAGAGCGCCTTGCCGACGATGACGCCCCCGAGGTTGACCTGGCGCAGCGCGGCCAGCGCGCGCAGGTCGTCGAGGGTCCCGATCCCGCCGGAGTAGATGAACCGGCCGCGCACGACGCCGGCGATCCGCCGCACCTCGTCGACGTCGACGCCGGCGAGCATGCCGTCGCGGTCGACGTTCGAGTAGACGAACGAGCGCACCCCGCGGTGCTGCAGCGACTCGATGACGCTGTCGGCGGGCAGGCCGGTCGTCTCCTGCCAGCCGGCGACCGAGACCCTGCCGCCGCGGGTGTCGATGCTCACGATCGTCCGCTCGCGGTAGGCGCCGAGCACGTCGTCGAGGAAGTCGACGTCGCGCAGCGCCGCCGTGCCCAGGATGACGCGCTCCACCCCGGCGGCCAGCGCGTCGCGCACCGCCCCGAGCGAGCGCAGCCCGCCGCCCAGCTGGACCGGCACGCGCAGCGCGCTGGTGATCTGCTCGACATGCTCGAGGTTCACCGGCGAGCCCTGCTTCGCGCCGTCGAGGTCGACGACGTGCAGGAAGCGCGCGCCCGCGTCGACCCAGGCGCGCGCCGCCTCCAGCGGCGAGTCGCGATACACGGTGCGCTCCTCGAAGTCGCCCTGGACGAGGCGGACGGCCTGGCCGTCGAGGATGTCGATGGCCGGGTAGAGGATCACGCGGGCGTGCGCGCGCAGGTCGCGGCGAAGTTGGCGAGCATCCGCAGCCCGTGGACCGACGACTTCTCGGGATGGAACTGGGCGCCGCAGACGTTGCCGCTCGCCACGACGCTGGCGAACGGCGCCCCGTACGTGCTGACGCCGAGCACGGTGGCGGGGTCCGCCGGATGCGGGACGTAGGAGTGCACGTGGTAGAAGACCGACGGGTCGGGGAGCCCGTCCAGGAGCGGCGATCCGGCCTGCCAGGTCACCTCGCTCCAGCCGATGTGCGGCAGCTTGAGCCCGGGCGCCTCGAGCGCGCGCACGTCGCCGGCGATCAGGCCGAGGCCGGTCGCGCCGCCGTGCTCGGTCGACGCGTCGAACAGCAGCTGCATCCCCAGACAGCAGCCGAGGATCGGCACGCCCGCGGCGGCCCGCTCGTGCAGCAGCTCGTCCAGGCCCGCGCCGCGCAGGAGCTCCATCCCCGCGGGGAAGGCGCCGACGCCGGGCAGGATGAGCCCGTCGGCCTCGCGCAGCACGTCGTGGTCGGCGCTCAGCACGGCGCCCGCGCCGACCCGCTCGACCGCCTTCTCCACCGACCGGCGGTTGCCGAGGCCGTAGTCGACGATGCCAACGACGACCGGCGCCATCAGGCGGTCAGCGTCCCCTTCGTCGAGGGCACGCCCGTCTCGAGCGGGTCGATCGCGACCGCGTCGCGCAGCGCGCGCGCGAAGGCCTTGAAGGCCGCCTCGATCATGTGATGCGCGTTGGATCCGCGCTGCACCTCGACATGGAGCGTCAGCTTCGCCGTGCTGGCGACCGCGCGGAAGAACTCGTCGACCAGCTCGTGGTCCAGGCCGCCCGTGCCGCCGGCCGGAAGGTCGGCCTGGAAGACGAGCAGCGGGCGGCCGGAGACGTCGATCGCGCACATCGCGCGCGCCTCGTCCATCGGCACCACGGCGTAGCCGTAGCGGGTGATGCCGGCGCGGTCGCCGAGCGCGACGTCGAGCGCGCGCCCGAGCGCCAGGCCGGTGTCCTCGACGGTGTGGTGCGCGCCGGTCTGCAGGTCCCCGGAGACCGCGAGATCGAGGTCCAGGCGGCCGTGCCGGGCAACGAGGTCGAGCATGTGGTCGAGGAACCCGACCCCGGTTACGCGCGTCCCGCCGCCGCTGCCGTCGAGATCGAGCGACAGGCGGATCTGCGTCTCGGCGGTGTCACGGGTGATGGTCGCGGCGCGCGTCATCCGATCCATTCTCCCGCACCTCCATCGAGGCTGCGTGCAGCCTGAAGCCCTCCGCGGCGGCGATCGGCGCGCCGGCGCGCGCCAGCGCGCCCGCGGCGTCCCCGATGTGCACCTCGCTCATCCGGCGCCGGAAGTGCCAGGGCCCCAGCCCGGAGGCGAACCGCGCGGCCCCGCCGGTGGGCAGCGTGTGGTTGGACCCGGCGACGTAGTCGCCGAAGGCGGTGGCACCGCTGGCCCCCACGAACAGGCATCCGGCGCTGCGCACCCGCGGCGCGAGCGTCTCGGCGGCCCCGCCGGTGAGCTCGAGATGCTCCGGCGCAAACGCCTCGCTCAGTGCCAGCCCGGTCTCCACGTCGGGCACGTCGACAAGCGCGATCGCGGCGCCGCTCGGCGCGACCTCGTCGACGCGCGCGGCGACCTCGTCGAGCAGCGGGGCGTCGTCGCTGACCGCCAAGGCCAGCGAGCCCGGGCCGTGCTCGGCCTGCGCGAGCAGGTCGATCGCGACGAGCGCGCCGTCCGCCCCCTCGGATGCGAGCACCAGCACATCGCTGGGGCCCGCGAAGCCGTCGATGCCGACCTCGCCGCTGACGAGGCGCTTGGCCTCCTGGACCCACAGGTTCCCCGGGCCGGCGATGACGTCGACGCGAGGGACGCTCTGCGTCCCGTAGGCGAGCGCGGCGACCGCGTGCGCGCCGCCCATGCGGTAGACCTCGCCGACGCCGCACAGCGCACAGGCGGCGAGGATCACCGGGTGCGCTCCGGGGGCGCAGACGACGACCTCCTCCACACCGGCGGCCCTGGCGGTGACGGCGCCCATGACCACCGTGCTCGGATAGGGCGCGCGCCCGCCGGGGACATAGATCGCGGCCCGCCGCACCGGGATCTCGCGCAGGATCACCCGCTGGCCCTGCGCCAGCCGGACGTCGGCCTCCCGGCCGACGCCCGCGCGCGCGACCGCGCCGACGTTCTCGATCGCGACCTCCAGACCGGCGCGCACCTGCCGCTCGAGCGCGTCGAGCGCGGCGGCGATCTCGACCGGCTCGACGCGCAGCGCGCCCGTCGAGCGATCCAGGCGCTCGACGTAGCCCGCGAGCGCCTCGTCGCCGCCGGCGCGCACCGCGGCGATGATCTCGGCGACGTCGGCGGCGATGTCGGCGGCCACGGGCTGCAGGGCGCGGATCCGCGCCGCGAGCGCCCCGGCGCCTGCGGGATCGTCGAGCCGCCAGCGCGTGCTAGCCGCCACGCAGCTGCTCCACCAGCTCGTCGACCGCGTGAGCTTTCAGGCGATGCGCCACGCGGTTGGCGACCAGGCGCGCGGTTGCCTGCGCGATCTCCTCGCGCACGACCAGGCCGTTCTCGCGCAGCGTCGTCCCGGTCGCGGTCAGGTCCACGATCGCCTCGGCCAGGCCGGTGAGCGGCGCGAGCTCCACCGAGCCCTTGACCTCGACGATCTCCGCCTGACGCCCGGTGCGCTCGAAGTAGGCCGCCGCGATCCGCGGGTACTTCGTCGCCACACGCATCACGCCGAGGCGGCGCAGCGCCTCCGCGGCGCGGTCCGGCCCCGCCAGCGAGGCCACGACCATCGTGCAGCGCCCGTAGCCCAGGTCGAGCAGCTCGAACACCTGGCGCTCGCTCTGCTCCATGATCACGTCCTTGCCGGTGATGCCGACGTCCGCGGCGCCCGCCTCCACGTACGTGACGACGTCGGAGGGGCGCATCGTCACGATCCCGACGTCCTCGAACAGGAGCTTGCGGTCGTTGCGGCGCACCTCGCCGGTCTGGACGCCGATGCGCTCGAGCGCGTCGAGCGTCTCGGCGAAGAGCGCGCCGCGCGGCACGGCGATCGTGAGCCCGAAGCGGTTCACCCGGCGGTCTCCCCGCGCTCCTCGCCGGCGATCGCGGCGTGCAGCCGGTCGACGCCGAGCGCGAAGCCGACGGCCGGCAGCGGCCGCCCGAAGCGCCCGAGCAGGTCGTCGTAGCGCCCGCCGCCGCCGAGCGGCTCGCCGAGGCCCGGGTCGTAGACCTCGAACATCGCGCCGGTGTAGTAGCCCAGGCGCGGGTAGCGCCCAAGGTCGATGATCACACGCTCGGCCACGTCCCCGTCGAGCTGCTCGACGACCTCGCGCAGCCCGGACAGCGCGTCGGCCAGCGGCCCGGGCGCTGCCTCGAGCACCGCCGCGCCGCCGCGCGTGCGCGGGATCCGCGCGAGCGTCTCGGCGACCGCGGTGTCCAGCCCCAGCGACCCCAGCTCGCGCTCGATGCCCACGAAGTCGCGTGTGCTGAGCTCGTGGAGGATCCGCACCTGCGCGTCGTCGGGGACGTCGTAGGCGTCGAGCAGTGCCGGGTAGAGCGCCGCGTCGCCGAGGCCGACGCGAAAGCCGCGCAGCCCCGTGGCCGACAGCGCGCGGCACAGGACCGTGAGCACCTCGGCGGTGCCCGGCGCCCCGGGCACGCCGACGAGCTCGACCCCGGCCTGCAGGAACTCGCGCATCTGGCCGCGGTGCGGGCGCACTGCGCGGTAGGCGTTCGCCGCGTAGCAGAAGCGCAGCGGCGGCTCGGCCGTCGTGTAGCGGGTCGCGACCACGCGCGCGATCGGGACGGTCATGTCGGCGCGCAGCGCCAGCAGCTCGCCGCCGTCGTCGAGCACGCGGTAGGACGGCGAGATCCCCAGGTCGGCGAGGCGCAGCGTCTCCTCGAACTCGACCGCCGGCGTGGAGACCTCCCCGTACCCGTAGGAGGCGAAGGTGTCGAGCAGCGCACCCTGGATGCGGCGCAGCTCGCGCATCTCCTCCGGCAGGACGTCGCGGGTGCCGCTGGGGATCCGCAGTGTCACGGCCGGGACGCTACGCGGCCACCGGCTTGGGGTCCGAGGCGACGCGCTCGATCTGCGCACCGAGATCGCGCAGGCGCTGGTCGATCCGCTCGTACCCGCGGTCGATCTGGCTGATGTTGCCGATCTCGCTGCGGCCCTGGGCGCACAGCGCGGCGATCAGGATCGCCATCCCCGCACGGATGTCCGGGGATTCGACGCGCTCGCCGCGCAGCCGGCTGGGACCGCTGACGATCGCCCGGTGCGGGTCGCAGAGCGTGATGTCGGCGCCCATCAGGACGAGCTTGTCGGTGAACACCAGGCGGTTCTCGAACATCCACTCGTGGATCAGGACCGACCCGTCGCACTGGGTGGCCAGCGCGACCGCGATCGAGGTCAGGTCCGCCGGAAACGCCGGCCACGGGCCGTCCTGGACCTTCGCCTTGTACTCGCCGACGTCGCGCGCGGCGACGAGCTTCTGTCCGCCGGGGATGACGACGTCGGCGCCGTCGAGCTCGCTGTGCAGGCCGAGCTTGCCGAAGACCAGGCGGATCATCGTCAGGTCGTCGGGGTCGGTGTCGAGGATCCGCAGCTCGCCGCCCGTGACGCCCGCGAGCGCCATGAACGAGCCGATCTCGATGTGGTCCGGGCCCACCGCGTGGCTGCAGCCGCCGAGCTCCACCTTGCCGGAGACCGTCAGAACGTTCGAGCCGATCCCGCGGATGTCGGCGCCCATCTTGGCGAGCATGCGCGCGAGGTCCTGCACGTGCGGCTCGCTGGCCGCGTTCCCGATGACGGTCTCGCCCGGGGTGAGCGCGGCCGCCATCAGCGCGTTCTCGGTCGCCATGACGGACGGCTCGTCCATGAAGACGGTGCCGGCCCGCAGGCCGCCCGGCGCGCTGATCACGATGTCGCGCTCCTGGTGGAACGTGGCTCCCAGCGCCTGGAAGGCGTCCAGGTGCGGGTCCAGCCGCCGGCGCCCGATCACGTCGCCACCCGGCGGCGGCATCTCCGCGCGCCCGAAGCGCGCGAGCAGCGGCCCGGCCAGCAGGAACGAGGCGCGGATCCGCTCGGCGTGGCGGCGATCGATGACGGCGTCGGGCACCACGTCGGCGGCGCACAGCGAGACCTCGTGATCGCCGAGCCAGGCGACGCGCACGCCGATCCCCTCGAGCACGCGCAGCATCGCGTCGACATCCCGGATCCGCGGGACGTTGTGGATGACCACCTCGTCGCTCGTCAGGACGGCGGCCGCGAGGATCGGCAGGGCACCGTTCTTGTTGCCCGCGGGCGCGACGGTGCCGCACAGCGGCACCCCGCCATCGATGACGAACTTCTCCATAGAAAGGGGCGCCGCGGATGGGCGAGACAGGCGCTCGGCTAGGGTAACAGTCATGCCGTCGAGGCTTTCGCGCGATGAGGCCTGGTCCCTGCTCAGCGAGTGGGTTGCCTCCGAGTCGCTGCGCCGGCACTGCCTGGCGGTCGAGGCCTCGATGCGCGCGTACGCCCGCCGCGAGGGCGCCGACGAGGAGCTCTGGGGCGTCGTCGGGCTGCTGCACGACATGGACTACGAGCGCTTCCCGGACATGGACGCGCAGGACGGGCATCCGCGCACCACGATCCGCGTGCTGACCGAGCGGGGCGTCGACCCGGTGGTCGTGCGCGCCATTGCCTCACACGCGGATTTCATGGACGTCCCGCGCGAGACGCCGATGGAGAAGACGCTCTACGCGGTCGACGAGCTCTCGGGCTTCGTCCTGGCCTGCGCGTACGTGCGCCCGCAGGGGATCGAGGGTCTCACCCCCAAGTCCGTGAAGAAGAAGCTGCGACAGCCGAGCTTCGCCGCCGCCGTCAACCGAGACGAGGTTCGCGAGGGCGCCGAGCAGCTGGGCGTCGACTTCGACGAGCACGTCGCGCTCGTCATCTCCGCCCTGGCCGGGCGCGCTGGCGAGCTGGGCATCGAGCCCTCGCGGGAGACGGCGCCCGAGGCCACCTGAGGCGCGGCGTGTCGGCGCGCCTGCGCTATGCCGCCGTCCTGGGCACCCCCGGGGTGCCGAGACTCGTCGTCACCGCGCTCATCGCGCGCGCGCCGATCGCGGTCAACGGCCTGGCGCTCGTGCTGTTCTTCCGCGCGCAAAGCGGGTCGTACGCGATCGCCGGGGCGGTCGCGGCCTTCTACGCCCTCGGCGCAGCGCTCGTCGCGCCGGTGATGGGCCGGCTCGTCGACCGGCTGGGGGCGCCGCGCGTGCTCGTGCCGCTCGCGCTGGCGCACGGCGCGCTGCTCGGCGCGCTGGTCGGCCTTGGCCTCGCCGGCGCGCCGCAGACGCTCGACTACGCCGTGGCGGTGCTCGCCGGCTCGGCGATCCCGCCGGCGGGGTCGGTGCTGCGCGCGCTGTGGCCGTCGCTCATGGACGGGCGCCCGGAGATCCTCACCGCGGCCTACGCGCTGGATGCCGTGCTGCTGGAGGTCGCGTTCGTCGCCGGCCCGCTCGTGGTCGCGGTCGTTGCGACCACGCTCTCGCCGCAGGCGGCGGTCGTCGCCTCGATCGTGCTCGTCGTGACCGGCACGGCGCTCTTCAGCGCGAACCGCGCGGTGCGCGCCTACCAGCCGGCCCAGGAGCATGCGGACGACACCGGTGGGCGCCTCGGGGCCCTGCGCAGCCCGGGCGTGCGGACGATCGCGCTCATGCAGCTCCCGATCGGCTTCTGCATCGGCGCCGCCGAGGTCGCCTTCCCGGCGTTCTGCGAGGACGTGATCGGCAACCGGGCGGCCGCGGGCCCGCTGATCGCCCTGTGGTCGCTGGGCAGCGCGGTCGGGGGGCTGGTGTACGGCGCCCACGGCCACCGCGTGTCCGCCGACCATGCGTTTCTGCGCACCGCGGCCCTCCTCCCGCTCGTGACCGTGCCGCTCGCGCTGCCCTCGTCGTTCGCCGCGATGGTCCCGCTGGCGATCCTCTCCGGTCTGGCCATCGCCCCGATCATCGCCTCGGCGAGCCAGGTCGTCGGGCAGGTCGCGCCGCAGGGCGCGCTCACCGAGGCCTACACCTGGCCGACGACGGCGCTCGTCGGCGGCGTCGCGTTCGGCAACGCCGCCTCGGGCGCGATCGTCCAGAGCGCCGGATGGCGCGAGGCGTTCGTCGCCGCAGCGATCGTCGGCGCGCTGGGCGCCGTCATCGGGGTGGCGCGCCGAGCGAGCCTTCGCGCTGCGGTGCCCGCGTCGGTCCCCGGCGGGTAGCGCGCCCGCACGGGCAGGTAGCGCGCCGACACCGCGGGCTGCGCGCACGTCACTGCCAGCGTCCGCCGGCCTTAGCCCACTCGAGCAGGTGGGCGACGCCGCAGAAGCCGTCCGCGATCCGATGCTCGCCGCGGTGGCGCACCAGCAGCACCTCGGTGTCGCCGAGCGGCTCGCCGCACAGGGCGCACGCGGGCTCGAGGCCGTCGCGCAGCTCCCTCGGCGGCACGACGCCGACCGACCAGTGGGCCCCCTGGATCGCCCATGGCACCACGTGCTCGAGCCGGCAGAAGACGGCCGCGCGCTCGCCGGCGGGCTCGAACGCGCGGTAGCCGTCGTCACCTGGGACCGCCGCGCCGCACCAGCTGCACTGCTCGCCCGTCATGGAGGCGAATCTACCCCCCGGCCCGGCGAGCACCTCCCGCCGGCGGGGCCGGTGTCCCGGCGCCTCCCCCGGCGGCCCGCTCGCGGCTATGGTCACGGCATGGCTGCGCCACTCACGATCGTCGTCCTCGAGGGCGACCAGACCGGCCAGGAGCTCCTCGAGCAGGCGCTGCGCGTGCTCGAGCAGGACGTCGTCGGGCTGCGGCTCGCGCTGCGGCGGTTCGACCTGTCGCTCGAGCACCGCCGTGCGACCTCCAACGCGGTTGTCAGCCAGGCCGCCGCGGCCATGCGCGCTGCGGGCTACGGCATCAAGGCGGCGACCATCACGCCCGAGGGGGCCGGCGACGTCGGCTCGCCGAACCGGATCCTGCGCGAGGAGATCGGCGGCCGCGTGATCATCCGCACCGGCCGGCGCATCCCGGGCATCACGCCCGTCGCAGGCGTCCACCATCCCATCTCGGTCGTGCGAATGGCGGTCGAGGACGCGTACGGCGCCGAGCAGTGGCGCGAGGGCTCACCCGGCGCCCCGGACGAGGTGGCGCTGCGCACCGAGCGGATCACCCGATCCACGTGCCGGGCGGTCGCCGAGTACGCATTCCGCCAGGCCCGGAACGTCGGCGGGCGCGTCTACGGCGGGCCCAAGTGGACGGTGTCGCCCATCTACGAGGGGATGCTCAAGGAGGAGATGGACGCCGCCGCAGAGCGCCATCCGGACGTCCCGTACCAGCCGGTCCTCATCGACGCGACGTACGCCGGGCTGATCACCGGCGCGGCGGACGTCCCGCTGGTGATCCCCGCGCTGAATCGCGACGGCGACTGCCTGAGCGACCTGGTGATGCCGATGTTCGGCTCGATCGCCGGCGCGGAGTCGGTACTGCTCGCGTTCGACGCCGACCTGCGCACGCAGGTCGCGATGGCCGAGGCGCCCCACGGCACGGCGCCCGCGCTCACGGGCAAGGACATCGCGAACCCGATGGCGATGCTGCTCGCGTGCGGGGCGGTCCTGCACTACGCGGGCCTGGCCGGGCACCCGGGCGCCGACCGCGGCTCGCGCGCGATCTACGAGGCGGTGCTGGAGGCAACCGCCGCCGGCACCCGCACACCGGACCTCGGCGGCCACGACGGCACGACGAGCTTCACCGACGCGGTCGTCGAGCGCGTGCGCACGAAGATCGACGTCTGGTCCTCACTCGGCTCGACCGTCTGAGGGCGCGTGGCCGCACGGCCGCCTGCAACCGCGCTTGCACCACAAACCGCGTGGCCATCGGGAAAGCCGAGGGCTGCCGCCCCGCGGCGCCACCATGCCGTCCGCGTCCCCGCCTACGTTCTGCGAACACATGTTCCCCCGCACCGAGAGCCCCCCGCACCGCTCCCGCCGCCGTCCCGCGGCGAACTCCCACGCCCCCGGCAACGTGACCGCGCCGGCGGACGCCACACACCAGCGCGGCGCGCGGCTGCGCCGCGCCGCCGACCTGCTCCTCGCGTTCGTCACGCTCGACGCACTGCGCCTCCAGCCGCCCCGAACCCCGGCGCCGAACTCGAGGCATCCACACCGCCGCGCCGCGCATGTCGCACGCCCCCGGCGCCGGCCGGGCGCCCCCGTTCCGGCGCCCCAGCCGTGCACCACGCCCCTTCTCAGCGCCCGCGCCGCCCGCGGACCCGCGCGCGGCGCTCGTTGACCCCGGCGCGCTGAGGGCCGGCGCCGGCCCGCGCCGCGGCCGACCCTCGTCGGCGGCCGCGAGCAGGCGCAGCCGCGAGGCCTGCTCGCCGCCCGAGAGCCGGCGCAGCACACCCCCCGCCGCCCCGCGCCGCGGCCGGCGCAGCACACCCCCCGCCGCCCCGCGCCGCGGCCGGCGCAGCACACCCCCGCCGCCCCGCGCCGCGGCCGGCGCAGCACACCGCCCGCCGCCCCGCGCCGCGGCCGGCTCTGAGCACCCGTAACCTCGAGCGCT
>Ga0335071_10006172_pt1 | contig 12378 bp, 11 predicted proteins | sample Lox_Sample_15_FD_206724 | JGI IMG/M metagenome (GOLD analysis project Ga0335071, IMG submission 206724) | Soil microbial communities from Loxahatchee National Wildlife Refuge, Florida, United States - Lox_Sample_1.5 | ecosystem: Environmental > Terrestrial > Soil > Wetlands | place: USA...
TCTCGGCCGAGAAGATGGGCCAGATCTGGTCGAGGAGCGCCTTTTCCATGGTCAGCCCCTCGCCCCGGGCGCGCCCAGGCGCGAAAGGTCCAGGACCGCCAGCCGGTCGGGGGCGATGCGGGAGAAGGGCCCTTCGGGCGACGCGGACAGCTCCGCCTCGTCGAGGTCGATGCGCCCCTCCAGCTCCTCCACCGCCAGGCCGAACAGGTCCTCCCCGTCCTCCAGCACCAGCACCTTGGAGAGGTCGGACATGCCCCCGCCCTCCAGCCCCAGCAGCGCCCGGATGTCCAGGACCGGGACCACCCGGGTCCGGGCCAGGATGGCCCCCAGCACCCAGGCCGGCGTGGCCGGCAGGGGCGTGAGCCCCGAGGCGTCGACCACCTGGAAGACCGACCGCACCTCCACCGCGTAGCGCTCCCCGCCCACCTTGAAGGCCAGCACCGGCAGGCCGCCGGAGCGCGCCTCCTCGCGCACCCGGGCCACGGCCCGGGCGCGCTCCTCCAGGATCCGGGCGCGGGCCTCGGGCGAGGTCCGCCCGCCCAGGGAGGTCTGCCCCGGAGCCGGCCGAGCCGCTCCGGGATCCGCCCCCCCTGGCCGCCGATCGCTCACGCCGTCCACCCCGTCACTTCTTGGCCGGCAGCTTGAGGAGCGCGCCCACCTGCCGCCGCAGCTCCTCGACCGAGACCGGCTTGGTGAGGAAGGTGCTGGCACCCACCAGCTTCCCCTTGCGCCGGCTGGCCTCGTCGTTCAGCGAGGTGAGCAGGATGACCGGGACCTCGTGGAGGGTGGGGTCGGAGCGGATGGCGGCGGTGAGCTCGAAGCCGTCCATCCCCGGCATGCGCACGTCGGAGATGACCAGGTCCGGCTTGTTGGCCTTGGCCAGCCTCAGCCCCTCGATCCCGTCCTTGGCCTCGAGGAAGGTGATCGACCACCCCATGAGGTAGACCTGGATGAGCGAGAGCAGCGTCCGCGTGTCGTCGACGAGCAGCACCTTCATCCTTGACTCCCGGTCTGTGCACCCGGCCGCTGGGCGGGGCGGGATGGGGCCTCGAGCGCGTTGCGGAGCGCGCCCGCGGTGATGGTCTCCACGCCGCGGAGCGGGGCGGCGTCGTCCAGCCCGGCCAGCGCCTCCAGGGCGTTGCGCCTCGCCCGGGCGGCCTCGTCCTGCAGGCCGAGGCGGGCGTAGAGCGGCACCAGGGCGGCGTGGCCCAGGGCCAGCCCCGGGTCGAGGTAGAGGGCGCGCCGCACCGCGTCCACCGCGGCCGCCAGGTCGCCGCGCGCGTCGGCGGCCATGGAGACCAGCAGCCAGGCCTCGGGGCAGAGCTCGCGCAGGGCGGCGGCGCGGGCCAGATCCTCGGCGGCGGAGAGATCGCCCCGCCGGGCGGCGGCGCGGGCGGCCTCCAGGGGGCCGGGTGCCGGGGGCGCAGGGGCCAGAGGCGGCGGCGCGGCCTCGCGGGGCGGCGGGGCCGGCCGCGGCGCCTTGGCCCTGGGCGCGGCGGCCGCCGAGGGCCCGCTCGCCCCCTCCGCGCGCCGGGCGCGCTCGGGCGGGAGGAGGGGAGCGCCGGCCCTGGCCGGCGGGGAGCGGCCGCCCCGGGCGCGGAAGATGGTGGCGCCTTCCTGGTCGATCCGCTCCAGGTCGCGGCCGGCCGCCAGCGGCGCCTCCACCGGCCCGAGCACCAGCATCCCCCCCGGCGCCAGCGAGACCGCCAGCTTCTCCACCACCAGGGCGGCGGTGGGCGGGTTGAAGTAGATGAGCACGTTGCGGCAGAGGATGAGGTCGAAGGCGTTCCCCGGCGCCACCTCGCGGACCAGGTTGTGGCGCCGGAACTCGACCATCTCGCGGATCTCCCGTCGCACTTTCACCTGAGGTGGATGGGCCTCGAAGTGGCGCCGGCGCAGCGCCGGGTCGATGCGGCGCAGGGACCACTCGCCGTAGCGGGCCTCGCGGGCCACCGCCAGGGCGCGAGAGGAGACGTCGGTGGCCAGGATGCGGTCGCCCAGGCCGGCGCGCCCCGCGTCCCAGAGCTCCATGGCCAGGGTGTACGGCTCCTCGCCGGTGGCGCAGCCGGCGGACCAGATGGCGAGCGGCCGGCCCCTCGGTGCCTCGGCGAGCTTCAGCTGCCGCACGGCCGCCAGCTGCTCGGGGTGTCGGAAGAAGTAGGTTTCCCCCACCACCGCCGCCTCGACCAGGGTGGTGACGGCGCGGTGCTCGCCGGCCTGGAGCCGGGCCAGGAAGGCCTCGGGCGGGAGCCGCAGCTCGCGCGCCGCCCGCAGGAAGGCGTCACCCAGCGTCTTGCGGATCCCCGGCGAGAGCGTGAGCCCGCAGGCCTCCTCCAGCACCCGCTCCACCTCGGCGAGCGAGGCCTGGACCGCGGTGCGCGCGCTCATGCGGCCCGCCCCGCGAGCTCCGCCTGAATGGGCGAGGCGTCGAGGACCGGCAGGATCTCCTGGCCATCGAGGCACAGGCCCACGGTCAGGCGGGAATCGCCGAAGCCGGTGGGCGCGTCGGCGGAGATGGCACCCTCGTAGAGCCGGGGGTCCTCCACCAGCCGCAGCACCCGCTCCACCACCAGCCCCACCGCCGGCGCGCCGGCCAGGATCACGATCTGGGCGTCGATCCCGGGCTCGGCGGTTTCGCCCAGCAGCTTGCCCAGGTCCACCGCCACCACCGGCGTGCCCCGGCAGAGGAAGGTCCCCCGCACGTGCGCCGGGGCGCCGGGCACCGGCTGGGTGGCCAGCATGCGGACCACCTCCATCACCTGGGCGGCGGAGAGGAGCGCCCGCCTGCCGGCGGTCTCGATCACCAGGTGGATGCCGGGGATGACCTGCCCACCGGCGGCGAGCAGGCGGCGCTGGACGTCGCGGAGCTCGCCCTCCAGGCGGCGGATCTCGGCCACGAGGTCGGTGCGGGCCGCGCCGTCGCGCGGCTCATGGGGATTCGCCACGGCGCCTGCCATGCACCCGCAGGATACCAGCTTCCCCGCGGGGACGAAGCGGCCGGCCCGCGCCGCGGGAGCGGCGTCCCCGCCGATAGCCGCCCTCAGGGCGCCCGCGGCTCGCCCTGCCCCGAGGCGTCGCAGGCCGCCTCCCGCCAGCCCTCCGGCGTCACCTCCACTGCCTGGACGTTGGCCAGGGGGCGGTCGCGGTAGAGCAGTGTGTGCCCCCGCGCCACCAGCGCCCGCGCCGTCTCCGCCTCCAGGCCCCCGGGATCCACCTGGATCGCGTCCGGCCGCCACTGATGGTGCAGGCGCGGGGTGGAGACGGCCTGGGAGAGGGACATACCGTCGTCCACCAGGTGGGAGATCACCTGCGCCACCGCGGTGGGGATGGCCGTCCCGCCCGACGCACCCAGGGAGAGCCACAGCCGGCCCTGGGGGTCGAGCACCAGCGTGGGCGACATCGAGGAGAGCGGGATCTTCCCCGGCGCGGGGGAGTTGACGCCGGTGCCCACGGCGCCGAAGGCGTTGGCCACCCCCGGCGCAGAGTCGAAGTCGTCCATCTCGTCGTTGAGCACGAATCCGCCCTCCGGCACCACCACGCAGGAGCCGAAGCGGTAGTTCACGGTGGTGGTGAGGGCCACCGCGTCACCGGCGGCGTCGATCACCGAGAGGTGGCTGGTCTGGCTGGTCTCCGGGGGCGGCCGCGGCGCCTCCACCTCCGCGGCCCGAGGGCCCACCTCGGCGTCGAGGCGAATCGCCGCGGCGGGCGAGATCATCTCCTCCACCTCGCCCTCGGCGCCGCCGGCGAAGGCCGGGTCGCCCAGGAGCCCGCGCCGCGCGTAGAGCCGCTTCTCGATCTCCGCCTGGGCGTGGAGGAAGCGCTCGGGCCGGTAGCCGCCGGCGCGCGGGTCCTCCTCCTCCAGCGCCTGGAGGAGCCCGATGACGATGGCGCCGCCCGAGGAGGGCAGCGGCATGGAGAGGATGCGCCGGCCACGGTAGCTGCCGGCGACCGGGGTCCGCTCGCGGGCGCGGTAGGCGCCGAGGTCGGCGGCGGTGAGCCCACCGCCGTCCCGGCCCGCCGCCCGGGCGATGGCCCTGGCCAGCGGCCCCCGGTAGAAGGCCTCCGGGTCGCGCCCCAGGATCCGCAGCGTCCGCGCCAGCGCCGGCTGGCGGAGGAGGTACCCCGGCGCGGGCGGCGCGGGCTTGCCGTCGGGCCCGACCACCAGGAAGGCGCGGGCGGCCGCGGGCCGGGCGGCCAGGCAGGCGAGGCGGTCCCGGGCGGCGGCGACGAGGTGCAGCCCCACCGGGAAGCCGCGCTCGGCGATCCGGGCGGCCGGCTCCACCAGGCGAGCGAGCGGCAGCGTCCCGAAGCGGCTCGCCAGCTCGGCGTACCCCTTCACCGCCCCGGGGACGGCCACCGCCGCGCCGCCGTCGAGCGAGGGACTGGGCGCGCCGGCGGGGCGTGGCAGGGCGAACATGTCCGGGCGGGCCGCGGCCGGGGCCGTCTCGCGGAAGTCGAGCGCCACCGCCCGACCCTCGCGCGAGCGGTACACCAGGGCGAAGCCGCCTCCCCCCAGCCCCGACGATTCCGGCTCGACCACCGCCAGGACGAAGGCCGCTGCCACCGCCGCATCGACCGCGTTGCCCCCCTCCCGGAGCACCTGGACGGCGGCCTCGCTGGCCAGGGGGTGGGCGCTGGCCACGGCGCCCCGGGGAGAGGCGGCGGTGGCGCCGAGGAGGAGGAGGAGCAGGTGGGACATGGTTGGAGCCTATACGAGGAGGTCGAGCAAAAGGGCGGCCCCCGCGACCGCGGCCTTGATCCCGGGGTCCACGGACTCTAGCCTGCTTGGGCATGCCCAGCGCTCGCCCACCGCTCGCCGCCGTCGTCCTCGCAGCCGGGAAGGGAACGCGGATGAAGTCGGCCCGCGCCAAGGTCCTCCACGAGGTGGCCGGCAGGCCGCTGGGGTACTACCCGGTGAAGCGCGCCCTGGAGCTGGGCGCCGCGCCGGTGGTGGTGGTCGTCGGCCACCAGGCCGAGGCCGTGCGGGCGGCCCTCGGCGCCGCCCTCCCCGGCGCCCCGCTGCGCTTCGTGCTCCAGGAGGAGCAGCTGGGCACGGCCCACGCGGTCCTGATGGCACGGCCGGCCCTGCGCGGCCACAGGGGCCCGGTGCTGATCCTCTCCGGGGACACGCCCCTGCTCACCGTGGGCGCGCTCCGCGCCGTGGTCGCGGCCCGGGCCCGGCGCCGCGCCCGGATCGCCCTGGCCACCATGGCGCTCGCCGAGCCGCGCGGGTACGGGCGGCTGCTGCGCGACGGACGCGGCCGGCCGGCGCGGGTGGTCGAGGAGAAGGACGCCACCGCCGAGGAACGGGCCGTCACCGAGGTGAACACCGGGCTCTACTGCGTGGAGGCCGAGTTCCTCTGGCGCGCCTTGCGGAAGGTGGGGAGCGCGAACGCGCAGGGCGAGTTCTACCTCCCGGACCTGGTGGCCATGGCGGCCGCGGGCGGGGGCGTCGCTGCCGTGGAGGTCCCGGCGGAGGAGGCGGCGGGAGTGAATGACCGCGCGGAGCTGGCGCGGGTGGGCCGGGTGCTCGTCGGGCGCATGGCCGAGGCGCTGGCGCGGGCGGGCGCGACCATCGAGGACCCGGCACGGTTCGACTGCGACGAGGGGGTGGAGCTGGGGACCGACGTCACCGTCGAGCCGGGGGTGCGTCTCCGGGGACGCACCCGTGTCGGGGCGGGCACGTTGATCGGCGCCGGCTGCATCCTCACCGACGCGGTGGTCGGTGAGGGGGTGGTGCTGAAGCCCTACTCGGTGGTGGAGGATGCGCGCATCGCCGGCGGCGCCATCATCGGGCCGTTCGCGCGCATCCGGCCCGGATCGGAGATCGGCGAGGGCGCCCATGTGGGCAACTTCGTCGAGACCAAGAAGGCGCGGCTGGGCAAGGGCTCGAAGGCCAACCACCTCACCTACCTGGGAGATGCGGACATCGGGCAGGGGGTGAACGTCGGGGCGGGCACCATCACCTGCAACTACGACGGGGAGAGGAAGCACCCCACCCGCATCGGCGACGGGGTGTTCATCGGCTCGGACTCCATCCTGGTGGCCCCGGTCGAGGTCGGCGACGGCGCCTACGTCGCGGCCGGGTCGGTGGTCACGGAGCCGGTGCCGGCCGGAGCCCTGGCGCTGGGCCGGGCGCGGCAGGTCAACAAGGAGGGATGGGTGGCACGGCGCCAGCAGTGGAAGCAGCGGGCCGCGTCTGCCCCCGCGGCACCCGCCCCCCGCGGGGCGCGGCGGCGGCGGCAGGCGGGGCGGGCAGTCTAAAACCGGGCGCCGCGGGCGCGGGCGCCTTCGGCGGGGGAATTCACCATGTGTGGAATCGTCGGATACGTCGGTCCCAGGCAGTGCGTCGAGCTCATCGTGGACGGGCTGAGGAAGCTCGAGTACCGGGGCTACGACTCGGCCGGGGTGGCGGTGGTGGGCGCCTCCGGCCTGGCCGTGAAGCGGGCCAAGGGCAAGCTGCAGAACCTGGTCTCCCTCCTCGCCGAGGCGCCGCTCCAGGGCTGCACGGGGATCGGGCACACCCGCTGGGCGACCCACGGGCGCCCCTCCGACGAGAACGCCCACCCGCACTCCTACGGCGGGGTGGCGGTGGTGCACAACGGCATCATCGAGAACCACCTCGATCTCAAGGCCGGCCTCTCCGCCTGCGGCCACCGCTTCAAGTCGGAGACCGACACCGAGATCTTCGCCCACCTCATCGCCGACGCGCTGGAGAACGGGAGCCGCGACCTGCGCGAGGCGGTCCGGGCCGCGCTGGAGAAGGTGCACGGCACCTACGCCATCGCGGTGGTGGCCGAGAGGCGGCCGGACGAGATCGTGGCCGCCAAGAACGCCTCGCCGCTGGTGGTGGGCTACGGCAAGGGGGAGAACTTCCTCGCCTCCGACGTCCCGGCCATCCTGGAGCACACCCGCGACGTGGTGTACCTGGAGGAGGGCGAGCTGGCGGTGCTGACCGCCGGCGGCATCGCGCTCTACGGGCGCGGCGGCGAGCCGCTCTCCAGGAAGCCTCGGCGCATCGAGTGGAGCGCGGTGGCCGCCGAGAAGGATGGCCACAAGCACTTCATGCACAAGGAGATCTTCGAGCAGCCGCGGGCGGTGGCCGACACCGTGCGCGGGCGCGCCTCGCTGGAGCAGGGCGACGTCACGCTCGACGGCATGGAGCTCTCCGAGGAGTACGCCCGCGCCCTCCAGCGGGTGGTGATCGTGGCCTGCGGGACCTCCTCGCACGCCGGCCTGGCCGGGCGCCACATGATCGAGGCCCTGGCCCGGGTGCCGGTGCAGGTCGAGCTGGGAAGCGAGTTCCGCAACCGCGAGCCGCTGGTGGACGAGCGAGCCCTGTGCCTGGCCATCACCCAGTCCGGCGAGACCGCCGACACCCTGGCCGCCGTCAAGGTGGCCAAGTCCGGCGGTGCCCGCGCCTACGCCATCTGCAACGTGGTCGGCTCGGCGGTGAGCCGCGAGTGCGACGGCGGCACCCTCTTCACCCGCGCCGGCCCGGAGATCGGCGTCGCCTCCACCAAGGCCTTCACCACCCAGCTGGCGGCGCTGTTCCTCTTCGCGGTGCGACTGGGCCGGCTGCGCGGAACCCTGACCGCCGCCCAGGGGCGCGCGCAGCTCGAGGCGCTGCGCCACCTGCCCTCCTGGATGGAGCAGATGGTCCGCCAGGAGGCGGCCCTCATGCCCATCGCCAAGCGCTGCGTGACCGCCCGAGACGTCCTCTTCCTCGGGCGCGGGAACCAGTTCCCGGTGGCCCTGGAGGGCGCGCTCAAGCTCAAGGAGATCTCCTACATCCACGCCGAGGGCTACGCCGCCGGCGAGATGAAGCACGGACCCATCGCCCTCATCGACGAGCAGATGCCGGTGATCGTGCTGGCCACCCGCGAGCCCGCCTACGAGAAGACGCTGGGCAACATCGAGGAGGTCCGGGCCCGCGGCGGCCACGTCTACGCCGTGGTCACCGAGGGCGACACCCACGCCGCCAGCCTCGCCGAGGTGGCCATCACCACCCCGCCCGCCCCCCCGCTGCTCGCGCCGCTCCTGTCGATCATCCCGCTCCAGTTCCTGGCCTACCACGTGGCCGATCTCAAGGGGACGGACGTGGACCAGCCGAGGAACCTGGCCAAGAGCGTGACGGTCGAGTAGTCCCGCGCTCTCCTCGGCTGGACGGCCCGTGGCGGCGCGGAAATCCTCCACGCCCAGGACCTCCCGCCGGTGGGTCGCGCGCTGGGACCGGACGCACGGGCGCTCCCCGGTGGCCCGCCGCGAGCGGCTCGAGCAGCGGGTTCGCCTGGTGGTCCGGCCCGCCGTTCTCCCGGAGACGCAGGCCGTCGGCCCGGACCTCGACCCTTCCCTGCTGGCCCTGGCCCGCAGGCGCTGCCAGCGCCACGGGACGCCCGCCCGCTCCGCCCTGATCGACCCATGCCCCGCCTGGAACTCGGAGCCGGGCACCCCCCGACGCGGCCCTCTCCGCCACCGCCGGGCTCCGGCGCGAGGGCAACCGGGGGGGAACCACACCGGGGCGGAGGGCTCGCCGGAACGCCGCGCCACCGGCTCCTCCAGGACGACCCCTGGCTCTCGGGGATCCCGGCGGCCTTCCGCGCTGCGCGTCGCCTTCCTCGCGCTCGCCCCGGCCCTGGAGTAGACGTAGGCCCGTGCCGTCCCGCCGCCTCTTCGTCGCGCTCGAGCCGGCCGAGCCGGTCCGCCGCCGCATCGCGGCCGCGGCCGCCGGCCTGCGGCGCGCCGCCGGGCGGGCCGCCTCCGAGGTCCGCTGGGTGCCGGACGAGAACGTGCACCTCACCTTGCAGTTCCTGGGGGCGGTGCCGGAGGAGCGGGTCGAAGCGGTCGTCGCGGTGCTCGCGGCGGCGGCGGCCGCGGCCCGGCCCCTCTCGCTGGAGGTGAAGGGTGCCGGCGGCTTCCCCAACGCACGCCGGCCGCGGGTGGTTTGGCTGGGCCTGGGCGGCGACGTCGCGGCCCTCTCGGCCTTCGCGGCCGACCTGGGCCGGCGGCTCGCGCCGCTCGGGTTCCCGCCCGAGGCCCGGCCCTTCTCGGCTCACCTCACCCTGGGCCGCGCCCGCGAGGCCCGGGGCGCGCCGGGCCTGGGCGGCGCGCTCGCCGCCGCCGCCGAGGAGGAGGGGATCGCCTGGCGGGTGACGGATCTCGTGCTCTTCGAGTCGCACCTGTCGCCGCGCGGGCCGCGGTACGAGGCGCTGCGCCGGGAATCGCTCGGCGGCGGCTGAGCGCCGGGACGGCCCGGCGCCTCAGAGGACGACCTCGTCCCGCCGAGGGATCGAGGTCTGCGCGCCGAAGCGGGTCACGCTGATGGCCGCGGCCGCCTGGGCGAAGCGGACCGCCTCGGGGAGCGGCTGGCCCTCCACCAGCCCGGCGCACAGCCCGCCGATGAAGGTGTCACCGGCGGCGGTGGTGTCGACCGCCTTCACCTGCGGCGCGGGGTCGTGGCGCGGCTCGGCGCCGGCCGCGACGGTCACCACCCCGCGGGCGCCCAGCGTGACGAGGACGTTGGCCGCGCCGGCCTCGCGCAGCCGCCGGCCCGCCGCCGCCGCCCCCTCGGCCGAGTCGACCTCCAGGCCGGAGAGGGCCTGGGCCTCGATCTCGTTCACCACCAGGTAGTCGATGCGCCGGACCAGGTCGGGCGGGAGGGGGCGCACCGGGGCCGGATTCAGGATCACCAGCTTGCCCAGCGCATGCGCCCGCCCCACCGCGTGCTCCACGGTCTCGAACGGGACCTCGTGCTGGAGGGCCACCACCCGCGCTCCGGCGAGGAGCGCCTCGTTGCGATCGACGTCGGCGGGCGAGAGCTGGCCGTTGGCGCCGGGGACCACCACGATGCCGTTCCGCCCCGCCCCGTCGACCACGATGAGCGCCACCCCCGAGGAGCCGGGCACCACCCGGACGCCGCGGCAGTCCACCTCGTCGGCCAAGAGCACGCGGGTCAGGCTTTCGCCGAAGACGTCGTCCCCCACGCAGGCGATCATGGCCGTCCGCGCCCCGAGGCGCGCCGCGGCCACCGCCTGGTTGGCACCCTTTCCCCCCGGGATGGTGGTGAAGGAGGCGCCCGCCACCGTCTCCCCCGGCACCGGCAGCCGCTCCCCCTTGGCCACCAGGTCCATGTTGACGCTGCCCACCACGACCACGGTCGGCGCGCTCATGCCGTTCCTCCTCGCCCCAGGGTACGAACCACGTCACGACCTCGAACGCAAGCCGGACGCCGGGGGTGGTCCGGCGGCGACGCCGGCGCGCGACGCCTGTGCGGAGGCGGCACGCTGGGTGGCCGGGCCCGTCCCGCAATCCGCCCACGGCGCAGGATTGTCGACGTGGCGCGCAGCGTGCAAGATCGCCGTTTCATGGCCGCCCACCCCACCCTCCGACGGCGCAGCCTCGGCCTCCGGCGGCTCGCCCTCCTCTCCAGCGCCCTGCTGGCCTGCGCCACCGTGCGGACCTCGGTGAGCACCATCGGCGAGTCGATTCGGATCCGCGACGGCCACGCCGAGCCGCAGCTCGAGCTGTGGGTCGAGAGCAGCCGGCCCATCTCCAAGGTCGAGGCAGACCGGGCCAGGGCCGCGGCCCGCGCCGCGCTGGAGCAGGCGCTGGCCGGCCGCGCCGAGCCGGAGGGTGACTCGCTCCTGGTGGTCCGCGCCCAGGGCGTCTCCCGCACCGGCGGAAGGCGCGGCGACCAGGCGGCCGCCACCGCCGGCATCGCCATCGGCGCCGTGGCCATGGTGGCCGCCACGGTGGTGGCGGTGGCAGTCCTCGGCGGCGGAAGCGGCGGAGGGCACCACTCCTCCGGCATCCACCCCGGCGGCGCTCGGGCCCCGGCCCACGCAGGCGGCTCGGTGGCCGCCGCGGCCGGCGGTGCGGCCCGCGGGTCGAGCGGGTCCCTGGCCGGGGCGGTGGGCCCGGCCACCCGCGGATACCCGGCGGCGCCGGCGCCTCGCCCGGCCGGGGCTAAGGGCACCGGGTTCCCGTACGTGCCTGCCCCCGGCGCACCCTTCTGGGTTGGCCAGCCCTGGCACCCCTGGCACCAGCACCACCCGGGCCCGATCCTCCTGCTCGACGTCGACGTCGGCTACTGGTGGACCTTCCCGGTCGCCCCGGAGCCCTGGGGCCCGTACGACGAGGTCGCGCCCGCGTCGCTCCCGCCGCTTCTCCCCGCCCCGCCCGTGGAGGCGGTTCCCGAGGAGGAGGAGGCGCCGCTCGCCCCGGCGCCTCCCGCGCCCGAGCTCGACGAGCTGTATCTCAGCCCGCCCCCGCCGCTGCCCGTGGCCAAGCGGGGCTACTTCGACGGCGACGTGATGGTGCTCGACGCGGTGGTGGTCGACCGCGTCACCGGCCAGACACTCTGGGTGAAGCGCGTGTCCCGGGCGGCCGACCCCTGCGACGCGGCCGCGGTCCGGGCCGCCATGGACCAGCTCCTCTCCGGCGAGGGCTGGATGCCGCCCGCCGACGACGACCGGGGCTGATCGCCGGCGGCGCGCCCGGGCGGGCGCGGGCGGCCCCCGGCGGTGTCCGGCTTGCGCTTCGTCGCCGCCCGCGCAAAGCTCCTGGCGTGCCCCCGGAGAAGGCCGCCTCGGACGAGATCTCGCCGCCGTCGCCCACGGAGCTGGCCCCCGGCTTCCTGGTGGCCGCGCCGGCGCTGGCCGATCCGAACTTCGCCGGCTCGCTGGTGCTCATGGCCGAGCACCACCCCGAGGGCGCCCTCGGCTTCGTGGTGAACCGGCCGGGCTCCATCACCGTGGCCGACGTCCTGCAGGGGATCGACGGTGGCCTGCGCGCCCTGGCCGAGGCCCGGGGCCGGGGCCGGGCGCCGGTCCTGGTGGGGGGGCCGGTGCAGCCGGAGCGGCTGTGGATCCTGTTCCGTCCCGGTCCCCACGCCCCGGAGGAGGGAGCGGTGACGGTCGGGGCCGGGGTGGCGCTGGGCGGCTCCCGGGAGCTCCTCGAGGCGCTCGTCCGGGCCGAGTCCCCTGGGCCCTTCACCCTCCTGCTCGGCTACGCCGGCTGGGCGCCGCTGCAGCTGGAGCGCGAGGTGGCGGCCGGGGCGTGGGTGCCGATGCGGCTCCACGAGGACCTCGTCTTCGAGGTGCCGCTGGAGCAGCGGTGGGAGTCGGCGGTCCGCCGGCTGGGGCTCGATCCGTCCGGGTTCATGGTCGGCGGCGGCGGCGCCAGCGCCTGACGGGCGTCCCCCGTCCGCTTCCTTGACGTGGGCCCACGCGTTCAGTATTCATCTGTTCAGTGTCGGGCCGTGCGCTGTCAGGGAGGCCTGCTATGCGATGCGGGCCTCGCGGAAACGGAGAGAGATCGATGCCCGTCGGACCGGAGAAGGAGAAGGCGATCGAGCTGGCCGTCTCGTCCATCGAGAAG
>Ga0335071_10006173_pt1 | contig 12376 bp, 9 predicted proteins | sample Lox_Sample_15_FD_206724 | JGI IMG/M metagenome (GOLD analysis project Ga0335071, IMG submission 206724) | Soil microbial communities from Loxahatchee National Wildlife Refuge, Florida, United States - Lox_Sample_1.5 | ecosystem: Environmental > Terrestrial > Soil > Wetlands | place: USA: Florida...
CGGATGGCGCCACCTCGCCGGCCTGGATGAAATAGAGGTCCCCCTTTCTCAGGTCGCTTGAGGAGCAGGGGGCATAGGCGCCCTCGACCGGCTTCTGACCCTTGACCGCCGAATACCCGACCGTCAGTTTGTTTGCCATGGTGGTGGTCCGCATCTTCCGAAGGGCGTCCGCCTGCGCCTTCCCTCTCCCCTCGGCGAGAGCTTCTGAATAGTTGGCGAAGACGACCGTGAACCACAACCACACGGAGATCAGGCCGATGAAGAGCGCGGAGGCCTCGCCATGACCGAACAATGCCTGCAGGAAGAGAAGGGTCGTTATGGCACTTCCCACCTCCACGACGAACATGACGGGGTTCTTGACCGTGTGCCTAGGGTCCAGCTTGACGAACGATTGCTTGATCGCCCATTTGACGATCCGTCTTCTCTCTTCCTGCCCGATCGCCCGGCTGCGCCTCTTCTTGGTCGGTTGAGCTCCCTTCGCGCTCTCATCCTTGACCGTCGTCGCTTCAAGATGTCCGTCCTGCGAGTTCATCGACACGGACCTCCTTCTTCGGGCACCACGGCCCTCCTGACAATGATTTCGACCTCCAGCGACTTCTAGCTATAAGCTCTCTCACATCGCTGGTCTCCAGACAGGTGCGTACGTTCACCCTTCACTAGGAAACCCTGGAAGCCTTGATCCGAAGAGAAGAGAGCCGAAGGAGTTCTGGAGATGGCCGTGTTCCAGGTCGCAAAAATGGGACTATGCTTCCCGGTCGGGCTGAATGGGGTTGTGGTTCTGACGGTCCTCTTCAAATCCTCAAGGCAGCCTGGCCTGCACTGCCTTCGCCTTTCCGGTCGCGGTCTTCGGGATGCTGAAGTAGAACGTCGATCCTTCTCTGACAACTGAATCCAGCCATAGTCTTCCGCCGTGACGATCGATTATCTTCCTGCTCAAGGCAAGGCCGATTCCCGTTCCTGGATACTCGTCCACCGTGTGCAGCCTCTGGAACATCTGGAAGATCCTGTCGTGGTACTTCTGTTCGATGCCGATGCCGTTGTCCTTCACCGCGATGACCCATTCCGTGGGCGAGTCGATCGCGTACACCCACACCCTTGGTTCGACCTTCCCGTGGAACTTGATCGCGTTGCTCAACAGGTTCTGAAGCACCTGGAACATCTGCGACTCGTCGGCGAAGACCGTTGGAAGACTCTCCACGCTCGCCGTCACTCCCTCCTCCGAGAGGCTCAGATGGAGCGTGCTCAGGACGCCAGCCGCCACCTTATTCATGTCCACCTCCGTGAAAGGCCGGCTCTGAGAGTCGATGCGCGAGTACTGCAGCAGGTCGTTCACCAGCTGCCTCATCCGATCCGCGCCCTCGTTCACCAACGCCAGGTACTCCTTCGCCTGGGGGCTCAGGTCCGCACTATGCTTCTTGGTCAGAAGGGCGGTGAAGTTCAGAACCATCCGCAAGGGCTCTTGCAGGTCGTGCGAAGCGACGTACGCGAACTGCTGCAATTCCGCGTTTGAACGCTCCAGCACCTTCGAGTACTCTTCGAGCCGACGCTGCCCCCGCTTCACCTCCGTGACGTCCGTGAAGACGGCGGCACAGCGCTTCTCATCGGCCTTCCAGGCGAACACCTCGAAGTACTGGTCCTGCTCTTCGCTGTGGTTCTCCATACGCACCGGTTTGCCCGTTCTCACGACCCGATCGAGCGCCTCCACCCACCGGTCGTCGACGATGGCGAAAAGGGATCCGGCGAGCTTGCCCTCGATCTCCTCCCTCGGCATCCTCAGGTAATTCTCCGCCGCCTTGTTGACCTCGATGTAGCGGAAGTCGATCGCCTTGCCGCTCTCGTCGTGGATGGGTTCGACCAGCTCGAACATCTCGCTCATGTTCTCGAACAGGCTGCGGTACTTGGCTTCGCTCCTTCTGAGGAGGTCCTCGACCTTCTTCCTGTCTGTGAGATTGTTGAAGAACGTGTAATAGTAGAGCGGCTTGCCGTCGGCGTCCCGCTTGAGATGCACCAGGAGTTCGATGGGGACCAGGGTGCCATCCTTCCGTATGTACTCCTTCTCGTACTTCACCGGCTCGCCCGTCTCCAAGAGCTTTCTCAGCTGTTCGGCTTCGAACGCCCGGTACTTCTCCGGAGTCAGTTCGGTCTCCCAGGTGACGCTCTTGAGCTCCTCTTTCGAGTACCTGGTCAGCTCCTCGAATGCGCGATTGAAGTAGATGATCTGGCCGTCCATCGAGCCGGAGGCGAAGGGCTGAGATGAGTTCACGACGCTGAACTCAAGGAACTCTCTGTCTCTCAGTGTGACCTTCAATGCCTCTTCCGCGAGTTTCCTGTCGGTCACATCCCTGGCCATGACAAGGACGTCCGCATGAGCGGTGCCATTCTCGACCGGCATCGCGGACCAGTCGAGCCATATCCTCCTGCCCGACCACATCGTCGCGGCGTACTCCCGAGACTCGACGCGCTCCCTATTCTCGGAGACCCGTCGCAGCATGGCGAGTGAGACCTTCTCGTCCAATCGAACGAAGTCGGAATGCTTGGCCCCGACGGCACCGTTGTTTCGCCAGGCTGCAGGAAGATACTTCTCCGCCTCCTTGTTGTGCTTCAATACCCTGAAGCCCTCCGCGCTCAGAAGGACAGCGATGCCTGGCATGGACTCGATGACGCTTCCGATGCCGGTTAGATCGGCTCCTTCCTCGACGGCCATTTGAGGTTTCCTCGATCGCAGCGCAGCTTGCGGCGTGATGTTTGCAAATCGAACTGTTCTAACCACGCATGAACTCCGTTAATAGGTTTCGCGTTCCACCGGTTTGGGAAAAGGGTGACCGAGCGATGGAATGGAGTCCGCTCCGCGCGAAAAGCGATGGCCGCCTTGGTTCGCCGCAATCCGAGCCGCATAGGCTTGAATACCCGCCCCTGAGACGGTGCATCGAGGTCGTAACATGCGCTTCCATGTGGAGATAATCGCGCGCGAGAACTTCGAGCCGATGAACGCCGTCCCGATTCAGAAGATGGTCTTCGAGCAACTGAACATGCTCGTGGAGTCTGGCAAGGTGAAGCAGTATGGCATCTACGCAGACGAGCGGGGAGGATTCATGATCATTGAGGTCGACACGCCCGAGGAACTGGAGGAGATGCTCGGTCCCTTCTTCGAACCGCTGAAGATCACGGCCCATCCGTTCGTGTTCCTGCCAACGGTGAAGGCGTTCTTTGACAAGTACGAGCAGATGATGATGAAGAAGTAGATTCGTGGGCCTCCGCCGCTCGAGGAACTCGAAACAGCGTCAAAGAGGCTCGATCCACTTCGACGTCAGCCTCTCGCTGACCTCCCAGAGCCGCTTCTGCACATTCGGGTCCTTCACTTCAGGGTTGGTAACGTCCGGCTTCTTCTGGTAGAAGTAGTCGCCAGTCACGCCTTCGACCTCGGGGGAAGAGGCCAGGTACACGAGCGTCTCCGCGCCCTTCTCCGGCGATATGGCGAACGGGTACGAGATCGGGTACGCGAAGCCGGAGATCCCTCCGAGTCCCGCGCCGATGCTGGTGCGCACCAGCCCGGGGTGGAAGCAGTTCGCCGTGACCTTGGTGCCTTCGAGGCGCTTGGATAACTCGAATGTGAAAAGCGTGTTCGCGAGCTTCGACTGGCCGTATGCCTTCCAGGGGCTGTAGCTCCTCGCCTCCATGAGATCGTCGAAATCCATATGCGCACGAAGGTGGGACGCCGAACTGGTGACGACCACGCGGGAAGGCGCGCTCCGCTTCAGCGTGTCGAGCAGCAGATTCGTGAGCACGAAGTGCGCGAGGTGGTTCACGCCGAGCGTGTATTCGAAGCCGTCCGCTGTCAGATGGCGCTTGCCCTGGATCACGCCCGCGTTGGCGATGAGGACATCGAGTCTCTCATGCTTCGACAGGAACTCCTTCGCTGCCGATCTCACGTTGTCCAGCGAGGAGAGGTCACACCTGATGATCTCGAGCGATTTGTTGCCTGTCCGGGAGGCGATCTCAGCGGTCGCCGCCTTCGCTTTCTCCTCGTTCCTAGCAAGGATCACGAGCGAAGCGCCCTTCGCAGCCAGCGCGTTCGCCGCCGCTTTGCCGATGCCTGATGTTGCCCCGGTGATCAGCATCAGTCTGCCGTTGAGTTCCGAAGTCATCGCGTCACCTCAAGGGGACCTGCCGCGCATCAGATCGTCCTTCATCTGAAGGTACTGGTCCCTGGTTATCTCGCCCCGGGCGTATCGGTCGTCCAAGACCTGCTGCGGAGTCCTTTGCTGGTTGTACCAGCCGTAGCGCATGTACCTCCAGCGCGGCACGCCCCATATGCCCCAGAACAGGATGCGCACGAGGAACATGATGATGAACAGCACGACGAAGAACCCGAAGAACCAGAACGGGAAGTAGCGCGGGGTCGGCGACTCCCACGTGCTCGGCGGGTAGACGAACAGCCCCACCAGCAGGATGACCAGGATCGCCACGACCACGAGGGAGATGACCCACCGCAGCGTGTTGTCCGGACGACTAGGCATGCGATGTGCTTGCGAATGCCGCGTAGATAAAGATGTTTTCCAATCAGGCGCTCATTCCTTTGCGGATCGCGTCCACCGCCTCGTCCACGCGTTCCCTCGAGCCGGACTGCAGATGCAACAGGCGTTCCCTCGTCCGTGCTACAAACTTCTCGTCCTTGATCGTGATCAGGTTGACCTCGACGTTGACGCAAGCGGAAATGAGGCCAGCGAAAGCGCACTGCAGCCCGACCGCCGCATCGGTGATCGCGTTCTTGTTGCCCTTCTTCGAGATCGCGATGAGCTCGTCGACGACCTCGCAGCAAAGCGTGGCCGTTTGCAACGGCACCTCGGCCGCCGCTTTCGTCGCGTGCTGGATCGCGTCCGTCCTCGCCCTCTTCTCCGCCTCGGTGCCCTTCGGCAGTCGGAACGCGTTCATGACTTGCTCGTAAGAACGAGCGTCCGCGTCGATCAGCGCTTCCAGGCGATCGCGCATCGAATCGAAGTGCGAGGCCGCCTCGTGCATCATCGGCTGCACCTCCTCGTAGCCCTTCTTGCCGAGCGTGAGCCGACACACCATGGCACCGAGCGCCGCTCCCATCGCCCCGAGGACGCTCGCCGCGCTCCCTCCACCCGGGGTCGGGGTTCCGGAAGCGAGCTCCTTAAGGAACTCGTCAATCGGGGCGGAGCGCAGCTCCGTGACCTTCTTCTCGACCCCCATCAGCTTGCGCTCGATGATCTGGTCCCTTTGCCAGCCTTTCCCGAGCTGAAGGTAGTGCTCCGCTGCCGCGTACAGAGCGTCCGCAGGCAGCATCCCGAACACCTCGGTCTCGGTCACCTTGAGCCCTTCTTTCGAGGCTTCCTTCCTCACCGCTTCTAGCACCTGGTGCATCGGCATCTCGCGGAAGTTCGTGAGGTTGATCGAGACCTGGACCTGCGGCTTCGTCTCGAAGCCCATCGCTTTGACATGACGCAGGCCTCCGTCTTTCTCGCGTATCTTCTTAGCGATCGCTTTCGCTTTCGCGACGTCGCTCGTGTTCAAATAGGCGTTGTAGGCGACCAGGAACTCCCTCGCACCCACCACCGTCGCACCGGCATTACCAAGCTCGCTCGGTCCAAAGTCGGGCCTGCGCGACGGGTCGAACTTGATCGACTCCTTGAGGCCTTCGTACTGACCGATGCGGATGTGCGCCAGGTCCCTTCGCTCCGGGGTTGTCGCCGCCTCCTCATAGAGGTAGGTCGGGATCCCCAGCTGCTTCGAGATGCGCTCCGCCAGAGCCTTCGCGACCGGAACGCACTCGTCGAGCGTGATGTCGCTTATCGGCACGAACGGGATCACGTCCATAGCGCCGATGCGCGGATGCTCCCCTTTGTGCTGCGTCATGTCGATGCGCTCCGCGGCCACTTTCGTCCCCGCGAACGCCGCCACCGAGCAATCCGCTGGAGAACCGACCATCGTGACCACGGTGCGGTTGTGATCGGGGTCGCTTCTAATATCCAGTATCATCGCGCCCGAGGCCTGCCTCATCGCTTCGACGACCGCCTCGATGACCTCCTTCCTCCGCCCCTCGCTGAAGTTCGGAACGCACTCCACCAATGCCATGGTTCAGCCCCCGATCCCCTTGTCCTTGTTGACCTTTCCAGAGCGCATGACCAACGAGGGCCGCAGCGCTCCTTGCCTGTAGACGATGTCCAGATGCGACGCGCACTCGAACCCGATGAGATCCGCTTGCATTCCGGACTTGATGACGCCTCGGTCGGTCAGGCCGAGTGCGTTCGCGCCGCGCACCGTCACCCCTGCCAAGACCTCGGCCACGGTAAGCTTCTGTCCCGCCGCGAGCACACACGCCTCGATCAGCAGATCGCCCATCGGCGCGGAGCCAGGATTCCAGTCGCTCGCAATCGCCATGCTCAGTCCGAGATCGAGCATCTCCCTCGCCGGCGCCGGCCTCACTCCCAGGCCGATCGCGCTCCCGGGCAGGACGACCGCGATGACGCCCGTCTCACGCAGCTTTTCCAAGTCTTCCTTCGTTGAATGCTCCAGATGATCGGCGCTCAAAGCTCCAACGTGCGCGGCCACGGACGAACCGCCGCGCGAGAATTGGTCCGCATGCAAGACCGGCACGAACCCAAGCTCTTTCGCTTGCACCAGATAGGTCTCCGCATCCTCGTGCGTGAACGCACCATCGTCCACGTAGATATCCACGCGCCCAGCGAGCTTCTGCTTCATGACGCTCGGCAGCAGCTTGTGCACGACGTGATCGAGATAGTCCGCGTCCAGCTTGAACTCCGGCGGGCGAACGTGCGCCGCGAGGCAGGTGGGAACGAGGAAGGGATGCGGAGCCCGTGACTCGTTTACCCTCCTGATCGCCTTCAGCATCCGCGTCTCGGTCCGCACATCGAGACCGTATCCAGACTTGACCTCGCAGGTGGTGATGCCACGTTCGAGATGCTCTCTCGCCCTCTTTGAGAGCGACGCGACGAGCTCGTCCTCGCTCGCTTTCCTCGTGGCGCGAACGGTGCTCAGGATGCCGCCTCCCGCAGCCGCGATATCGCGGTACGATTCTCCGGCGAGGCTTCTGGCGAACTCCCCGCTCCGGTCGCCGGCGTAGCACATATGCGTGTGCGCGTCGACCATTCCTGGCATGAGCACCATTTCCGATTCGATGATGCGCAGCTCGCCTCTTCGAGGATCCTTCTCCAAGTCCCTCCGCATCGACCGGAATGCCTTCCTGCCGAGCACTTCGAGTATCCGGCCCTGCGAGAGCAGCACGCCTCCGTCCCGAACGACCTCCAGCTCGTCATCCCTGAGCGAACCGTTCAATGGCAGATGGTCCATCGTGAGGATCTCAGCGAACGGACCGATGAGGCGCTTCGGCGAGGCTGGCATACCCACCGGCAAGAAGATGCCAATGGGGAAGATAAAAAAGGTTCGAAATTCGCTAGTTGGTCATTCTCCTCTTGACAAGCTCGTCGATCATCCTGTCATCCGCCTCGAACGGCATCGTGATTCTTCCGGCACCCTTCGCGTTCCATTCGTCTGCCGTCGCGAGCGCGTTCTCGTTCCCCGCCCAGGCTCTCCTGGCGATCCCGCAGGCGACGTCCCAATCGAGCGCGCTCTCGATCACCGAATCTACTCTTTCCGAGCCGTCGAGAACGAGTCCGAAGCCTCCATTGATAGCTTTGCCCGTGCCGACGCCTCCGCCGTTCGAAAGTACGACGAACGTCATTCCCCTCGCGGCGTTCCCGGCCCAGCACTGGTGCGCCATCTCGCTCATCACGTTGCTGCCGTCCTTGATGTTCGCGGTCTCGCGGAACGGCGAGTCGGTGCCGGAGACGTCGTGATGATCGCGACCGAGCATGATCGGGCCGACCTTGTTCTCGTGCACCAGATGATTGAAGCGCTTGGCGATGTCGACGCGTTCCGGACCGTCCGCGTAGAGGATGCGCGCCTGCGTCCCGACGACCAGGTTGTAGCTCGCCGCCTGATTGAGCCAGAGGTAGTTGTCGCGGTCCATGCCGCGGTGCGAGGAACGGGTGCGGCAGGCCTTGTGAATGGCCTTCATCGCCTCGATGTCGGTGGCATCGAGGTCCTTCGGATCGCCGGACAGGCAGACCCAGCGGAACGGGCCGTAGCCGCGGTCGAAGCAGAGCGGTCCGATGATGTCCTCGACGTAGGAAGGCAGCACGAAGCCGTTCTTCGGGTCGCCGTCGATGGCGACGCTTCTCTCTCCCGCATCGTAGACCGCCTTCAGGAACGAGTTGCCGTAGTCCCAGAACTTCGTGCCTCGATCACGCATCTTCATGATGAGCGCATACTGCCTGCGAAGCGACGCATCGACCAGTTCGCGGAATCGCCTTGGATCGTTCGCGATCAGCTCACGGCCTTCCTCGAACGTGACGCCGACCGGGGTGTACCCGCCCTCGTAGACCGCGTGACAGGAGGTTTGGTCGGAGGCGAGCTCGACCTTGATCTGGTGATCAAGCACGTGCTGCCAAAGATCGACGACGTTGCCGTAGTAGCCAATCGACATGGGCTGCTTCGAGGAACGCGACTTCTCGACCCACTCGAATATCTCATCGAGGTCCCTCGACCATTTGGTTAGCCAGCCTTGCTCGCTTCTCGTCTTGATGCGAGAGAAATCGACCTCGGCGATGACGCCTACGCCTCCGGCGATTTCGATCGCCTTCGCCTGCGCTCCGCTCATGCCGCCGAGCCCGGAGCTGAGGTAGACTGTCCCTCCCAGCGGCGCCTTCTCCCCGAACCCCAGATACTTGCGCGCAGCGTTGAGCAGCGTGAGATAGGTGCCGTGCACGATCCCCTGCGGCCCGATGTACATCCAGCCGCCCGCGGTCATCTGCCCGTAGTTCGCGACGCCCAGCGCCTGCGCTTTCTGGAATCCGTCGGGCGTGTCGAACATGCCGACCATCAGGCCGTTCGTGACGACAACTCGCGGCGCGTCGCGCTTGGAGGGGAAGAGGCCGAGCGGGTGCCCGGACATGACCACCAGGGTCTGGTCGTCGCGCATCACCTCGAGGTACTTCTTGATCAGCAGGTACTGCATCCAATTCTGGCAGACCTGACCAGTCTCGCCGTAGGTCACGAGCTCGTAGGGGTAGAGGGCGACTTCGAAATCCAGATTGTTGTCGATCATCACTTGGATCGCGCGCGCCTCGAGGACGCCCTTGTACTTGTCGACCGGCTTCGCTTTGATCGCGCCGTGAGGGCGGAACCGGTAGGCGTAGATCCTTCCTCGGCCCAGAAGCTCGTCGAGGAATTCCGGCGCAAGTCGCTCGTGCCACTCGCTCGGGATGTAGCGCAGCGCGTTGCGCAGGGAGAGGGCTAGCTCGGACCTGCTGAGGTGGACGACACGCTCCGGAGCGCGCCGGACCGATGCGTCGAAACGACCCGGTTCCGGAAGCCCTTGCGCCAGATCTAGCGTGACTGGAGCGAGTTCCTGCAATTCTCCGCCTCCCCTCGCAATTCGCTCTCCGACCTCGTAATCCTTTGCAGCGAAGCGAGGTGAGCAATGGAAGACTTAGAAATGGAAAAGGAAGGGGTTTGCGATCGAGCGAATCGCTCAGACGCCTTGCCAGAGCACCGCGTGGTACTCGTACCCGTTCGGCGTGCTCACCATGCCCGTGCCCGCCACGCTGCCATAGTCGTTGAGGCTCATCGCCCAGCAGTCCATACCAGCGACGGTCGTGAGCACGACCTGCCTCCCGTCGTGCTTCTGAACGAACCCGTTCCTCATCCAGAAGGGCTCGGCCCACACCGCTCCCGCCGCGTCCCCCATTGAGTTGACGACCCTTCCGTAGCAGGGATCGGTGCCTATCGGCTTGTAGGGCGTGATGTGGCCGCGATACATCTGATAGCCCATCTCGATGTAGTTGCTGCCGTACTCATCCAGATGGTAGACGTCATACGCGACCAGGCCACGGTTGTTGATGTCCATAGCACAGCTCAGGTCGTCGTACGACAGCCCGTCCACGTGCCAGATGTCCTGCATCCCGGTCGACGCGGACCACTTGAACGCGTGCACCTCCGTCGACCAGCTGTCCCAGCACCAGGTCGCGCTCATGCCCACGACCTCGTCCCAGTCGTTCAGCCCCCACGCCCAGGCCCAGGAGCCGCCCTCCAGAGTGCCGAGGTCGCGGATCGCGTAGCTTCCGGATGAGACGTACCACATGACCGCGTGCCCGACGTGATACGATGGCGCGATGACGTCGTCGTACGTGTACGCCCGACCGACCACGCTTCCCCGCTCATTGATGTCGGTCGCGTAGCAGCATGTGTCGTACCCTCCGAACAGATCGCCCAGGTCAACGAACTCCCCGTTCGCCTTCCAGAGGCAGGCGCGGTCGAAAGTCGCTCCCGCCGGAACGTACCTTCCGACGATGTCCCCCCGATCGTTTATCGCCGAGGCGCTGCTCGACGACGCCCCGGCCGGATTGATGTCCACGATCCCGTTGCTCTTCGACCAGGAGAACGCATGATAGTACCCGTCGGCGGTCCAGCTGGCCCCGACCACCACGCCCTTGTTGTTCATGTCCCATGTCTGCGAATAGCCTCCGCCGAGCGTCCCCAGGTCCCTCGCCCTCGTCATCGAGCCGCACGCCGAGACCGACGGCAGCGCCAACGGCGAGAGCAACAGGAGCGCCAGGAAGAGGACACCTGCCAACATCCCCACTCTCTTCATTGCGATCACCACGATGCGAACTGGAGCTATCGAATCCGCTACTGCGAAGCAACGACCTGCTCCTTCGCTTCCCCGGCCTGGTCTACGGAATTTCAGTACTTGGTTCTATCGGGACCAGGGGAAGTTGATAGAATGCTTCCTCGCCCAGGATACCTTCAAGCCGAGCATCGCGAATGCCGATTCCAAGGCGAGCAAGATGCGGTGCTGGAGATGCGGGGTCGAGAACGCAGAAGGCGCCTACTGCCACAACTGTGGAGCACAGCTGAACGCCCCTCCGCCGGCCTACTATCCTCCGCCTCAGCCGCAGCCGAGGAATAGTAGCATCCTGCTGATCCTAGCGGTCGTCGTCATTGCGGTGATCGTCATCGGCGCGGTCGTGGCCGTGGCCTTCTTCGCATCCCTCAACCACGCCACGATCACGATCAGCGTGACCAACAACGAAGCGAGCACTGCTGAAATAACCGTCATGTCGAACATGCACCACGTCGCCACGAACTCCTTCGCTCCCGGGGAGACGCGCGTCTACGACGTCACGGAGTCGTTCAGGGGATCCAGTTCCACGGTGCTCGTGAGCGCCACCGGCATAAACGGAAGCGGCTTCGATTCGAACACGATCACAATCGTCCCAGGCGGGCACTACTCGGTGGACCTGTTCGTTTGAAGGAGAATGACTCGAGCGTCAAGTGCACCGCTATTTGATGTTGAGTCTTGGACATATCCTTCCTAAGGGGAAGACGATAGGTGCTTTGGCGCACGCACAAGTGGGTTGCTGAGGAGGTTATTTACAGACTCGGAGCTCCCACGGATGCATCCGCGATGTCCAAGCTCATGGAGGGGGTCGTCGCACCGGACGTCGAAGCCGAACCTCAGCACCATTACCACAACTCACGTCTTTCGAACGAGTACCTCATGAGAGCGAGGTCGTACTTTCTCCATGACGACCTCCAGAATTCCTACTACTGCCTCGGACGGGCCTTCCATTACATCCAGGACTCGTACGTCTCTTGCCCCCCATACCTTCCCCGCGGCACTCACTACAGAGACTACGACGGCCAATTGAGGAAGCAGAAGGAAAAGCATGAACTACGAGAGATCCAGATCGACGAGTCACGCCTCGAGACCAGCATCTATGACATTGAGAAAATGATCGATCGGACCGTCCGTTATGAACTTGCGAGAGAGCGTTGCTCGAATGTTGCGCACGAGCTGTCGAAGGAGGTCGTTGGCAAGGAGGCGACGCTCAGAATCTCGAGGCTGAATCAAGGAGAGGAATTCCACCAGGCCTTTGGGAAATGGCCGCCCCCGTTCGTGGACCTTAATCTTGGATTCATGGCCTGCTACGTCGCAGCAAGGTCGGTGCTTGGACCGAAGACGAACACCGATGTTGACAAGCAACTCACCCGCAATTTCGAAGCCCATATCGACAAACTGAGTGAGGCGGAGAAGGGGGCGGCAGCTGCTCTCATTGCCAGCGTGGCTAAGAGGGATGAACTGGCCGCGAGACGCGCCCCCGACGACGGTTTTGTCTCGAGGATAAAGAACTGGGTCACGGGCATGAAGATCAAATCCGCTGACAAGTCCGCCATCTCGATCAAGAGAAGATACTCCGCTGGCGCTCACCTTACGGAAATTGAATCCCGCTACGCACTGGAGGCGTCCAGAATCATTTCTCCCAACGAGGGA
>Ga0335071_10006174_pt1 | contig 12373 bp, 9 predicted proteins | sample Lox_Sample_15_FD_206724 | JGI IMG/M metagenome (GOLD analysis project Ga0335071, IMG submission 206724) | Soil microbial communities from Loxahatchee National Wildlife Refuge, Florida, United States - Lox_Sample_1.5 | ecosystem: Environmental > Terrestrial > Soil > Wetlands | place: USA: Florida...
GCCCGCTTCGGTGACGCCCAGGTGAATTGGGTAATTCCAGTCGGGGCCTTCCTGCTCCAGTCGCCCCACGAGCAGCCGGTAGCACTGGATCATGATCTTCGGGTTGCTGGCCTTCATGGAGAACTTGAAGTTGTGGAAGTCGTGCTTGCGGGCGATCCGGGCGAACTCCAGGGCGCTTTCCACCATCCCGAGCGGCGAGTCGCCAAAGCGATTCATGATGCGATCGCTCAAGGAACCGTGGTTGGTCCCGATCCGCATGGCGCGCCCCAGTTCCCGGCACAACCGCACCAGCGGGGCGAACTTCTCCTCGATGCGCGCCAGCTCGGCGGCATACTGCTCGTCCGAGTATTCCTTGACCGTAAACTTCTTGGAGTCGGCATAGTTGCCCGGGTTGACGCGGATCATCTCGACCCATTTGGCGGCTTCCAGGGCGGCGTCGGGCTTGAAATGGATGTCGGCCACGATCGGCACCTGGCAGCCGCGCGCACGGAGCTCGGCCACGATCTGCTGCAGGTTCGCCGCATCCTTGACCGTCGGCGCCGTGATGCGAACGATCTGGCAGCCCACCGCCACAAGCTCCAGCGTTTGCTTCACGCATTCCGCGGTGTCCATCGTGTCGCACGTGAGCATGGACTGCGCTACGACCGGATGGTCACCCCCGATGATCACCCCGCCACGCTGCGGATCACCAATGACGACCTCGCGGGTGCGGCGGCGGTGCAGGAGGTAAGGGGAGTCGCAATACCGGAGCATGTTCAGTGGCCGCTGGCAGGTGCATTGGCCGGCTGCTCGATGGTGACGTCCTGCTTGAACATGGAGCGGAACAGCGAGAAGCGCCGAACGTCGTTGAAGGAGACGTACAGCATGAAGCCGATCACCAGGAAGGCGAACGCCGTGGTGACATACTCCACGAGGCGTTGCGGCAGCGGCCGTCCGAACAGCCGCTCGACCAAGGCCATCACGATATGCCCGCCGTCCAACACCGGCACCGGGAACAGGTTAATAATCGCCAGGTTGATGTTGAGCAGCACGAGAAAGCTCAATGCCAGCCGCCAATCCGTGTTCACGTAAGCCGCCAGCAGCGCCAGGATGCCCGGCGGGCCGCTCAAGTCCTTCAAACCGACCCCGGTCTGCTTGGAGTGCGCCAGCGCCGCGAAGGTGCCGTAGGTACGTTCGAGGACTGTGCCAATTTGGGTCCAGGCCGGGATGTGCTCAATCCGATACACCGGGTTGCCCGCACCGATCTCGGCACCAATCCGGCCCACCTTGGCGCTCGCATCCAGGCGCGGCGTCACTTGGAGGGTCAGCCGCTGGCCGCCGCGCCGGACGACGATGTCTTTGGCCTGCCCGGGGCACTTCTGGACGAGATTGATAAATTGCTCGGCGCCATAAAGCGGCACCTGGGCGAACATCATGATTTCATCGCCAGTCTTCAGCCCCGCCGCCTGGGCCGGACTGCCGGCATTGACGCCCTGGATCACCGGGTGATCCCGCGGGTCAAGATTGAGGATCTTCAGGCCGAGCGCCTCGCTCATGACGGTGGTCAGGTTGTAAGTGTTGGTGAACTGGCCGGGACGAGCGATCACGACCGGCAAATTAGTGCCGCGCGCGAGAATGGTGGTTTCCTGGACCTCGTGCCATGAGGTTGTTCGCTTGCCGTCCACGGCAAGGATTTCGTCGCCGGGCTTAATGCCCAGTTTCGCCTCCCGTGAGCCCGGCTCGACGTAGCCAATGATCGGCGGGTTGATTTGGACCGGTATGCCCACGCCCCAGAGGAAGAAAGCGATTGCCACCCCGAAGACGATGTTCATGAACGGGCCGGCAACCGCGACCAGGATTTTCGACCAGGCCGACACCGGGGGCAGCGGCTCGGCCGCCTCGCTGGCCTTGCCTTCGAGCGCTTCAGACGTGGCCAACTGGGGCAGTTTGACGAAGCCCCCCGCTGGAATCCAGCGCCACGACCACTCCACCCCGTCGCGCATCCAACTCACGATCTTGGGCCCAAACCCGATGGAGAAGCCCTCGATCTTGAGCCCGCGGCGCAACGCCATCCAGTAATGCCCGTATTCGTGTACGAACACCGCGGCGCCGAACAGCAGCACAACTGCGGCGACCACATAGATTACATTCAAGAACCACATATTCGGTTAGGAGAAATTAACCGGGCCGGGCCGTTATGCCAGTTAATTGTTCTATCAGCACCTGGCCGCCTCCAACCGCGCCCAGGCGTCGGCTTCGAGAATCTGCGCCAAGGTGGGATGCGACAAGACCTTATGCCGGTCCATGACTTGCCCGACCACGAGGGAGATGCCCGGGAAGTTGACCCGGCGCTCGATAAACGCTCCCACCGCCACTTCGTTGGCCGCGTTGAGCACGGCCGGCAAGGTCCCGCCAACCTCCCCCGCCCTTCGCGCCAGTTCCAAGGCCGGGAACCGATCCGGATCAGGTTCCTCAAAGGTCAGGGTGCCCAGCTTGGCCAGGTTGGTCTGCACCCGCGCACTCGGCGCCCGGTCCGGATAGGTCAGGGCATATTGGATCGGCAGGCACATGTCCGGCGTCGAAAGCTGGGCCAGCATCGAGCCATCCACAAACTCGACCATGGAATGCACAACGCTCTGAGGATGGACCACCACCGACACGCGGCCCATTTCCACGTCGAACAGCCACCGCGCCTCAATCATCTCCAGGCCCTTGTTGAACAGGGTTGCCGAATCAATCGTGATCTTCCGGCCCATGACCCAGGACGGATGCTTCAAGGCGCGCTCGACCGTGATCGCCGCAAATTCCGCCTTCGGCGTAGTGCGGAACGGACCTCCCGATGCCGTCAGCCACAGCCGGCGGACCGACCCGGGCGGTTTGCCCTCCAGGCACTGGAAGATCGCCGAGTGCTCGCTATCCACCGCCAGCACATTGACGCCGTGCTGCCGCGCTTCCCGCATGACGATTTCACCCGCCATGACCAGGATTTCCTTGGAGGCCACGGCAATATCTTTGCCCGCGCGAATGGCCGCGAGCGCCGGCTGCAACCCGGCGGTGCCCACAATGGCGATCAAAACCGTATCCGCCGCGGGCAAGGTGGCGAGCCTCATCAACCCCTCAGCGCCCGCATGGACCTCCGTGGAGGTGCCGAGGGCGTCGCGCAGCTCGCGAGCTTTGGCCGGGTCGGTAATGGAAATGGCCTCCGGCCGATGTTTGCGGGTCTGCTCCAGGAGCAGCTCCATATTATTTCCCGCCGCCAGCCCGAGCAGGCGGATTTGGTCCGGCAGGTCCTCGGCGACCTTGATGGTGCTGGTGCCGATCGAGCCGGTGCTGCCGAGGAGAACGACGTTACGCATTGGCAATCAACGATTAACGCGCGGTCAAAACGTGCCGCAGGTACAGATACATGATGGGGGCATTAAAGAGCAGGCTATCCAGCAAGTCGAGGATGCCGCCGATGCCGGGGAAAAAGCGGCCCGAATCCTTGGCCCCGGCCTCGCGTTTGAAGAGGGACTCAATCAGGTCCCCAACCACGGCACAAATCCCCAGAATGACCCCGAGGATCACGGCGTGCGTCCAGCTCATGCCGGGCATCCGCCGCCCAAGGAAATACACGAAGACCAGGCTGGCCAGCGTGGACACCAGGATCGCGCCCCAAAACCCTTCCCAGGTCTTGCCCGGGCTGATGCGCGGAATCATCTTGTGCCGCCCGATCAGCGTTCCGACCAAATAGGCGCCGGTGTCGCTGAATTTGGTGATGAGCACAAAGTAGAGCACGTAGTAGCGCCCCGCGACAGCCGGATAGAAGAAGAAATTGATCTTCTGGATGAAGTTCAGGAGCCACGGCACGTACATCAGGCCGAAGAGCGTCGTCGCGATGGCCACCAGGCCGGTCGTGTTGCTGCGCGCGAAGAACTGGCGCAGGCACAACCCCAGCACGAAGAGGATCAGGAAGCTCGTCTCGAAATCGTTGACCCGGGCCGGCGAGCCCGAGGTTCCCACCTTCCCGGTCAGGTTCAAGAACGTCCCGACCATCAGCAGCACTCCGCCCAGAATACCGCACCCTTTGAAGCACGTGCAATCCCGGCGGGCCACCAACCCGTAGAACTCCGCTAGACCGGACGCCGCGAGCAGCACCATGACGACCAGGAACACACAGTCCGACAGCAGCCGGTGGCTGGAGAACAACGCGGTGACCACAATCGTCCAGAGCACCACGAAACTGATCAGCCGGCGCCAAAAGATTTGGGCCTTGGTAAGGGGCGGCGGCGTTGGTCCGGCTGCGTCAGACATGGCGGGCAGAAGATAGCGACCGACGAGCCGATGTCGAGGGGATTTGGGACTGGCGCGGCGGAGTTTACGGGCTGCGCGGAACGGGAAGCAACGCGCCTTTGCGAAGCCTCGTCAATCGCACATCACCGATCGCAAGTCACAAGCCGCCAAATCGCCGGTGCCGGCGATGGTATTCCTCGAGCGCCGCGTAAAGCTGCGGTTTGCGGAAGTCAGGCCACAGCGTCTGGGTCACCACCAGTTCAGTGTAAGAGATTTGCCAGAGCAGGAAATTGCTCACCCGCATCTCCCCGCTCGTCCGGATCAGCACGTCGGGATCGGGCACGTTCCGGGTGTAGAGATGCTGGGAAAAGACCTGTTCCGTTATATCCGGCGGGTCAATCTCCCCGGCCTTCACTTTCTTGGCGATGCTGCGCACGGCCTCCACGATTTCCGTGCGGCCCCCGTAGCTCAGCGCCATGACCAGGGTCAGCCCGTTGTTCTTGGACAAGGTGGCGATGGACTTCCTCAGATGCTCCTGCACCAGCTCCGGCAGCCGATAAACCTGGCCGATGATCTCCAGCCGCACGTTGTTCTTGTTCAACTCCGGCGTCTCGGTCTTGAGGTAATGCACCAGATATTTCATTAGCGCGTCCACCTCCTCTTTGGGCCGGTTCCAGTTCTCCACTGAAAACGCGTACAGCGTCAGATACTTGATGCCCAGCTCCCCCGCGGTCCGGATCACGACCCGGGCCGATTCGGCCCCGGCGCGATGCCCCTCGATGCGCGGCAGGTGCCGCTGGCGCGCCCACCGGCCATTGCCATCCATGATGATGGCGACGTGCCGCGGCAGGGAGGCCTGGGCTTCCGGGCTCAGATGGGCGGCCTGGGTGCTCATGATTGCCGCGGATGCAGGGCCAACTTACACAAAGATCGTCTGCTCGCGGCCCGGTCCAACCGAGGCGATGGCCAGCTTCGCCCCGCTCAACTCGGCCAGGGATTTAAGGTAGGAACGGGCCCTGGCGGGGAGATCCTTCCACTTGCGGGCTCGGTGGGTGGGCTTGCGCCAGCCGGGGAACTCCGCGTAGATCGGCACGCAGCGGGAAAGCGCCTCGATGTCATTCGGGACGTAATCGTACTGCTTCGCGCCATCGCGATAGGCGATGCAGACTTTGATGGTCTCGACCGAATCCAATCCGTCCACATTGGTCACGGCCAGCTCGTCAATGCCGTTGACCATGCAGGCATGGCGCGTCGCCACGGAGTCGAACCAACCGCAGCGGCGCGGCCTTCCGGTCGTCGCGCCGAACTCGCGGCCCATGGCGTGCAGCATGTCGGCAATCTCCGCGTTCTCGGTCGGCAACGGCCCCTCGCCGACGCGGGTGGTATATGCCTTCATCACGCCGACGACCCGGTCCATGCGGTGCGGCGGGATGCCGGAACCGGTGCAGGCGCCGCCGGCAGTCGTGTTGGAGGAGGTCACGAACGGATAGGTCCCGTGGTCAATGTCGAGAAAGGTGCCCTGAGCGCCCTCGAACAGGAGGTCGCTGCCCCGGCGCACGGCCTCGTGCAGCAGCACGACTGTATTCGCCACGAATGGCTTCAAGTAATCCCCCGCGGCGCGGTAATCGGCATGGACCCGCTTGAACGACAGCGGTCGGGCACCGAAGGCTTTGAGGATCTCGTTGTTCTCCCTGATCTTGGCTTGAAGCTGCGCCTGGAAGCGGACCGGGTTGATCAAGTCAATCACCCGCAAGCCCGTGCGCGCCGCCTTGTCGCCGTAGGCCGGGCCGATGCCGCGCTTGGTGGTGCCGATCTTGTTCTTGCCCTTGAGGGTCTCGCGCTGGGCATCGAGCTCCCGATGATACGGCAGCACCACGTGCGCGGTCTCGCTGAGGAAGAGGTTGCGGTTGACCTTGATCCCCAGCTTGCGCAGGCCCTCGATCTCCTGCACCAGGCCCACCGGGTCAACGACCACCCCGTTGCCGATCACGCAGATCTTGTCCTTGCGCAGGATGCCGGACGGAACCAGATGCAGGATGTATTTCTGGCCCTTGATGTAAACGGTGTGGCCGGCGTTATTGCCGCCTTGGGTGCGCACCACCACGTCCGCCTGCTCGGTGAGCACGTCAATTATCTTGCCTTTGCCTTCATCGCCCCATTGGGCGCCCACTAGTATCGTATTGGCCATATGGTTCAACCGCGGGTTTCCGTGCGTGCGCGCAAATGCCTCTCCGGCGCAGCACCAGCCCACAACAAAAATCCCCGAACGTCACATTCGGGGCAAAGCGCTTGATCTTTGCGGGTGGAAAGTAAGAAGCGGACGGCGCAGTGTCAACCGCCGAAACGGACCGCACCGCGCTCCGGTCCCACGAATACTGGACAGCCACGGCGCGATTTGGAAGACTTCCGCCGGTGAAACAATCAATCGTAACCCTGGACATGGAAGGAGTGCTCACTCCTGAGATTTGGATCGCGGTGGCCGAAAAGACGCGCATCCCGGCGCTGCGGCGCACCACTCGCGATGAGCCGGACTATGACAAGCTCATGCGCGGCCGCCTCAAACTCCTCGACCAGCACGGCCTCAAGCTCTCCGACATCCAGCAGGTGATCGGCACCTTGCGGCCGCTCGATGGCGCGAAGGAGTTTCTGGATGAACTGCGCTCCGTAGTGCAGGTCATCATCCTGTCCGACACCTTCGAGCAGTTCGCGACTCCCCTGCTCCGCCAACTCGGCTGGCCCACCCTGCTCTGCCATCGGCTGGTGGTGGAAAAGGACCGCATTGTGGATTACAAGCTGCGGGTTCCCGAGCAAAAGCAGCGGGCAGTGGCCGCCTTCAAACTCCTGAACTACTACGTCATCTCCGGCGGTGATTCCTTCAACGACACAGCCATGCTCAGCGAGGCGCACGTGGGCTTCCTGTTCCGCGCGCCCGAGAACGTGAAGCAGCAATTCCCCCAGTTCAAGGCCGTCGAGGCCTATCCCGACTTCCTGAAGTTGATCAAAGGCGCGATGAACTGAGCCCCGCGTCGGACCGCGCGGCAACCCCTCGCTGTGCCCCACCGCGGCGCGGAAGGCTGCGACCTTACGGCGGGGCAAACGGCCGGCGAGGCGTTCCTTAGGGCGCTTGACAGCGCCCGGCACCGGTGCCTACGCTCGCCGGCATGAAACGGAACCTTCTTGCTGTAACTATCCTCTTTATGAGCACTGCCGCCTCCCTCCCCCTCCGCGCCACCGCCGCCAGCTTCGGCGACGACGCCGCCTTTCTCAAGAGCCACACGGACCTCATCGTCTTGAGCGACGACCAGGGTCTGGCCAAGGTGGCCGTGGCCCCCGCCTGGCAGGGCCGCGTCATGACGAGCACCGCCGGGGCCGACGCGGGCCTGAGCTTCGGCTGGATCAACCGCGAGCTGATCGCCTCCGGCAAGCTGCTCCCGCACATGAACGCCTTCGGCGGCGAGGACCGCTTCTGGATGGGGCCCGAGGGCGGGCAGTTCTCAATCTTCTTCGCCAAGGGCGCGAAGTTCGAGTACGCCGACTGGTTCACGCCCGCGGTATTTGACACGCTGCCATACAACATCGCCAGCCAGTCGAAGAACCGCGCGGTGTTCACCTCCGCGTTTGCCCTCACCAACTACTCCGGGACCCACTTCGAGGTGGCCGTGAAGCGCGAGGTCCGCCTGCTCGGCACTGCGGCCGCCTGGCGGAAGCTGGGCGCGAAGCCCGCCGCCGACGTTAGCCTGGTAGCCTATGAGACGGACAACCGGATCACCAATGCCGGCAAGAACGCCTGGAACAAAGATACCGGGCTGCTCTCGATCTGGATTCTCGGCATGTTCACCCCTTCGCCCTCGGCCACCATCGTGGTCCCGATCAAGGCCGGCCCCGAATCCGCGCTCGGCGTCAAGGTCACCTCGGACTACTTCGGCCAGGTACCGCCTGACCGGCTGAAAGTGAAGGACGACGTGATCTATTTCTGCGCGGACGGCAAGTACCGCAGCAAGATTGGCGTCAATCCCAGACGCAGCAAAGGCGTCGTGGGCAGTTACGACGCCGATAACAAAGTGCTCACCATCGTGCAGTTCAACCTGCCCGCCGGGGTCACCGATTACGTCAACTCCCTCTGGAAGCTCCAGGACCACCCGTACGGCGGCGATGCGTCCAATTGCTACAACGACGGCCCGCCCACGCCCGGCGCCAAACCGATGGGGCCGTTCTTTGAGCTCGAATCCTCCTCCCCGGCGGCTGCCCTCGCCCCTGGCAAGAGCCTCTCGCACATCCATCGCACGATCCATTTGAGCGGGCCGGAAGCCGCTCTCGACACCGTCGCCCGCGCCACCCTGGGCGTCTCCATCGCCGACATCAAGGCTGGCCTTAAATGAATACCACCAAGCAAAGCACATTGACCGCGGCGGGACCGGCGAATCCGACGGCCGCCAAACGCGGCATGTTCGTCCTGCCGGACGGCAGGAACGTCCTGTTCACCTTCTGCCTTGTCAGCTCGCTCTTCCTCCTCTGGGGATTCTGCAACGGCATGATTGACGTCATGGACAAGCACTTCCAGGACGAGTTGCACCTGAGCCTGTCCCAATCGGCCTGGGTGCAGTTCGCGCACTGGATGGGCTACTTCCTGATGTCGCTGCCGGCGGGCTGGCTGGCGACACGCTTGGGCTACAAAGGCGGCATCATCGCCGGGCTGCTCCTGGTCGCGGTGGGCGGCTTTTGGTTCATCCCCGCCTCCAAGATCGCCGCCTTCTGGGCCTTTCTGCTCGGCGTCTGCGCCGTGGCCTCCGGCCTGACGTTCCTCGAAACGGTCGCCAATCCCTACACCACCGTCCTCGGCCCGCCCCGCTTCGCCGCCACCCGCATCAACGCCGCCCAGTCGTGCAATGGCGTCGGCTGGATCTTTGGCCCGATTGCCGCCAGCATATTCTTCTACGGCAAAGACACCTCCGGGCACAGCACGGGGGCGACGACGCTTTGGATCCCTTACGCCGGCGTGGCGGTGGTCGTGGTGATTCTGGCCGTCATCTTCTTCTTTGCACCCGTCCCCGACGTTAAGTCCGAGGACGACTACCACCTGGACGACCGCGACGACAACGGCGCAGCCGCTCCGGCCCCAGCCACCCGGACCATAAACCGCGGGCTCAGCTATCTGCTGTTGCTGGGTAATGTGGCGGCGCTCTTTGGCGTCTTTGGCATGATCCTATGGCTGGTCCTGGGCTCGCTGGGCCTCGGCCCGCATCTGGTCGGCCTCGCCTCGGCGCTGCCCCACCCCGCCACCTTTGCCATCACCTCCGAGACCGCGCTGCTGCTGACGCTCGCTGCGGCGGGGTGCCTGGCGCTGGTGCTGGTGGCCATCTGGCTGATCGGCTTTACCAAACGCCTCTCCCATCACAGCATCTGGGCGCATGAGCACTTCTCCAGCGCCACCCTGGCCCAGTTCCTGTATGTCGCCGCCCAGAGCGGCATCTTCAGCTTTTTGATTAACTATATGATCGCTGAGCCGCCCTCGCTCCCCTCGTCGTGGCTCACCGGGCGCACCAGCAATTGGGTCGAGGTACGGACGGCCTTTGCCAGCTCGGACTTCAAGGATGTGTCGGCCCTGGCGGCGAAGCTGGACGCCAAAGCCGATCCCTTGTCCGCCTTCCTCGCCTCGCGGCTCTCTCCCTCGACGCTGCAGCAGTTGGCCGCGCTCAAGGCGGGCACCGCCAGCGAGACCACCGCCCGCGTCGGCATCATGCTGGACCTCAACAGCCTCATCCTGAAGACCAACCTCTACACCCCTGACCGGTTCCAAGGGATCACCTTGTCCCAGGCGACCCAGCGGCTGCTGGCGCAGGACGCCAACACCCGGAACGAGCCGCGCCTCAATCGGCTGCTGCTCGCCGACGCGTACCCGAAGGAACTCGCCTACCAGGACGGTTACATAGGCTTTACCAACCAGTTTGCGGCGATGCTGGCGTCGTTTGGCTTCTTCTGCTTCCTGCTGGGCCGGGTCTCCGGGGCCGCCTTGCTGGCGCGGTTCTCCGCGCACAAGGTCCTGGGCTTATACTCCGTGCTGAATGTGGCCCTCTGCACCCTGGTGTTCCTGAAAACGGGCTGGCTCTCGGTCGTGTGCGTCTTCCTGAGCTACTTCTTCATGTCCATCATGTTCCCGACCATCTTTGCCCTGGGCATCTTCGGGTTGGGCGCGCGCGCGAAAGGCGCCTCGTCCTTCATTGTCATGGGCATTGTCGGCGGCGCCCTGCTGCCCAAGGTCATGGGGGCGGTGGCCGACCACTACGACATGTCGCGCGGCTTCATCGTGCCGCTGATCTGCTTCGCCCTGATCGCGCTCTACGGCTACGGCTGGCCCAAGCTGAGCCGGGCCGAAGCGTTGCACGGGGTCGGGGCCTCCGGCGGGCACTGAGCCAGCCCCAGACTGAGCTGCCGTCAGCATAGGGCTTGATTCCTGGAAACAGGGTCTCCCGCGGACGCTTCCCTCCCGGCGAGGCAGAAGAAGGCGCGGTTGGAAAACGTGGTGCCGGGCTAGATGCTGAACATGGTATCAGCCGCGTCGCTCGCGCTTGCCAGGGCCGCCGCGGGTTGCAGCGGTCGCGGGGCTTGCAGATTCAAATCGCCTTGGGCGAGCACCGTCGCCCGGCCGCTCGAATCAATCGCCCGCAATTCCAGCCTGGCCTCTTTGATCTGGATGACCCTTCTGGGCACCGCGCCGCGAGCGTGGGACACTTCGCACAGCCATTCACCCTGCAATTGCTCGAGCCACGCGTCGCCGCTCGGCACGGCAACTTTGGGCAGCCCGGCAGCCGAAGTATGATTACCGGTCGCACCCTGACCAGCCGGTGCCGAGTTCCCGGGTTGGCGGGCAGGCCCCGAACACTCGGACGGCTTCCTGCCCTTCTGTTCGCAGAAAAACACAAACGCGCTCACGAGGTACGTCACCCAGAAGGTGCCGAAGCATAAGCCCGCCACCAGGAGCACTTGTTGCGCGGTCAGGTTTACCTTCGCCGCGCGGAACAGGCCGAAGATCGCTGCCGGGAACACCAGCGAGACCGAGACCGAGAACCACCTGGAGTAGTTGATGGCCCCCAGCATCATGCCCACCAGCGCGGCGCAGGTAATGGTGCCCAGAAAACTGAAGATGACGCTCAGGAAGCCCGCAAACAAGGCGATGGCACCCCATCCCGCCGCCCGCCTCCCGGCAGTCTGGATGACCAACGCATTCATGTGGCCTGGTCGCAACCCATAAAAGGTGCTGTTTGGCTGAGTATAAGAAGCTAATCGAATGAGTCAAGCCCCCTTTTCTCGGAATTCACCCTGCCATGCCCTGGCCGCGGCTCCGTACTCGATCGAACTCCGCTGGCGACTGAATGAAGCAGCCCGAGCATAAGTTCGCTTGACAACGGCATGCGGTTGTGGTCTAATAGGTCAGCGGGTTGGGAAGGTTATGAGGCTGCGGCGGCGAGTCCCGCCGGGGCCGAAAGGCCGTCAACGCATCCAGCCGGCAACACAGTGCAAGCAATGTTATGAAAACTCTCGATATTCCCAAGAGCGGCAAGCGTGGCAACATTGTCGCCTACCTCTGTCCCTATGGCCAGTGCGAGCGGCAACTCGTCATTCCGGCTAACACCATCACCGCAGCCCGAGAGCACATGCGCCGGGAGTTTGGCCGCTGGTCCAGCGCCTGGGGCGGCCTCCTCACCCAGGCCCAGCGCGTCGCCTGGAACGTCGCGGCCCCGAAAGTCCAGAGCCAGAAGCGGCTCGGCCAAGCGGGTCCCCTCACCGGGCAAATGTATTTCGTCGGGATCAACAGCGCCCGGGCGCGCATCGGGCGCGAGATGCTGCTGGCGCCGCCCGAACCGGTGGTGTTTGGCCTAAACCCGGTCGGGCAACTCTCCATCATCAACGGCCCGAGCGGGGCGCGGCTGCTGCTGAACCTCACCGGGCCGGTGACCGAGGACATCATGGTGTTCGGGCAGGCGCCGTGCAGCGCGGGCCGGACGAAACACCGGAACGTCTCCTATCTAGGTCTGCTCCCGGCCCAGGTTGCCGGCGTCTGCGAGATCACGGCGATGTATGTCGCCCGGTATGGCCAGCCGCGTCCGGGCGAGAAGATCTTCAT
>Ga0335071_10006175_pt1 | contig 12371 bp, 11 predicted proteins | sample Lox_Sample_15_FD_206724 | JGI IMG/M metagenome (GOLD analysis project Ga0335071, IMG submission 206724) | Soil microbial communities from Loxahatchee National Wildlife Refuge, Florida, United States - Lox_Sample_1.5 | ecosystem: Environmental > Terrestrial > Soil > Wetlands | place: USA...
GCCCGGATACCACCGCTGTGGTGGAAGGTGGGACGCACCTTGGTGTCGAAATGCTTGCCGAGGTTGCGCACGATCTTGGCCACGAGGTCGAGCGAGGTGCTTTCGATCGTGCCGAGGCGCTCGATCACATCCTCGCGCAGGTCGGGCGGCAGCATGGAGAAAATCTCCGCGGCCTTCGGGCCTTCGAGATACGACAGGACGAACGAAATCGTCTGCGGCTGCTCGTGCTTGATCAGGTTGAAAATCTGCCGGCCTTCCATCTCGCTGATGTCCTTGATGACCTCGATGGAGGTGCCCGTGGGCCCCACCCGGCCGATGATCGAGGAGGCCTTGTAGTCGCCCTTGGCGATCTCCAGGGTGCGTTGCGCGTAACCGAGGCCGCCGAGCGTGGCCACGCTGCTGTCGCCAATCACCGGGGCGAACTCCTCGAGCGCCTGCTTGCGCACCTGGTCGGAGATCATCTGAAATCCGGACATTTCGCGGCAGATGAGCTCGATCTCCGCGTCGTCAAAATGCTTGAGGACCTCGGCCGCCGTCTCGGGACCGATGACAATGAGGAAAACCGCCAGTTTCTGCTGGCGGGTCAACTTGGTGTAATCGATGTCGGCCATGACGGGGAAACGGAGTTAACCGGCTTTCTTGACGTTGACCCAGTCGCGCAGGGCGTTGCCGATATTGGCGGGCTTCTGGCGGATGAGTTCGTTGAGCAGCTCGGGAGTGAGCGAGCCGCCGTTGAGTTGATAGGTGCCGCGCGGCAGCCGGGACGGGACCTCGGAGAGCAGCTCCACCGGCACCGGCTCGAGCTGCTGCTTTTTGAGGATGCGCCAGAAGACGTAGAAAACACCGAGCGCCACCACGACGGCGAAATAGCGACTGCCGGTTTCGAGCCAGGACTGCACCCGCGTCTCCGTCTGGATGGCGGCGATTTGTTGTGAGACCGGTTCGGTCTGGAAGGGCACTTCCTGCAGGCTCACGAGCGTGTCGGGCGCCTGGCCGGGCGCCAGCCTCAGACCGAGGGCATTCATCACGATCTGGCGGAGTGCCTGCATTTCTTCCGGCGTGCGCGGCTGGGCCGCGGGCTTGGCGTCGGCGGCCGCGCCGGCGGGCAGCGGAGCCAGGCGCTGGCCGACAAAGACCGCGGCCGTGACGCCCTTGATCGAGCCGGGATTGCGCGTGATGTTGGTGAGCGTGCGGTTGATCTCGTAGGAAGTCGTATGGTTTTTGCGGGTGGTCTCCGTGGTGTTGACGGGACGCGCCTGCTCCGGCTGGCTGCTGTTACGGTCGGGCACGTTGGAGGAGACGCCGGCGACGCCGCCAGTGCGCGCCTCGGTGGAATTGCTCACGTCCTCCGTGGTGGTCTGGTTGCGGACCACCTGGCCCTCGGGATCGTACCTCTCCTGGGTTTGCGTCGTGCTCTCGGTCTCGATTTCCGCCGCCACCCGCACGACCACCTGGCCGGCGCCGACGACGGGCACGAGCATGCTCTCGACTTTCTTCGAGAGGTAGTCCTCGACCTGCTGTTTGTAGCGCATCTGGCTCGTCGCCGAGCCGAGCAGGGGATCCTGCTTGAGAAATTCGGAAAGCACGCGGCCCTTTTGATCGACGACGGCCACCTGGTCGGCCAGCAAGCCCTGCACGGCGTTGGCCACGAGATTGCGGATGGCATTGACCGCCTCCACCTCGAGCTTCGGGACGGAGAGCTCGACAAACACCGACGCGGTGGGCTTTACGCCCTGTTCGGTGAGGAGCAGGCGGTTTTCCGGTTGCACGATCATCACCCGGGCCGAATGCACGCCGTCGAGTTGCGCGATGGTGCGGGCGAGTTCACCCTGGAGGGCGCGGACGTAATTGGTGCGCTGCACGAAATCGCTCAGGCCGAACTGGCCCTTGTCGAAGATCTCGAAGCCCACGCCATCGCCGGTCGGAACGCCCTTGGCCGCGAGTTCCATGCGCAGTTTGTAGACGTTGGCCGTGGGCACATAGACCGTGCTGCCGCCGTTGGTGGCCTTGAAGGGGATGTTCTGCGCCTGGAGCTGGCTGATGATGGTCGCGGAATCCTTGTCCGACAGGCGTCCATAGAGGAGCTGGTAGTCAGGCTCGCGCGACCACACGACGATGGCGACCAGGCCGGCCACGACCACGCAGGCCGCCACGATGAGCGTGACGCGCTGGTTGAGACCGAGATGCTTCCAGAGGTTTAGGAGTGATTGGCCAAAATCTTTCACGGCAATGAAGGGGGAAAGGAGAAGCGGGACGGGTTAATAAATTCAGACCGGCATGCGCATGAGTTCCTGATAGGAATCAACCAGCTTGTTGCGCACCTGGACCATAAGCGAAAAGGCGACCGACGCCTCCTGCATGGCAATGACGGATTGGTGGAGTTGATCGTTTTGCCCCAGGAGCACCTGACGCGAGAGTTGCGAGGCCTCGGTTTGTTTCGCGTCAACCGCGTTGACGAGGTTGTCGAAGAGCTGGCCGAACCCACCGGGTTGCACGACCTCCGTGCCCGTGGTCGTCGCGGTCTTGGGCGTGATCGGAGTTGCGACGGGACTCAAGCCGTCGGGCTGCATCACGCCAGTGAGCCGGGGTAAAGTGGAAGAGGTGAGCCCGGTGACGGAACCGATGAGTGACATAGGGTGAAGGTGGGAGTGAAGGTGAAGGGGGAAGGCGGAGAGAGGCGAAACGCAGGGCTAAGCCGGGTCAGCGGCCGATTTCGAGGGCCTTGAGTGCCATCTGCTTCGCGCTTTTAACGACGGAGAGATTGGCCTCGTAGGCGCGCGTGGCGGTGATGAGGTCGACCATTTCGTAGGCCAGATTGACGTTGGGCATCACGACCGTGCCGGTCGCATCCGCATCGGGATGCTGCGGATCGTAAACGCGCTGCCCGGGGGTCGGATCGCCCTGGATCGAAGCCACCCGCACGCTCTGCAGCGGCATGCCGCCATCCGCGGTGCTGCCGGTGCGGTTGACCAGCTCCGTTTCAAACGAAACGGTCTGCCGCTGGTAGGGCAGCCCATTGGGACCACGCGTGGTCTGGGCGTTGGCAATGTTTTGCGCGACGATATCGAGCCGGGTTTTCTGGGCGTTGAGCGCGCTGGCCGATACGTCGATGCCGGAAATGAGGTTCATGCGGCTCCAGTTGAAATTTTTGGGTGAGGTGCCGGCAGCACGGGGCTAACCGGATCAGGTGACGTTGCCGGTGATGGCGACGCGCAGTTGCTTGATGTTATAGCTGACGAGGTCGCTGAGATATTCGTAATCCACGCTGTTGCGGTTCATTTCGAGCAATTCGCGCTCGACCTCCACCGAATTGCCGTCGGGCCGCACGCTGCGGGCGTGTTGATCTTCAGCGAGGTGCGGCTGGAGCGTGCTTAACGCTTGGGGACTGGCGCCATTGGCCAGACGGGCCGTGAGCTCCGTGGCAAAATCGGGCGCAATATCGAGACGCCGATAACCGGGGGTTTCGGCGTTGGCGATATTGGAGGCGATGGCTTCTTGACGCAGGGAGGAGGCGTCGAGAAGTTTCCGGGCCAACTGATAGGTGTCGGACTGGAAAATAGGGTCGATCATGCTGGTGCAGAAATAGCAACGGGGGTGCCACGACGATCCGTTGTCCTGCATCGTCCCTAAGTGCGAACGTTTTAAAAATTTCGCCCCTCATCGCCGGCCCCCCTTCATTGCCGGTGGTTAAACTCGGATGCCGCTTGCGGCAGATTTTGCCGGCAGTTAGGTTCTTTTCGCCATGCCGTCGCTTCAGCAGCCATAAAACCGGTCGATTACCTAAGTTGTCGTCTCATGATCAGGGATAGTGATTACGAATTCATCCGCCAGCTCGTCTATCGACGCAGCCGCATCAATTTGGGGCCGGACAAGCGTGAGCTTGTTGTCGCGCGCCTCAACAAGCGTCTGCGTGCGACCAGAATTCCCACGATCAGCGATTACTGTCACTACCTGAAGGACCAGCCGGACGAAGAGGAATTGTGCAACCTGATCGATGTGATTTCCACCAATCACACCTACTTTTTTCGCGAAGCCGAACACTTCGAATTCCTCCGGACGCACATCCTCGCCGACATGGCCCGCCGGCACACCGCCGAGCGCTGGTCGTGTTTCAATGCCTGGAGCGCCGCCTGTTCTTCGGGCGAAGAGCCCTACTCCATCGCCATCACGGTGGCGGAATTCTTTCAAAGGAACCAGATCACCTGGCCGTGGCGCATCGAGGCCACCGACATTTCGCACCGGGTGCTGCAGAAGGCGCGCACCGGAGTCTACCGCGAGGATGCCATAGCCAAGGTGCCGCGCGAGATCTTCTCCACGCATTTTCAAAAAGGCTACGGTCCGCAGGCCGGTAACTACCGGATAAAACCACAGCTCGCCGAAATGGTGACTTTCCGTCAACTTAACCTGCTCGAAAACGAACCGCCCGTCCGCGATCCCTTCCACGTGATCTTTTGTCGCAATGTGATGATCTATTTCGACCACCCCACCCAGGAGGAGCTCGTGCACCGTCTGGCCCGCCGGCTGGTGCCCGGCGGTTATCTGCTGGTCGGTCATTCCGAAAGCCTCACGGCCATCCGGCACGGACTCGAAGTGGTACGCCCCGCCATCTATCGCCGGCCTTTGACCTGATTCACCATGCCCAGCTTTTCCCGTAAAAAAGTCCGCGTCCTCGTGGTCGATGACTCCTCCATCGTCCGCAAGCTCGTCACAGAAGCACTCTCCTCCGACCCCGGGATCGAGGTGGTCGGTACCGCCGTCGACCCGTACATGGCGCGAGACAAGATCAAGGAGCTCCAGCCCGATGTGCTCACCCTCGACATCGAGATGCCGCGCATGGACGGCCTCACGTTCCTGCAACTGATCATGGAGCACCGGCCGATGCCGGTGATCATCATGAGCTCGCACACGCCGCGCAGCTCCCGGACCGCGTTGGAGGCCCTGCGGATGGGTGCGGTGGATGTACTCAGCAAGCCCGACGGTCCCTACTCGTTCGGCGACCTCGGCCCGCAGTTGATCGAAATGGTCAAGGCCGCCGCGGGCGCCAAGTTGCGCCTGCCGGGCATGGAAAGTGCGGATGACGCCGGTCCCGCGGATGCCACCCCGGCCGCCAAGGGTCCACCCCTCACCATCTCGGTCACGGATCAGCGCGCCATCATCCTGCTGGGCGCTTCCACGGGCGGTACCGAGGCCTTGAGCGATGTGCTCCGGCAGCTGCCCTGCAATCTGCCGCCCATCGTCATGGTGCAGCACATTCCTCCGCATTTTTCCCAGGCGTTCGCCGAGCGGCTCAACAAACTGTGCCGCATCGAAGTGCGCGAAGCCAAGGACGGCGACTGGCTCCGCCCCGGCCTGGCCCTGCTGGCGCCCGGCAACTTTCATATGGTTCTTCACCGGGTCGGAGAGCGCTATCGCGTGCGGGTGACCGACGGTCCCATGGTCTGGCACCAACGCCCCGCCGTCGATCCGTTGTTCCAGTCCGCGGCCGACTGCGCCGGTTCGCATGCGATCGCCGGCGTGCTCACCGGCATGGGCAAGGATGGAGCGGAAGGGCTCCTGCGCCTGCGCAAGGAAGGCGCCACGACCTTTGCCCAGGACGAGGCCACCAGCGTTGTCTATGGCATGCCGCGGGTCGCGTGGGAGAACGGCGGCGCCCAGCGTCAATTGCCGCTGGAAAAGATTGCGGATTTCCTGATCCGCGCCAGCATTTCACTTCCCGCACCGACCCCGCCCCCGGCGCCCGCCACCTCTTCCACTCCGGATTCGGCATGACTGCAACTCCCCCCAACTCCACCCTGACCCCGATCCTCATCGTTGACGATGAGCCCATCGTGCTGGCCGCGCTCAAGGAAACACTCGAACGCGAACACTATCACGTGGTGACGTCCACCAGTCCCACCAAGGCGCTGGAGCTCGTCGCCCGGCAGGAATTCTCCGTCATTATTTCCGACCAGCGCATGCCCGAAATGACGGGCCTCGATTTTCTCACCGAGTGCAAGAAGCACCAGCCGCATGCCTCGCGCATCCTGATCACCGCCGTCCTCTCGCTCCCCACGATCATCGATGCGATCAACAAGGGCGAGATCTTCCGTTTCATCGCCAAGCCGTGGCTGCGCGAGGAGCTCACGGCGACGATCCGTAACGCCTATCAACGCTACGAGCTCATCATCCATAATGCGCAACTGACGGGCGAGACCCAGCACCTCAACGAACGCCTCAAGGCTGCCAACTCCGCCCTCGAACAAAAAGTCCGCGACCTCGAGGCGCAGAAAAAGGAGCTCGATACCGCGAACCAGCGCCTCACGGAGAGCTACGATCACTCGCTGGAACTCTGTACCCGCATCCTGGCGACCTACGATCCGCTCTTCGGCGGCCAGACCCGGACCCTGGTCGAGGTCGCGCAGAAGATGACCGAGACCGCGCACTTCACCGAAAACGAGCGCAGCGTGCTCACCGCCAGCGCGCGCCTCTGCGACCTGGGCCTGATCGGCGTGTCGCGCGAGCTGCTGCGGGCCTTCCGCCAGCATCCGGACCGCCTCACGGAGCGCGAACGGCAGACCATGCACAGCCATCCGATTTACAGCCAGACGCTCGCCTCGTTCGTGGACCCGCGGTCCGCCGTCGGCGAGACGATCCGGGCGCATCACGAACGCTTCGACGGCGAGGGTTATCCCGACGGATTGTCCGGGCAGGCCATTCCCTGGACGGCCCGGTGCCTGGCCGTGGCGGTATACTACGTCGAAAGCAGCCTGCCGCGCGAACAGGCGATCGAACAGGTGCTCGCCGAGTCGGGCAAGGGGCTCGATCCGGAGGCCGTGCGTCTTTTCCTCCAGGCGACCAACCTGCTCAACCTGCCCAAGCAGGTGCGCGAGGTCATGCTCGACGAATTGCAGCCCGGGATGGTGCTGGCCAACGGCCTGCACAGCCCCCACGGCATGCTGCTCATCGGCGAAGGCCAGCCGCTGAGCCAGGCGATGATCACTAAAATTCGCAGCCACAACCTCGTGGCTCCGATCAGCCAGCGTCTGCTGGTGTATTCATAATCTGGCGCCTTGAACCCGGTGCGACGCAGGCGGCCGGCCTTGGGGCTACCACGGTCATGGGTCGGCCCGTACCGGCTTGGCGGGCCCATGGAATCGCGCAAAACCAGCGATCAATTTGCATCAGGTTTGACTGCGAAAATCCCGCCGGAATGCCGGTTTAGGGTAAAGTTCAAACGCCCCGGGCCGAAGTTACGAATGTCGGCCTATGCTCGGCCGGCTTGCATGGCATTTCCGCAACATTTTCCCTCCAGTGCGTTTCCCGCTTGGAACGCGCCCGGCTGAACCATGGCCGGATCTCCCACCATCGCCTCCATTTTTGCCCACAAGGTCGTGATCGGCGTGGGCGACATGGCGGTATCGAACAATTCCAACGCCACTCTGAGCACCTATGCGCTCGGTTCGTGCGTGGGAGTGATCGCGTACGATCCGCTCATCCGGGCCGGTGGTATCCTGCATCTCATGCTGCCCGAGTCGCGCTTGTCGCCGGACAAGGCGGCCACGCAGCCCGCCATGTTTGCCGACACGGGATTACCCCTGCTCTTCAATGCCCTGTTCGGCATGCGCTGCGAGTTCAACCGGCTCCGCCTCTTCATCGCCGGCGGCGCGAGCGTGGTCAACGGCGCCGATCCCTTCCGGATTGGCGACCGCAACCTCACGGCGGTGAAACGATTCCTGCAGGGCTGCCCGTGCACGATCACCGGCTACGATGTGGGGGGCACGATCAACCGCACCGTGCATCTCGAGGTCGGCAGCGGACAGGTGACGCTGCGTCTGCCGGACAGCACGCGCCAGCACGCGCTCTCCGCCTGAGCTCAAATTCTGCGCCCCAGTCAAAATAGATCGGCCCGGGCGCCCCGGCGCCTCGGGCCGATGCAACCCCAACAATGAATCAGCCCGCACGGTAATCGACACGCGCCGGCCCGGACTTGAGGCCAAACACTGGGGTCATGACTAAGCTGGAAATGCAGGGCGGGGTCGCCGAACCCCGCCGTTTTCCCTTTCCGGCTCAAAGCTCGGCCGGATCGATGGGGCAATACTTGCCGCCGGGAACCCTGCGCTCGAACACCAGGAAATGGTCGTCCAGATAGGTGCAGCCGTAGTGCTGCAGCATGGTTGCAAACAACTGACGCCGGAATGGCCCGCTGAAGCGGCTGAGACTCGGTACCGACCAGGCAAAATTGCCGTTTCGAAAACGACACAGCGCCACCACCGGCACCTGCTCGTTGACGATGAGCTGGCGCAGGCGCTCCATGGTCAAAATGTGCCGGCGCAGCGCGGTCTGGTCGTCCATCTCGACGGTGACGCCAAACTTTCCCAGCTCCAGTCCTGCCGGCACGTCTCTTTGTGCCGCGAGCGCGATCTCTGGCATGGGCGTCAGCACCTTGTCTTCCGGCCGGGTGTGATTGCGCACATAAGCGCCCGTGCGGTCGACGGCCTCCAGGTAGCCGTCGAGAAAAATTTCGGAGGGGACGTGGAAAAGTCCGCCGATGGTCAGCGACAACAAGACCAGGGGGAACCCCACCGTCATCGCGCGGGAGGAGCCTGGTGCCGGCCCGAACAGACAGCCGCTCCCGACGATCACCAACGACAGGCAGGGCGTCGCGTAGTCCGTCAGCACTTCGGGCAGGCCGGCGGAAAGGATCCAGCCGGCGAGCCCGGCCAAAAGGATCCAGCCGCCGGGTTCGCGTGGCTTGCGCCAGGCTTGCGCGAGCGAAACGGTCGCGAGCAACGCAATGCCCGGTACGAACGCGATCGACTGCCCGAGGGAATGCAGATGCTGTGACAGCGAGGCGCCTCTCGAGTGATACGGGATGTTGTACAAGAGTGGCCAGAACCAGGCGTTCATCGGGTCGGCGGCAAAAAACGGGCCCAGGATCAAGAGTACGGTCAGGACCGGCACGGTGACCAGCAGTGTCCAGGACAGCCGGGGTTTTTCCAGCACCGCGAGTCCCGCCCATAATCCCCCCACGGCCGGCAGGACGGTTAAACGACACCCCACGGCCAGTGTGCCCGCGAGACTGAAGAGCGCCAGTTTGAGCAACGGCCGGTCCGGGATGAAATAGGTCATCGCCGCCACCACCAGCCACAGTTGGGCCCAGGCATAGGTTTTGCCGATGGTGTCGTAGTACAGCAGGGGCACGCACAGGCACCAGCTGAGCACCAGCGCGGCGCAATGCCCCCAGCGGACGCCGTTGCGCCGCCACAGCAGCAGTCCGAGGACCAGGGCGAGCGCGCCGCAGGCGGCGTTGATCCAGCGCTGCTCCCGTACGCCGTAGCCCGTGACCTCCATGGCCGCGCCCTGCAGATAAGGCAGGAGGGGCGTCTGGTTGTAGGCAAAATCCCGGTACGGCACGCGACCGCGCATGGCCTCCCGCGCCACGTAGGCGTAAAATCCCTCGTCGAAATTGAGCATCCCGTGCCGGACGAAGCAGCCGGCGAGGCCAAGGTAGAGCCCGGCCACGAGCCCGACGGCCAGCAGCTTCCGCCCTGTTTCCTCCGCCAGCATGAGGCGCGACATGGATCCCAAAGTATCAGCGGACTAGCATGCCCGGGCCTGCGCGGCAAGCTACGGCGCGCGGCATGCCCGGGCATCGCAATGGGGGGCACCCCGTCTCCCCGGATTGACGGTCACCCTCCCGCCGGATTGAACCCCTCCCACGCGGGCCGCTGGACCGGGTTCGTTGCGCGACGAGAATGGCGCGCGGCTGCACGGGCCAAAACCCGCCCCAGTTCCCGGCGTCCCGCCCTTGGTCTCCAAAACTTGAACACGTGGCCCGCCCGCTCCGGCTTCCCTCCCTAAATGCCGCTTGACGGCAGTCGGCCGCGAACTACTTTTGGCGAAGCGCGGAAGCACTGGTTTCCCGCAGTCCAGACCCATGGAGCATAAGAGAACATATCGTCATCAATCCGTTTGAGGGAAAAATCATGCCTATTCTATCGGATTCGGATCAGAGCTTTCTGCGGCAGGAACTGGCGGCCTACGAGTCGGAGCATGGTGTCCTCGTCTTGGAGGACGGCGACGCTTCAACCGTAAACAGCGGTTGTTCTGATTGCTACGGCACCTGCAAAGGCACGACTTCCTGTATTTGCGGCGGCAGTTGCTCGGGCACCTGCGTTGGCAGTACGAAGTAGTTACGCGAGCTTTCCGCCCGCCGCGCGATCGAGCACGAATACGTCGTGTTGATCGAGTGGCCGTCCGACTCCGGCGCGCGGCATGGCCGATCCGGCCAATTTTCCGGCCATGCTCCGCGGCGCGTCACCCACGCCAATATTAAAGCAACCCCTCCAGCGGCCCGTCCTGTAACCGACCGGTGTTCCCCGGGGGAGGGACCCCCGATCGGTCCGGTGGAGTCTGCCGTCCCCGCGGAGACCGGGCGGCGTTACGCCAATGGTGGCAGCCCGGTGCGCCGGCTGTGCATGTTGCTCATCACCCACCAATGCAATCTCAACTGCGTCTATTGTTACGAATCGTACAAATCCGACCAGTCGATGCCGGTTGGGCTGGCCCGGCGGATCATCGAGGCGGAATTCGATGCCGTGGCCCGTTCGGAGCAATTCGACGAACTGGCCATCGACTTCATGGGGGGCGAACCCCTGATCCGGTTCGATCTCATTCGCGAGATCGCCGAATGGATCTGGTCGGCCCCCCGCCCCGTTCCTTATATCATTTCCGCCACCACCAACGGCACGTTGCTTGACGATGAGAGCAAGCCATGGTTCCGGCTCCACCGCCAGCGGTTTTACCTCTGTCTGAGCCTCGACGGTACGCCGGACATGCACGACACCAACCGCGGGCACAGCTGGGGGCGGATTGATCTGCCCTTCTTTCAGGAGACCTGGCCGGACCAGCCCGTCAAGATGACCGTTTCGCACCACACGATCGGCTCGCTGGCGGAGGGCATCATCTATCTTCAGGAGCGTGGTTTCAAAGTCGGGGCCAGCCTGGGACAGGGCATGCCGTGGAACGACGGTTCGATTGCGGAATTTGGCCGGCAACTCCGTCAACTGGCGGAGTATTACCTGGAGCACGAGCAGGTGCCACCGGTGTCACTGCTCGATCTCCCGATCCGCCACCTGCGATTTTCCCCCGGACTCGCCCCGCGGAAATACTGCGGCACCGGCACCCACATGGCAACCTACGACGTGGACGGCAAAGCGTACCCCTGCCACTTGTTCACGCCCTTGGTGCTGGGCCCGGCCAGGAGCGGCGAATTACCGGCCATCGATTTCCGGGAAGACACCTCCGTGGCCGATCCGCGGTGCCACGACTGCATCCTGCAACGCCTCTGCCCCACTTGCTACGGTTTCAACTACAAGCTGGCGGGCCATGTGGCTCTTCGGGACCAAATCCTGTGCCGGTTGTTCAAGGTTCAGGCCTCGGCAAATTGCTGGTTTCAGACGCAAAAACTCCGGCACAAGCGTCGCGTCGGGGTTCTGTCGGCTGAAGATGCCCGCACGGCCAAGGCCTGCCTGAAGATGATGGAGCAACTGGCCGTCTAGGGACAGGACCAAAGCCAGCCCCTGGCCGGTGGCCGGGGTGCCCGGTCAACGCCCGGGCCTGCAACGCCAGAGCGGTTTCAATGGTACATCCCGGGCGCAGCCGCCACGATCACACGGCGCGGGAGGCGCCTGGCAGCCGACCTGCGGTAGCAGAGCAAACCAAGCAGGACTAGAAGGCAAAGGAGCCGCGGAGCAGTTTTTCGCCGAGTACCTTCGTGGCGCATTCGAGCACCGCCGGCATCGCGGCCTCGAGCACCTCGGGCGTGAAGCCCCACTCGACCAGCAGGGCCGAGTTGAAATCGAACAGGAATCCATCCTCGGACACCCCGGCGCCAAGCGACGCGGCGAGGAACTTGCCCGCATGGACATGCACCGCCAGCGGCAGCACCTCCGCGGACATCCCGGCCACCGGTGGCTGAAACTCCACCACGCCGACGAGCGAGGGCGGAAAGTTCCACCGGCGCACCAGCTCTGCGCCGACCTGCGGATGATCGTAGCCGAGGACTTCGCGCTCGGCCCGGCCCCAGGAGCAGTGCTTCTTGACGCAAACCTGGCGGATGGCCGGGAAGTGGTCGGCGCAGGAAAACGCAATCGCGAGCTTGCCGATCTCGTGAATCAGGCCCGCCGTGTACGCCGCGGCCGGATCGGTCCGCTGCGATTTCGTCGCCAGATACTCGGCCGCCACGGCCGTAGCGATCGATCGCCGGCAAAAATCGCCCGGTTCCCAATGGAAGCCCCCGACGGGCTGGTTCATCCAGCGGCCCGCGAGCGAGAGCGCCGCCAGACGGTAGATTTCGCGCGAACCGAGCCGGGTGATCGCGTCGTGCAACG
>Ga0335071_10006176_pt1 | contig 12370 bp, 9 predicted proteins | sample Lox_Sample_15_FD_206724 | JGI IMG/M metagenome (GOLD analysis project Ga0335071, IMG submission 206724) | Soil microbial communities from Loxahatchee National Wildlife Refuge, Florida, United States - Lox_Sample_1.5 | ecosystem: Environmental > Terrestrial > Soil > Wetlands | place: USA: Florida...
CTTCCTCGGGACCGTAGCAGGAAGAACTCAGCCCGTCGGAACCCAGGCCTACCCAGGCGAGGAAAGCGACCAGCGAGAGGCTATGGAAGACGTGAGGGTCGCGGACGTCGCGCGCGGGCCCAATCAGCAGATGGGTCAGGGTCCGACGTCGCAGCGGAACTTCGGTCTCGACGCCCGGTTGGGAAGAGGTTTTATGGTCAGTTGGGTTATCCACGATCACACCGAATAGCTGGCCCGCTCGAGTCCTAGCTGATAGCGGGCCGCATCGATCAAATTTTGCATCAGGGCCACGACGGTCATCGGGCCGGTACCGCCGGGATTAGGCGTCAGCCACTTCGCGACCTTGCTGACGCCCTCGAGGTCGACATCACCGCCGAAGCGTCCCGGTCCGATTCGCCGAAAGCCGACATCGATCACGCACGCTCCGGGCTTCACCATCTCGGCGGTAATCAGAAACTGACGATCAGGTAGTTCGGCGCCCGCGCACGGCACGAGCAGGTCCGCCTCGCGGCAAATCGATTCCAGATCGCGCGTATGGCGATGGCACCAAGTCACGGTCGCATTGCAAAGCCGGCCGCCGAGGATTACCGCCATCGGCTTGCCCGCGATATCGCTGCGTCCAATCACGGTCGCCTTCATCCCCTCTACCGGGACCCTATAGAAGTTCAGCAGTTCAAGCACACCCCTTGGGGTGCACGGGATAAAAGAGCCCCATTCGCCGCGATAGAAGCCGCTGATGCTCGGTGCGCCGACCGCATCGACGTCTTTTTCCGGTGCGATAGCGTCGAAGAGGCGAAATTGATCGACCTCCGGCGGCAGCGGTAGCTGGAGCAGGATTCCGGTGATGCGGGGGTCGCGATTGAACCGGTCTATCTCGGCGAGGAGTCGATCGGTCGTTGCTTCCGCGGCCTTGAGCGTGAGGATCTCGGTTTTGAAGCCTAATTCCTCGGCAAGGCGCCGCTTGTTCCGCACATATTGGACCGACGCGGGGTTATCGCCTGCGAGAATCGCGCCGAGCACCGGCGGGTTCACGTGCCTCTGCCTCAGGTCTTGGGCGTAGCGTTTGAGTTCAGGCATCAGCCGCGCACTCAGTTCGCGGCCGTCCATTAATATTGCGGACATCTATTTTGGCGCAATCTCGTTCCGATCTGATTAAAGCGTGGGTTCGCGAATGATGCGAGATGCTGAGACGGTTTAGTTGGTAAGCAAAAGCTCTGCTAAAGTTAAGCGTGGTGGAAGGGCTGGTCAAGCGCACGCCGCTCTATGAGACCCATCGCCGACTCGGCGCTCGGATGACCGAGTTTGCCGGTTTCGCGATGCCGATTCAGTACAGCGGTATTCTCGAAGAGCATCGCGCGGTCCGTAAGGCTGCGGGCCTCTTCGATCTAAGTCACATGGGCGAGTTCGAAGTGCGCGGCAGCGGCGCGATCCGCTTGCTCGAGCGCGCTCTCACCAATGCGGCTGCGCAACTTTCCGAGGGGCGTGCGCAATACACGATCTTATGCGCTGAGGATGGGGGCACGATCGACGATCTGATCGTCTATCGACTCGGTCCCGAGCATTTCATGCTCTGCGTTAATGCGTCGAATATCGCCAACGACTGGGCACAGTTAGTCTCACTGCAGGCTCCAGATCTCGAACTGCGCGATATCAGCGATGAGACGGCGCTTGTCGCTATACAAGGCCCTCGAGCCGAACGGATTCTGGCTGACTTCACTCGCCTGGAACTGGCCAAGTTGGGCCGTTTCCGTACGATGAGCACGACTGTCGCAGGCACCGAAGCGCTCATCGCCCGTACTGGATATACCGGCGAAGATGGCTTCGAGGTTTATATCCCGGCGGCCAAGGCTGTCGAACTCTTCGAGGGGTTGCTCGACGCCGGCAAAGCGGAAGGCATTTTGCCTGTCGGATTGGGGGCACGCGATACGCTGCGGATGGAGGCTGGCCTGCCGCTCTATGGTCACGAACTGGATCGCCAGACCACGCCGCTTGAGGCGGGACTCAATTCTTTCGTGAAATTTGGGCACGGCTGCGTCGGTGAAAAGGCGTTGGTCGACCAGCGTGATCACGGAGTCCGGAAACGTCTGATTGGTATTCGAACCGACGATGCGAAGAGCATCGCCCGACAGGGTTATCGGCTTTTCCTCAACGATCAGCATGTAGGCTCGGTCACGAGCGGGACTTACGCGCCGACTTTTGATCGTCCGCTAGCGATGGCCTATGTCGAGGTGACGACCGCGCCGGGAAGTGTTGCGGTTAAAACTGGCGACCGGATCGAAGTCGAGATCAGGAATCGCAAGGTTCCGGCGACCGTTGTGCCGCTGCCCTTCTACCGACGGAAACCACAGGGATAATTGATGCGTTTTGTTCCTCACACTGATGGTGATATCGCCACGATGCTCGCGACTATCGGCGTCGAGCGCCTCGACGATCTGATCGCGCATATTCCTGCAGAGCTGCGCGAGCAGGCGCGGATTAAACTCGATCGTGGTCGCGATGAGGCCGCCGTCGCCGCTGCGATGTCAGCGCTGGCCGCGAAGAATCAGGGCGCGGGATTTATCAGTTTCCTCGGTGGCAGCTACTACCGTCATTACATCCCGGCAGCAGTGCGAGCGATCACGGCGCGGGCGGAGTTTGCCACCAGCTATACACCATATCAGCCTGAAGCGAGTCAGGGGACTACGCAGGCGATCTTCGAGTTTCAGACCTTGATTACGCAGCTCACGGGTTTGGAAGTCGCCAACGCCAGCATGTACGACGGTGCTTCGGCTGCAGCCGAAGCCGTTCTGATGGCGCGTCGGGTGCTGCCCAAGCGTCACGTCGTAGCGCTTTCGCGAGCGCTGTGGGCCGATTATCGATCGACTATCCATACGTATCTGTCGGCACAGCCCGAATTGGAATTAGTCGAAGTGCCTTTCGATTTGGCGACCGGCGCGACCGATCTTTCTACCCTGCAAAAGCTCGCCAACGACAAATTGCTCTGTATGGTCACCGGCTACCCGAACGCCTTCGGCATTATCGAGCCGCTCGGTCAGTTCGCCGCGTTGGCTCATCAGGCCGGAGGTCTCGCGATCGCCGTGACCGCCGAGGCGATATCGCTCGGGATCCTTAAGTCGCCGGGCGAACTCGGCGCGGATATCGCAGTCGGTGAAGGGCAAAGCTTTGGGATTGCGCCGCAATTCGGTGGTCCCGGCGTCGGTTTCATGGCGGCCCGGATGGCACAGGTCCGCCTGATGCCCGGGCGCCTCGTGGGAGCATCGCACGACAGTCGCGGTAACCGCGCCTTCACGCTCACGCTCTCGACTCGCGAGCAGCATATCCGGCGTGAGAAGGCGACCTCGAACATCTGCACGAACCATTCGCTCAACGCTCTGGCGGCGACTATCTACCTCACCGTGATGGGTAGGCAAGGCCTGCGCGAAACGGCCGCGCTCAACGTCGAATTGGCGCACGAGGCGGCTGCGACGCTTGCGAAGGCCCGCGTTCTGCCGCGCTTCACGGGCCCCTTCTTCAACGAATTTGTCGTGACGGTGCCGGATGCGCAGAGAGCTATCGCGGAGGGGAGCAAACGCGGCGTGATTCCCGGAATCGCTCTCAAACGTGATTATCCCGAGCTCTCCGATAGCCTTCTGATCTCCGTGACCGAACTGAATCAGCGCGAGGAGTTTCCTCGACTTCGCGACGTGCTCGCTTCCGCAAAGGGTAGGGACTGATGAAAGATCTGGTGCCGCTAATTTTCGAAGAGTCCGTACCCGGCCGACGCGCATCAGATCTGCACGAAGGTGCCGCGAGCGTGACGCACGCAATGGAACTGCTCGGTTCGTCACTCTGTCGTGACGATATCGCGGGTTTCCCCGAAGTGAGTGAGCCGCAGGCCGTGCGCCATTTCCTGCGCCTGTCGCAGCTCAACTTCGGTCAGGCGGTGAACTTCTATCCGCTGGGCTCCTGCACGATGAAGTACAATCCGCTCATCAATGATGAGGCCGCAGCGCTGCCGGGCTTCGCGTCGTTGCATCCGCATACGCCGCCCGAGCTGGCGCAGGGCGCGCTGGAGCTGATGGAGCGACTTGAAGACGCGCTGGCCGAGATCACCGGGATGGATGCGGCGTCGCTTCATCCGGCGGCTGGAGCACAGGGTGAACTTGCCGGCCTGCTGATCGTGCGGGAATGGCAGCGCAAGCGGGGTGGTCAGCGAAGCAAGGTGATCATCCCTGATACTTCTCACGGAACGAATCCAGCCAGCTGTACACTTGCGGGTTTTGAGACGATCGTGGCGAAGACTGGGCCACGCGGCTATCTCGAAGTCGGCGAGATCCGCGGTCTGCTTGATGATCAAGTTGCCGCGATGATGGTTACCAATCCTAACACGATGGGCATCTTCGAGGCGGAGATTCGCGAGATTGCGGCAGCACTGCATGAACGCGGGGCACTCCTCTATGTAGACGGAGCAAATCTCAATGCCCTGCTCGGCGTGGCCAAGCCCGGAGACATGGGCGCCGATATCGTCCATCTGAATCTGCACAAGACCTTCTCGACGCCACATGGCGGCGGAGGGCCTGGGGCAGGACCAATCGCGGTGAAGCGCGAACTCGAGCCCTTTCTTCCGGCTCCGCGAATCGTTCGTCGCGATGACCGCTTCGATTTCGATTATGACCGGCCCGATTCGATTGGGGCTCTGCGGGCCTTCTACGGAAACTTCGGGATGCTGGTGCGGGCGTACACTTATGTCCTCGCGCTCGGTGGCGATGGTCTCGAAGCTGTCGGCAAGCTCGCGATTCTTAACGCTAACTACGTTCGCAAACGCCTTGCGACGAACTTTCCGGCGGCCTCCGATGAAACCCCGATGCATGAATGTGTCCTGACGCACGATCTCGAACGTCGGGTCAAAGTCAGCACGCTCGATATCGCCAAACGCTTGCTGGACTTCGGGATGCATCCGCCGACCATCTACTTTCCGCTCGTGGTGCACGGTGCCCTGATGGTTGAGCCGACCGAGACGGAGAGCCGCGAGACGATCGATCGGTTCGTCGAAGTGATGGAGCAGATCTATCGCGAGGCGATCGATGACCCCGAGAAGCTGAAGACGGCTCCGCATACGACCCCCGTCGGACGCGTCGATGAAGCAAGCGCCGCACGCAAGCCTATCCTGCGCTGGACGCCATCGAAGTAGTTCACGATAGGGAAGGGCGCTAAGCCTTCAATCCTGCCAAGGTGAGCGCCCGCTGATAGTCCTCGGGCGTGTTGAGATTAAGGAAGCTCCGGAGGTCGGGATCCACGGAGCGCATCTCCGCCTCGGAGACTTGCCGCCGGCTCAATCCTTCGACGATTGCAGTCACGCGTGATTCGCCGGCCCGCCAAAGCTCTTCGATTTTCACCGCGACGTCTTTCTTATAAGCGGCGCACAAAGGCTGAAGCCTGCCGCCAATCTCTGGTGCGGCGACTTCGTAATCCCCGACTATCCTGCAAAGTGTGGCGGCGATTTCCCCTCGGAGCAGCGGCAGGTCGCACGAGCAGACGAACACGACGGGGTTGCGAGCGGCATGGAGTCCACTGATCAAAGCGGGAACCGGTCCGGCGAACGGTGTCTTGTCGCGAAGTATCCGTAGTTCTCGATGCTTTGCTCCGAATAGCTTATCTATTGAGAACGTCTCATCGGACAACGGTGCGGCCATCACGATCACTTCGTCAGACACGGCTTCCAACTGGCCGAACAAGTGCTCAAGAATCGTCGAGGAGCCGAAGCGCAAAGCGGCCTTTGCCAGACCCATTCGCAGGCTCCTTCCACCTGCTAGAATCAATGCGCTGAACGGATATTCAGGCATCGCCACCGGGGCTGGCGCGCCTTGCTGTTTGCGACGCGTAATGGTACCCAAAACTCTCCCGTTTATCGGGGTAGAGGCGAAGGGGTAAAGCCCTACCCGTTCACGATTACTATCACGGGACGACGCAGAGAGGCATTTAGATGGCGGGAGCCAGTAGCAATCACGAGCCCTGGGGAGTCGGGAAATACGTCCTTCAATATAGGGCGCCGATCGGGCTCGTTCTGATAGGAGTTACAGCTTTTTTGTTCTACTGGGCGACGCGGGTCCAGATCGCCACCAAATTCGAGAATTTCTTCCCCGCGCAGCACGAAAACACCGAGCTATATCGGAAGTACCAATATCGCTATGGCGGGGCCCAAACGCTGGCGATGATGCTGCGGGTCAAGGACGGCGATATCTTCAACTTTTCCACCCTTGGCAAAATCAGTGCGCTCCAGAGCGAGATAAACCAGCTCCCGGGCGTCGATCACAACGAAATTTTCTCGCTCGCATCGTACCGCGTTACTTATGCCAAAGTTCTGCCGGGCACGATCGTGACGTTGCCCTTCATGTATCCGAGCCCTCCCAAGACCCAGACCGGACTCGACCAGCTACGTCGGTTGGTTCGGTCCCATCCGGAGGTAGCCGCGGGCTTTGTCACCTATGACGAAAAAGGAGCGCTGATCCGTGCCAGCTTCAGTGAAGAGGGGCTAGACTACAAGGAGCTCTTCGACGGCATCAACGCCCTGGTGAAGAAGTACTCCGACGCCAATACCGAGATCTTCGTTGCCGGTCAGCCTGTGATCTCCGGCCAGGGCTACTACTACCTGCCGACAATCAACATGATCTTCCTGCTCTCAATCGCTTTGATGCTATCGCTGCTCTACCTCAGTTTGGGGCAGCGGAGCAGCTGGTGGGCTCCGATTCTGACGGGCTCGTTCTCGGCGATTTGGGGCCTCGGGTTCGTTAGCTTCATGGGTTACAACTTCGATCCCGTGATGCTGGTTATTCCGTTCATCCTGACGGCGCGCGATCTGAGCCACGGTATCCAGTGGCAGGGCCGGTACTACGACGAACTCGACCGGCTCGACGACAAGCTGCTCGCCTGTGCGACGACCACCGACGTGATGCTGCCGCCGGGGATGCTTTCGATCGTGGCCGACATCGCCGGCATCATCTTTATTGCGATGGGCGGGATACCGGTCTTGAAGGAGATCGGTTTCGGCGGCGCGGTTTGGTTCGCCTCGAGCCTCACGATGGTCTTCATCTTCCAGCCCATCTTTATGAGCTATCTGCCGCGACCTCGCATCCGTGATAACTGGCTCAGCCGAATCCGCGCGCGCGATAAGACCGGCCCCTTCCATACGTTCATCAACTGGCTGCTCGGAATTCCGGTGACGCCGGGCGTGTTGCGCGGCGGACTGCTCCTCTTCGGCGGGATCTTTATCGTCTGGGGTATGGGCTCAGGATTGAGCGCACGTATCGGCTACAAGACGCCCGGTACACCGCTCTATCGACCCGACTCGAAGGTGAATCAGGATATCGCGGAAATCGGCAAGTTCTTTCCGACCGATGAAGGTTGGGTCATCTTCGAAACCACCGAGGACTATCCCAAACCGCAATCGACCCTCGCGCCTGCCGTCCTACGAGCCGCTGAGGACCTCGGCGATTATCTGATTGGTCGGGGCGATGCGCTGGCCGCCGTGTCGTTCAATTCCGTTGCGCTCGAGCCGATGAACCAGCTCTTTCACAACGGCTATCCGAAGTTTCACGCGGTGCCGGGCACTCCCGAACTCGCCGGTAATCTTTGGTATATGTTCCTTGGCGGCACCGCTCCGGGTGAAATGGAGCGCTTCTTTGCCTACTCGCCGCATGTCATTAACACTTGTTTCAGGGTCTTTCTGCCAGACCATACTTACGATCGGCTGAACAAGCTGCGTGAGGATTTGAAGACCTTCATCGATCAGCGCATCACGCCCGATCCGATGCTCAACCATGTGACGGTGCGTTATCTGGGTGGCGAAGCTGGCCTTTTTGCAGCAGCCAACGACGTCCTCAAGCGGCTCGATTTCATCAACATCACCTTCGTTCTGGTCGTCATCTATATTTGCTGCGCGGTGACCTTCAGGTCGCCGGTCGCAGGAATGCTGTTCATCATCTCTTGCGTTATGGCCAACTTCGGCGCGTTTGTTTACATGAACGCCCGCGATATCGGTCTCACGATCGATACGATTCCAGTGATCTCGTTGGGTATCGGCTTGGGCGTCGACTACGGTATCTACGCCGTGGCGCGTATCCAGGACGAAGTGATCAACGGCGCGACGATCGAAGAGGCGATTACGACTGCGCTTCACACGACCGGCGCTGCCGTTTTCAGCACCTTTGCCGTGATGGTCGGCGGAATCATTCCGTGGGCCTTCTCGCCGCTGCTGTTCCACAACGAAATGAGCGTGCTGCTGATCTTCCTGATGGCGACCAACATGATCGCTGGTCTGTTGATTCTCCCAGCCTACATATCGTGGCGGCGTCCGCGCTTTATCGCTCGGTTCGAGCAGAAGCGGACGACCAAGACCGCAGCTGCCTGAACTGACCTTCGATTCGAATTGAGCTCCGACGAAGCGACGACTTGATGTCGCTGCTTCGCATCGTTGGCGTTTCAAATTTAACGCGGAACCTGATTATCGCCGCATCAAACGATCAAGCCGCGATGTGTTCCTCCAAGCAGATATAGCCTCTGACGCATTATTTTCTTCCCGAACGGCCAGTTCTCGGGCTTGGCCGTTTTGGCATACCTCTCGCTTAAATTCTGACGTTAAATTAGTGTGATTTGGGTCTATTAGGTCGTATTAGGCAGTAATTTCTACCATGAGGTAATTATAGAAAGGATCGAGGATAGAGGCTCGTAGGACTGCGGACCGGTTAGTTTCAAGGCAGAGCTCGGACGAGACGCTTTGTACTTATCCACAGTATGCGCACTATTTTACCTGGTCTATGTTGATATGTGGTCGTTGATGCGCAAATATGCTGTCTTCCGCTCTAGTGATGACGAAAATGAGTCAGGTGGAGTGGTGGGGGAAGCTGTGGAAAACAAAGCTCGCGTTCTGATCGCTGAAGAGGAGCCTGTTGCCCGTCTCGCCGCGTTGGTCTTGTCTCGCGCCGGCTGCGACCCTGAAACTGCATACAGCGGTAACGCCGCGCTGGCTGCACTCGATCAGCGTGGTGCTGATGTAATTCTCTGCGCCGTTCGCTTCAACGGCGACGATGGTATCGAACTGCTGCGCAAGGTGCGCGCGAAGCGACCCGATGTTCCAGTGGTGATGCTGACGGGTGACCCTAGTGTCAGCAGCGCCGTCGCTGCGATGCGGCAAGGGGCCTTTGATTACGTGAGCAAACCGCTCGACGACGAGGAGCTGCAAGCAATAGTCGCGCGGGCGCTGGAGATGCGTAGTCTCCGTCGCGAGAACCGCAAGCTGCGTCAGCAACTCGACGTGGCGAACAACGTCGCTGGCTTTGTCGCTCGAAGCGCTTCCAGCGAGCAGCTAATCAAAATGATCCGTCGAGTGGCTCACTCGCGCTCGACTGTTTTGGTCGAAGGTGAAAGCGGAACGGGCAAGGAGCTGGTCGCGCGGATGCTCCATTATTGGGGCAAGCGGCCGGACGGACCTTTCGTTGCGGTTAACTGCAAGGCCTTCGCCGAAGGGGTAGTCGAAAGCGAGCTGTTCGGCCACGAGAAGGGATCTTTCACCGGCGCCGTAGTCTCGCGTGAAGGATGTTTCGAGCGCGCGTCGGGAGGCACTCTCTTCCTCGATGAAATCGCGGAAGCGGGGACTGACTTCCAGGCCAAGTTGCTGCGTGTCCTCGAAGACGGAGAGGTTCTGCGCGTCGGAGGATCGAAGCCGCGTAAGATCGATGTCAGGCTGGTCGCGGCGACGAATCGCGTGCTACGCACCGAGGTTGCGCAGGGACGCTTTCGCCCCGATCTCTATTTTCGTCTGAATGTAATCCCTGTTCGGACGACACCGCTGCGCGAACGCCCTGAGGATATTCTTCCGCTGGCTAATCATTTCCTGGCGTTTCATTCCGCTGAGGCGGGGCATGAGATCTCTCTGTCGCCCGAAGCCGAGCAGGTACTGCTCAATTATTCATGGCCGGGTAACGTTCGCGAGCTTGAGAACGTGATCGAGCGCGGTGTCGTGCTCAGCGGAGCTGAGGTCCTGACGCCCGAAGCATTTGCCCTCGATCCACTCGACACCGACATGCCGCAAGCGGCGGAACCGGTCCCACAAATCACCCACGTTTCTCAAGAACCTGTCACACCCCAAGAACCGGAAAACGAATCCCTGCAGGATTGTCTCGATCGTGCCGCCAGCGCGAAGATCAAGGCTGCACTTGAAGCGACGCGCGGTAATCGCGCCGACGCGGCAATAGCTCTGGGGATCGATCGCACGACGCTTTATCGCCTGATCAAGCGCCTCGGTCTGTAAATCGTCCAAACGCATTCTCAATAAAGAGAAACGGGCCTTGGGTTTGTCCCAAGGCCCGTTTTCTTTGGCGTTCTGTTGGATTGGGGGCTATTTCCCGAGAGTATTGATGATCTGGATGATCGCGGGTCCCATGATGACCATGAGCATCGACGGCAGGATGAAGAGAACCAGCGGAAACAGAATCTTGATGGTCGTCTTCTGTGCTGCTTCTTCAGCTCGCAGGCGCCGGCGCGTACGAAGCGCATCGGAGCTCGCGTGCAGTGCCGGAGCGATCTGCGCACCCAACTGCTCGCTCTGAATCAGAGTAGCGGCGAGAGGTCGGATATCCTCGACTGCGGTCCGATCCGCAAGGTTGCGCAGCGCTTGTCCAAGGGAGGCGCCAGTCGAGATCTCGCTCGAAACCAGCGAAAGTTCGCGACCGATAGCCTGTTTCTGTCGTTCGCTCTCGGTACCGACAATCTTGATAGCTTCGAACAGACCCAAACCGGCCTCGACGCAGACGACCAGCAGGTCCAGGGTGTCGGAGAGTTGGCGTGAAATTTCCCCCTGCCGCCGCCGCGCGCTGCGTGAAATGTAAACTGAGGGTAGGACAAAGCCTAAGACACCGGCGATGATCGCATAGAGCATCACCATCCCGGACGGCTTGCCGAGCATCACCGCCACTAAAGCGCCTGCGACCCCTGCGCCGACGAGACAGAGGACGCGTATCACCATGAAGGTGTGTGCCACGCCCGAGCCCGTATAGCCAGCCTGAACGAGCGACTGCTGCAGCTTTTCGCCAGCCGGAGTCTCAAGATCAGGAGCTGGCACTTTGGTGGCAGCCCAGCGGAACACGACGCGGCCAAAGTTACTGTCCAGTTCATCTTCGTCATCGAAGACGCCGCCCGACGCACGAATCTTCACGGCGAGATCGGCGAAGCGATCTTCCAGAGCGCGATGGCTTCCGTAGAGCCCGAGGTATGCGGCATAGCCAGCCACCCCGAGCATGCAGAACACAAAAAGGCTTACAAAAAACGTTGTCATTGGAATCCCCCGCTAAAGCCCCCCGGCTTAGTACTTGACCTGCAGCAGCTTGCGAATAGTTGCGAAAGCCAGGAGATCGAGGACGATGGCGAACTTGAGAATCTTCAGACCAGTCGGATCGGTAAACAGGGTAGCCGCATAGCTGGGCTGAACCAGGCTGAAGATACCGAGCACGATCGCCGGCAGCGCACCGACGATATAACCGCCCATCCGCGATTGCGCCGTAAGTGCCTTGATCTGCAGACGCAGGCGTTGACGGGTCCGGACGATTTCCGCCAGTCGCCCGATGATACTGGCCAAGCTCGAACCGACCTGGGTTTGGACCTTTACGGCAACCACCAGGAGGCGCAGATCCTCTTCCGGCACGCGCTTGAGCAAGTCATCAAGGGCACGCGGCAAGGGCAACCCGATGCGGGTCTGTTCGAGCACTGTACGGAACTCACTACCCAATGGATCGGTGAATTCCTGCACGACTACCTGGAGACCGCGGTTAAAGGAGTGTCCAGCCTCCAACGATGACTTCACGAGGTCGAGGGCCGCGGGCAGCTGTTGGATGAAAGCACGGAGTCGACGTCCGCGCCGCCAGCGGATGAAGAAGATGGGCATCAACCCAAAGCCCACTGCCGGTAGCAGAGCGAAGGTGAAGTCATGCCACATCGCCTGGCCAAAAAAGAGGCCACCGCCGAACATCAGCATGATGATCAGCAGCATCTCGGAGACGCGCATGTAGAGACCGGCCTGCCACATGCTCTCCTCGAGCGTGCGCATCAAGTCGATCTTGTAGAGGAAGGACAGCCCGCTATCACCGCCGCGTATATTCTTACGGGTGATGGAGATGTCGCCTTCGTTCTCCGGTGCCGCCATACGGCGAATCAGGTTTTGCTTTTGTTCTACCTCACCGCCGCGCTTGCTCAGCACGACCATCAAGATCACGAATGTCAGCGCAAAGACGCTGCCCGCGATGATAAATGAAGACATCGTTCGCTGGCCTCCTCCTACCGCCCCACAGCCTGAGCGTCGATTCGATATCCGGCTGCCGCCACGCGCTCGGTATAAGCCGAG
>Ga0335071_10006179_pt1 | contig 12363 bp, 11 predicted proteins | sample Lox_Sample_15_FD_206724 | JGI IMG/M metagenome (GOLD analysis project Ga0335071, IMG submission 206724) | Soil microbial communities from Loxahatchee National Wildlife Refuge, Florida, United States - Lox_Sample_1.5 | ecosystem: Environmental > Terrestrial > Soil > Wetlands | place: USA...
CTCCGACAAGCATGCCGCGCGCGCACAGATGGCGCGGCGCGGAAAGTAGTGTTCCCCACAGATGTTGCACTTCGTCGCCAGCAGCTTGGGCGGCTGGGACGGGTCATCGGGCACGGTGAAGTACCCGGGCTTGATGGGCACACGTGGTCGGGGTGCTGTCGTCATGATTCCTCGCAGAGGGACAGAGAGTGATCGCCCCGTCTAACAAAACGAACATTTGTTCGTCAACCGCTCTCCCTTCCGGTGCCGCCGGAGAGTGGTTCTGGAACTCGCGAGCTCCGCGGGACGCTCTTGCCGCCGACTTATGTCACGCAGTAGATTCATACGGGTGCCGATGATGCGGATGACCGAGCAGATGCTCGCCGAGCAGGAAGATGTCTTTGCACGCGCGTTCGCGTCTGCCGACCTGCAAATCGCGCGGCCGCTCTACCATCCCGACGTCGTCTACATCAGCCCGACGGTGCGCCTCTTCGGCTGGCCGGTGCGCATTGACGGGCTGGAGCGCACGCTGGAGTTCATCGCGTTGACGATCCAGAGCTGTGAGGCGATCAGCTACCGCGCCGTCGAGCAGGCGATTGTCGCAAGCGGCGAGAGCGCTTTCGTACGCATCCACTTCGATTGGACGCGCAGCGACCAGCGGCTCCGCAGCAGCTACGTCGTAATCTATCGGTACCGCGACGGCCGCATCGGTCAGCAGGAGCTGTACTATGATCCGAGCGGACAGCTGGAAGTGCTGGGCACGGCAGCTGCGCGATGACAGCACCGCACGCACACTGATGCCTTGGGAGTTGGTGATCTTCGATTGCGACGGTGTCCTGGTCGACAGCGAGCTGTTGTCGAACCGCGTGCTCGCACAGATGCTGGCCGAGATCGGCCTGCCGATGAGTCTCGACGAGACCATCGCGACCTTCATGGGCCACACATTGCCCGCCTGTATCGCTCTCATTGAAGAACGTACCGCACGGCCGATCCCACCCACCTTCGTTGCCGCCTTTCGCGATCGCACCTTCGACATATTTCGTCGTGAGCTGCGTCCGGTACGCGGGATTGAGGCGGTGCTCGATGCCATCGACGGTCCATTCTGCGTCGCCTCGAGCGGGCCGCCCGAGAAGATCGCACTCACACTCGGCATCACCGGCTTGTTGCGACGCTTTGCCGGCCACATCTTCAGCGCCGCGGAGGTCGAACGCGGCAAGCCGCATCCCGATCTGTTCCTCCACGCGGCGCGCCGGATGGGCGCGGCGCCGTCCCACTGCGTCGTTATCGAAGACAGCGTGCTCGGCGTCCAAGCCGGCGTCGCCGCAGGCATGCATGTCTTTGGCTACGCCGATCTCACAGCCGCCGACGCGCTCGCCGGTGCGGGAGCGCTGGTCTTCCGCTCGATGGAGGACCTGCCACAGCTCTTGCGAGACGGACGTCGCCCAGCCTCAGAATAGCGCCAGCTGCTTCTTGGTCTGCATGATCGCGTCGAAGTCGCTGCCCAGGAAGTGCAGCACGGCGTCGGCGATCGGGGCGATCTGGTGTTCGATGTAGTGCGGGTAGTCGGGCGGCGCCGTCAGATCACTGACGGGTTCTGGACCGTTGAGCGTCAACACATACGCGATGATGCGGCCCGTCATCGTCCCTTGTTTGCGCGCGGCCTTGACGTGCGGCGGCGTCGTCTTCGTGTAGGCATCGATGTCCTTGCGGACCGCCTTCTTGTACGTCAGCTGATCGTCGAACTTGCCGGCACGCAGGTCGGCAATGAAGCCGCGGATGAAATCTTCCACCGGCTGGTCGTGAAAGACACGCTGCATCAGCTCGCGCTGGAAGCGCTTGCTCACCGCGCTCCAATCACGCCGCACCGATTCGAGGCCGACGAACTCGATGTCCTCGCGCCCGCCCTCGACGACCAATCCCGCGTAGCGTTTCTTGCTCCCGACCTTGCCGCCGCGCACCTCGGGCAGGAAGAAGCGCCGGTAGAGCTTCTCGAACTCCAGCTCCAACACGCTTTCACAGCCGAACTCCGTCTGCACACGCTGCGCCACCGCCGCACCGATCTCGGCGCGTAAGCGTTCGCCGAGCAGCCGTGCGCGCTCGGCATCGGGCTCGTTGGGATAGACAAAGAGCGAGTCGGTGTCACCGTACAAGACCTCGTGGCCTTTGCTGGCGGCGAAGTCGCCGGCGTAGCGAATCAGGTGTTGGCCGAAGGAGGTCACCGCATTGGCCACGTCCGGCGAGAACAAGCGCGACGCGCCGGCACCGAGCACGCCGTAGAACGAGTTCATCAGGATCTTGATGGCGTTGGCCTTCACGGTCTGGCCGGCGCGTTTCGCCTGCTCGCGCTCGGCCGCCAGCTGCGTCAGCAGCGCCGGGATGATGCCAGGAACATCGCGGCGGAAGTGTGCGCCGTTGGGCGCCCGCACGGTTTCAACATCGGACGTCTGTTGTCGCACATGGGTGAGCGGGTCGATGTTGAAGGTGCGGATGATGCTCGGGTACAGGCTTTTGAAGTCGAAGACCAGGACGTTCTGATACAGGCCCGGTTTCGAGTCCATCACGTAGCCGCCAGCGATACGGGCTTCGCGTTCCTCGCTGCCGACCGACGGCGCCACCACCCCGCGCTGCCGTAGCGCATTCAGATAGAGAGAATCGACCGAAGCGATCGCCGCGCTCACCCGGTCGAGCTGCATGCCGGTGAGCAAGCTGCGTTCGACAGCCAACTCGATCAACCCCGTCCGATCCAGCAACTCGAGCACCAGACGCGCATCCTGCAGATTGTAGTCGACCAGGCGCTGCGGATCGCGGCGATAGAGTGCCTCGATTTCCGTGTGACGGTGGTCGCCGCTGATCAGTTTGCCCTTGCCGAGGAACGCCTGTGCCGCCGTCTCCAATTTGTAGTCGTCGAGACGGATGAAGGCACCGCGCATCAACGACAGCCCGTCCAACACTTGCCGGCCGAAGACGCTGGCGCGCGATTCGCGCGTAAACGAGGCATCCTTCTGTAGAGCGAACTCGTCGTCGTTGCGGCCGATGGCGAAATGCAGCCCGTGGCGCCGCGCCGCGCGCGCCAGGAAGGCGAGGTCGAAGTCGACGACGTTCCAGCCGGTGATCACATCCGGATCGAGAGCGTGCAGGTATTCCAGGAAGCGACGGATCGCCGCCTTCTCCGAATGGACGGGCTCGGCATGCTCCAACATATGTTCGTGGACGATGATGACCCGGTCGAAATCGCGCGTGTGCAGAGCGATCGAGTAGAGCTGCTCGCCGGTGAAGCTGGTCTCGATGTCGATGGACAGGATCTTCAGCGCCGGCGTCCAATGCGCCGGCCGCAGTGTCGGGTTGCGATACACACGGCCGAGCCGCGGCTTGGTACCGTACGGGCCATCTACCTCGAAGGCACCACGGATGCCCCGGTCGATCAGGTAGCGGTATGCGAAGCGGACGTCCGCCTCCAGGCACGCAACGCCGCCCTCTTCGAGCTTGCGGCGCAGCGGCGGCACATCGCCGGGGACGCCGACCGTGATCGTGGCTACCGTTTCACCGTCGAGCGAGCGCAGAGTACTCGGCTCGACCTTCAGACCGGGCGTGAGTGTGGCAATGCGCGCCGCATCGCGCTGCAGGACGAAGAAGTGCGGCCGGGTTCTGTCATCAATGACGAGGCACGGCTCACCCGATTCGAGCACACCGTAGAGATGCACCTCCGGAGTGCCGCGCGCGATCCGGTAGGTCGGGGTGAGAATGAAGCCGTACATGGTGCCACAAAACGTGAAACCTAAAGCGTAAGGTCCGCCCCTCCGACTACGCTTTACGTTTCGCGTTTTACTCAGACAAAATCCGCCAGCGGCGCCAGGCGTTCGACCCACTCGTCGGGCAACACGCTCACGCTGCCGCCGAACTGCTTGCAGTAGAGCACGATCTTCGCGGTCTCCTCCAGCATCATGGCGCGCGTCGCCGCTTTGCGCAGATTCTCGCCGACGGTCATCAGGCCGTGATTCTGCAGGATGGCGCCGCGGCTCTTTTGCAGCGCCTCGGCCACGGCATCTGCCAGCTCCTTCGAGCCCGGCATGTGCCAGGGAACGGTCACGGTGTCGCGCAGGAACACGGCATCGGTATTGATCGGTGGGAAGGCTTGATTGCAGATGCCGAAGGCCGTCGCCACCGGGGCATGCGTGTGTATCGCTCCCGTGGTGCCAGGGCGCACGCGGTACGCGGCGGCGTGCATCTGGAACTCGACCGACGGCCGGCAGGTGCCTTCGATGACCGCGCCGTCCGGCTGGATGTGCACAAGATCTGCTTCGGTCAACCCGCCCTTGTACATCTGACTCGGCGTGATCCACATCGTTGTGCCGTCGCTGGCGAGGGCGCTGATGTTCCCACCCGTCGCCGTGAGCAACCCCATGGAGAAGAGCTCGTTGGTGATCTGGATGATCTGTTGCTTGGCTTCGCAATCAGTGAGCATGCATTCCTCCCGGTCACCTCATTTCAGCAGCGCCGCTGCCAGCTCGCGCCACTGCCGCATCGGCAACACGCGCGGATCGGGGTCGAGCACTTGGATGCACACGTGATCGGCACCCGCGTCGTGATGGGCGCGCACGCGCTTGACGATGGTATCCACACTGCCCCAGACGACGATGGCATCGACGAGACGGTCGCTGCCACCGTTGGCGATATCGTCGTCGGTGAACCCGAGACGCTTCAGGTTGTTCACATAGTTCGGCAGCCCCAGGTAGGTGCTCATGTGAGTGCGGGCAACTTCGCGTGCCTTGGTTGCGTCGGTCTCCAACACGGCGGCTTGCTCGGGGGCCAGCAGCGGGCCCTTGCCGAGAATCTTGCGCGCCTGCACTGTATGCTCGGGAGGCACGAAATACGGATGGGAGCCCCAGGCGCGTTCCGCCGCGAGCTGCAGCATCTTGGGCGCCAGCGCGGCGATGACACGCTTGGGCGGCGTCGCCGGGCCCGCGGCCATGAACGGCGCGCTGTCCATGGCATCCAGGTAGCGGCGCATGGCACTCAATGGCTTGCCGTACTCGTGGCCGCGCATGCCCACCAACGGCGCGTGGCTCACGCCGATGCCGAGCAGGAAGCGGTCCGCATAGGCTTCGGCCAGCGTCTTCTGCGCCGCCGCCATGGCCATCGCATCACGCGCCCAGATGTTGGCGATGCCGGTGGCCACCGCGATGCGGCGTGTCCCGGCGAGGAGCAGCGCCGAATTGGTAAACGCTTCGCGCCCCAACGCCTCGGGGATCCAGATGGCCCCATAGCCCAGCGCTTCGATCTCCGCCGCCGCTTCCTGCGCCTTCGCCGCCGGTTGCAGATCAAGCGCAAATGTCCAAATGCCGATACGTCCGATGTTCATCGCGACCTCCGCAAGTTTTCCTATCAGCTATCAGCGATCAACCGCTGCGAGCAATACCGTGTTCATCCGATCCGCACCAAGCCGGGCCGCTCGATGGTGCCCTCGACGGCGATCGGCCGGGCGACGAAGCGACGGACGATTTCAGCGTTGGTGAGTAGATGCTGCGTGATCTTCGCGGTCCGCAGCTCCGATGTGCCAGGGACGTACGCCAACGGCAGGATGAGTTGGTCCGCCAGGTAGGGATCGATGGCACCGTCGGTCGAGAAAAACTCTTCGAGTGCATCGACCGCCTCGTCGGCAACCTGCTCCGCCGGCTTCCCGCGCGCACCGAGGCCGTAGTAACAGCACTGCGACTGCTCGAACTCGGCAAGCAGCAACAAGAGCGTTCCCCGAAAACGCGACGGCATGCGGAGCAGCTCGATCTCGATCGTGCCGCAGCGGCCGGTGAGACGGCGGCGCGCCTGACGACGCTGGCGCTCGGCCACGCTGTCATCCAGATTGGCGACCGCGGAGAGGCCACGAATGCGCCGCAGCGCGCCTCGTTCGAGGACCTGCAACGGGGCCAGATTCGATGCGGGTCGCACGGCGGCGCGGACCCGGCCGCCACCCTTGGGGTAGAAACCCGCAAGATCGAGGACGAGGTCCAGATTGAAGCCAATCCGCCGCACGTACGGAAGCCAATGCATCTGAAGGTAGTCGAAGCACGGACTCCAGGGCACGTGTGTCCCGCCGGTCACAGTCACCGACGATGCGCCGTCGGCCAGGCTCAGCGGCACCAGGATCGTCTGCAGGACGAGCGACGTCGATCCGGCCGTTCCGATGTCGAAGTGGAAGCTGCCCGCGTGCAGGGCGCTTGGCTCGAAGACGAGGCTCTGCGAACGGAGGCGATCTCCCTCGACACGCGCGCTGCAGATCGCCGCGGCAGCTTCGACCGCTTTCAAGTGTTGCGGCATCAGTCCGGGCTTCGGCCGGCGCGCCCGAATGTTGGTGATGCGCACCGGGGTGCCGCTGATCGCCGCCAGCGCCAGCGCGCTGCGCAGTACTTGCCCACCGCCTTCACCACACGATCCGTCGATGTCGATCATTCGGCCGCGGCAACCTTATCACTTCGCTCGCGAATCATGGTATGAGGCTCGTTCAAAGCCGCTGCATCCACTGAGAACGCCTATGACTCGACGACTACTGGCCGTGCTGCTGTCCGTGGCCTTTGCTCTGCCTGCTGCAGCCGAGCATCAGCACAACGCCAAGACGGCAGATTCGGTCCCGCTGTTCGACAACCTTGGAACCCATCATCACAAGATCTCCACCAAGGTGCCGCTGGCGCAGCGCTACTTCGATCAAGGTCTGCGCCTGGTGTATGCCTTCAACCACGAGGAAGCGGTGCGTGCGTTCAAGGAAGCTGCGCGCCTCGATCCGAACTGTGCGATGGCCTACTGGGGTGTCGGCCTGGCACTCGGCCCCAACTACAATCTCCCGCTCGACCCTGAGCGCAACCGGGCCGCATATGCAGCGACCCAGAAGGCCGTGAAGTTCGCACCCAAGGCGAGCGCCGCGGAACGCGCCTACATCGCGGCGTTGGCCAAGCGCTACTCGTTAGCGCCCGACGCCGACCGCAAGGCGCTCGACCAGGCCTACGCAGACGCCATGCGCGAGGTGGCACACGCGTACCCGGACGACACGGACGCCGCGACGCTGTTCGCCGAGTCGCTGATGGACTTGCGCCCGTGGGCGCTGTGGACCCTCGACGGCCAGCCACAGCCGGGGACGCTCGAAATCGTGGCCACGCTCGAGGCGGTCTTGAAGAAGGACCCGATGCATCCCGGTGCGAACCACTACTACATCCACGCAATCGAGGCCTCGCCGCAACCCGACCGCGGCCTGGTGGCAGCGGAACGCCTGCACAACCTGGTTCCGGGCGCGGGCCACCTCGTGCACATGCCATCGCATATCTATATGCGCACCGGCCGTTACGCCGACGCCGCCGACGCCAATACGCAAGCCATCAAAGTGGACGAAGCCTACATCGCTGCTGTCAAGCCCGCGGGCGTTTATCCCATGATGTACTACCCGCACAACATCCACTTCTTCTGGGCCGCAGCGAGCATGGAAGGCCGCAGCGCCGATGCGATCCGCACGGCGCGCAAAATGACGAACGGTGTGTCGCCCGAGATGGTGAAAGAAATGGACGCGATCGAGTACTTCGTGCCCACCGCCCTGTTTGCCCTGGCACGCTTCGGCAAGTGGGAGGAGATTCTCCACGAACCCGCGCCGCCGGCAGGCCAGCCGTACGCCACCGGCATCTGGCACTATGCCCGTGGGCTGGCGCTCGCCAACACCGGTCGTTTGGACGAGGCGGCCAGCGAGCAGCAGGCAGTGGCTGCGGCCGCTGCGGCGATGCCTCCCGAACGCATCATCGGCGACAACACGCCACCCGCGGCGTTGCTCCACCTCGCGGCCGAAGCTCTGGCCGGCGAGAGCGCGGCGCGCCGCGGGCAGACCGACGACGCGGTCAAGCACTTGCAGGAAGCCGTGCGGGCGCAAGACGCCCTGCCCTACACGGAGCCGCCGCCCTGGTACTATCCGGTGCGCCAGTCGCTCGGCGCCGTGTTGCTGACCGCGGGCCGCCCTGCGGACGCCGAAGCGGTGTATCGCGACGATCTGCAGCGCAACCCCGAGAACGGGTGGTCGCTCTACGGACTCTGGCAGGCGTTGCGCGCACGCCAGGCCGAAGCGGAAGCGGCCGCCGTGGAGGAGCGCTTTCGCAAGGCCTGGGCACGGGCCGACGTCGCACTCACCGCATCACGCTTTTGAACGCTGGGGAGGAACGCAACATGAAGGACACAGTTGTCGACGCAGATGGGCATGTCCTGGAGCCGGCGACACTGTGGGAGCGCTTCCTGCCGCCGCAACAGCGCGCCTATGCGCCGCGCAGCGTGCGCAACGATTGGGGACTGGACACCGTCTACGTCGGCGCGCAGGAAATCGTCACCGCACCGCTCGGGCTGCTGGGCACGCCCGGCAGCCGCATGGATGAAACCGATCCCGCGAAGAAGATTCCGTGGGAGCAGGCACAGCGCGGCGGGTTCGACCCCGTGGCGCGGCTACGCGACATGGATCTCGAAGGTATCGACGTCGCCGTGCTCTATCCGAGCATCGGGCTGAACTTCTGGGCCATTGACGACCCGGTCGCCGCCGTCGCGCTGGCGCGCGCCTACAACGATTGGCTGGCCGAGTACTGCAGCGCGAATCCGCGCCGTCTCTTCGGAGCGGCCATGTTGCCGTTCCAAGATCCGGCAGGTGCGGCCACCGAGCTGCGCCGCGCCGCGCAGGAGTTGCACTTCCATGCTGCCTTCGTAAGGCCGAATCCGTGCTGCGGTCGACATATCGGAGACCCGGCCTTCGAAGCCGTGTGGACGGCCGCCGAGGAGCTGCAGGTCACCATCGGCGTGCACGAGGGCAGCTCCAACACCATCCCCACCCTGGGGGCCGACCGCTACTTCAACCCGCTGCTGCTGCACGCCATGTCGCACGCCTTCGAGCAGATGCTGGCCTGCGCGACACTGATCATCACCGGTGTGATGGAGCGGCATCCCGGCTTGCACTTCGCCTTCCTCGAAGCGGGTGGTGGCTGGGCACCGTACTGGATGTGGCGGCTCGACGAGCAGGTGAAAGGCTTCGGGCGCTACGCGGCTGAGATGAAGCTCAAGCCGAGCGAGTATTTCGATCGTCAGTGCTGGGTCGCATTCGAAGGCGACGAAGACGTGTTACCGGCTCTGCTGCCGCACATCGGCGAAACGCACGTCGTGTGGGGCTCGGACTACCCGCACCACGACGCAACGTTTCCCGGTGCCGTGCAGAAGCTGCGGTCACTGATTGAGCCGCTCTCAGCCGGCGCCCGCCGGCGGATTCTCGGTGCCAACGCCTGCGCGTTGTATCGGCTCCCAGAAGTGTGAGCAGGGTGGCACTGCAGCGGGATGGTAGCGTGACCACGCTGACTGACATCGAGTGGGAAGCACCGATCATTGAGCCGACGCGTGACCGGGCGTTGGAAGGCTACGTCCGCGCTGCGATTGGCAGCGTCCCGCCGCTGGTCACGTACTTCTACACCTGCCCGTGGATCGTCCGCTCCATGGTGGCGTTCGAGGGGCCGTACCACACCCCGGCGCACGTTGATGCCGACCTGGGGCGCTTGGTCGACCTGGTAGTCAGTCAGGACAACGCCTGCCGCTACTGCTACGCCGCAACGCGCGCGATGCTGAAGATCTTCGGCTTTCCGGAAGCACGCATTCGGAAAGTCGAGCACGACCTGCAGAGCGCGCAGTTGAGCCCGGCGGTGACGCTGGCGCTGGAGTTCGTGCGCCGGGTATCGCGGGCGAACCCGCTGCCCAGCGCCACCGACACGCAGCGCTTGCGGGATGCCGGGTACAGTGATGGGGCGGTGCGGGAACTCGCGTTCCTCGCCGGCACCACGGTCTACTTCAATCGCCTGGCGACATTGCCCGCAGTGTCTACCGAGTCGGTGGAACGGAGGGAGCGCAGCTGGTCGCTGGCACTGCTACGGCCGTTCATCGTGTCCTGACCTTCAAGTGGCGTAAAACGCCTGCGCCACGCCTCGAGCAACACACCGGCCCGTATGCGTATCTCGTCGACGGCTTCAGCGGCTTGCCTTCGGCCGCGGCGCTCAGCTGTGCCTTGTGTGAGGCATGGGACTCTGCGGTGCTGCCGCGGCGCACGAAGGCGTTTGCCTTTGCGGTGGTGGCACGCGGGTTGGGCTGTTCGCTCTCGGAGCGCGAAGCGGTGCGCCTGTTGACGGCAGAAGGAGTCACCGCTGCCGAGATCGACGCGACGCTGGCGCACCTGGCGTCGCCGGTGCTCGATCCGATCGAGGCGGCCATCGTCCCCTTTGCGCGCGAGACCATCTGGTACCGTCCCGTGCAGATTCAGCGTCGCGCCCGGGCGCTGCGCGCGCAGCTGACGCGCGAACAGTTCCTCGAACTCGTCGGCATCACCGCGCTCGCCAATGCCGTGTGCCGCCTGAGCGCGGTCGTCGTTCCGCACTGATGGACGTACGCTCCATCGCCCTCGTCGCTGCGGTCGCGCTGCTGGGCGTGCTCGCGTACCTCTGGTGGCGAGCGCACGCCGCGGGATCACAGCTCCGGCAGCGACTCGAGACCGCGGCGATGGAGCTGCAGCGCCTGCAGATCTCGTTCGCCCGCTTCGCACCGGAGGAAGTCGTGGAGCGCATAGCGGCGAGCGGAGTGCCGACGGCGGCCGAGCACAGAGAGGTCACGATCCTCTTCGCCGACCTGGTGAGCTTCACGCACCTGGGCGAGCAGCTGGCGCCGGATGTGCTGGTGACGCTGCTCAACGGGTACTTCACTCGTATGAGCCGGGTCATCACCGAGCATCGCGGACACGTCTCCAAGTTCATCGGCGACGGCTTGCTGGCACTGTTCGGCGCGCTCGAAGCCAACCCGTGGCAGGCGAACGACGCGGTGCGTGCGGCGCTCGCCATGCGGGTGGAGCTGGAACGCTACAATCAGAGGCTGGCGGCAGAGGGCCTGCCGCGACTGGCCTTCGGCATCGGCGTGCACCGCGGTGTAGCCGTCGCCGGCATCGTCGGCAGCCACGAGCTGATGGAGTTCACGGTCATCGGCAACGTTGTCAATATCGCCTCGCGCGTCGAGCAGCTGACGCGCCAGCACGGCGCCGACATCCTGATCACCGACGCGGTGCGGCAAGCACTGGATCCGCGGTTCGCGCTACGCGAGTTGCCCGCCGTCGCGATTCGTGGGATCTCGGAGTCGATGACGACCTTCGCTGTGGACGGCTTCAACGCATGACGACCCGGCGAGCCCCTCGGGGGTCGAAGGACCGCACCCCGGCATTCCATCGCGCGGTCTACCGCCTCGTGCGCCAGATCCCGCACGGCAAGGTCGTAACGTACGGCCAGGTTGCGGCGATCTTGGGACATCCGCGCGCCGCACGCGCGGTGGGGACCGCGCTGCGCATGCTGCCGCCGATGCTCATCCGCACCGTGCCGTGGCAGCGGGTCATCAATGCCAACGGCCACATCAGCCACCGCGGGGACGTTTTTCGTCCAGACCAGCAACGCCAACTGCTCGAAGCCGAAGGCGTCCGCTTTGATCGCGGTGGGCGGGTCGATCTGGAGCGGCGGCGCTGGGCCGGCCCCCGGCGCGAGTGGCTCACCAAGCTCCGGCACGAGTTTCCGTTCTAACGCAGGGAGGAGAGTCATGGCGTACCCATTCAAGAATCTGGTGTTCGAAGGGGGCGGCGTGAAGGGGATCGCCTATGTCGGCGCGCTCACGATCCTGGAGGAGAAAGGCATCCTGCCACAGATCAGGCGCGTCGGCGGCACTTCCGCCGGTGCCATCAACGCCGTGCTGCTCGGCGTCGGCTACACGCGCGACGAGATGCAGCAGATCCTGTTTGACCTGAACTTCAGGAACTTCCTCGACGATGACTGGGGTGTGATCCGCGATAGCAACCGGCTGCTGACGCAGTACGGCTGGTACAAGGGTGACTTTTTCCACGACTGGATCGGCTCGCTGATCGAGAAGAAGACCGGCAACGCGCACGCCACCTTCAACGACCTGCACGGGCAAGGCTTGCGCGACATGTACTTCATCGGCACGAACCTGTCGACGCACTTCGCCGAGATCTTCTCCTTCGAGCACACGCCGCGCATGCGCGTGGCCGACGCCGTGCGCATCTCGATGTCGATCCCGCTGTTCTTCGCTGCGATCGAGTCGGCGCGCGGCGACCGCTACGTCGATGGCGGCGTGCTCGACAACTATCCCATAAAGCTCTTCGACCGCGAAAAGTACGTCGACGCTCCGGACCGGCTGACACACAGCGTGCGCCCCGACTACTACGAAGCGCAGAACAAGGCGTTCTTGACCGCGCATCCCGACAGCAGTCCGTATGTATTCAACAAGGAAACGCTGGGCTTCCGGCTCGACACGAAAGCAGAGATCGCCGTGTTCCGCGACGGCGCCGAGCCG
>Ga0335071_10006180_pt1 | contig 12362 bp, 12 predicted proteins | sample Lox_Sample_15_FD_206724 | JGI IMG/M metagenome (GOLD analysis project Ga0335071, IMG submission 206724) | Soil microbial communities from Loxahatchee National Wildlife Refuge, Florida, United States - Lox_Sample_1.5 | ecosystem: Environmental > Terrestrial > Soil > Wetlands | place: USA...
CAGCCAGGATCGAGGTCCCAACCAGTGCGGTGGTTGTGAGCAAGTAATGACGGTGCGTTTTGTCCATCAGCACCTTTCGAAAACCGAGCAAGAGTGGAAGGTAACTGACCGCCAACATCACCACTTCAGCGCCAAGATAATATATGAGCGAGGCGGGTATCGCAGACCATCGAATCAGATGAGTGGCCGGTAAAACAATAAGATAGTATTTGTACCAGCCTTCCGTCAAGCGGTTTAATATGAAATATACAACCAGGGAGGGTATTCCAAAGCCCGCGAGAAAGTAAAGGGCCTGCCTTGGTGAGGTGATTAAAATTGAGAGAAAAGCCATCCCCAAGATTGGCAACACGGTTTGCTTGGTCAGAAGGGAAAGAGCGAAGAGAATCCCCGCCAGGATGGAGTTCCAATTCGTCGCCTTTTCCAGAAAGTAAATCCCTGAAAGGCTCAGGAAGACGAACAGCATATCCACCCGGCCAATATCGAACCAGGCGCCCCCGGCGCGGAAAGTCGCCGCAAACAGGCCGACGCCCACAAATCCGAGCCACGCCGAACAAGTTCCGTTCTTAACCGCCAGGTAGATGATCACCATGCATCCCAGGGTCGACGCCACGGAGACCAGCCGTAAGGGCAGGAATCCAAAACCTACCAGCTTCGTGACGATCGCTGCCAGATAGAAATAGAGGGGTGGATACATCATGGGAATAAATTCCAGGGAGGGTGGAGTGTAAATACCCTGGCCGTTCATGATTCGGTACACCTGGACAAGTGTGACGCCTTCGACCCAATCCAAGTGGTATCGATAATTGATTCGGGATATGACAATATAGGCAAGAGCGGCCAAGTAAATTGCCGTTAGAAGGATCGCGACGACCTGCGGGACGTTATAGGCCTTGAACTTCCAGCGCACCAAAACCTTCTGCATCTACAAAGTTTCCTTATTCCATCAATGACACGTAATTATTAAAGCGGGCCTGCTATTGGGCGGACCGGAGACCGGTTCGAAAACGACATTATCAGCATAGCGGATCTGTTGCTGCCCGCACCCGGCGATCATCGATTTGATCGGCAATGTAAAATCAACAATGAGGGCGTCGGTTGTGGGGGCGTGAGTCAGGTTTCTGACCTGAGGTTCAAGATCCTTCCATTGCGGTTGGGGGTAAAGATTTCCCAGTCCATTGACCTCGGCCATGGCCATCTCGTTGAAGTAAGGCGTCTTATCGGCATACAGCGCAAGATAATTATTGTCCAGCAGGAGGACATCGCCGCGAAAACCTTTTATTTTTGCGACCAGTGCGTCACCTGCGGCAAGGTCCTGTTGGGTCGGGATGGTCCTGGCCTGGAAATAGGCGGGGATGAGATAACCGAATTGCGCAGATAATACCAACCATCCAGCGAGGATAAAGGCGGGATGAATTACAGTTTGTCCGGTCCCTTCGACCAGCCAATCCACCGACAGACCGACAAGAAGGGCAATGCCAAGATATGACGGAGCGTAGACATTGGGTCCGGAATATGCATTCAAGCGTCCGACGACCCCGGTAGCTATCAACGCCGCAGCCATAATGAAGTAATAACGATAGGTCCTGTCCCCGTACAACTTTCGCGGAGAGACAAAGACCGGACCAAGTCCCACAACAAGAAATACGATGACCGGCATAAATTGGCCGATGAGCACGCTGACAATCCGCCCGGGGCTGAAATCGAATTTATGCGCGGCGGGGATGGTAAAGAGATAATAATTGATCCAGCCGGCCGTGGTGATCCAGAAAACAGCGTAAAGAATGGCAAGCGACAGACCGAAGGAAAGCACCAACAGAATGGCGCGCCGCCAGTCATAAAGAACATAATAAAAAACAGCGGCCAGGCAGACGATCAGGGCGCTCTGTTTGCTGAGGAAGGCCATTGCGAAAACGAACCCGGATAATAAGAAAGGGAGGTTGCCGTGCTTTGAATCACGCGCCAGATAAATCCCCAACATGGTAAAGCCGGCAGCGATCATATCGGGGCGGGCGACGTCGAACCATTGACCGGTGAGCATGAAGGTCGAGGCAAAACACCCCGCCCCAAGCAGCGCCGCGAACCTGCCGTTCCTTTTTTCCCGGACAGCCAAATAGATAATGACCGCACAAGACGCCGAAGACAGGAAGGAAACGAGGCGCAGGGCACCAAACCCGAGACCGATGAGTTTGGCGACCAGGGCCGAAGCGTAAAAGAACATCGGCGGATAAATGAGAGGGACGAAATCGATCGAGGGCGGTGCATATAAGGCCCGGCCGGCAAGGATCCGGCTGACCTGAACCAGCCCGGCGCCTTCCATCCACTCGAGCTGATAAGGATAGAACATGCGCGAGAAAATGATGAACAGGTCAAGCGCGATGAAGACCAGGCAAAACGCGACGATCAGTCCCTTCAGCAGATTTTCCGTCCACCCTGATTTCAGCCGGACCGACCCTGGTGTTGTAGGCATCATACCTGCTCAATAATCAGACATGCCTTTTAATGGTTATTCTTATCCTGCAAATCGGTGAGGCATCTCTTTGCCAGCGTGGCGGCGACGTCCATGCGATATTCGGCGGAGGCCCATTCATCGGACGCCTCATGAAAGGCGTTGTGTGCCGCGGCCTGGAGGCCTTCGGATTCGGTCCCGTCCATGGCAAGCCTGGGTGCCTTGCCGTATCCGCCGACTGCCAGACGCGTGCGGCCGGAGTTCCATTGAGTCAGGGCCACGCACACAATGGGTTTATCGTCCGGCGTGCGTGCCACATAGTCGAATGCCGTTTTGACGTTCACCGGGATGGTTATGTAGGTGATGAGGCCGCGCGGGCGCAGAGGCAGATAATCGCCAAGGCCGACGGATTTTGATTTGGGGTCGAGTATCGTCAACTTTGCATCGAGTGCCAGCAGGGCGGTGACGAACGTCGAGCCACCGTCACTCACGGCAATGGCACCCGCGACGGTCGCGGCATTGCGAAGGTTGAGCGGCGCTTCGAGTTTCAGGGCGGATTTCAAGGAGGCCGCACAATTTCCATCTTCGAGCAATTGTTGGAGCGTGGTCGTCGCACCAATCTCAAGGTTGTTCCCGCTTTTCCTGATCGAGTTCAAGCCAAGTGCCTGGAGATCGACCACTTCGACCGATTCGGCTCCTCCGTGAGAGAGAAGCGTCCCGCCGCCGAGTGGAACAGTATTCGGCCTGGAAAGAAACTTCAAGGCTTCGTCAAGGGTTGTGGGACGATAATATTGAGTGATCATGTTTGCTCCATAAAAGAACGGGTCTCTTGTATTATACAAGATACCCGTTTCGAGGCCAGATCAGTCGTCTGGATAAACTTTCCAACCCAATTGCGGCAGCAAGGAAAGGTCGAATTGATCCTCCGGCACATTGATATGCAGGGCGTTTGCCTCGGCCAGCAGTTCATCCGTTTCCGGATCGTAGATGCCTGCCCAGCTTTCCGCCATCTTGCTGCGGAGTCTTCCGGCTTTACCGACGATTTTCAGCGGCCTACCGACGGGCACGTTCCTGCGGTACTTCACTTCAAGCTTGCCGGTGAACATGAAGCGCGGATGAGCGGGGTCGCTGCCCATATGGGCGCGCCCGCTGATTTCGTCGAGCAGGGAGGCCACGATGCCGCCATGCAGGACGCCGGGATAGCCCTGGAAATGCTCGGGTGCGGTGTAGGTCGTTTCGACGACACCCGGCTCCGTCTCATATATGTGCAGATGTAACCCGACGGGGTTTTCAAGCCCGCAGACAAAACACATTTTGGAATTGGGTTGTTTGATGCGTTCGTTCGTCATGTTACCTTTCTCCCCAATGAATGGCAATCGTGCCAAACATCAGTCGTTTGAAGTGGACATTCCTGAAACCGGCGGCGGTCATGTGCCCTGCCAATTCTTCGGCAACCAAAAACCCTTCCGTGGAATCGGGCAGATAACGGTAGGCATCGTCCGTGCCGGAGACGATGCGGCCGAGCAACGGGATGATCCCATGCATATGAAGCCAGATGAAGGGCGACAAAATATTCCTGCCGGGGCGGGTCGTGTCGAGAATCACGATCCGGCCTCCGGGCTTGAGCGCCCGATATTGTTCCTGCAACGAGCGATTCACATCCGTCACGTTGCGCATCAAAAAGCCGGATACGATGGCGTCGAAGGTGGAGGCCTGGAAGGGCAGGTTCAAGGCATCCGCGGTGGAGTAGGGCGGATCCTGGGGCCTGCGTCCGACCCGCATCATTTCGAGTGTAAAGTCGGCAGCGAGGATACGGGCATTTGGATTTTGGCTCATGGCCTCGCGCGCCAGGTCGCCGGTCCCCGCACCAAGGTCGAGAAGCATGCCGGATGGTTTCAAGCCAGCCAGTCGAATGACCTCCCTGCGCCAACGAACATCCTGCCCGCCGGTCATCAAGCGATTCAACACATCATAACGACGGGCAATGCGTGCGAACATGTCCTGCACGTATTGCGCTCGTTCCCTACCCGTAAGGTTTGCCATTGGCGTCTCAAGCAAAATTGTATTTTGCAAGCGATATTATAAACGCATGTTATACTTTTTATTTCATGGAGAGTTGAATGTCGAGACAAGAAACCCCCGCAATGAACACCCTGCAGAAATGGTGGCTGGCGATTCGTCCCAAGACGCTGCCTGCCGCGGCGTCCGGCGTTGTGACGGGGAGCGCCCTGGCGTGGATGGATCATTCATTCCAGATCCTGCCGGCATGCGCTGCATTGGGCGTGGCGCTCTTATTGCAGATGGGAAGCAATGTGGCCAATGACGTCTATGACTTCGAACGCGGCGCAGATACGTCTGAACGTCATGGGCCGCTGCGGGTCACGCAGGCCGGGTTGCTGAGCCCGTCCCAGATGAAAGGCGGCATGTGGGTCATCTTCGGGCTTGCCGCTGTGATTGGACTCTATCTTGCATATGGGCGCGGCTGGCTGATCCTGCTATTAGGTCTGGCAGCCATCATTTCAGCGTATGCCTACACAGGCGGGCCCTTTCCATTAAGTTATTATGCGCTCGGCGACCTGTTTGTGTTTGTCTTCTTCGGCGTGATGTGCGTGGCGGGGACGTATTACGTGCAGACCGGTTCGGTTGGGGCGGCGGCGTGGTGGATGTCGATCCCGATCGGCCTGCTCATCACGGATATTTTGGTCGTGAACAACCTGCGTGATCTCGAACATGATCGCCAAGCACGGAAACATACATTAGCGGTATTGATCGGCGAAAAGTGGACGCGCATTCAATATGTCAGTTTCATGGTCATTTCCTATTTATTGCCGCCTGTGCTGGTCTGGTTTGGCATCTTGTCGGGGCTGACCCTTCTGACCTGGCTGTCCCTGCCATTGGCCTGGGGGACGACCCGGACGGTTGTCTCGCAACGCGGAAGCTCATTGAACAGCGGGTTGGCCAGAACCGGGCAAACCGCACTTGCATTCAGCCTCTTATTTTTCATCGGGATCCTTCTATAAGCCGACCAGAAAAACCAGGTCATTGACATTTGTCCCCGTATAGCCACACTTGATCAAATCCCCCAGCGGATCGAAAAATGAATATGAGTCATTCCTCGACAAATAACCGGAGGCGGACATTCCAAGCCCTTCCGCCCGCCGATGTGTATCGCCATCAACGACCGCACCTGCCGAATCTGTCGGACCGTCATCCCCGTCGGTGGCGAGCGAGACAAACAGGACATTTTTCAGGCCGCTTAATTCATCCACCGCGGCAAGGGCCAGTTCCTGATTTCTCCCGCCCCTGCCACCGCCCTGCACCTTGACGGTGGTTTCGCCGCCGGCGATCAGACAAAAGGGGGCTTTTCGATCCCGTCTTTCCCTCTTCAACCGTGCTGCAAGCTGCAGGCCGACTTCCCTTGCCTCACCCTGAAGTCCCAAATCAAGAATATCAGAATCAAACCCCATGAGCCCGGCCTGCTTTTGAGCGGCCCCTGCGGCGATGCGTATATCCCCAACGATGACGTTTTGAACGCGCCTGCCGAGCGACGGATCGACCGTCAACCCTGAGGCGATGGTTTCCAATGAATTGCCAATCACATCCGACAGGATCAGGCCAAGCACCCTGGCCCTGGTCATGCGGGCCAGGCCTCCAGCCTTGATGCGGTCAAGCTGTCGGCGACGGGCATTTATTTCATGAATTGCCGCACCGCCTGCCAGGAGAGAGGCAGTCTGCATCCGGATCTCCTCAAGCGTAATTCCATCGCGCGGCACCGTGACCAGAGCCGAACCTCCGCCTGAAATCAGGCAGACCAGCAGGTCGTTTTCCTTCAGGCCGGAGACAAAATCCAAAGCGGCCTGTCCTGCCGCGAGACTGCGCTGGTCGGGAACGGGATGTCCGCCCTCGATCACGGTCATCCGTTTCCGTTCCTGATGCGAGGTGGATTTGGTGATCACGAGCGCTTCGGAATAATCGCCCAGGAAACCGGCGGCGGCCCGGGTCATCGCTTCCGAGGCCTTGCCGATCCCCAATAAAAACACACGATCATGGTTTGGCAGGTCTGCTTTTTGCAGATAATCCAGGACCAATTTCCCGGGTTCCACGGCATCGATGGCCGCGGCGAGGATGGCCGTAATGCGCGGATCGCCCAAGGCATGGGTGATAAAACGATTCGCATCCATGCTTGCAGTATACTTTGCGCATGACAAAACAAAAAGTCTTTGTGACACGATTAATTCCCGAAAAAGGCCTTGAGTTGATCCGGGAATTTTGCGATGCCGATGTTTGGACCGGAGAACTTCCACCACCTGCCGAAGAAATCATCCGGCGAGTCCGAGATGTCGAAGGGATCGTTTCCCTGCTGACCGATAAAATGGATAGCGGTGTCATGGAGGCAGCAAAGAACCTGAAGGTCATCAGCAACATGGCGGTGGGGGTGGATAATGTGGACATAGCGGCAGCGACGAGGCGCAACCTTCCGGTGGGCAACACCCCCGGCGTGTTGACCGACGCGACGGCAGATCAAACCTTTGCATTATTGCTGGCCGCTGCGCGGCGGGTGGTGGAGGGGGAGAAGTTCGTCCGATCCGGGAAATGGGTCACGTGGGGGCCACGCCTGTTGCTGGGCGCCGACCTGGCCGGCGCGACACTGGGCCTGATCGGTTTTGGAAGAATCGGTCAGGCGGTGGCCAAGCGGGCCCAGGGGTTCGATCTGCACGTGATTTATCACGATCCGACAGCCCAACCCGCGTTTGGCGCCCTGGCGGTCGAGCTCGAAGCTCTGTTGCACGAATCGGATTTTGTCTCGCTGCACGTGCCGCTGACGACAGAAACGCGGCATCTGGTAAATGCAGAATTTTTATCGAAGATGAAGCCCACTTCGATTTTGATCAACACCTCCCGGGGCGGGGTGGTGGACCAACCTGCCTTGTTCAAGGCGTTGAAGGAAAAACAAATCTTTGCGGCGGCCCTGGATGTGACCGACCCCGAACCGCTGCCGGTCGACAGTCCCTTGTTGGAATTGGACAATTGTTTGATCGTCCCGCATCTGGGGAGCGCCAGCAAACATACCCGTGACATGATGTCGTATCTTGCGGCGCAGAATTTGATCGCCGGGTTGAAAGGGGAACGATTACCCCTCTGTGTCAATCCCGAGGTCTATAAATAGTGTCAAGTGTCAAGTATCAAGTGTCAAGTGACAGGTCTCGCGGGTGCTGCCTCCGCAGCGAAGGGTGTATGAAGGATGGGGAAAGGGAGATGCCTTACTTCGGAGCCCAATGGCTCCGAAGCAGCCGAAAGCGGCCGGATGCCGCTTCGGCTAGCGAAGGATCCACGAAGGATGTACGAATGAAGTGCGACCGAAGCCCGACTGAAGGAGGACAACAGCTTGTTCGTGCAAGTGTATAGGATGTGTATAGTAAGTGTATAGGATGAGCGAGGGATGAAGCTGAGGAATAAAGAGTTTCCTGACCAGAACGGGCGTGTTTCGTGTCAGGTGTCAAGCGCCGCGAACACAGCAATGGCTAGCAAGGGATGTACGAAGGACGCGCTTGTCGAGTGTTTGGAATGGGCTTTTGTGAGGGGAGCCAGTTATCGGACCAGAGGATAATTCGGACTTTTCGGACTCCATCTGGTGAGGTTGTTTGCTCCATGTTATAATGCCCGGCAGATAGCGGTATACAATAAGGAATCTGGAAGAATAGAAGCACACCTTGGCAGAAGTCTCTTCCGCTGGCAAATCATCGCAGTGATATGACGGCTATCGGGTGAAACGGCTGGTAAGTCATGGGTTTTTGCCAATGATATCGATTTCTTCAGGTTTCCCTGCTACAGGGGGCCACATATCCATATTGTCACATAGGGGTAAATAAAACATGGATGAACCCCAGAACAAATCCGACATTCCAGAGAAAAGTGCAGAAGAAGCCGTTCCTGAACACGCCTATCTGATCATCTCGGGCGTAAAAGTATTCCCACTCGGGAGTCCCGTCATCAATATTGGACGGCGACTGGATAATGCCCTGGTCATTGACGATCCGCGTGTCTCCCGCAATCATGCGCAATTGCGTGCGGAGGGGGGGCGTTTTGTGGTCTATGATCTAAACTCGACCGGCGGCACCTTTGTCAATGGAAAGCGTGTCACCCAATGTGTACTTTATCCGGGAGATGTGATATCGCTGGCAGGCGTACCGATCATTTTCGGACAGGATAATCCTCCACCGCGGCCCGATATGGCGATCACCCTGCCGCCTGAAAAGCGGTGAGATAAATCAAGGATAAAAACCAAGGTGGGATTCCAGGATTGAAGCCCGAACATTCCCCGAATTGTTCCATATAAAAATTAAAGCGGGATTTGAAGACGTCCCTTTTTGCCTAAGGCGTGGAGGCTTGCGGCTCGGCGATCACAAACAAGCGCCCCCAGCTGGAATTGCCGTTTGCCTCAATGCAGGTTTGAAACGTGACATGTGACGAGCCCGTATACATTTTCCTGAACAATTCCGTTGAACTTAATTTCTGTCCGGAGTTCAAATCAATGAAGCTGGAATAGACGCTGGTCGGATCCGTGGCCTGGTACCGGTAGATTTGCGTGACCGTAAAGTATTCCGTCCGTCCGTCGCCGTAAACGAGCTGGACCTCCTGTCCGGCCGATAATTGCGAGAAATATGAACCGGCCAAAAAATCATGAGCCAGCAGACCGGTGTTCCCATACTGCTGCGCCATGCCAAACTGTGTGAGGGTGTCCGGCAGGGTCGAGACAAAAGAGGGGTCATGGGCGGGTTGTTGAATGACCGGAAATGCAAACAATCCGGTGGTGTAGACGCCGCGCAGAGTTTTGGAATCCCCATCCCTGATCGATTGAACAAAGGTATCAAAATCAGGCAATGAGTTGGTCTTCTTCAAGGCCTCGGCGGCTGCGGGCCGGGGGAAGAACACCGCGATGACGAGTTGGCAAAGTACGAGGCTCAGGGCGATATATGATCGGCCGGTTTTGGATGCCACAGGAATCTCTCCCCGATAAGGGCATCCGAGACAGCGGAGGCGCTGGCCGAGTTAATATCAATGGTGGGTAGGTGAGGTATTTGATGCATACTCGTTTTCGGCGGCCTGGCAATCATGTGGCGTTGGAACGCCATGTAGACCCGTTGGCTTTGCGTCCCCGGCTTTCGCCGGGTTTGCCCTTATCGTTACGACAAGGTGATGGAACTAAAAAAGAACGAACCCGGGTTTTGATCCCAGGCTCGCCAAATTAAATCAGCATCAGATTACGATACGATCGGCGGCCTGGCAATCGTGTGGCGTTGAAGCGCCATGTAGACCCGTTGGCTTTGCGTCCCCGGCTTTCGCCGGGTTTGCCTTTTTCGATTATTAATTCGAGGGCATTATACATCCGTTTGTCGAATTTCCGCCTATCACTTCTGTCAGAACCCTTTGCAATCCATTTATGTTTTTTGATTTTTATCCTGCATTAAGACCTGCAGGAATAAATCCACCAGGTGCGGATCGAACAGGCGACCGGCCTCCTGCTTGAGGAACGCGATGGTGTCCTCGGGGGAGTCGGGTGTGTGGTAGGGCCGGTGGCTTGTGAGGGCATCCCAGACATCGATGATGGCGAACAAACGGGCCGTCAAGGGAATTTCCTCGCCCTTCAAGCCGCGCGGGTAACCGCTGCCGTCCCATCTTTCGTGATGGCAATAGGGAATGGCCAGGGCGGGCTCCAGGTAGGCTATGGGAGAGAGCAACTCGTAGGCGTATTCGGGATGTTTGCGCATGATTTTCCACTCGCGCTCGTTGAGTGGACCAGTCTTTTTCGTAATTTCATCGGGGACCGCGATCTTGCCGATGTCGTGAAGCAAGGCGCCGCGCTTGACATGAATAATTTCCGATTCGGGCAAACCGAAGGCAAGCGCCACCTTGACGGTCATTTCGGTCACGCGTTGCGTGTGGCCTTCGGTCTCGCGGTCACGAAGATCAAGAGCGCGGACCCAGCCCTCGATCGTGCGGTCGTAAGCCTCCTGAAGATTTTGATGGGCAATCTGAATCGCCTGCTCGGCCCGTTTTCGTTCCGTGATGTCGCGGGAGGCGGCGTGAAATTCGACCACTGCCTCCGTTTTCTCATCCAGAATGGGGTGGGCAGAGGTTTCCAGCCAGACGAACTGTCCATTTTTTTGTTGTGCCCGATACGAGAAAGTGTAGACGGAATCCTTCCTGGGCTGGACCCTGGCGGCCGCCATGATTTTGGGCTGATCTTCCGGGTGTATGAGATTCAGGGCCGCCCGGCCCATCAGCTCTTCGGGGTCATAGCCGAGGATGGGGCAGGAGGCGGGAGAGACGTAAAGAATCGTTCCTTGAACATCGTGCCGGGAGATGATGTCGGTGGCATTTTCGGCGAGCAGCCTGAACTGGTTTTCGCTTTTTTCCAAGGCCGCCTGCATCCTGGCGCGTTCGGCTTTTGCCCTGCCCTGTTGAATGGCGCGTTCAGCGATGTGCGGCATATCCATGAGGGTCTCAGGGGACTTAACGACGTAATCCAGTGCGCCCGAGGTGATCGCCTCCACGGCGATGCGCTCGCTCCCGTAGCTGGTCATGAACACGACCGGTGCATCCAACGAAATTTCCCGCCCGGATAAAAGTTCCAAGCCATCGCCATCCGGCAGGCGCCAATCAATGATGATCAGGTCAGGTTTTTTATGGGAAAGGTATTGGCGGGCCTGGGAGAGCAACGAGACGTGCTCGATGTGCATATTGGGGGCGCGGTCGTCGAAGGCGCGCTCGATCAACTCGACATGTGCCGGTTCATCTTCGATCAGGAGAATCTCAATGGGCACGGAGTCAGGCATTGTATCTGGTCGAGAATCCTAAAGGTTGGGATGCGTATTCCAGCCGAGCCAGTAAAATCCCAGGTCATCCATCAGCTTCTTAAACTCATCATATCCGAGAGGCTTGACAAGGTAGCTGTTGGCGTAATTGTTGTAAGCCCTGGCCACATCCTTCTCGGCCTCCGAAGTTGTGAGGATGACGACGGGAATTGTTTTCAGATCATCGTTCTGTTTGATCAGCTCCAGGACCTGCAGGCCGTCGATACGCGGGAGGCGCAGGTCAAGCAGGATGACATGAGGGCGCGGACTGGCGGAGGGATCCGAGAATTCACCCCGGCGAAAAAGATAATCCAGGGCAGTTTGTCCATCGACGAAGTGGCGGATGCGATTGGCGATGCGATGGTCTTCCAAAGTTCGCATCACCAGCTCGGCATGATCCAGATTGTCTTCCACAAGCATCACGGTGATGGGTTCGCCCTTCATGGATTCATTGCCTCCCTACCCTGAAACCGCCTTCGATGCAACCTGCTCGAGGGCTCGATCTCAATTCCAGCCTGCTACCATTGAAGACGGGAACCACGTCCTCGATTTTATCATCGAAAGCAAACTGCGGGCGATCGAAGTATATCGTTCCGAGGCGCCTGTGCCCGGGCCGCGTGCATCTCTCGTGATATAATTTTTCCCGCTGCAGGATCAAACAAGCATTCTTCAGACGGAGGATGAGCATGGAGACCATTACAAAAGAATTCAAACACTGTCATATGGTGGCGGTCAGCGGGCGCGTGGACAGCTCCACGGCACCCCAGTTCGGCAAGGCTTTGGATGCAATCATGAAGAAGGATGTTTATAAGATTGTCGTGGATATGAGCAACCTGGAATACATGTCGAGCGCAGGATTCCGGGCCTTGCTGTCGGCTCAACGCACCTGCAAACGGTACAACCGCGGCGAGGTGATCCTGGCATCCATCCCCGACCGAATTCGCGAGGCTTTGGAATTAGCCGGCTTTACCGAACTGTTCAAATCGATGAAGGACCCGCTTGAAGCGGTCGGCAGTTTTTGAACCGGCTGGTATGAGAAGGATCGATCGAATGGAGGCCGC
>Ga0335071_10006181_pt1 | contig 12359 bp, 15 predicted proteins | sample Lox_Sample_15_FD_206724 | JGI IMG/M metagenome (GOLD analysis project Ga0335071, IMG submission 206724) | Soil microbial communities from Loxahatchee National Wildlife Refuge, Florida, United States - Lox_Sample_1.5 | ecosystem: Environmental > Terrestrial > Soil > Wetlands | place: USA...
TCGCGCCCGGGGAGAGCATCATCGCCCCGAGGACGGACTCCTCGGCCTCGAGGTTCTGAGGCGGTACGGGAGCGCCCGAGGCAGGCGTCGGGACGACGGAAGCCAGCTGCGCCATCGGCGACGATTCCAGCAGGTCGCGTGCGGCGCTGCCACCTGTCGAGCGATCCGTTGTGAACATGTCTTTTCTGGTCATTTGCAGGGGAAATGTCCATGATCGCAGGCCGTTCGGACGGAGCGGCTGTGGACAGTTCGATCGCTCGCAGCGGGAACTTCCTGCATGGATCCACAGCGCGTGGAAACGCTGTGGATCCGCCGGTGGAAAGCCGGACGCGGAGCGACCGGCCGCGAACGCGGCCGGCTTCAGGGGGGTCTTCTCGCGTGTCGGAATCCGCGCGAGCGGATCCCGGCACTTGCGCTGACGAGCTACTGGTCGGCGTCGCGGAGAGCCGCCTCGGCGTCCGCGCGCCACTCGGGCTCGGGTTCCGCCCCGGCGTCGGCCTCGGCGGCCGGCTCCTCGTCGACCTCGACGAGCTCGTAGTCGACCGTCGGCCCCGCCGTGGCGGTCGCGGCGGCCTGCTGTTCCGCCTGCTCGGCGGCCTGCATCGCCTCGAGCTCCTCGTCGGACGGCAGCTCTCCCCCCTCGGGGACGACGAGCGTCTTCACCTCGACGCGGACGTCCTGGAAGACGTCGACCGGGACGTCGTAGCGCCCGATCCGCTTGATGTTGTCGATGCCGATCTTGCGGCGGTCGATGCGGATCTTCCGGGCCCGCCACAGCTCGTCGGCGATGTCGGTCGGTGTCACCGAGCCGAACAGCGAGCCGTTCGGGCCGGCCTTCACATCGAACCGGAGCACCGTCTTCGACAGCGTCTCTGCGATCGACTGCGCCTGCTCGGCCGTCTTCGCCTCGTGCTGCGCTCGCTGCGACTCGCGCTTGCGCAGCTCCGCCACCCGCGACGCCGTCGCCTCCTCGGCGAGGTCCCGCGGGAAGAGGAAGTTGCGCGCGTAGCCGCGCGCGACCGAGACGACGTCGCCGCGGAGACCGACCTTCTCGACGTCCTTCAGGAGGATGACGTCCATCGCTACCGCTCCCCGCGGTCGCCGCGGTCGCCGCGGTCGCGCCTGCCGCCGCCGCGCTCCTCGACGCCCTCGGCGACGTACGGCAGCAGCGCCATCTCGCGGGCCCGCTTCACCGCCTGCGCGACCTGCACCTGGTGGCGCCGGCACGCGCCGGTGATGCGGCGGCTGCGGATCTTCCCCTTCTCGGAGACGTACCGCCGCAGCTGGTTGACGTTCTTGTAGTCGATCTCGGTGACCTTGTCCTTGCAGAAGAAGCAGTTGCGGCGCTTGACCTGGCCCGCAGGCCCGCCGGGGCGCTTCCGCTGCTGTGTTCTCTCTCTCGGCACGTGTGCTCCTAGAACGGGATGTCGTCGTCGGCGGACGCCGGGAAGTCGGCGGCCTCCGCCGCCGCGCCGGCCGGAACGAACTGGTTGCCGCCGCCGCCCTCGCCGGCGTCGCGCCCGCCGAGGAACTGGACGCTCTCGGCGACGATCTCGACGGCTTCGCGCTTGCTGCCGTCCTGGGCCTGCCACTCGCGCCAGTCGAGCCGGCCGTCGATGCCGACCGGGCGGCCCTTCGACAGGTACTGCGCGCAGCTCTCGGCCTGGTTGCCGAAGACGGAGACGCTGAAGTAGTTGGGCTTGTCGACCCACTGGCCGGACTCGTCGCGGCGCCGGCTGTTGACGGCGATGCGCAGGCTGCAGACGGGCGTTCCGCCCGGTGTGTGCCGCAGCTCGGGGTCACGGGTCAGGTTGCCGACGAGCACGACGCGGTTGATGTTGGCCATGGGGCTCTCCTACTCCTCGTCCGAACCTATGTTCGCCTCATCGTACTCGGGCGCGGCGACGTGCGCGACCGGAGCGGCCGCGTGCGCGGCGCCGGCGTCGTCGCGCGGCGCGCTCGTGCGCGAGCCCTCGATGTGTCTCGTCGCCATCTGGCGCATGACGCCGTCGTCGATCTTCAGCACGCGGACGATCTCGTCGAGCGTCGACGCGTCCGACTCGAACACGACGAGGTGGTACACGCCCTCGCTCTTCTTCTGGATCTCGTACGCGAGGCGGCGGCGCCCCCACGCGTCGTGGCTCCGCCACGTGCCGCCCGCCTTCTCGACGAGCTCGCGCACGCGGACGATGATCTCTTCCTGGCGCTCCTCCGGGAGCTCCGGGTCCAGCAGCAGCAGGATCTCGTACGTCGTCACCGTCCCGATGACCTCCTTCCCACGGTCTGAGTCGGCCCCGACTGCCTGCGCCGCTCGGGACGGAACGGCGCGTTGACGGGGCAGGAAGCGGCGGCCAGTGTAGCATCGCCGCGATGCGTCGCCTGTTCGCCTGGTTGGCCGGGTTGGCGGGCGGAGCCGCCGCGGCCGAGGCGCTCCGCCGGCGGCACGCACGGCCGGCGCCGGCTCCTCCCCCGCCGGCGGCGCCCGACCCGCGCGCCGAGGAGCTGCGGGCGAAGCTCGCCGAGACCGCGGCGGTGACCGTCGAGGAGCCGCAGCCGGAACCGCCGCCGGACGACCCGGAGGAGCGCCGCCGCCGCGTGCACGAGTCCGGCCGCTCCGCCCTCGACGAGATCCGCCGCACCGACCCTTCCCGGTAGATCAGCGACCTCCCCGATGGCGCACCGCGGTCCCGCGGCGACCCTCGTCCTAGACACGCGAGGAGGTCGGGATGAAGCTGATGGACAAGGCGAAGGCTGCCGCGGAGCAGGCCGTCGCGAAGACGAAGGAGGGCGTCGAGGAGGTCCAGACGAAGCGCGACCTCTCCGCCGCGTTCGGCGAGCTCGGGACGAAGACGTACGAGCTCGTCGAGGCCGGCGAGATCGACCATCCGAAGCTCACGGAGCTCGTCGAGAAGATCAGGACGCTGAAGGCGAAGCACGCCGAGGGCGACGCTGCGCCCGCGCCCGAGGCCGAGACGACCGAGCCGGCCGAGAAGACCGAGGACGCGGAGACGCCCGCCTAGCACGAGCGACTCGGGCAGGGCGCGGCGGCGGACCGGCGCTCCCGCCGTCCGCGCCTCGCCCGGGCGACGAGGAGGCAGCCGTGGCCAGGATCCTGCTCGCCACCGACGGCTCGCCGTCCGCGGGGAAGGCCGTGGAGGAGGCGGTGCGGCTCACCCGCGCGACCGGCTGGCCGCTCACGATCGTGACCGCGTGGCACCTGCCCGCGACCGGGTTCGCGTACGACCCGCTCGTCGCCGTCCCGGAGGCGATCGACGCGGTCCGCGACAGCGCCCGCGACGTGCTCGCCAAGGCCGCCGCGACGGCGCGGAGCGCCGGGATCGAGCCGGACACCGAGCTGCTCGAGGGCGCGCCTGCGGACCAGATCTGCAAGCTCGCGGAGCGCTGCGGCGCGACCCTCGTCGTGCTGGGCTCGCACGGCTGGGGCCCCGTCCACCGGCTGCTGTTCGGCAGCGTCTCGGCCGCGGTGCTCCACCACGCGCCGTGCCCGGTGCTCGTCGTGCGCCACGGCGGCGACGACCCGGCCGCCGAGCGGGCGAGCTAGGGCCGGACGCGCAGCGCCCGCGCGGTCCAGCGCGGCAGGTACCAGTTCCAGCGGCCGACGAGCGCCATCGTCGACGGGAGCAGCAGCCCGCGGACGAGCGTGATGTCGATCATGATCGCGACCGCGAGCCCGAAGCCGAGCTGCTGCATCGGCGGGATCGAGCCGAGCAGGAAGCCGCTGAACGTCGCCGCCATGATCAGCCCGGCGGCGGTGACGATCCGTCCCGTGTTCGCGAGCCCGTGCGCGACGGCGCCGGTGTTCGACCTCGTCGCGTCCCACGCCTCGCGCATCCGCGTGATCAGGAACACCTCGTAGTCCATCGACAGCCCGAACAGCAGCGTGAACATGAACACGGGGATCCAGCCCTCGATCTGCGGCACCTTCAGGAAGCCGGCCCAGCTGCCCCAGCCCCACTGGAACACGGCGATCATCAGCCCGCTCGCGGCGGCCACCGTCAGCATGTTCATGAGGATCGCCTTCAGCGGCAGCAGCAGCGAGCGGAACGCGCGCACGAGGAGGATGTACGTCAGCGCGAGCACGCCGAGGATCAGCCACGGGAACGAGCCGAGCGTGCGCGAGACGAAGTCGGCGGCCGACGCGGCGCCGCCGCCGGCGATCACCTTGACGGAGGCGGGGAAGCCGGACTCCGGAATGAGCGAGTCACGGAGGCGGCCGGCGAACGCCTGCGCCTTCGGGCTCGCCGCGTCGTGGCGGCCGACGACGTCGATGCGGAGATAGCGTCCCGTCGCGTCGCGGACGGCGGGCGACACCTGCGCCACCTCCGGGTCGGCGCGCAGCAGCAGGTCGAGCACGCGAACCGCGGGCATGACCGCGGCCGCGCCCTGCGGGCGGTGCGTGTCGACGATGATCGTCGTCGGGTCGAGCGTGTCGCGGCGGCTCGCGTCCTGGAGGATGGTGAGCCCGCGCATCGCCGGGATCCCGGGCGGCAGGCTGCTGCTCGAGCCGGGCCCGACGCGGATCCCGATCAGCGGCAGCGCGGCGAGCACGAGCAGGACCGCGATCAGCGGCGCCAGCACCTTCGCGCGGCGCATCACCCAGCCGGCGTGCGCCGCCCAGAGCCGGAGCTCGCCCGCGTGGCGCCGCTCGGCGAGCCCGTGCGGGATCAGCCGGATGCGCTCGAGCCGCTCACCGAAGGTCAGCAGCAGCACCGGTAGCAGCGTCAGCGCGCAGGCCATGCTCACGACCGGGATGACGAGGCCGCCGACGCCGAAGCCGCGCAGGAACGGCACCGGCAGGAGCAGCATCAGCGCGAGGCCGACGGAAACGGCGAGCCCGCTGAACAGGATCGTCCGCCCGGCGTGCACCATCGTCTCCTCGACGGCCTCGCGGTGCTCGCGGCCGTGGCGGCGCTCGTCGCGGTAGCGGTTGACGACGAGCAGCGAGTAGTCGATGGCGATGCCGAGCCCGATCATCAGCACCATGTTCCGGAGGTAGTCGCTCAGCTCGAGCAGGTGCGCCGCCGCCCACGCGATGCCGAGCGCGGGCGGGATCGTCGCCGCGGCGAAGAGGAACGGCAGGAGGGCGGAGCCCGTGCCGAAGACGAGGAGGAGGATCACGAGCGCCGCCGGCACCGCGAGGTAGAGCTCGCCGACCTTCAGGTCACGCGCGAGCACGGGTGCGAGGTCGTGCTGGATCGCCGCGTCGCCGGTGACGAAGACGCCGGGGCCGAGCGCGCGGCGGAGCTGCGCGATCCTCCCGGCCGCGCGGTCGCCGCTCAGCGCCGACCGGACGAACGCGGCCGCCGCCCCGGAGGGCAGCCGCTCGACGTCGTCGACGCGCCCGCCGGGCAGGACGGCGCTCGCCTGCGTGGCCGCGTGGCGCACGCGTGCGAGCGCGTGGTCGTCCTTCGTGATCAGCACGTAGACGGCGTTCGAGCGGACGCCGTACTCCTGGACGAGCACCTGCTTGACGCGGGCGGAGTCCGTGCCCGGCAGCGAGAACCCGGTCTTCAGCAGCGGCGAGAGGCGCAGCGCGGCGAAGACGCCGAGGACGACGAGGCCGAGCCACGCGACCGCGACGAGCTTCCTGTGGTCGAGCGACCAGCGCGTCACGCGCGAGAGCACGCCCGGGTCCCGACCCGGGTGGGTGAAGCGGCTCATCGAGGTGAGAATCGGAATGCGCGCGGCCGGGCTAAAGGGCAAACGGGTGACCACGGTAGCCGAGGTTGCGGCCGGTCGGAGCCTCTAGCGTCGCCGCCGCCGCGCGAGCCACGCGAGCGCGAGGGTCCCCGTGACCGTGAGGACGAGCTTCACCGCCTTGCTTCCGCGCAGCTTCGACTCGCCGCCCGCCCGCTCCGCCATGTTCACGGGCACCTCCTCGAGCCGCAGCCCCGCCTCGGAGACCCGGATCAGCGCCTCGACCTCCGGCGCGCCGCTCGTGAACGGCTCGGCGAGCAGCGGCAGCGCCTCGGCGTCGACCGCGTAGAGCCCGCTCGTCGCGTCCCCGAACGGCCGCGACAGCACGAGCCCCATCGTCCGGCGCAGCACCGCCGTCCCGAGCCGGCGCGGCGCGCTCGGCCGGTAGCGGTACGCGGGATAGCCGTCGCCGGAGACGAAGCGCGAGCCGACCGCGACGTCGCAGCGGCCCTCCCGCACGAGCGCGAGCAGGCGCGCGAGCTCCTCCGGCGGGTGCTGGCCGTCGGCGTCGACCCGGCCGCAGAACGCATAGCCGTGGTCGCGCGCCCAGGCGTAGCCGGCGGCGATCCCGACCTGCAGGCCGCGGTTCGTGCCGAGCGAGAGCACCTCGGCACCGTGCTCCCGTGCAACCTCGGCGGTCCGGTCGGTGGAGCCGTCGTCGACGACGAGGACGTCGACGTCGGGGAGCACGCGCCGCAGCCCGGCCAGGACTCCCGGGAGGTTCTCCTCCTCGTTCCAGGCGGGGATGAAGACGAGCGTGTCGCTCACGGCGCCGTGCGCTCGAGCTCCGCGTAGGCGGCGCGCAGCTGGCGCCCGCACGCGGGCAGCGCGACGAGCTCCCACGCGATCGCCGCCGGCGATGGGAGGACCGGCGCGAGGCGAAACCGCGTCGCGACCCCGTGGGCCGCGTAGAGCCGGCCGAAGAAGAAGCGGGCCCGCGTGAGATGGGACGGAGTGCAGACGACGACCGCGCGGCCGACTCCCCGGTCGAGCAGGAGCGGCAGCGTGCGCGCCGCGTTCTCCGCGGTGAAGCGCGCCGTCGCCTCGGTGACGAGCTCGACGTCGGGCCCGCGCCACGCGTCGCGCATCTGCTCGGCCTCGGAGCGGCCGCCCGCGGGCGACCAGCCGCTGAAGACGACCGCCGCGGGTGAGAGCTCCCGTGCGATCCGCTCGGCCTCGGCGACGAGCCGCAGGCAGCGCCGGCTGATCCGGTAGACGCCGTCGCGGCCGACGGCGCCGTGCCCCGGGACGACGATCGCGGTGCGCATGCCCGCACGGTAGCCGCGCGCGTCGCTCTTCCAGCAATTACGGATGTGGGGCGAGGCGGGCGGTCGGACGGTTCCTGCACCGCGGCGGCTAGGCCGAGGTGTTGGGGGCTCGCCTGGCGACTCAGAGGGGTGTGTCATGTCGATCTTCGGTCGTGTCGGAATCGTTTCCGCTCTCGTCGTGATGGTCGTGCTCGGGCTTCCGGGCTCAGTGCGCGCAGGATCGGCCAGTCCGCAGGTGGTCTATCTGACGGACGTGCCGATCAACACGACCGGGAGCGCGGATGTCTCCATCACCGTCGATGCGGGCGAGCAGCTCAGCATCCTCGCGGAGGGGACCGGGGCGGACGCGCCGTTCGGCGTCTCCTTCGGCTCGTGTCTCGCGTTCGAGGGCCCGGGCACGTGCACCCTGCACCAGCTGTACACGCCGTCGTCGGATGGGGTCGTGCACGCGACGACGAAGGTGTGGGAATGTCAGACCGGCGGCGGGAAGTGCGAAGACTTCCCGATCGAGTTCGAGGTCGTCGCTTCGGGCGCCTTCGTGGCGACGGCCCCGAACGTGTATTTCGGGACGGTGCCGATCAACGCGACGTCGAGCATGGACGTCACCGTGACGATCGACGCGGGCTACCGGTTCAGCGATGCCTATCACCCGACCGACCCGCTCAACCCGGGCCCGCCGGGGCCGTTCAGCGCCTCTGACGGCTCGTGCTTCCTCTTCGTCGGGCCGGGAACGTGCACCTTCCAGGAGGAGTTCACGCCGACGACGACGGATCCCGTGTCCGAGACGTGGGACGTGGCCGAGTGCCTGGCAGGCGGTGGGGCCTGCCACAACGTCCCGTTCACCGTCGAGGGCAGCGCGGCCTATACGGCGGCGGTCAGCCCCTCGAGCGTGCACTTCGGGGATGTCCCGTTGCAGACGACCGCGAGCGCGAACGTCTTCGTGACGATCGACGCGGGCTACCGTTTCGGCGACGCGTACGACGTGGCGAATCCGTTCGGCTCGTCGGCGCCGTTCGGCTTCTCCGCCGGCACGTGCCATCTCTTCGTCGGGCCGGGCACGTGCGTCCTCCAGGAGCTGTTCACGCCGACGACGCCCGGCCCCGCGTCCCAGTCGTGGCAGGTGGCCGAGTGCGAGGTCGGGAACGGGCCCTGCCGCACCGTCGACTTCGACGTCGACGGCAGCGGGCTCGCGGACACGACGCCGCCGGTGATCACGCCCACGATCGCGGGCACGCTCGGCGCAGGCGGCTGGTACACGAGCGACGTCACGGTCGGCTGGACGGTCACCGACCCGGAGTCGGCGGTGACCTCGGAGAACGGCTGCGGCACGACCACCGTGGCGAGCGACACGTTCGGAACGGACTTCACGTGCACCGCCGCGAGCGCGGGCGGCAGCTCGTCGGAGACGGTCACGGTGAAGCGGGACGCGACGCCGCCTGTGATCCACGTCTGGCAGGCGCCGGCCGCCAACGCCGCCGGCTGGAACAACAGCGACGTGACGGCGACGTTCGCCTGCACCGACGGCGGTTCCGGCGTCGCGACGTGCCCGAGCGCGATGACGTTCGGCGAGGGCGCGGCCCAGGGCGGCACGGTCACCGCGAGCGACGCCGCCGGCAACAGCTCGTCGCTCCCCTTCGACGGGATCAACGTCGACGAGACTCCGCCGCAGCTCGCCGGCAGTCCGACCTCCGCCCCGAACGCGGCCGGCTGGTACAGCGGCGACGTGACGATCCACTGGACGTGCGGCGACGGTCTCTCCGGCATCGCAGGCTCCTGCCCCGCCGACGACGTGATCACGGGCACCGGCCAGGGGTTGGCGGTGACCGAGAGCGTGTCCGACCGGGCCGGCAACACGACCTCGGCGACGAGCGATCCCGTCAGGATCGACCGCACGCCGCCGGTCACGACCGTCTCGGCGCCGTCCGGCTGGACGAACGGCGCCGTCACCGTGACGCTCGCGGCAACGGACGATCTGTCCGGCGTCGCCGCGACCGACACGAGCCTCGACGGCGGGCCGGCGCAGAGCGGCGGCACCGTGCAGATCGCGAGCGAAGGCGTCCACAGCCTCGCCTACTGGAGCGTCGACAACGCCGGAAACGCCGAGGCGCAGCGGACGGTGAAGGTGATGATCGACGAGACCGCGCCGACGGTCGCCTACACGGGCAACCTCGGCACCTACGGGATGCTCGACTCCGTCGCGATCACCTGCATTGCGGCGGACGAGGCCGGCGGCTCGGGTCTCGCGTCGACGACGTGCGCGGACGTCACGGGGCCCGCGTGGTCGTTCGGCGCCGGGCCGCACACGGTGTCGGCGTCCGCGACCGACAACGCCGGCAACACCGGTCACGGGTCGGCGACGTTCACGGTGACGGTGAGCTCGGCCGGCCTCTGCGCGTTGACGGGCCGGTTCGTGGACGGCTCCGCGAAGTACGCGGCGCTCAAGCCCGTCCAGAAGGCGGCGGTGGACGTGCTGGTCAAGGTCGGCTGCTCGCTTCTCACCCCCGTCGGGCCGAACCTGAGTCCTGCGCAGAAGAAGGCGTTCGTCAACGCCTACGACGACGCCGTGCAGGCGCTCGTCAAACCGGGCTGGCTGACACAGGCGCAGGCGACGACCCTGAAGGGACTCGCGGGGGCGCTGTGAGACGCTGAACGGACTCGATCGACACGGAGCGGCGCAGGAGTCGAACCTACCCAGCCGTGGGTTGCACGACCTCACCGGTTTTGAAGACCGGCTGGGCCACCGGGCCCGTGCCGCTCCGGTGCGAGCGTAGCGGGAGCTAGAGGAGTCCCTCGCGGCGGGCGACGGCGACTGCCTCCAGCCGCGACTTCGCGCCGAGGCGCTTCGACAGGTGGCGGACGTGGTTCCGCACCGTCTCGCGGCTGATGTGGAGCTTCGCGGCGATCTGCTCGGTCGAGGCGCCGTCGGCGAGCAGCTCGAGGATCTCGTGCTGGCGGCTCGTCAGGCCGCCGCCGACCTTCGTCGGGCGCGCGCGGCTCTCGCTGCGCGGCATCACCAGTCCGAACATCCCGATCGCGCGGTGGCGCGAGCGCAGCGGGACGGAGCTGATCTCGACGAGCTGCTCGCTCCCGTCCGCGGTGACGATGTCGACGGCGAAGTCGCGGTGGCCCTCCCCGTGCAGGTTGCGGTGGAAGCGGGCCTTCGCGCGCGGGATGTCCTCGGGGTCGATCACCGTCGTGAACAGCCGCCCGGTGCAGTCGCCGACGAGCTGCTTCGCGGCGTCGTTGAGCCAGCGGATGCGGCCGCCGCTGTCGATCACGTAGGCGGGGACGCTGATCTCCTCGAGGGCGGGCGGCAGCTGCGGCGCGATCAGCGACAGGAACGGCGACGCTTCTGGCGGGGCCGGCGCATCCTTCAGCACTCCCGAACGGTACCGCGTGGGTACCGTTCGGGGCAGATGCTCGCCCGTCTCGCGCTCTCGTGGCTCCTCAACGTCGCCGTGCTCGCGATCGCCGCCGGCCTGCTCTCCGGCGTCACGGCCGGCTCGGCCGGGACGCTCGTCGTCGCCGGTGCGGTCTTCGGCGTGCTGAACACGGTCCTGAAGCCGCTGCTGAAGCTGCTGACGTTCCCGCTCGCGATCGTCACCCTCGGGCTCGCGTGGTTCGCGGTCGCGATGTTCATGCTCTGGCTCACCGGCGCGATCGTCCCCTCGTTCGACATCGACGGCTTCGGCACGCTCGTCCTGGCGACGGCCGTGGTCTGGGCCGCCAACCTCGCCCTCGACCTCGTCCTCGACCGCAGCGGGAGAGGACGCGATCGCGGGACGTCCGCGCCGGCGAGCTAGCGAGCGCTACGCCGCGGCGAGCGGCCAGACGACCTCGCCGGCCTCGAGCACGTAGGCGCGGCCGTCGACGTGGTAGCGGATCGCGCCGAGGTGCGTCTCGCCGACCCAGGCCTCGGCCTCGCGCAGCAGCGCGCCGAGATCGCCCTCGCGGGGCTCGAGGTCGACGTACACGACCCAGGTGGACTCGAAGGAGACGAGCGAGCACGCCCAGTTGCGTCGCAGCCGCTCGCGGAGGCGGGTCGCGTCGACCTGCTCCGGCACCTCGAACTTCACGGTCTCGTCGAGGGAGTGAGAGTCGTCCATGCGGATCAGGGTGGGGATCGTCCGGCACCGGCCGCCTGACCCGAACGCGTCAATTATCGATTGAAAGTGATAAAGCTCTCTTACGCGACCCAGCTGCGCGTGAGGGTGAGCCAGAAGGCGAGCCCCGCCCATTCCCCGTAGCGGCGGAACCGCCGCTCGATCGTCGCGTCCTTCGCCTTCCGGCCGGCGAGCCGCGCGTACGTCGGCCGCGTCCACGAGTCGAGGACGAGGCGCGAGTAGCGGCCGAGGCTCGTCAGCATCACGTGCGCGGCGCCGTACGGGCCGATCCCCGGCAGCGCGAGCAGGCGCGCCGCCGCCTCGTCGTCCGCCAGCTCGGGGTCGGTGAGCGCCTCGAGGTCGACCTCGCCGGAGGCGACCGACTCTGCGAGCGCGCGCAGGTACGGGGCGCGGTAGCCGGAGCGGGCGACCTCGCGGTAGAACGACTCGTCCGCCGCGGCCATGGCCGCCGCCGACGGGAAGGCGCGGGCGCCGCCGGGCGCGGGGTCGCCGAGGTGCGCGACGAGCGCGGTCGTCATCGTCGTCGTCAGCGCCCACGAGCAGTTCGTCGTGCAGACGGTCTTGACGACGTCCTCGAACACGGTCGGGCTCCGCAGCATCCGGCCCGCCCCGGCGGCCGCCCACGCGAGCTCCTCGTCGGCGGCGACGATCGCGTAGAACGCGGAGAGGTCGTCGTCGAGCCGGAGCATGTGGCGGACGGTGGCGAGCAGCCGCTCGCGATCGCGCGTGGAGGCGGCCCCGACGAGCTCGACGACGGCGGTGCCGCGGCCGCCCTCGCGTACGCGCACGGTGCGCGCCCGCCCGCGCCCTGCCGGGAGCGTCGTCTCCAGCGTCCACGCCTCCTCGTCGAGCCGCTGCGGCGGCAGCGTCGCCACGCCGTGCGAGGCGAGCGTGCGCCGGAGGTCGACCGGCTCGCCGCCCCCGCCGGTCAGCGGCAGCTCGCCGAGCAGGCTCAGTCCGCGAACGACGCGAGCTCCCATTCCGACGGCTCGAACTGCCTGTCGGGCCAGCCGCCGAGCGAGAGGACGACGGTGCCGGCCTCCGTCGCCACCGCGGACCGCTCGAGCGTCGGGTCGGCGACGTGGACGCACGTGCCGGTCGGCGCGTCGATCTCGTCGCCGCCGACGGTGAACGTCGCGTGGCCGCTGAGGACGATGTACAGCTCCTCGTGTCCGCCCGGGCCTTCGTCGTGCTTCTTGATCACGTCGTCGCCGGGGCCGCCGCGCCACGCGCTGGCCCCGAACGAGCG
>Ga0335071_10006182_pt1 | contig 12359 bp, 9 predicted proteins | sample Lox_Sample_15_FD_206724 | JGI IMG/M metagenome (GOLD analysis project Ga0335071, IMG submission 206724) | Soil microbial communities from Loxahatchee National Wildlife Refuge, Florida, United States - Lox_Sample_1.5 | ecosystem: Environmental > Terrestrial > Soil > Wetlands | place: USA: Florida...
CGCCAAGATGCCGCGCTGGCAGGTGATCGTGCCGCTGGCCGTGTTCGTGCTCGCCTTCGGGATCGACGGCGCCAATTCGTACCTGTACCTCATCAAGCAGGTCTACCCGGGTGCGCTGGCGCAGATCCCAAACATCTACGTGCCGAACAACACCCTGCGCCTGCTGACCGGTAGCGGCATGGGCCTGGTCATCGCCGCCGCCCTCTACCCGGCCTTCAACCAGACCGTCTGGAAGGAAACGGTTGAGAAGCCGGCGATGGAATTGAAGACCCTCGGCATCCTGTTTGCCATCCAGGTCGTGCTCGACCTGCTGGTGCTGACCGACAGCCCGATCGTGCTCTTCCCGCTGGCGATCATCAGCACCCTGGGCGTGCTCGTCCTGCTGGTCATGGTCTACGGCATGTTCTGGATCATGCTGGTACGCGAGGACAACCAGTTCACCCGTCTGCGCCAGCTCTGGCTGCCGGCGGTCGCCGGGCTGACCCTCGCCATGGTCCAGATCGCCGGCATCGACGCGCTGCGTTTCTGGCTGACCCACACCTGGGGATCCATCCCGCTCGGGCTGGGAGGCTGATCGACTAAGGAGGTAATCCGCATGGACGCTCTGTTTGGGATCATGTCCGCTTTCGGCCTTTCGGCCAGCGCCGGCCTGAACGCTTACATCCCGCTGCTGGTGGTGGGGGTGATCGCCCACTACACCGACTGGATCAAGCTGAAGGCGCCTTACGACCTGCTCGCCAATCCCTGGATCCTGATCCTGGTCGGCGTGCTGCTGATCATCGAGATGCTGGCCGACAAGGTCCCGGCGGTCAACCACATCAACGACATCATCCAGACCGTCTTTCGGCCGGCGGCGGGGGCAATCGTCTTTGCCGCCAGCGCCAGCGTGCTGACCCACATCAGCCCGCTGCTGGCGCTGGCCTGCGGCCTGCTGGTCGCCGGCAGCGTGCACACCGTCAAGTCGGTGGCCCTGCGCCCGGCGGTGACCGTCACCACTGGCGGCACCGCCAACGTCCCGGTCAGCATCGCCGAGGATGTGGTCGCCACCGTGCTGTCGATCCTCTCGATCGTCATCCCGATCCTGGTGGGGATCTTCCTGGTGCTGGCGGTGGCGTTCATCATCTGGTGGTTCTGGCGGCGCTCGGTCCGCAAGCACCAGGCAGCCGCATGACCGTCCCGCCGGCATCCCCCCCTCCTCCCGCCCCAGCACCGGATAAAACCCCGGCCTGGATCATCGTGACGGCGGTGATCGTGGTGCTCTGCTGTGTCTGCTGCGGCGTGATCGGTCTGCTGATCGCCTTCGTGCCCGACGTGCTGCATGAGCTGGGTCTGAGCAGCTGGGTCCCGCTGCTGGCGGCCCTGGCTGCCTGAGAACAAGCCACCGCCCGGCGTCGAAACGCCGGGCGGTTTTTTATCGGTCTTTGGGGACAAACATCCGCTGCAACTCTCGCAGGGCGCGGCGCGCCCTGCGCCGCTCGAGCGCTCCCAGCTCCAGGGCAGCGAACTCGTCCTCGTCCAGCACCACCTGCCGACCGCGCGGGTCGACCCACAGGTCAAGCGCCAGGTCGACGTACGACAGCCGGTCGTCGGCCTCCAGCACCGCCGGCCGGCTGACGTTGCAGTACCAGCCCTTGATCCGGTCGTCGTCGCGGTCGTGGATCTCGAAGAGGTTGTACCAGCGGTCGGTGTAATAGGTCTCGACGAAGCGATCGTTCTCGCGGAAAACGGTGCCCTGGAAGGGCAGGTCGGGGCGGTTGAAGCGCGCCTCCAGGCGCAACTCCGGCGGCGTGCGGCTGAGCCACACACCAGTGTAGCGCCAGGTCTCAATCCCGGCCGGGTTGCGCTTGATGACGGTAATGGGGGTCAGCTCAGGCACTGGACGGCTCCGGGGGGCAGTTCGAGGGCCAGCTCCTCGCCGAGGCGGGGCGCCTCGGTCAGGAAGAAGTACAGGCCGTTGTCGAGGGTGACACGGTAATCCTCGCGGCGGAAGACAACGTCGGCGACGCGACCGGTGACGCAGCCGGGCGTCCCCGCGGGGCGGCGGACGGCCCCACCCGGGCGCAGCAGCAGGCATGCCGGCTCGCCGGTGACGTGCGTGCCCCCGCACGGGTCCGCAAAGACCCCGGCGGGGGTCTCCACCCGCCCGTCCGGCCGCCGCGCACCCGCGACCACGTTGCCGGCGCCCAGGAAGCGCGCCGCCCAGTCCGAGCCGGGCTCCTGCCAGACCTGGCGCGGCGAGCCGCTGCGCAGGATGCGCCCATCGTGAAGCAGCAGCACCCGGTCCGCCAGGGCGAAGGCCTCCTCCTGGTCGTGGGTGACGTACACGGCCGGGACGCGGCTCAGGCGCAGGACCTGGCGCAGCTCGCCGATCAGCTGCTCGCGCAGGCTGCGGTCCAGCGCGCCGAGCGGCTCGTCAAACATCAGCAGGCGCGGCCGGGGCGCCAGGGCGCGCGCCAGCGCCACGCGCTGCTGCTCGCCCCCGGAGAGCTCGGTCACGCGCCGCGACCCGAAATCACCCAGGTTGACCTGCGCCAGCACCTCGGCGACCCGTTCCCGCACCACCGTCTGCGCCTGGCCCTGCACCTTCAGGCCGAAGGCGACGTTGGCGGCCACGTCCAGGTGCGGGAACAGGGCGTAGTCCTGGAACACCAGGCCGAAGCCGCGCCGGTGGACCGGCACGCCAGCCAGGTCCTGCCCGTCCCAGCGGACAGAGCCGCGCTCCGGCGTTTCCAGCCCGGCGATCAGGCGCAGCAGGGTGGACTTGCCGCTCCCGGAGGCGCCCAGCAGGCAGACGGTCTCGCCGGCCGCGGCCGCGAAGCTCACCCCGTTGAGCAGCGGCTGGCCTTCGCAGGATTTCCACAGGTCGACAACTTCAAGCATGATGATCTCTCAAAACGAAGGCTCCTAAAATTCGCCCGCCCCGGGCAGGCGCAGCTTCTCGATCAGCAGGATGCCGGCCCCGCAGACCGCCATCAGGATGGTCGCCATGGCCATCGCCTGGCCGTAGTTCAGCCCGCCGGGCTGGGACAGGAAGCGGGCAATGGCCACCGGCAGGGTCGGGTACTCGGGGCGCACCACCAGCGAGGAGGCGCCGAACTCGCCCAGCGAGACGGTAAAGGCAAAGACTGCCGCGCCCAGCGTGGCGCGCGCCACGATCGGCCAGTCGACCGTCCACCAGACGCGCCGCGGGCCGGCTCCCAGCGCCGCCGCCGCCTGGCGCAGCCGCTCCGGGACGGAGGCCAGCGCCGGCTGCAGGCTGCGGATCACGAACGGCAGGGCGATCAGGGTGTGCGCCAGCGGCAGCAGCAGCGGCGAGGCCAGCAGCGCCAGCGGCGGGCGGTTGAAGCTGACGATGAAGCCCAGCCCGAGCGTCACCGCCGAGGCGCCCAGCGGCAGCATCAGCAGCGGGTCGAGCAGGCGCTCCAGCCGGCCAGGCTTCGCCAGCGCCACAGCGGCCGGGAAGCCGAGCAGCAGCGACAGCACCACCGTGATCCCGGCATAGGCCAGCGAGTTGCCGACCGCCGCGAACGGCGGCACGTAGAAGATCGACTGGTTGGAGTTGACGAAGAGCGCCCGGTAATAGTCGGCGGTCAGACCGTACGGCACTGCCCCCAACTGGCCGCGGTCCGCTTCCAGGCGGGTCACCGAGCGCAGCGGCAGCGAGAGCAGCGGCAGGACGAAGAGGACCAGCAGCAGGACGATGCCCCCGCCGACGAACAAGCGCTCGCCCAGGCCCGTCGCCCGGTGCAGGTTGGAGACGGCCGGACGCGGCGCGGCGCGCCCGCCCGGGCGCAGCACCACCCGAGAATAAAGCACCGAGAAGACCAGCGTGCATAGCAGCTGCAAGAGCGACAGCAGCGAGGCCAGCGGCAGGTTGAAGAGCTGCACCGCCTGCAGGTAGATCTCCACCTCCAGCGTGGCATAGGACGGCCCGCCCAGCAGCAGGATCACCCCGAAGCTGGTAAAGTCGAACAGGAAGACCAGCAGCGCTGCCGCCAGCAGCGGCGAGCGCAGCAGCGGCAAGGTCACGCGCCGCAGGACCTGCCTCGGGTCCGCTCCCAGGGTGCGGGCGGCCTGCTCCAGGCGCGGGTCCATCTGGGACAGGGCGTTGCCGACCAGGCGGATGACGATCGTGGTGTTGTAGAAGACGTGCGCCAGCAGGATCGCACCCAGTGTGCCCACGAACGGCAGCGGCGCGCCCGGGAGGCGGAACAGGCTCATCAGCCCCAGGTTGACCCAGCCGCGCGGCCCGAGCAGGGCGTTGAAACCGGCCGCCACCACCACGGTCGGCAGCATGAACGGGATGGCGGTCAGGGCGCGCAGCAGCGCCTTGCCGCGGAACTCGAAGCGGGCGAACAGGAAGGCCGCCGGCAAGCCGAGCGCCAGCGTCAGCAGGGTCGAGAGCGTCGCCTGGTAGAAGGTGAAGCCGACCGCCTGGCGCGCCACCGACCACGCGGCCGGGTCGATCTGCAGCAGCCCCGCCGGGTCGAGGCCGATCCTCAGGATGCGCACCAGCGGGTAGAAGAAAAAGAGCGCAAAAAAAAGCGAAACCCCCAGCCAGGGAACGAGATGGCGAATCGACGGACCCACGCTTCGTTGAAGCGCCGATCCGTCGACTTCCTCTTCCCGCTCCAACCCGGATCTCCCTGCCAATCCCGTGTTGCCTAGTGCAGGACCGCCGCGGTCCAGTCGGCGATCCAGCGGTCGCGCCCGGCGGCGATGTCGGAGGGGGCGAGCATGGCCGGCTGGGAGGGCAGCTGGGCGAACTTGACGAACGGGTCCGGCAGCTTGGCGTCCGGGTTGACCGGGTAGACGTACATCTGCAGCGGCATGTCCTCCTGGAACTGCTGCCCGAGCATGAAGTCGACGAACTTCTTCGCCAGCGCCAGGTGCTTGGTCCCCTGCAGGATGCCGACAAACTCGACCTGGCGGAAGCAGGTGTCCGGCCCCAGGATCGTCCCGACCGGGGAGTCGCTCAGCGGCGTGGTGGCGTAGACCACCTCCGCCGCCGGACTGGAAGCGTAGGAGACCACCAGCGGCTGCGGCCCATGGCCGGACGAGCCGCTGAAGTTGGTGTAGTAGGCCGTCTCCCAGCCGTCCACCACCACCAGGCCGTCGGCCCGCAGGGCGCGCCAATAGTCCAGGTAGCCGTTGGCTCCGAAGTGCTTGATCGTCGCCAGCAGGAACGACAGGCCGGTGGACGAGGTGGCCGGGTTCTCCATCACCAGCAGGTTCTTGTAATCCGGCTTGGTCAGGTCCTCGAGCGTGGCCGGGACCGCCAGGTTGTGGGCGGCGAACCAGGCCTTGTCGTAGTTGATGCACACGTCGCCGTAGTCGACCGGCAGCAGGCGGTCCTGCGGGTCGAGCTGGAACTGGGCCGGGACCTTCGCCAGCAGCGGCGAGGCGTACGGCTGGGTGATGCCGGCGTCCAGGGCGCGCGACAGGAAGGTGTTGTCCGTGCCGTACATCACGTCGGCCAGGGGCGCGTCCTTGGTCAGGATGGCCCTGTTGAGCTCGGCCCCGGCGTCGCCCTCCTTCAGGAAGACGACTTTGACATGGTTGGCGCTCTCGAAAGCCTGGATGACGGAGTCCGAGGCGGAGAAGGAATCGTGGGTCATGACGGTCAGGGTCTCGGGACCCTGGGGAGCGCAGGCCGCCAGCAGGGCGGCCAGGAGCAGCAGGGGAAGGATCTTTCTCATGAAAACCTCCAAACAGGGAATTACGGCTGCAGGGCGCGCCGGTGGACGACCAGCAGCAGCCCCGAGCGGAGTGCGACCTCGGCGGCAGTGCCGGTCAGCTCGTTGCTGACCCCGCGGCTGCGCTCCGGGTGAAGCGTCTCGTCCGACAGCGGCCAGCGCAGCCCGGAGGTGGTCACCCCGACGGCCAGCCCGCCCCACGGCAGCAGCGAGACGATCTCGCCCGGGCGGCCGCGCACCCCGGCGCGGCCGCGCACGAAGAAGGCCTCCTCCACCCCGTCGTCCAGGCGCAGGTCCAGCCCGGCCAGGGACGGGGCGGTCAGCAGCGCCAGGTTGGCCAGGCTCTGGTCCAGCCGTCCGCCCAGCCCGCCGACGATCAGGATCTCGCCGTGCCCGTCGGCGACGGCCGCCGCCAGGGCCAGCTCCAGGTCGGTCTCGTTCTTATCGCGCGGGTAGCGACGCAGCGGGACCCCGGCCGCCTGCAGCCGCTCCAGCTCTTCGGGCGGGGTCGAGTCCAGATCGCCGATGACGAGCGAAGGCAGGCGGCCGAGGGCCAGCAGGTGGCGCGTGCCACCGTCGGCGGCGTAGAGCGTGTCCGCGGGCCGCAGGAGGGTGCGTGCCGCTTCCAGGTCGGGGAGACTGCCGTTGGCGAAGATAAGGGCGCGGGATGGGGTCATAGATTCTCACAACACGAAGACCACACAGGGCACAACGGATCCAGTGTAAACCTGGGCCGGCCTCAGGATTAATCAAAAAAAACCATCCCCGCCAGGGAGGATGGTTACAGTTCGGGCTATAGTCCCTCCGCCGGCATGATCCGGATCAGGTTCTGCGGGTCGAGGCGTCCAGCCTCCTCTCAGCCCGTGCGCGGGCTCCCCGTTCAATTGACGTTTGAAGTATATGCCGGCCGCGGCTGGCTGTCAAGACAAATATCCGCTTTCCGATCAATAATCCGGAAAACCACGCGGCCGGCAGACCCCATCAGCGAACCCGGCGTTTCCATTCCTCTTTGAGCTGCAGCTGGCGCGGGCTCTCCCCCGATTCCAGGGCCAGGAAGTCGGCCATCAGGCGGTGGAAGCGGCCGGGCTGGTCGAGCATGGGGAAGTGGCCGCACTCTTCCAGGACCACCTGGTGGACGCGCTCGGGCATGGCCTGGATCCGCCCGTAGTCAGGCGTTTCGATCGCCGGGTCGTTCTCGCCGTGCACGATCAGGCAGGGAGTGCTCATCATGTCCATGGCGAGCAGGAGGTCGCTCAACATCAGGCTGTCCATCGAGCGGACGATCGCCAGCGGGTCGGCCTTGGCGGCGTCGGCACGCGCCGGCTCACCGGGCGGATATTGGGCCAACAGCCAGTCGCCCAGGTCGGCCGAGCTGGCCGGGGTGCGCAGGCGCGGGTTGACGGCGCGGATCTCGAGCGGCACGTCCACCAGCATCATGCGGTCGACCATCGTGGGGAAGCGGCGGGCGAACTGGATGGAGACCAGGGCGCCCAGCCCGTGCCCGACCAGCGCCACCTTGGCGATGCCCATCCGCATCAGGAACTCGTCCAGCAGGCTGGCCTGGTGGTCGAGCGAATAGTGTTCGAGGTCGTGGGCGGTCTCGCCGAAGCCCCACAGGTCCAGGGCGTAGGCGCGGAAGGACATGGCGGCGGCCTGCATCGTGGGAATCCAGTAACGCCACGAGCCGACCCAGCCGTGCAGCAGGATGATCGGGCGTCCGCGCCCGAGCACCTCGTAGTGCACGATCCGGTCGTTGACGAGGATGGCGCTCATGCCTCAGGCGGGGTATCGTCTTCCGGTTTGCTGTCGGAGGGCCGGCCGTCGTCCGGTGCGTTCTCCGCAGCCGGGCTTTCGCCGGAAGGTTTTTCCTCTTCCGGTTTGCTGACGGTGGCCTTGGCCCCGAACAGGTGCTGCCAGGTCCGGCTGATGTCCGGCGGAGTCTCGGCGGGCGGAGTCGGCTCGCTGCTGCGGACCGGCTCGATAGGTTTCTCGGGCGCCTGGGAGGCTTCCCCAGCGCGGCTGCCGAACAGGTAGCGGCGGACGCGGCTGCTCTCCGGGCGGCTGCCTGCCGCCGGGCCCTCCGCAGGACGCTCCTCGGCCGGCCCGGACTGCGGCGGGACGACCGCCGGGGGAACGGGCGCGACCGGGGTCGGCGCCGGCACCGGTGCGGCCAGTGACGGCTTCGGCTCGGAAGGCTGCTCAGGCTGGGGTCCGGTCGCCGGGCGGGGCGCCGCTTGCGCTCCGGGCTCGGGCGGGCGGAAGACCGGCGCGGCCGGCGGAAGCGGGGCCGGCTTCGGCGCGGAGGGCTGGGCCGGGAACGGCCCGGTCGCCGGGCGCGGCGCGGGCGGAACGGGACCTTTCTCGATCAGCGTCGGGGCGGTCGAACTGCCGGGAGCCTTCGCCAGGACCGACTGGATGCGCGTGATCAGCTGGTCCGGCGCGAAGGGCTTGAGCAGGTACTCCGAGGCACCGGCCTGCATGCCGGCCTGGATCTCGGAATCCTGTCCCTTGGCCGAAAGGAAGATGACCGGGATATCCCGCAGCTGGGGGACCGCCTTGATGGCCGCACAGGCCTCGTAGCCGGTCATGCGCGGCATGCGCACGTCGAGCAGGATCAGGTCTGGCTTTTCCTGCTTGGCCAGCGCCACGGCCTCTTCCCCATTGCTGCCGGCCACAACTTCGTAACCTCCGAAGCGGAGGGTAAAGGTGATCAGATCCCGAATATCGCGCTCGTCTTCGGCTATCAATATCTTTGTCATACCCGTTGCTCCTCAGTTTGGTACACGGGCAAGGTGAAGGAAAACGTGCTTCCATCGCCCGGTACCCCTGCGCTTTTCAACCAGATGCGACCCTTGTGCATGCTGACCAGCTGGCGGACGATCGCCAGGCCCAGGCCGGTGCCCGGGGTGGCCAAAACCAGCGGGTCCTCGCCGCGGTAGAAGCGCTCGAAGACGCGCTCCTGTTCCTCGGGCGGGATGCCGATGCCGGTATCCTTGACGTCCACCTGGACCTCGCCGTCCAGGATCTGCATGCGGATGTTGATCTTGCCGTTCTCGGGCGTGTAGTGGTAGGCGTTGTCGACCACGTTGGCCAGGATCTGGCGCACCCGCTCCAGGTCGCCGTTGATGCGCGGCAGGTCGTCGGGGATGCTCACGCCCAACTCCATCGGACGGTTCTCTTCCTTACAGCGCCGCTGCAGGTCGGCGACGACGTCCTCGGCCACCTCGCGCAGGTCGATGGCCTGCAGCGAGAGCTGGACGCGCCCGGCCTCGATGCGCGAAATGTCGAGCAGGTCATTGACCAGCACGCTCAGGCGGTCGGTGTTGTTGCGCACGATGTCCAGAAAGTGCGTCTGGTTCTCGTTCAGCGCCCCGGCGGCGCCCATCAGCAGGATGTCCACGTAACCCTTGATCGAGGTCATCGGCGTGCGCAGCTCGTGGCTGACCGTCGCCACGAACTCGGACTTCAGCCGGTCCACCTCAACCTCGTGGGTGATATCGCGGAAGATGGAGACCGTGCCCAGGAATTCGTTGCGCCAGATGACCGGTGCCAGGTGCACCAGCACCACGCGCCCGGTCTCCAGGTTGAGCTGTTCGGCATAGGTGTCGCCGGGCTGGTGGCTGGCGGGGTCCTCGGACCAGTAGCGGATGGTCTGCATCCAGGTCTGGGCGGCCTTGCCGAACAAGCCGCCGAAGCTCTCCAGCGACTGTCCGAGCAACTGCTCGGCCTTCAGGTCCAGGATGCGCTCGGCGGACGAGTTGAGGAAGGTGATGCCGTTGGTCGGGTCGGTGACCAGCACACCGTCGGCGACGGCCTCCAGGATGGCTTTCTGGCGGCTGGCCTCGACCTGCTGGTTGCGCAGCATCGAGCCCAGGCGCTCGGCCTGGTCGCGGATCAGTTCGTACAACTGGGCGTTGTTGATCGCCACCGCCACCTGGCTGCCGATGGCCTGGACCAGGTTCATCTGCTCGGGGGTGAAGAAGCCGACCTGGCGGTGGAAGACCATCAGCGCGCCAATGATCTCCTCACCCACGATCAGCGGGGCGGCGATTACGCTGCGGTGGCTGCTGGTGTTGAGCGGCATCTTGACCCAGCGCTTGTCCTTGCGAACGTCGTCGATGCGCACCGCCTCGCGGTGCTTGATGACCCAGCCGGCCAGGCCCTCGCCGATCTTGAGGGCGGTCGGGCGGCTGCCCGTGGTCATCTCGGGGGTCAGATAGCCGTACCCGGAGCGGTAATGGATGGTGTTGTCCTCCGGGTTGACCATCAGGATGCTGCCCTGCTCGGCGCCGATGGCCTCGTTCAGCAGGGCCAGGGTGCGGTTGAGCGCCCGGTCCAGGTCGAGGGTCGAGGAGGCTTCGGTCAGGATGCGCAGCAGGGTCTCAGTGTTACGCTGCTCGCGCTGCAGTTCGGCGGTACGCTCGACGACGCGCTGCTCCAACTCCTCGGCCAGGCGGCGGGTCTCGTTGTAGAGGCGCCCGTTCTGGATGGCTACGGCAGCCTGGTTGGCCAGCGTGGACAGGATCTGCTGCTCGTCCTCCGAGTAGATGTTCGGCTGGTAGCTCTGCGCCGAGAGCATGCCGATGACCTTGCCGGCCAGGGTGATCGGCACGGCGACAATCGAGCGCGGCTGGCCCTCGCCGTAGGTCTTGCCGGCAAAGCTATCCAGCCTGGACACGTCGGAGATCAATGCCGCCTGGCCGGTGGCGATCACCTGCCCGCTCAGGCCCTCCCCCAGCGGCAGGTGCATCTTGGGCGCCCGTCCGCTCGGGTCCATCAGGTAAACCCCGTCGATGTCGTTCTGTTCCTCGTCGTACAGGGCGATGACGAACGACTCGGCCGGCATCATCTCGGACACAGCCCGGTGGATGGCGGCGTAGATCTCCTCCGGGTCCAGGCTCAAGCCGATCTCGTACGAGGCCCGATTGAGGGTGGTGAGCTGCTCGGCACGGAACACGGTCGCCTGGTACAGGCGGGCGCTCTCGAGGGCGATGGCCGCCTGGTTGGTGATCGTGCGCGCCAGGTCGATGTCGGTGGCGGAGAAGCGGTGCGCCTCGGGCAGCTGCAGGAACATCAACGCCCGCAGGCTGGCGCCGCCGACCAGCGGCAGGATCAACAGCGACTGCGTCCCGGGGAGCAGCTCGACCAGCGGCTCGAGGTCGGGCTCGTTGAGCACATCGTCCGTGCTGAAGACGCCCAGCGACTCGCGCAGCCGGTCGAAGATCGGGGCCGCCGGCAGGATCTTAACCTGGGCAGGCTTGCGCGCCGGCACCGCCACGCGCAGCACCGGCTCGGTGAAGCGGTTGAAGGTCACGGCGAAGACACGCTCGACGGACATGGCCCGCTGCAGCTCCTCGGCGGTCAGGCGCAGGACCTGGTCCTCGTTCAGGGAGCTGGACAGCTCGGACGAGAGGCGGTTGAGCAGCGCCAGGCGCTGGGAGCGCTGGTCGAGCTCGGCGGCGCGCCGCTGGCTGTCCTCGAACAGGCGGGCGTTCTCCAGCGTCACGGCCGCCTGGCTGGCGAAGGTGGTAACCAGCTGGGAAAGCTCCACGCTGAAGAAGCGCGGCTCGGCCTTTTCCAGGGCGATCACGCCGATCACCTCGCCCTTCGAGACCAGCGGGACGCCCATCCAGGACAGGCGCTCGGCCTCCACCAGGCTGGAGAAGCGCGGGTCGCCGCGCACGTCGCCGACCACGATCGCCTGGCCGGTGCGGTCCATCTCGGCCAGCAGGGCCGAATCCTCCAGCGCCACGGTCAGGCCGACGCGCTGCTCATTGTCGGCGAAGCCGCGCGCCGCGGCCACCGACATGCGCTCGCCCTGGCGCAGCCACAGGATGCCGGTGTCGAACGGCAGCACCGCCACCAGCTGCTCGAGCAGCCCGGCGACCAGGTCGCCGGACTGCAGGCTGGAGGTCATGGTGGCCGAGACGCCGGTCAGGGCCTGCAGCTGGTTGGCGCGCTCCTGAGAGGCCTGCACCAGGCGGACGTTCTCGAGCGAGAGCGCCACCTGCTGGGTCAGGGAGAGCAGCAGGGCCTCGTCGTCGGCGGTGAAGGCCCCGGAGGTGTTGAAGTTATCCAGCACCATCAGGCCCAGGCTGTGATCGCCGGTCTGGACCGGGATGAGCAGGCTCGAAACCGGCAGGCGGCCGGCGGTGGCCTCGCGGTAGCGCAGCAGGTACTCGGCCGGCAGGTTGTAGTCGCGCGCGAAGTTGACCTCGTCCACGCGGCGCGGCTTCCGGTCCAGGAAGGCCTGTCCGGGCAACGCCTCGCCCGGGTGGTAGACGATCTGCATCAGGCTGTCGTTGTCGGCGTAGTTGGCGGCGGTCAGCGGGACGAGCAGGTTCTCCTGCTCGTGGTAGAGCAGCACCACGCCGGCGTGGGCGGCGCTGACCACGCGCAGGGCGCTCTCGAGCAGCGCCTTGACGATGCTGTCCGGGTCCAGGCCGCTCAACTGGCGGCTGAAGTCGAGCAGCAGGTTAACCTCGCGCAGGCGCCGGCGGGTTTCGGTCAGCAGGCTGATGTTCTGCAGGATGATCGAGACCTGGCGGGCGATCTGGTAGTAGACCTGCTCGTCCTCCTCGGTCAGGGACGGCATAGGCTCCGGGCTGATCGCCAGGATGCCGGCCACGGGCTTACCGTCGATGGTGATTGGCAGGCAGACGA
>Ga0335071_10006183_pt1 | contig 12359 bp, 10 predicted proteins | sample Lox_Sample_15_FD_206724 | JGI IMG/M metagenome (GOLD analysis project Ga0335071, IMG submission 206724) | Soil microbial communities from Loxahatchee National Wildlife Refuge, Florida, United States - Lox_Sample_1.5 | ecosystem: Environmental > Terrestrial > Soil > Wetlands | place: USA...
CCTTGGCGCTGACCGTTCGAATAAGGTTTAGAACGGCGTCGACTTCAGCGACCGCGAGGGCGGCAGTTGGCTCGTCCATAATGAGGACAAGCGGATCGAAAGAGACGGCGCGACCGATGGCGATGCTCTGACGTTGCCCGCCGGAAAGATTTTCGACCTTGAGCCGCGTACTCGGCATGCGGATGCCGAGATGGTCGAGCATCCTCGCCGCATCGGCGTGCATCTTGCGCTTGTCCATGAGCGGCACGCCCAGAATGCGACGCTTAGGCTCGCGGCCGAGCAAGAGGTTGCCGGCCACGTCGACCGTGTCGCAGAGGGAGAGGTCCTGGTAGACCATCTCGACGCGCTGGCGGCGCGCGTCAGCTGGCGAAGCGAAGCGAACCTCCATGCCGTCGAGCACGATGCGCCCGGAATCCGGAATAAGCGCGCCAGAGAGGATCTTGCTCAACGTCGACTTGCCGGCGCCATTGTCGCCGACGAGGCCGAGGACCTCGCCGGCATGCAACGTGAGATTGACCCGTTCGAGAGACTTGATCGCACCGAAGGACTTGCTGATGTCCTCCATCCGCACCCGCATCGACGCGTGGTTCCTCGACATCGGCGTCTTTCTGACCCTTGATCGGGCGAATCGCGGATGTGTGCCTCGGGTCCTGCCGCGCTCAGTGTTACTTGAAGAGGCTACGGAACTTGTCGACGTTGTCCTTCGTGACGATGGTGACGGGAATGTCGATGCTCGGGTTGACCTTCTCGCCCTTCTTAAGCTTCAAGATTGTCTCGACGCCAGCGACGCCTTCCTGGAACGGATCCTGCTGTACGACCGCAACGATCCAGCCTTCGTCGATTCCCTTGATTGCCTGAGCAGTGAGGTCCCAGCCGAAGACTTTGACCTTGTCGGTGCGGTTCTGGCTGGTGACCGCCGAGATCGCGCCGATGAGGGCCGGCTCGCCCGTTGCGTATAGGGCATTCATGTCCGGATTGGCAGTCATCAGGTTTTCGGCCGCCGTCAAAGCGACGTCCTGGATGTTTTGACCGTCAACCGTGTCCAGGAACTTCACGCCGCCTCCTGCTTGCGCGGTTGATTTGAAGCCGTCGAGCCGTTGGTTCTGGATGAATGAGTTGAGCGCGCCCACGATGCCGACCTTGGCTGAACCACCCATCTTACCCTTCACATAGTCCGCGAAATACTTGCCGATCTCCTCGCCCGCACCTTTGTTGTCGACGCCAATGAAGGCGGCGTTGTCGCCATCCGGAATGCGAGCGTCTATCGCAACGACCGGGATACCGGCTTTCTTGGCCGCCGTGATCGCCGGCTTCACGCCATTCACGTCGATCGCAACAAGGACGATGCCGTCGACCTTTTGGGCGATGTAGTCCTCGATAGCGCTGTTCTGCGCGGTCGCCTGATTGTTGGCATTGAAGATAACGAGCTTGGCTCCCGCCTTGTCGGCGGCCTGCTTGGCGCCGTCGTTGATCTGGTTGAAGAACAGCGCCTGCTGATTAATTGTGACCAAAGCCACCGTCTGCGCCTTTGCGGCGACTGCGCCAAAGGCTGCGGCCAAGATTGCCGTCGCAAGACCCAGGTGCTTCATCGTTAGTTTCATTTCACGCTCCCTTTGCACGGTGGGCAAGGAGCGCATTGCTCCGGCCCGATATAGCCCATCACTTCAGTTGGACGAAAAGGCGCTTTAGAACAAACCTGCCCCATTTGCGTCGACGCGGCAACAATGATGGGCGGCGACACGTGCCCGTGTCAGGCATTCTTTGGGGAACCTGTCCTTGCTTATTGTTACTCACCCACCACTAAATACACGACCTGTGATTCCGATAGGTTAGCCCTTAACTCCGGGCGGCTGGAACCGCCTCTACTTGCTTGATGTGACAATGACCTCGGGGCCAAGTCTCACCCGGCAAAGCGCGGCTCGGGAACGCCGCGGACGCCGAGATCGTGGATTGCGAACAGACTGCCGCGCAGCACGCCATCGCCGGGAAAGCGCGGCAGAGGCGGCTTCGCCATCGACGTCACGTAGAGAATATCGAGGTTGGGACCGCCAAACATGACGCTCGTCACCTTCTTCACCGGCATATCGAGGACTCGTTCGACCCGCCCATCCGGCGTATAGCGGATGATCTTGCCGTCATAGACCTGCGCGTTCCAGAGGCAACCCTCTGCATCCACGGTCGAACCGTCGGCCGCTCCGCCGCTCGAGCGATCAATCTTGACGAAGGTGCGCTTGTTGGACACCGCGCCAGTTTCGAGATCGTAGTCGTAGGCCCAGATTTCGCCCGACCAACTGTCGGCGAAATAAAAAATGCGCCCGTCCGGGCTCCAACACGGCCCGTTGGAGACGATGATGTGGTCCTCGAGCTTGTGCAGCGAGAGATCCGGGTCGAGGCGATAGAGGGACCCGTTGGGGCCATCCTCCATCGTATCCATCGATCCGGCGACGAAGCGACCGCGCTTGTCGACCTTTCCGTCATTGATGCGGTTGTCCGGCTTGTCCGCCTCGGGATCGACGATGAGCTCAGTGTCGCCAGTCTTAAAGTCGAGAAAGTAAAAGCCATTGGCGAGCGAGAGCACCGCGCCGCCCTTCTCGCGCAAGGCCATCGAGCCGATCTTGGCGGGTACGTCCCAGGCCCGCACCTCCCGACCGTCGGCCGTACAGCGAAACACGTTGCAACCGAAACTGTCGATGAAATAGAGCCGTTGCTCCTCGACGTCCCACAGCGGCCCTTCGCCGAGAGTGGTTTTTACGTCGATCAGAACTTCGATCCGCATAGAGTCCTCCCGTTCTTTTCAGCGATTGATCTAGCCGGAGAACCGCGGCTCCGGCAGGCCGCGCACGCCAAGACCGTAGACGGCGAAGAGCGCGCCCGCCTCACGCTCTCTTGGCTTCACGCCTTTCACTGCGCGCGCCATCGACGTCACATAGGCGACGTCGAGGCCGGGCCCGCCGAAGCTGAGGCTTGTCGTGCTTTCCACCGGCAGCCCGACGATGCGGTCGAGCCGGCCGTCTGAGGCGAAACGGACGAGTTTACCCTCGTAGACGGATACGCTCCACACAAATCCGTCGGCGTCGACCGTCGCACCGTCCGGCAGGCCGTTGAGTCCCGAGGCGGCGAAGGAACAGAAGACGCGGCGATTCGTAGCCTCGCCCGTCGCAAGGGCGTAATCGTAGGCCCAGATCTCGCGCCGGTAGGTGTCAGCGAAATAGAAGGTTCGGCCGTCAGGGCTCCAGCACGGGCCGTTCGAGCAGACGATGCCGTCGTCGAGCTTTGCGACGATGCCATTCGCGTCGAGCCGGAACAGCGCGCAAATCGGGTCACGCTCTTCGTAATCCATGTAGCCCGCGACGAACCGACCCTGGCGATCGACCTTGCCGTCGTTCATGCGAATACGCGGCTTGTCGGGATCGGGGTCGGCGAGCTTGCGACAGGCGCCGCTGACGAAGTCGAGCGAATAGAACCCGTCACGCAGCGACACGATCGCCCCACCCGTTTCACGCAAGGCGAGCGAGCCGATGTGCTCGGGCACGTCCCATGTGCGCGGGGCGCCGCCCTCAGCGTCGCAGGAATGAACTTTGGCGCCGAGGCTGTCGATCCAGTAGAGGCGTTGCTCGGCGACATCCCACAGCGGACCCTCGCCGAGTTCTGCGCGCGTGTCGATCAGAAGCTCAATACGCAGCATGGAGCCGCCTCTCAGTATGGTCGACGTCAAAAGGCGACCCGATCGCCGCCCTTGAGTTCGAGGATTTCGCGTGCTTCGTCGGGGCTTGCCACCGAAAGGCCGAGCCCCTCGATTATCTGGCGCGCCGCCCGCACCTGCTCGGCATTGCTGCTTGCGAGCCGTCCCGGTCCCGACCATAGCGAATCCTCGAGCCCGACGCGCACGTTCCCACCCATCGCGGCAGCCTGAGCGGCGATGGGTAGCTGGCTGCGCCCCGCGCCGAGCACCGACCATTTGTAATGCGTTCCGAACAGGCGGTCTGCCGTGCGCTTCATGTGTAGGACGTCTTCGGGATGCGGGCCGATGCCTCCGAGGATGCCAAACACCGTCTGGACGAAGAGCGGCGGCTTGACGAGCCCGCGCTCCAGGAAATGCGCGAGGTTATAAAGATGGGCTGTGTCGTAACACTCGAACTCGAAGCGAGTTCCGGCATCGCTCAGCGTGCGCAGCACGAACTCGATGTCCTTGTAGGTGTTGCGGAACACGAGATCGCGGGAATTCTCAAGCGCCTGCTGCTCCCATTCATGCTTGAACGTCTTGAACCGTTTGAGCATCGGGAACAGGCCGAAATTCATCGAGCCCATGTTGAGCGAGGCGACTTCGGGCTTGAAGACTTCGGCCGGCTTTACCCTTTCCTGCACGGTCATGTAGGGCGCGCCGCCGGTCGTAAGATTGACCACCGCTTTGGTCGCCTGCTTGATTCGCGGCAGGAAGCGCGCAAAGGCTTCCGGACTTTGATCCGGACGGCCAGTACGTTCGTCGCGCGCGTGCAAATGGACGATAGCCGCGCCTGCCTCGGCCGCGCTGATTGCCGCATCGGCGATCTCCTCAGCCGTCACCGGCAAGTGGGGCGACATCGACGGCGTATGGATCGCGCCGGTCACCGCGCAGGTGATGATGACCTTGTCGCTTGAAGCCATGGGCCCCTCCTCCCTCTCCTTGTTCTTGCCTCAGCGTCCGATCTCCCTGTCGGCGCGACGCTTGTGCGCGGCGAGCGCCATCAGCCGGCGATCACGCCAGGACTGGCGTTCGCCGAGCTTATCGGCCGGCACGCGGGCGCGCCGCTCGGCCTCGATCGTGTCCATCACCGGCCCACTCCAGTCGACGCGCCACGGCGTCGAAGGAAAGATGCCGGAGTAGATACTCTGGTAGCGCTCGGCATAGTCGCGCACGCCCGCCGGTGCGTTGAGATCGATGGTCTCGAACGGGCCCATGAACGACCAGCGCAACGCTAGCCCGTCGCGGATGCCGATGTCGATGTCCTCGATGGTTGCGTAGCCCTCCGCGACCAGGCGGAACGCCTCTTCAAGTAGCGCGCCCTGTAGGCGATTCATCACGAAGCCGTCGATCTCGCGCTTCATCACGATCGGCGCGTGCCCTGCGGCGCGCAAGAGGGCCGCGGTGCGCTCGACGATGGCCGGGTGGGTCCAGGGCGCAGGCACGACCTCGGCCGCCGGAATGAGATATGGCGGATTGATCGGATGCACGACGAGGCATCGCGACCGGCCCTTGAGCAACTCGGTGAAAGCGGACGGCAGGATCGCCGATGTCGAACTTGCGAGGATGGTCTGAGGCTCGGCCGCTGCGTCGAGCCTGGTGAACATCCGGCGTTTGACCTCCACATCCTCGGGGGTGCTCTCCTGCGCGTAGGCCGCCCCTTCGAGGGCCGCCTCCAGGCGCGCCACCGGTCGCATGCGCGCACGGACCGCTCTCGCGGTCTCTCCGTTGAGTAGCTCGTTCTCTTCGAGATCGGGCAGCAGGCGATCAGCATACAGAAGGGCTTTCCCCCCTGCTTCCGGGTCCTCATCCCACAGCGCGACGTCGTATCCAGCGCAGGCGAAGCTGATCGCCCAGGCGCGGCCGACGAGGCCCGAACCGACGATCGCCACTTTACTCATTGTGCTCTCCGCTCGTTCGAACGCGCCGGCGCGAACGTCATAAAGTCTCCACGTTGCCGTCCACCCCCAGCGACTGGCCGGAAATATTGCGCCCGGCCGGCGACAGGAGATAAGCGACGGTGGCGGCGACGTCGCCAGCGGTCACCATGCGGCGCAAGGACACGCGATCGAGATAGGTCTTCTCCATCGCCTCGTAAGTGACCTCGGTCTGCTTGGCGCGCGCGGCAATAACCCCGGTCATGCGCGGGCCCTCGACGATTCCTGGCAAGATCGCATTGACCCTGATATTTGCCGGCCCGAGTTCCTTGGCCAGGCTTTGGGTAAAGCCGATTACGCCCCATTTGGCAGCCGAGTAGGGCGTGCGGAACGCATAGCCGAAGCGTCCGGCCGCAGATGAGAGATTGACGATCGCGCCCCCGCCTGCGGCCTTCAGCATCGGCACCCCGTGATGTGCGCAAAGAAACTGGCCCGTGAGGCAGACGTCGATGGTGCGCCGCCAATCCTCGGGCAGGATGTCTTCGACGCCACCCGTCGGCCCGGCGATTCCAGCGTTGTTGATGAGCGCGTCGAGCCCGCCAAGCGAAGCTTTGACGTCGGCGAACAGCCGCGCGACGTCCGCCTCTGATGAGACGTCTGCCTTCGTCAGCCTTGCTTCGCGATAAGCCGCACAGTAGTCGGCGAGGAACTCGTCGGATACGTCGCAGATATGGACCCGCGCGCCGCGCGCGATCAGAAGATCGCTGACCGCGCGGCCGATGCCTGAGGCGCCCGCGGTGACGACAACACGCAGTCCCTCAGCGAGAGTGAAGACGTCAGAGGGATCGCTCATGAACCACCCCAATATTCACGTGCGTTCTTCACGCAACGCCATGACGGCGACGAGGACGACGAGACCAAAGACGATCGTTCGCGTGGCGTACGGCAGAGTGGTGCCCGCAAGCAGCGTCTGCAACGCAGTCAACAAGAGCGCGCCGCCGAGCATGCCGAGATAGTGCCCGCGGCCGCCCGTGATCAGCGCGCCGCCGATCACCACAACCGCAATCGAGGGCAGCAGATATTCGTCGCCCATGCCTAGGCTGGCCTGCCCTGAGAAGCCGGTCAGCAAAACGCCTACGATTGCCGAGCACAGGCCGGAGAGCATGTAGACGCGGATTAGCGTCTGGCTGACGGGGACGCCCGACAGCGCCGCGACGCGCTGGCCGTTGCCCACTGCATAAACCCGGCGTCCGAACGGGGTGTGGCCGAGGAGCAGCACCGCGAGGACCACGAAGATCGCCACGAACAGCACCACTGGCGTGGCAATAAGCTCGTGATCGGTCATGAACCGCCGGAGCAGCGGCGAGGAGAATCCGTCGGGCGTGCCGTTGGAATAGACGAGGGCGACACCTTGCAGGATGCCGTTGGCCGCAAGCGTCATCACGATCGGCGAAACGCCGAGAAGAACGATGCCTGCGCCATTGATAAAGCCCACGATGAGGCCGACGAGCAGCGTGATCGGGAGGGCGTAGACCAGCGCCGCGTCGGATCCCTTGACCATGCCGGCAAGCAGAATCCCGCACAATCCAATGGTCCACGGCACCGAGAGGTCTAGGCCGCCGGTGAGGATCACCGTCCCCTGTCCAAGCGCGAGCACCGCCAGGAACGAGGAGAGGACGATCAGCGAGTTGAAGTAGGACCAACTCGTCAGCGCATGGCCGAGGGTTATCTGCGTTGCGGTGACGACGGCGGCGAAGCAGACATAGGACGGCAGTGAGAAGCGCAGCGCCTCGGCATTGCGAGCGAAAATGCCGGGGGTCGCGCTCGCGGTCGACTGCGTTCGCTTCTTGAGCGCCGGCAAGCTCAGCAAGCGGGCGCCGGCCTCGCGCTGCGAGGGGAGACGGCGCTGGGCGCGTGCTCCGAGTCGAAGGACGACATGTCGGATGTGGCGGGCGATGGTCGAGTCTCGCCGCAGACCTTCCGCAAGCATCGCGAGGATCAAGATCGATCCTTCCGTCACAGTCGAATAGTAGGCCGACACATTGAGGACCAGCAGAATGTTGACGACCATCATCAGGATGTAGGCGCCGAATACCGTCCCGAGAGGGCCGCCACGGCCCCCGCCAAGCGTCGTGCCGCCGACGACGACCGCCGCGAACATCTGCAGGAGCAGGGGGTTGCCGATCAGCGGATCGGCCGAGCCGGTTTGCGCGCTGATGAAGACTCCGGCGAGCCCATAACAGCCGCCGCCGATCACATAGACCATGAACTGGACGAGGCGCGTCGGCACTCCCACGGCGCGCGCGGATTCGATGTCGCCGCCGACCGCGTAGACGGCCACGCCGAAATTCGTTCGCTTCACCCAGGCCCAGAGCGCGAGCACGAGAATGATGAGCAGCGTGGGTTTCGGGAGAAGGTTCGGGATCGCGTCGCCGATCAGAAGATCGCCGAGCGCGGGCGAAACCTGGCCACCGGGCTTGTCCATGATCAGGAGGGTCACGCCTTGCAGGATGAACATCGTGGCCAGGGTCACGACAATCGGCTGCATGCCCAGAACCGCGACGAAAAAGCCGTTGAAGGCGCCCGAGGCCATGCCGATCGCGACTCCAGCCGCCACGATGATCAACGGCGACAGGGAAGGATCTTGGAGTGAGGAAGCGAGCGCCACGTTGACGAGGGAGATCACCGCACCGGCTGAGAGATCGAAACCCCCGGAGAGGATGACGATCGTCTGGCCGATCGCCGCCAGCGCCAGCGTTGCGCCGCTCGCGGCCATCTGCGAGAGGTCGTAGTAGCTCAGGCGCACGGACCCGATGCTCGCTACCGTTCCCAGCAGGACGAGAAACACGGCGATGGCGATCATAAGCCCGCGCTGGCGCGCGAGGCGCTTCATCGTCCAGGCGAAGGCGAAGGTTTCTGGGGGGTGCGATGCGGCGCTCGCCATTGTCACGCCTCCCTCCCGGCCTCGGCATCCGAACCCAGCGCCGCGCGCAAAATCTCCTCTTCCGACAGCCGGTCCGAAGGAATCTCCGCGACGATCCGGCCGGCGTAGCAGACGAGCACGCGATCGCAGAGGTAGACGAGTTCCGGGATCTCAGTCGAGTGGAACAGCACAGCGCCGCCGGCGTCCGCGTAAGCGCGAATGAGGCGATAGAGTTCGTTCTTGGTGCCGACGTCGATGCCGCGGGTCGGATCGAACAGCAGCAAAACGCGGCTCTCGGCGAGCAGCCATTTGGCGATTGCGATCTTTTGCTGGTTGCCGCCTGAGAACGCGCCGACCGGCGTCCACAGGGCGCGGCGGTCGACGTCGACCCGCTCGAAGATCGCCTCGACGGCCGCGGTCTCGCGCGAACCGGCGATGAGCGGCCCGCGCGAAAAGCGATCGATAACCGGCAGTGAGGTATTGTGCTTGCCGCTGAGCTTCAGCGAAAGCGCCTCGGTCTTGCGATCTTCCGGGACGAGGCTGATGCCGATATTGGCGCGCACCGCGTCGGTTGGCGAAGTGATTACGATCGGCTCGCCGTCGATGCTGAGATGCCCAGCGGTGAGGTCAGTCATCCCGAAACAGGCGAGGAAGAGGTCGAGCTGGCCCATGCCTTGCAAACCGGCGATGCCAAGGATTTCGCCGGCGCGCAGGCTGAACGAAGCCTCGCGCAACTTGCCGGATGTCGAAATGCGCTCGACTGCCAGCACCTCGGGTCCCAATTGGCGCCCGCTTTCGCGCGGCGGGAAGGCGTGCGAAAGCGCGCGGCCCGCGATCATGCGGATAACTTCGTCATCAGAGTAGGACGAGACGGGCCCAGTGGCGATGTGCCTACCGTTGCGCAGGACCGTCATCGTGTCGCAAAAGGCCTTCACCTCTCTGAGGCGGTGGGAGATGAACACGGTCGTTACGCCGCTGGCGCGCAGGTGTTCGATAATCCCGCCGAGCCAGTCGACGTCGCGTCCCGACAGCGTCGACGTCGGTTCGTCGAGCAGGAGAATGCGCGGGTGCCGGAAGAGAGCTCGGGCGATCTCGATCTTCTGTTGGATGGCGAGGTCGAGTTCGCCGATTTCGTCTTCGAGATGCACGCCGCCCATGCCCAGCGCGTCGAAATGCGCCGCGACCAGCGCACGCGCCTTTCGGCGGCGGATCATCCCGGTCGGTCCTGAGGGCCCATGCGGCAGCAGCATGTTCTCGAGTACGGTTAGCTCGTCGACGAGCGTCATTTCCTGGAATGCGGTCTGAATGCCGCGCGCCTGGGACTCGCGCGGCGAGGAGAACCGAACCTCTTCGCCGAACAGCCGAAGCCCGCCCGAATCCGGCTGGGCTAACCCGGAGAGTAGCTTGACGATCGTCGACTTACCCGCGCCGTTCTCGCCGAGGAGCGCATGAACGGCGCCGCGCGCAATCGAAAAGGACGCGTCGTCGACCGCGACTGTGGCGCCGTACACCTTGCGTACGCGCTCGACGGTGATGGCTGGTCCGCCGTCGGCGATTTGCTCGGACGTCGTTTCAGACATCGCTCGGAGCTTTAAAAAGCAGAAGTCGCAGACTCTCGCGGCGGCGGGCGGACCGCCGCGCGTCGTTGTGATCAGGGCTCAGGCTGTCCCACTAGGGCGGCCTGCAGTCCGATCTCCGGGGTCTCAGGCGAATAGATCGAAGCGAACCAACCGGGGTTCGGAACCAGCGACGGCGGGAAGGCGTTGCATCCATCCTTCATTTCCGCCCAGGTGCCTTCCTTGCAGTACTTGACCGTTTCGTTGGTGACGATCGGCAGCGGCAGGGTGATCAACTTCGGGATGTCTTTCCCCTCGAGTTTCTCGACCGCAAGCTTCAATGCGTAGCCGCCTGAATAGGGAGGCGACGCGTAAGAGATGCGGGGCGCGCCCATTGGCATATATGTGCCGTTGGCGCCTTCGACCTCTGTGCCGGCGGGAAGCATCTGAATGCGGCCGCCGTTCGCCCCTTCGCCTGCGCAGGGCTTGAGTTGGTCAGGCTTTTTGCCTGACTCGATCTGCATCGTGTTGGCGGTATAGCAGCCGACCTGCATCCAAAGACCGTCGATCTGGTCCCAATTGCGGGTGGCCAGAATCTTGGAGAGTTCGGTGCGCGCCACCGCCTGGCTCCACATGCCGACCGCTTCGCCTACGATCTTGATGTCAGGATACTTGGCGAACACTTCTTTGGCCGCCTTCGTTCGAAGCGTATCGACCGAAGTGCCTGGAACGCCCGTCATCACGATGATGTTGCCCTTGCCGTTGAGCTTCTTGGCGAGCCATTCCGCCGTCACGCGTCCGGCCTCTTCCTGATCGATAGTGACATTGTAGGCGCAAGGCTCCGAGATCGCGCCGTCATAGGCGATGATCATCACGCCCTTGTCGCACGCGTTCTTGACGGCATTGTTCAGCGCCGTCGGCGAGATCGGGTAGACGACGATCGCCTGCGCGCCCTGCTGAACCATCGCGTTGATCTGCTGAATCTGGCGCTGGGCGTTCGGGCCGGCCACCTGGACCTGCAGATCGACCTTGTCGGCGAAATCTTTATGGGCCGCCATGGCCTTGACCATATTGGCGGCCTCGGCCTGCCAGTCGTTGCCGATATAGCTCATCGACAGAAATATTTTGAACTTCTTGTCCGCAGCCTGCGCGCTTGCCGTCAGCCCTAAGCTCGCGGCGACCGCCGCCGCGCCTGCACAAGCGGCCCATTTCACAAGATGGCGTCTCATTGGCTGTCCTCCCTGTCGTCCACTCTTTTGCGAACAATCGTCGCGGCTCGGAACGCGCGATAGCGCGTTCGGCCATTCTTATTGTGATCATAGATCATTGATCATAATATTGGCAAGCCAGATTATTGCGAGGAGGGTTCGACAAGAGCGCCGCTTCGCGGTTGGGACGATCGTTTGCAATGGAAAGTCGGATGATGACGCACACATTCGCCAGGTCGGCGCTGCCGGTGTCGCGGGCGCCAAGACTCACATTGCAGGATCATGTCTTTCGGCAGCTTTGCGAGTTGATCCTCAGCGGCGAGATCGCCCCGGGCCAACTCATCACGATTCATGCGCTCGCCGATGCATTCGGAGTGAGCGCAATGCCGGTGCGTGAGGCCCTGCAACGGCTCACGGCGGCGCGAGCTCTGACCGTCATCTCCAGCCGATCAATCGGCGTTCCACGACTGACCAAGGAACGGTTGATGGATTTGCGGCGTGTGCGGCTCGAAGTGGAGTCGCTTGCGGCCACGTGGGCCACGCCCAACATGAGCGAGGTCGAGATCGAAGTCTTGCAGGAATGCGTGCGCAACATGGAGGAGTCGGCGCGCAGCGGCGACCGCAAGCAATACCTTCGCTGGAACCGCACCTTCCATTTCTCGATCTATGGCGCGGCCGGTTCGGACGTGCTGTTCGCCATCATCGAGAATCTCTGGCTCCAGATCAGTCCCTACTTTCACCTCCTCCATGCCTCCGGCAACTATTTCCAAGCGAACGAGCAACACGAAATGATGCTCGCCGCCATGCGCGCGCGGGATGCAGAGTCGGTGAGCCTGGGCGTGCGCAATGATATCGAGGCGGCCTATCAGGTTCTGGTAGGCTTGCTCGACGCTGAGGGACCGCCGACGTAGGAAGAGGCGTTTAGGGCAATTTGTCGAGGACGCGCCCAAGCCGTTCGCGTATCCCTTAGACTGGCGGCCGTCCCGATCGAGCGGCTGAATGCCGAAAATTCGCGAGGTCGAGAATTTCGCACTCTTCGCTTGGCTAGGTGACAGCGCCCTGCGAAGAGTTCTC
>Ga0335071_10006186_pt1 | contig 12355 bp, 9 predicted proteins | sample Lox_Sample_15_FD_206724 | JGI IMG/M metagenome (GOLD analysis project Ga0335071, IMG submission 206724) | Soil microbial communities from Loxahatchee National Wildlife Refuge, Florida, United States - Lox_Sample_1.5 | ecosystem: Environmental > Terrestrial > Soil > Wetlands | place: USA: Florida...
AGAAAATGAAGTCCGTCGGACGCATCCAGATCCCCGGCACACTCGGCTATGACATCGCCTATGCGGCGTCCGTAAATACTCCGACCGGACGCACCGTCCGCTTCGTCACCAATCGCAAGATCGCGTTTGGCGAGGCCTATCGCAATACGCAGTCGCAGGCCTATAACCTCACCGCCGGCCAGATCAACATCGACAGCCAGGACCAGAACAAGAGCGCCGGGGTGTTGTACCCGGCCGCGCAGCTTACCATCAATAAGGACGGCGACCTGCAGATCGAGCTTCGCAAGAACCCCTGGAAGCTCAACAACATCATCGTCCGCGGTGCGGTGAAGGAGCAGTAGGCCCGCAGTTTGCGACTGTGGCCCACGGGTACCTGTCGCTTGAAAATGCCGGGATGTCTGAAACGTTGCGCGATGGTTTCTGAACCTGCCTTTGCTGACAACTGACAACCGGCCACGAACAACCGTGTTTCAGGCTGGCCCACAATTCCCTTCCTCCGGGAATTGTCGGGCATTTCCCTCCACCGCAGCAAACGTGTAGAGTCCTACCCATGAAGAAATATCGCTGCACCGTCTGTGGCCACATCTACGATCCCGCCGAAGGTGACCCCGATGCGGGCATAGCTCCCGGCACCGCCTTCGATGACATCCCCGACACCTGGGTCTGCCCCGACTGCGGTGCCACCAAGGCCGACTTCGAACCCTATAACGATTAACCGCCCCGGCGTGCTTGTTGCCCTCAATCCGCGCGTACGAGCATCTCTAGTCCGCTCCGCCTCAATATCCCCGTGTCGGCATGCCGCCCTGCCTCTTACTGCACTGAGTTCTTGCGGCGAAAAACAGACCGCGTCATACTCTCTGCTTCACAACTCTAGGCTTGCAGAGCGATGGCAGAGATCTTCATTTCGTATTCGCGACGAGACAAGGATTTCGTTCGTCGTCTGGGCGAAGCGCTCGTGTCGCGCAAGCGCGAACCTTGGGTTGACTGGAAAGACATTCCTCTCACCGCCGAATGGCAGCAGGAAATCCTTCGCAATATCGAAGCCGCCGACAACTTTATCTTCGTCATCAGCCCCGACTCGGTGGCCTCGGTGAACTGCAGGAAGGAAATCGACCATGCCGTCGCCAACCACAAGCGTATGGTGCCCATATACTTTCGTGCAGTTGCCGATGACGCAATCCCTGAAACACTGGGCCGCTTTCAGCGCCTCGATTTCGACGACAGCAGCCAGTTCTACGCCAAGTTCGAAACGCTGATCACTGCCCTCGACACCGACCTCCCCTGGACGCAAGCTCATACCCGGCTGCTCACGCGCGCCAAAGAATGGGAGCGAGAAAGCAGCGATCGAAGCTTCCTTCTGCACGGTAAGGACCTGCGCGAGGCCGAGCAATGGATTGCGAAAAGCGCTGACCGCGAGCCCAAGCCCACCACTCTGCAGTCGCAATACATTCTCGCCAGCCGCCAATCGGCGACGAGGACCCAGCGCATCATCATTGGCGGAGTGGCCGTGGCCTTCCTGGTCGCGGTTGGATTAGCCATCTATGCGTTTCTGCAAAAAAATGTCGCCCAATTTGAAACGAAGGAAGCACAGACTCAACGCCAAAAGGCTGACGCCAACGCCAAGACCGCACAAGACAACGCAGACGAAGCTATTCGGCAGAAAGAAACCGCGGTAAAGAACGAAAGAGAGGCTAAGCGCCAGGAAGGCATCGCAAAGGACGAAACCGCCAAGGCCATCCTTCAAGCCAAGATCACCAACGCTCGCCGCCTTGCCACGGAGTCCCTCTACCGCTTTGGCTACACCGGAGACGACCTCGCCCGCAGCGGCATGCTGGCACTCGAATCTCTTCAGGCTTATCCCACCACGGAAGGCATGAAGGCGCTCTCGCAAGTATTGCGTCTGATACCTGCGTCTCCCAGAAGCATTCCCAACGCTCACTCCGGTCCTGTGGGAGCCTTGGCCTTCAGCCGCGACGGCCGATGGCTCGCTTCCGCAAGTAGTAAAGACGGGCAAGTCATCTTATGGGATTTATCCTCAGGCAACAAGCACCGCGTCCTCGAGCTTCAATATCCCTACTACTCGCCTGCAGGGGCGATGGCATTCAGTCCTGATGGCAAATGGCTGGCCGCGGGTTGCGCCCGCGGGGGATCTCAAGGTGCGCTCTGTGTTTGGAATACGGCAACCGGTAAGCCTGGCGAACCGCCAATCCGCCACGCCTATATCGTGCGTTCGCTTGCCTTCAGTCCCGACGGCCAGTACCTCGCTACCTCGACCTATGGCGAAGGGGCAGGCCACGGGGCGCGCCTGTTCCGGATGGCCTCGAACTCCTGGCAGCAAGTCGATTCGTTTCCCTCGGGGACCGGGCCGGACGTTGCTGTGATCTTCAATCGTGACGGAACCCTTGCGGTCGCGGACAAGTCAGGAGTATGGCTCACCCAGCCTGACGCCACATCCGCCGGCAACCCAAATCGATTCTCGGAATTGGGGCCATGCTACGCCCTCGGCCTCACTAACGACGCTGCTAACATTGCAGCCCTTTGCCAACAAGGCATCGCAGTTGCCAAGCTGGAGGATGAGAAATACCAGTTTGAAGGTTCCGAGCTTGCTTTCAGCGATATTCGGTCCTTGGAGGAGCTCCGCATGTCCGCCAGCCCTGACGGGAATTTCGTGGCGGTGGGCGACATTGTCTATTCGATCCGCGGCTCCGGCCCGAGTTTGGTACTCGCCGCTCACGTGCCTCGCTTGCAGGCGGTTGCCTATCATCCCTCTGCCAAGCTTGTCGCCGGCGGCCTGCCCGACGGCTCGATTGCCCTCTGGCCTGTCACCCAGGGAAACGCTTCATTCCCTCTTCCCGCTGCGACGCCGCCCGCGACGGGTCTTGCCGTCAGCCACGACGAACGATCGCTTGCCACCATCGACGACGACGGCCAGCTCCGCATCTACGACATCTCAACTCTTCAGCGCATTCGCCCGGCACAACAAACGAAACTCGCGCCCAAGCCGCAACGCGTATTCTTCAGTCCCGATGGCCGCAGCCTCATCGTCATCGCCAGTGATCGCCTCCATCTTCTCCACGTAGACACGCTAGCTCCGATCGCCGAACGGCAGGTTTCTGGCGAGGTTGAAGCCGCTTTCACTCGCGACGGACACACCCTGATTCTCCTCGATTCCTCCGGGATACGCCGCATTGACCCGGGCACTGGCAAAGAGAAAGGACCCGCCATTCCCGGAAAGTTCACCGACTTTTCGTTAGGCCCCGACGATGACCTCTTGTCCACGTGGTCGCAACTTATGATTCCTGGCAAACACGGCTATTTCGAATCCCGGCGTGTCTGGAAGCTCTCGACTCGCAGCGAACTTGCTTGGGATGAAAAGGTCGTAGGCGCCGCGGGCGATCCGCCGACTCGGCCGCCGCAGGGCGGTATGCAGAAGCTCCTGCGGGAAGCTGCGGGTTGGCCTTCGGCAACGAAGAGCCGCAACGTCAGCGCCGATAACAACTGGATCTTCGACCTCAATCGCTGGTCCCCTACGCTGGTGTTGCGAGAGGCGGCGACCAATCGCGAGATCGCGATGCTCGAGCATGATGGCGACGTTATCGATGCGGCGTTCAGCCCCCAATCCCGGTGGCTTATCACTTCAAGCGAGGGCGGCGCCATCCGTCTCTGGCCGCTCAAACAAGATGACCTCGCCGCACAAGCCTGCCGGCTTCTGCCCCGTAATCTGACGTCTGACGAATGGAAGGAATTCCAGATGGATGGCCCTTACCGCAAGACCTGCCCGAACTTGCCATAGCTTCTCGAGCGCTCGCCCTCACAGGCAACATCGCCTCATCAATTGAGACTACTTCCTTCCGTGTGCTAGCATCTTTAGTTTGTTCCAGCATCGCCATGCGCAGGCCGGCATGGTGCCCCGCCAATCGGGATCCCCGAAGCCACGGCGCAGCCAGTTTTGGGGTAACCTGCTTGCCTCATCGGCAGCCTCAGGGATTGTCGGCACGCCATGCGCGCGCCACCCTGGCAGAACGCCTCTGAGAGCGCGCGGCGTCCGACCTGTCGCTGGCAACGCGGGCTCGCTCTCATCTCTCCAAGGAGTCTCAGGTGAAGAATTACGAAGGCGCTAACATTCGCAACGTCGCCCTGGTCGGGCACTCACACTCGGGGAAGACCTCTCTCGCATCCGCCATGCTCTATACTGCCGGCGCGACGCAGCGCCTTCTGCGCGTCGACGAGGGCAACACCGTCACCGACTACGACGAAGAAGAAGTCAGCCGCGCCATGTCGCTCTCGGCTGCCACCGCGGTCATCGAGTGGGGCAAAACCAAGATCAACCTCATCGACACCCCCGGCTTCAACATGTTCATCCACGAAGCCGAAATGGCCCTGCCCGCCGTCGATGCCGCCATCGTCGTCGTGGACGCCGTCAGCGGCGTCGAAGTCGTTACCGAGCGCATCTGGAACTACGCCGACAAATTCGCCCTGCCCCGAGTCATCGTCTGCACCCGTATGGACCGCGAGCGCGCCGACTTCGCCCGCGTCATGGAATCCCTCACCTCCTCCTTCGGCCGCACCGTTGTCCCCGTGCAGCTTCCCCTCGGCGCCGAGAAGAACTTCACTGGCGTCGTCGATCTCGTCAAGATGCAGGCCTACACCTACGAGATGGGCGGCAACGGCAAGGCCAAGATCGGCCCCATCCCCGACAGCATGGCCGAGCAGGCCAAGGCCGCGCACGAAGCCCTCGTCGAGCTCGTCGCCGAAGGCGACGACAAGCTGATGGAAGAATTCTTCGAGACCGGCACCATCGGCGAAGAGCACATCGTCGCCGGGCTGCACAACGCCATCCGCGAAGACAAAATCTTCCCCGTCCTCTTCGCCTCCGGCCTCGGCAACATGGGCACTGACGAAGTCCTCGACTTCATCGTTGACTACATGCCCACCGCCGTTGAGCGCGGCACCGTACAAGCCGCAGCTCAAGGCGATGCCGCTCCCGCCGAGCGCAAGGTCAGCGACAGCGAGCCGGTCTCGCTCTACGTCTTCAAAACCATCAGCGATCCCTTCGCCGGACGCATCACCTTCTTCAAGGTCTTCTCCGGCGTGCTCAAGAACGACGCCACTCTGCAGAACTTCACCCGCAATACCAGCGAAAAGCTCGCCCATCTCTCCGCCATGCAGGGCAAGACCGCCGTTCCCGTCAACGAACTTCACGCCGGCGACATCGGCGCCGTCGCCAAGCTCCGCGACACGCTCACCGGCGACTCCCTTGGCGACAAGGCCTCGCCCATCCAGTATCCCCAGGTGACCTTCGCCGAACCGGCCATCACTTTCGCCATCGAGCCCAAGACCCGCGCCGACGAAGACAAGCTCAGCAACGGCATCCACAAGCTTATGGAAGAAGACGCCATGCTGCGCTTCTTCCGCGATCCGCAGACCAAAGAATTTCTCATCGCCGGAACCGGCCAGCAGCACATCGAAGTCGTCGTCTCCAAGCTGAAGAACCGCTACCACACCGAAGTCAACCTCAAGGCGCCCAAGGTCCCTTACCGCGAGACCATCCGCGGCCGCGCCGACGTGCAGGGCCGCCACAAGAAGCAGTCCGGCGGACACGGCCAGTTCGGCGACTGCAAGATCAAGATGGAACCCTTGCAGCGCGGCGGACACTTCGAGTTCGTCAACGAAATCTTCGGCGGCGCCATTCCCAGGAACTTCATTCCCGCCGTCGAGAAAGGTATCGTCGAGGCCGCCGAGCGCGGCTTCCTCGCTGGCTTTCCGGTCGTGGACTTCAAGGTCATCCTTTACGATGGCTCCTACCACGATGTCGATTCCAACGAACTCTCCTTCAAGACCGCCGGCCGCATCGCCTTCAAGAAAGCCATGGAGCAGGCCAAGCCCACGCTGCTCGAGCCCATCATGAACGTCGAAATCACCATCCCCGACGAGTTCGCCGGAGCCATCATGGGTGACCTCAACTCGCGGCGCGGACGCATCCAGGGCATGGACAACAAGGCCGGCAAGACCATCGTCAAGGCCGAAGTCCCCATGGCCGAAATGCTCAGCTACGGCACCGACCTCACCTCGATGACGCAAGGCCGCGGCAGCTTCTCCATGGAAATGGACCACTACGACTTCGTCCCCTCGGCGAACCAGGAGAAGATCATCGCCGCCGCCAGGGCCGAGCGGGGTGAAGAGGTGGAAGAAGAAGAGTAGTGTTCTCGGACGGTTGGCTGCCCCATCCGGCCATCCGTTTGTAGGGTGGAGCTTGTCACTCCGATCGCCAAGACTTAAGATTGCGGACTTCCCACTCAGGAGGCAGTCAAGATGCCGCTGGATCGCCGCCAGTTCCTCTCCCGCTCTGCCGCCGGTCTGGGCTTTGTTTTCGCCGCCGGCCATCCCTTGCTGGCGCAACTGGCCAACACACCGGCGAAACTGCCGGACCCCGCACAGTTGACCGGCGATGCCTACTGGGCCGAAATCCGCAAACAGTTCCTGATTCCCGCCGACGAGGTCTATCTCAACAACGGCACCGTGGGCTCTAGCCCCGCGCCCGTCCTGCGCGCTGTCTTCGACGGCTACACCACGACCGAGCAGATGGACCAGGATAATCCCGAGAATTATCCCATTTGGGGCTACGAACCTTACAACGCCTTCCGCGACCCGCTGGCAGCCTTCATCGGTTGCAACCGCGACGAACTGGCGCTGGTACGCAACGCCACAGAGGCGAACAGCTACGTCGCCAACGGCATCGACATGAAGCCGGGCGATGAAGTCATCATCACCGACCAGGAACACCCTAGCGGCGAGCAGCCTTGGCGGCTCAAGGCGAAGCGTTACGGCATTGTCGTTAAGGTAGTGAACCTGCCCAAACCAGTTACCAGCCCGGCGCAGGTGCTGAACCTGTTCAATGACGCAATCACGCCGCGCACGAAAGTCATCTTTTTCAGCCACATTTCGACCGCGACTGGAGCAGTATTGCCAGCGAAAGACTTGTCGGCGCTGGCGCGCACCAAAGGAATTCTCTCTGCCGTCGATGCCGCCCACGTTCCCGGCATGATGCCGCTCAACGTTCATGCAATTGGTTGCGACATGTACTCGGCCAGCCCCCACAAGTGGCTGCAGGCCCCAAAAGGCTCCGGCTTCCTCTATGTGCGCGACGAGATAATTGATCAGATCTGGAGCACCGTGACGACCGCCGGCTGGGACGACAAGTCAATTCGTGCCGAGCGCTTCCAGCGCATCGGGTCGTCCAACGTTCCGCAACTGATGGGCCTGCGCGCGTCCATCCAGATGGCCAACGAGATCGGTATGGACAAAATCGAGAAGCGCCATCGCGAACTTGCGAACTACATGCTGGCCCAGATGGTGCAGCGCGGAGCGGAATCGTGGACATCTCCCGATCCAGCCATGCGATGCGCCATCGTGACCGTGAACGTGCCGCCGATTGAGCGCATGAAGCTGGAAGACTGGATGTGGAAGACGCAGAAGATTCGCATTCGCGGCGGAGACCCATCGAAACTGCGATTGTCGACTCCGTATTATTTGCAGAAGAAAGACATCGATCGCTTCCTCTCGGCGTTTGACGAGTATAAGAAGGCGCAGGCGTAGAAAACCGAGGCTGCAATCGACGTGTAGAATCGAGGCATGGCGTTCAAAGGGCTCAGCAACCATCGTCCCGCACAAAAAACGAAAGCGCCGCCCCCGGACGACACGCATCAGGAAGCGGCCTACCTCAAGTCGCTGGGCGAAAAACAAGTTCCCGTCAGCATCAAATTGATGGATGGCGAAATCGTGCGCGGTTGGATCGAATACTACGATCGCCGCATGGTTCGCCTCACTCGCGATGGCGAACCGAACCTGTTCATCTTCAAGCATGAGATCGCTTACATTTCGGAAGAAGCGCCGGTAAACTTCCGCACTGAGAAGATCGTATCGACTCCCGCGCCGCCGAGGCGCCCACGATGAGCCGCTACCTGATTGAACTTGAGCCGATTGCCCGCGAAGCGGGCGCGCTGCTGCTGACCTACTTCGACCGACACATCACGATCGAGTACAAAGGCGACGTGGATTTAGTCACCGCTGCTGATCGTGCTTCGGAGAAGCTCATCGCCGAACGCCTCAAGGCGAAGTGGCCGCAACACGGCATCGTAGGCGAAGAAGGAACTCGCACTGACACCGGCGCCGAATTCCGCTGGTATGTCGATCCGTTGGACGGCACCACAAACTTTGCGCACGGATATCCGGTGTTCTGTGTCTCCCTCGCGCTGGTACGTCACGATGACGAGCTCGAAGTCGGCGTGCTCTACGATCCGACGCGAAACGAGCTGTTCGCCGCTGAACGCGGCCAAGGCGCCACGCTGAACGGCAATCCCATGCACGTGTCGAAGACGCAGCGCGTGGTCGAGTCAATTCTCGGCACAGGTTTCCCCAGCCACAAGCGGCACCAAAACCCGAACATCCACTTCTATCAGCAGTTGACGCTGCATTCGCATGGCGTGCGCCGCGCCGGCTCAGCCGCGCTCGACCTGGCCAACGTCGCATCGGGTCGCTACGACGGTTTCTGGGAGTTCAACCTGAATCCTTGGGACACCGCTGCGGGAGTGTTGATCGTGCGGGAAGCCGGCGGCAAAGTCACCCGCTTCGACGGTTCGCCGTTTCGTCTGGACAGTCGAGAAGTGCTGGCTTCTAACGGCCTGATTCACGGGGAATTGATTGAGCACTTCAACCAGATACTGGCTGGACGTGACATCGATCCATTGCCTTCGCCGAAGGAATATGCCAAGAGCCGCAGCTAATTGCGGCGGTTCGGGTTCCAATGAGACAGGAGGTTGGTATGCATCGCCTCAGTACCACGATTTTCGCGTTATGCCTGTTGCTCGCCTCCGCTTGCCTTGCACAGGACACTGATAATGTCATCCGCGTCGGCGTGGCTGTCATGGAGAACAATGCTGGAAGGTCGGTTCCCGGCAATGTCGAGCGCGACCGCCTGGTGAAGGCCATCAATCAGCTCAAGCCGGATAAGAAGACACACGTGAAGGTCGAGGCCGTGCCGTTGCAATCGTCTTCGGCTGGAGACGCGCAGGAACAAGCCCAGCTGCAGAAGTGCCAGTACATCGTTTATACGCGCCTGGTCGAACTTCGCACCGCAACGGATTCCTATCAGCATGTGCCCGGCACGATTGAAACCAACCCCAATTCTCAGTGGAACAGCCAAAACACACGCACGCAGACCGTCGATCCGGAATATCGAGCCACTGTTGAGTACAGGCTGACCACCGCCGCGGGTGCGAACGTCGCCGGAGCTCCGTATTCCACGCAGTCGAACACCAGCAATGAAATCGGCACGGTTTCGCTGATCATGGACCGCATCGCTAACGCAGTGACGGCCGAAGTGAAAAAGAGCCCATCTCCGATGCGCGAACAGGACACGCCGGCCAATCCGTGAGTGGCTCAGTAGGCGGTGTCAGATTTTCTGAGGTAGAATCTACCGGTGAACCAGTCGTTGTTGACCCGCGCTGTGGTCAAGCGTCCGGGACAGGTCAAGCTGCAAGGCCGCATTCTTTTCCTCACCGAAGACCCCCAACTCATCAAGCGGCAACTCGCAGGCGAAGATCTTCCCTGGGACTCTGCGCACCCCGAGCGCAATCCCAAGCTGCGCGACGACATCTCTACCGACGAGATCACGCCCGCGCATATTTGCTTCTTCTTCGACGAGACCCTCGGCGAGTTTCCTTACACCGGTTTGAAGTGCGGCAGCGAAATGCCGATCAAACGTAGCGACGTGAAGCGTGGAGGATTCGTAGCGTGCGTCAGCGGCAAGCGCCGAGGCAAAGGCTCGAGTCGTGAGCAGTCGCCTTACGCCGAAATGTCGGCGGGAATTCAGTTGGTGATTGCGGAGAACATCGAGCGCATCTACAAGCAGAACTGCCAGAACCTCGGCGTGCTGACCTCCACCGACTTTGGTCTTATCGACAAGATTCGCCGCGGCGCAGAAATTCCCCTGCACGAGTTCACAGCCGGAGAAGACGAGATTACGCGGCAAGTGATCGAATATGGAGGTCTATTCCCGTTTAACGTGGCCCGCCTGCAAGGCAAGGTCTTTCTGCCGCCCATCGAAACCAAGGCGCGCCCCATGACCATCGCCGAGAAGATCTTGGCCCGCCACGTGCTGCACGCGAATGGCAAAGTTGGAGTCGAGGCCGTGAAACCCGGCGACACTGGGTTTGCGCGGACTGACCTGCGCTTCAGCCACGAATACGTCACACCGATGGCGGCAATCTTTTATGACCATTACCTCGGCAAAGACGAGCCGGTGAATGATGCCGGCAGCATTCTCTTCTTCCGTGACCACCTCACGTTCCTCGATGAGGTGTTGTCGGAAGAAAAGCGCAAGATGGGTCTTCTTGACCTGGCTACGCAGCTCAAGCTCAAACAACAGGACTTTGCCAGGTCGCGCGGAATTCGTCTGCATGGCGAACTCACAGACCGCAAAGGCTCGGAAGGTATCTGTCACTCTCTCATCACCGAGACGTACGCGCTGCCTGGGCAACTCAACGTCGGCTCCGACTCGCATACGCCGCACGTCGGCGCGATGGGTTGCCTCGCCTTTGGCATCGGTACAACCGACGTTTTCAACTCATGGTTCACAAAAGATGTGCGCGTCAGAGTGCCCGAGTCTGTGAAGGTGATCATACGCGGCAAAAAGCGCGACAACGTCACGGCCAAAGACTTCATCCTCAAGCTGCTGTCGATGGAGTACATCCGTACCGGCAGGGCACTGGCGAAGGTCATCGAGTATTCGGGCGAGGCCATCGAAGCACTCGGCGTGGACGAACGCGCCACCATGACCAACATGGCAGCGGAAATTGGCGGCTTTACGGGTATCGTTGCGCCCGACGAAAACGTGGTCGAGTTCCTCATGGAACGTCGCGGGATGAGCCGCACCGAAGCGGAGACTTTCACCGAGGGCCTCGCAAGCGATCCGGACGCCCACTATGCGCACGTCATCGAGCTCGACGCGGCCGAGATTTGGCCCATGGTGGCGACACCGGGCGATCCAGGTAACGGCAAGTTCGTCCGCGAGCTGAACATACCTGTGCCGGTCGAAATCGCCTATGGCGGCACCTGCACTGCCGGCAAGAATGAAGACATGGACATGTACGCACGAGTTCTGGGCGAGGCACTCACGCACGGCAGGCGCGTCGCGGACTCCTGTCAGTTCTTTATCCAGTTCGGTTCGCAGGAAACCCGCGAATACTGCGTTCGCAAGGGCTACCTCGACATCTTCGAGAAGGCCGGCGCGCACGTCATCGAGCCGAGTTGCGGTGCTTGTATCAATGCCGGTCCGGGTGTGTCGAAGCGGCCAGACCAGGTTGTCATTAGCGCACAGAACCGGAACTTTCCCGGCCGCAGCGGGCCCGGGCTGATGTATCTCGCTAGTCCGCTGACTGTGGCCGCAAGTGCCGTTGCTGGTTACATTGTCGAGTACGAGCCGGCCGACGTGCGGGCTGCGGCAGCCTCGCAAACGGGCTGACTGCTGCAACACCTCGTCCGGCGTTGTCCTCCATCCGGAGCGAAGCACCCTTTCGCCGCCCGCCACTACAACCGAATCGCAGTGTTTGATAGTATCAACGTACACCGACCCGACAGCGTCGAATCCAGACATCTGATGGAGAACTCGTTCTATGGCCTACGTAATTGCTGAACCTTGCATTAATACGAAGGACACCGCGTGCGTCGACGCGTGCCCGGTGGATTGCATCCATCCCAAGAAGGACAGCGAAAAGTACGCGACGGAAGAGATGCTTTATATCGATCCGGTGGAGTGCATTGACTGCGGTGCATGCGTGCCGGTGTGTCCGGTTTCGGCCATCTTCGCGCTCGATGATCTGCCGGAGAAGTGGAAGGAATACACCGAGCGCAATGCCAAGTACTTCGGACGCTAGATCTCGGACTACGACCAAAGAAGGGGGCGCGCAGGGCGCCCCTTTTTTCGATTGTGGCGAATCGGGTTGCTACAGCAGAGTCTGCAGTTTCTGAATCAATACATCAGGTGGATCGCCCTTGGTGATGAACGCATCGGCCACCTTCAGCGCGTCGGGCGGAAGTGAAAAGTAGGCAGACAGGAAGACGATAGGCACTTTTGGACGGCGGCTGCGCATCGCGGAGGCAACCTCGCCGCCGTTTTGGTCGGGCATGTAGTAGTCGAGGACAACGACGTCCACGTCGTTTTCTTCGAAAAGCTTCAACCCGTCGGGACCGTTGGTCGCAGTTAGGACCTGGTATCCCCGGCTCTCCAGCATGATCTTGCGCACGCGTAGCCCTATCGTTTCATCGTCAACGCACAACACGGTCTTGGGTCGCACCG
>Ga0335071_10006187_pt1 | contig 12355 bp, 11 predicted proteins | sample Lox_Sample_15_FD_206724 | JGI IMG/M metagenome (GOLD analysis project Ga0335071, IMG submission 206724) | Soil microbial communities from Loxahatchee National Wildlife Refuge, Florida, United States - Lox_Sample_1.5 | ecosystem: Environmental > Terrestrial > Soil > Wetlands | place: USA...
ACCGGCGGGCACGACGCGCACAGCGAGCGCGAGTGGATCTGCGTCGAGGACATGGGCCTCGCCGCGGCCGCCGTCGTCGAGACCGCGAAGGTCTGGGCCGAGCGCTGATCCGGGCCGCGGTCGTCGCGCTCGCCGCGCTGGCGCTCGTCGGCCCGGCGGCCGCGCGGCCCGCCGCCGGCGGCGCCGTCGCCGCGCCGCTCTGGTCGCCGAACGGCCTGAAGATCGCGTGGGCGCAGGAGAACGGGTCGAACCACGACATCTGGATCGCGAACCCGGACGGCTCGTCCGCGCGCGTCCTCGCGCGGGCCGTCCCGGGCCTCTACCAGTTCGCCGCGATGCCGGACGGGAGCTTCCTCTTCGACTCGAACCTGACGCTCCTGCACGTCGGCGCGGGCGGCCACCCGCAGGTCGTGGCGCGCGGCGTGACGTTCTCGCTCGACCGGAAGGCCGACCTCGTCGCGTACCAGACGGCCGCGGACTGCCCGACGTGCCACGCGCCGATCGAGGTGCGCTCGCTCACGAGCGGGAAGACGTGGCGCATCGCGCCGGCCGACCGCAACATCTACCCCGCGCTCTCGCCGGACGGGCGCTCCGTCGCGTTCACGCGCTACCTCCCGTCGGCCGGCGGCGGCTACGAGCGCGACGGCGGGATCTGGATCGCGGACGCGCACGGCGGCAACCCGGTGCAGCGCACGAAGACGGGCTACTGCCCGCAATGGTCGCCGGACGGGAACCGGCTCGCGTACACCGACCTCAGCGGCATCCACGTCGTCCCGAGCAGAGGGGCGAGCCACGGGACGGTGCTCCTCCCGAACAACGTCCTCCCCGGCTGCACCGTGCTCTGGGCACCGAACGGCCGGAAGCTCGCAGCGCTCAGCGCGTACGGGCGCCTCCGCGTCGTCGACGTGGACTCCGGGAAGAGCGTGCCCGTCGGGCCGCCGCGCGGCTTCGACTTCGCCTGGGCGCCGGACGGCAGCCGCCTCCTCGTCACCGGCGGCGCGTCCGGGAAGGCCTGCCCGGCGCTCTGGTCGGTGCGGGCCGACGGCTCCGGGCTCCGCCGCCTCCGCGGCTGCTAGGAGGGCCCGCTCGGGCTACGCTCCGTCGATGGAGCCGCTCCTGGACAGGCTCGGCCGGCCGCTCGAGACGCTGCGGGTCTCGATCACCGACCGCTGCAACTTCCGCTGCGTCTACTGCATGCCGAAGGAGGTCTTCGGGCGCGAGTACGCGTTCCTCGAGCGGAAGGAGCTCTTGAGCCTCGAGGAGCTCGCCCGCGTCGCCTCGATCTTCGCGTCCCTCGGCGTCCGCACGGTCCGCATCACCGGCGGCGAGCCGCTCGTCCGCCGGAACGTCGAGCACCTCGTCGAGCTGCTCGCCGGGATCGATGCTGGAAGCGCCGCCGGCGAAGCCGGCAGCGCCCGGCGAGCAGATCCCGGACGCAAGCGTCCGGGGGGCCTCGAGATCGCGCTGACGACGAACGGCGCGCTCCTCGCGCAGAAGGCGGACGCGCTCGCGCGGGCCGGCCTCGACCGGGTCACCGTCAGCCTCGACTCGCTCGACGAGGAGACCTTCAGGGCGCTGAACGACGTCGACTTCCCCGTCGCGAGAGTGCTCGAGGGGATCGACGCCGCGGCGGCGGCCGGGCTCCCGGTGAAGGTGAACGCGGTCGTCAAGCGCGGGGTCAACGACGGCGACGTCGTGGCGCTCGCGGAGCGGTTCCGGGGCACCGGCCACACGCTCCGGTTCATCGAGTACATGGACGTCGGCCACACGAACGGCTGGCGGCTCGACGACGTCGTCCCGGCGGCGGAGATCGTGAGCCGGATCGACGCCGCCTGGCCGCTCGAGCCGGCCGGCCGCGACCGGCCCGACGAGACGGCGAACCGCTGGCGCTACCGCGACGGCGCCGGCGAGATCGGCGTCATCGCCTCCGTGACCCAGCCGTTCTGCGGCGGCTGCTCCCGCGCCCGCCTCTCGGCCGAGGGCCGCCTCTACACCTGCCTCTTCGCCCTCAAGGGCCACGACCTCCGGGCCCCGCTCCGGCTCGGCCGCTCCGACGGGGAGCTGGCGGAGGAGATCCGCGGGCTCTGGGGCCGCCGCACCGACCGCTACTCCGAGCTCCGCACCGCCGAGACCGCGGCCCGGCCGAAGGTCGAGATGAGCTACATCGGCGGCTGATTCCCGACCCCCGAGCGCCGCGCGGTCCAGTAAAATTCGGCCATGAGCGCTGTTCTTGAAGCGGGCAGGCGCGTGCTCCCGCGCGGCTACGGAGACTTCGCCCGCCAGCTCGCGATCTGGTTCGGATTCTTCTTCGCCTACCAGCTCGCGCGCGGGATCGCCGACCGGAACCCCGCCACGGCGTTCACGAACGGCTGGAAGATCATCACGTTCGAGCAGCGGACGACGCACCACCTGATCGAGCTCTCGGCGCAGCGGATCGCGGACTCGTCGCACTGGCTGCTGACGGCCGCCGCCTGGACGTACTGGAACTCCGAGTTCACGGTCGTCGGGCTGACGCTGCTCTTCGTCTACCTCCGCCGGAACGAGCGCTTCGTCTGGTTCCGGAACACGATCCTGCTCGCGAACGTCCTCGGGCTGATCGGCTACATCATGCTGCCGACCGCCCCGCCCCGGATGTTCGGCTCGTTCGGCTTCTCGGACGCCCTCGACTCGGTGAGCGGCATCAACCACGGCTCCGCGCTCGTCTCCCTCGCGGCGAACCCGTACGCGGCGATGCCGAGCCTCCACGCCGCCGACTCGCTGATCGTCGGGGTCGTGATGGTCGTCGTCTGCCGGCACTGGTGGGCGAAGGTGCTCTGGGCGCTCTGGCCGGCCTGGGTCTGGTTCTGCGTCATGGCGACCGCGAACCACTTCGCGGTGGACGTCATCGCGGGGATCGGGGTCGCGATCCTCGCCTTCGCGATCGTCGCGACGGCTCCGCGGGTGCTCCGCAAGAGCCACGTCGTGATCGCAAACCTGCTATAGTCGCGACATAGCAGGATTGCGATTGGAAATGAAGGACGCTCCCGCGCTCACCCGCGTCAAAGAGGGCTACACGACCGGCGCGCGCCGGCTCGCCCGGCGGTCGGTGGCGGGGCTCGCACGGACCAGCGTCACGCCGAACATGCTCACGGCGACCGGCGTCTCGCTCTGCATCGTCGCCGCGGTCCTCGTCCCGTTCGAGAGCCGCAACGAGATCCTCTTCTACTGGCTCGGGGCCGTCCTCTTCGTCATCGGCTCGCTCCTCGACATCCTCGACGGCGCGCTCGCGCGCGTCGGCGAGAAGTCCACGCCGTTCGGCGCGTTCCTCGACTCGACCACCGACCGCGTCGGCGAGAGCGCGATGCTCGCGGCGATCGGTCTCGTGCTCTCGCGGCAGGGGAACGACATCGCGGTCGTCTTCACGATCCTCGCCGTCGCCGGCTCGATCCTCGTCTCGTACACCCGTGCGAAGGCGGAGGGTCTCGGCCTGCGCGGCGACGTCGGGCTCGGCTCACGCGCCGAGCGCGTCGTCGTGATCACGGCCGGCCTCGTGCTCGCCCCGTGGGGCGCGCTCCAGTGGGCGATCTATCTCCTCGCGGTGACCGCCTGGGTCACCGTGCTCCAGCGAATCCTGTACGTCCGAAGACAATTGGCTCATGGAGGCACACATGGCGAAAGACCGTAGTTCGAACGGCGTGAGCGCGAACGGCCACCGCCTCGACGACGGCAAGGTCCGCGTCGCGATCATCGGCGTCGGCAACTGCGCGAACTCGCTGTTGCAAGGCGTCGAGTACTACAAGGACGCGCCGGACGACCAGTTCGTCCCCGGCCTGATGCACGTCAACCTCGGCGGCTACCACGTCCGCGACGTGGAGTTCACCGCGGCGTTCGACGTCGTGAAGGGGAAGGTCGGCAAGGACCTCTCCGAGGCGATGTGGGCGCATCCGAACAACACGATCAAGTTCTCCGACGTCCCGAAGACCGGCATCACCGTGTCGCGCGGCATGACGCACGACGGCCTCGGCAAGTACCTGTCGCAGATCGTCGAGAAGGCGCCCGGCAAGACGGACGACATCGTCGGGATCCTCAGGGACACGAAGACCGACGTCGTCGTGAACTACCTCCCGGTCGGCTCCGAGATGGCGACGAAGTGGTACGCCGAGCAGATCCTCGAGGCCGGCTGCGCGATGGTGAACTGCATGCCCGTCTTCATCGCGCGGGAGGACTACTGGAACGAGCGCTTCAAGGCGGCGGGCGTGCCGATCATCGGCGACGACATCAAGTCGCAGGTCGGCGCGACGATCACGCACCGCGTGCTCACGTCGCTGTTCCGCGAGCGCGGCGTGCATCTCGACAAGACGATGCAGCTGAACGTCGGCGGCAACTCGGACTTCCTCAACATGCTCGAGCGCGAGCGCCTCGAGTCGAAGAAGATCTCGAAGACGAACGCCGTCACGTCGATGCTCGACTACGACCTCGGCGCCGAGAACGTGCACGTCGGCCCGTCCGACTACGTGCCGTGGCTCACCGACCGGAAGTGGGCGTACATCCGGATGGAGGGCTCCTCCTTCGGCGACGTGCCGCTGAACGTCGAGCTGAAGCTGGAGGTGTGGGACTCGCCGAACTCCGCCGGCATCGTGATCGACGCCGTGCGGCTCGCGAAGCTCGCCCTGAACAACGGCGTCGCCGGCTCGCTCGTCGAGCCGAGCTCGTACCTCATGAAGTCGCCGCCGAAGCAGATCGTCGACGACGAGGCGCGGGAGCTGACGGAGCGTTTCATCAAGACCAACGCGCGGAAGTCGACCAAGAAGACGGCGGCGTCGGCCTAGCAACGGCGAGGGCCTGGCCCCGGGAGGGGCCGGGCCCTTGTCTTTGCGTTGCACCTACACTGCGGCACTAGTGCCGCTCCGCGTCGCCCTCGTCACACCGTTTTCGTGGTCGCAGCCCCACGACGTGAACGAGCACGTCGCCGGGCTCGCGGCGGAGCTCGGGGCGCGCGGGCACGCGGTGACGGTGCTCGCGCCGTCGAACCGCGCCCGTGACCTCGCGGCCGGCCGCCGCGCGCTGAACGACGGCGTCGAGGCGGAGCTGATCGCGCTCGGCCCGGCGGTCCCGATCTCGCGCCGCAGCCGGATGGGCGTGCCGGTCGGCGTCCGCGCGAACCTCGCGATCGCGCTCGCCGGGGGGCACTTCGACGTCGTCCACGGCTTCGAGCCCGGCCTCCCGAGCCTGTCGTATCTCGCGCTCCGCGACTCGGGCGCGCTGACCGCGGCGACGTTCTTCTCCGAGGAGCGGCTCGGCTACCCGCCGGGGAAGGCGCAGCGGGAGCGGCTGCTCGCGCGCCTCGACGCGCTCCTCGCGACGAGCAAGGAGACGGCGGACGCGGCCGCGCTCCGCTTCCCGGGCCGCTACCAGGTCGTGCCGGTCGGCGTCGACCTCGAGCTCTTCCGTCCGGCCGACCGCAAGCGGAACCGCGTCGTGCTCGAGTGGCGCCAGACGGAGCGGCAGCTCCTGCGCGCGCTCGTCCACGAGCTCGCGTCCGCGCCCGACTGGGAGCTCGTGCTCCTGCGGACGCGCCCGCTCGGCGGCCGGCCGACGCCGTCGCGCGTCCTGCGCGGGCGCGTGCACGTGCGCACCGCGCGCGACGGCGAGTCGCGCGCCGCGCTGCTCCGCGACGCCGCCGTGTTCGTCCCCGCGCTCGACGGCATGGCGCGTCTCGTGGTCGAGGCGCAGGCGGCGGGCGCCGCCGTCGCCGCGCCGCCCGGCCGCGCGCTCCAGCCCGAGCTCGCCGCCGCCGAGGCGGGCCGGCTGATGGAGGACGCGGCGTTCCGCGGCGAGCGCGCGGCGGAAGGCCTCGCAGCCGCCGAGAGCCAGAGCCTCGCCGCGCTCGGCGACCGGGTCGAGGAGGTCTACGACTCGATCTCGCGCCGCCGCCGGCGCGCGGCGCAGCGGCCCGCAACCTCCGTCGAGGACCGCGACTGGATCGTCGCCGACCTCCACATGCACACGCACTGGTCGCACGACTGCTCGATCGAGGTCGACGACCTGATCGACCACGCGGAGGCCGAAGGGCTCGGCGCGATCGCCGTCACCGACCACAACGTCTTCGGCGGCGCGCTCGAGGCGGTCGAGAGCGCGCGCGGGCGCAGGCTGACCGTGATCCCCGGCGAGGAGATCAAGACGGACGGCCAGGGCGAGGTGATCGGGCTCTTCCTGAAGGAGGAGATCCCGCGCGGGCTGCCGTTCGCCGACACCGTCGCCGCGATCCGCGCGCAGGGCGCGCTCGTCTACGTCCCGCACCCGTTCGACCGGATGCACTCGATCCCCGACCCGGCGACGCTGCACCGCCACCTCGCGGAGATCGACGTCTTCGAGACGTACAACGCGCGGCTTCTGTTCGAGGCGTACAACGACGAGGCCGTCCGCTTCGCGCGGAAGTACAACCTCACCGCCGGCGCCGGCTCCGACGCACACGTGCTCCAGGGCGTCGGGACGGGCGCCGTCCGCATGCGCCGGTTCAGCGGCCCGGAGGAGTTCCTCGTCTCGCTCCGAAGCGCGGAGATCCTGCGCCGCCCGCGCTCGCTCGCGTACCTCCAGGGGCTGAAGTGGGTGGCCCAGGCCAAGGAAAGAGTTCGCTAGGAGCGAACCCTGTCCGGGGCTCCTGTGACCGTGGCGACAGACGAGATCTACGAGAAGTACCTGCAAAAGGCGATCACCGAGATCAACGCGCTCGGGGACGAGGTCGCGCAGGCAGGCGGCGGCGCGCGCGTGCCCGTCGTCGGCTCCGGCCATCCGCTCGCCGACGCGTTCCTCCTGAAGTACTCGCCGAAGCCGGCGGAGCTGCAGGAGGGCGTCGCGTTCTACGGCCGCGCCGGCAACGCGATCCTCAAGTCGCTGCAGCGCATGCACGTCGACCCGATGGCGATCTACGGGACGAACTGCCTCAAGTTCGCCGACGGCGACGAGGAGGAGTCGCGACCCTTTCTCCTCCGCGAGCTGCACATCGTGCAGCCGAAGCTCGTCGTCGTGATGGGGACGGACGCGGTCGCGTTCGTCAACGCGCTCGGCTTCCCGCTCGCGCGCGAGATCGCGGAGACCGAGGGCGAGCTGCAGCAGTTCACGCCGACGGTGCAGGCGCTCGTCACGCCCGACATCGACCAATGCCTGGACGAGCAGCCGGAGAAGACGCGGTTCTGGAACGCGTTCAAGCTGCTCGGCACGTGGTGGGCCGAGCTGCCTCCTTACTAGGGCGGCGCCGGGCGACGATCTTCGTCGCCTGGTTCGCGGTCGTGATCGCCTGGTACGTCGCGGCGCCGCACCTGCCGCACGTCTCGCTGTGGCCGGCCGTCGCGGTCGTGTCGGGCGTCGTCCTGCCGGGAACGCTGATCCTCGTGCTCGTGCTGCTGCCGCTCTGGGAGCTGCCCGTGCAGTGGCTGCTCGGGATCACCGGCGTGCTCGCGCTCCTCGCGCTCCTCTTCGCGATCCTCGACTGGGGGCTGCCGGGGAACTTCGCGAAGCTCTTTGCGGCGGTGTTCGCGGGCTGGTCGTTCCTCTTCCTCTTCGAGTTCCTGTCGTGGGTCGTGCTCGTCGCGCTCGTCGTACCGGCGATCGACGCGATCTCCGTCTGGCGCGGGCCGACGCACGCGATCACCGCGCATCACTTCGGCGTCTACACGGCGGTCGCCGTCGCGTTCCTCGTCCCGGGCGGCGGCGCGGCATATCTCGGGCCGCCCGACATCCTCTTCTTCGCGCTCTTCCTCGGCGCCGCCGCGCGCTGGCACCTCCGCGTCAACTGGACGTGGGCCGGGATGACCGGGATGTACGCGCTGACGGTCGTCGTTGCGAACGCGGCCGACGTCGGCGGCCTGCCCGCGCTGCCGTTCCTCTCGGTCGGCTTCCTGCTCGCGAACGCCGACCTGATCTGGCGCGACGTGCGGAAGCTCAGGACGAAGCAGGAGGAGCCGAGCGCGTGAAGAGCGAGACGCTCTCGACGTGCGGCGTGTGCGGGAACATGTCGACCGGCCGTGACCGCACGAGCTCGTAGCCGTACTCGTCGCGCAGCGTCTTCGCGTCGCCGGCGAGCGTCGTCGGGTTGCACGAGACGTAGACGAGCCTCGGCGCGCCGACCGAGCCGACGCGGCGCAGCGCCTTCCCGGCGAGCCCCGCACGCGGCGGGTCGACGACGACGACGTCGGGCGGCCCCGACCGCTCGAGCAGCTCCTCGATCACCTGGCCGACGTTCCCCGCGAAGAACGCGGCGTTCGCGACCGCGTTCAGCTCCGCGTTCTCGAGCGCGCACGCGACGGACTCCTCCGACACCTCGATCCCCCACACCGTCAGCGCGTCGCGCGCGAGCGTGAGCCCGATCGTCCCGATCCCGCAGTAGAGATCCCAGACCGTCTCGCCGCCCGTGAGCCCGGCCGCGTCGCGCGCGAGCGCGTAGAGCCGCTCGGCCATCGCCGTGTTCGTCTGGAGGAACGCGTTCGGCCGGACGCGGAAGCGCAGCCCGGAGAGCTCCTCCTCGATCCACTCCTCGCCCCAGAGGAGGCGCGACGGGAGGTTCGTCACCTCGGCCGGCGTGTCGTTCACCGACCAGTGGATCGAGCGCACCTCGGGGATCTTCCGCAGCACGTCGACGAGGTAGCCGGACTCGAAGCGCTCGCCGGGCGCCGTCACGAGCTGGACGAGCGCCTGGCCGGTGTTGCGGCCCTGGCGCACGACGAGATGGCGGAGGTAGCCGCTGCCGTCGGCCTGCGAGTACGGCGCGAGGCCTTCCTCGCGCGCCCAGTCGCGCACGGCGTCGCGGATCGCGTTGCCGGCGTCGTCGACGAGCCAGCAGCGGTCGATCTCGAGCACCTCGTCCCAGCGGCCGGCGCGGTGGAAGCCGAGCGCGACGCCGTCGTCCGCTGCGGTGAACGAGTACTCGAGCTTGTTGCGGTAGTGGTAGATCTCCGGCTCGCACGGGACGATCTCCTCGAGCGGCGGCTCCGCGAAGCCGCCGAGCCGGACGAGCGCGTCGCGCACCTGCGCCTGCTTCTGCTCGAGCTGCACCTCGTACGCGAGGTCCTGGAACCGGCAGCCGCCGCACGCGCCGAAGTGCGCGCACGCCGGCTCGACGCGGTTCGGCCCCGGCACGAGCACCTCGGTCGCCGTCGCCTCGGCGAAGCCGCGCTTGACCTTCGTCACGCGGGCGCGGACGCGGTCGCCCGGCAGCCCGCGGCGGACGAAGACGACGAAGCCGTCGAGGCGCGCGACGCCGTTCCCGCCGAACGCGAGCGACTCGACGTCGAGGTCGACCTCTTCGTCACGTGCGACGGGCGCGGCCACGTCCGCAGCGTAGCCGCGCCCCCGCTCCGTGGATCCCCCGATGCCGCAGCGAAGGCTCGGAGCGACGCTCACCGTGCCGCAGATCAATGCGGTCATACCGCTCTCGAAAGGAGTAGCAATGGCAACGATCGAGAGGGCGGCGACCTACGCTGCACCGGGCGAGTCCGGCTCCCCCGTCGAGCTCAAGGCCCGGTACGAGAACTTCATCGGCGGCCACTGGGTGGCCCCGGTGAAGGGCGAGTACGCCGACAACGTCACGCCGGCGACCGGCAAGCCCTTCACCGAGGTCCCGCGGTCGACCGTCGAGGACGTCGAGCTCGCGCTCGACGCCGCCCACGCCGCGAAGACGGAGTGGGGCGAGACGTCGACGACCGAGCGCTCCCGCGTGCTGAACCGGATCGCCGACGCGATCGAGGAGCACCTCGAGCTGCTCGCGGTCGCCGAGAGCTGGGACAACGGGAAGCCGGTGCGCGAGACGCTCGCCGCCGACATCCCGCTCGCGGCGGACCACTTCCGCTACTTCGCGGGCGTGATCCGGGGCGAGACCGGGTCGATCTCCGAGATCGACAAGGACACGATCGCGTACCACTTCCACGAGCCGCTCGGCGTCGTGGGCCAGATCATCCCGTTCAACTTCCCGCTGCTGATGGCGGCGTGGAAGCTGGCACCGGCGCTCGCCGCCGGCAACTGCACGGTGATCAAGCCCGCGAGCCCGACGCCGTGGTCGATCCTGACGCTGATGGAGCTCCTCGAGGACGTCGTCCCGCCGGGCATCATCAACGTCGTGAACGGCCCGGGCGCCGAGGTCGGCATGGCGCTCGCGTCGAGCAAGCGGATCGCGAAGATCGCCTTCACGGGCGAGACCGCGACCGGGCGGCTGATCATGCAGTACGCCGCACAGAACATCATCCCGTCGACGACGGAGCTCGGCGGCAAGTCGCCGAACATCTTCTTCGCCGACGTGATGGCGGACGACGACGAGTTCCTCGACAAGGCGGTCGAGGGCCTCGTGCTCTACGCGTTCAACAAGGGCGAGGTCTGCACCTGCCCCTCCAGGGCGCTGATCGAGGAGTCGATCTACGACGAGTTCATGTCCCGCTGCCTGAAGCGCATCGCGGCGATCAAGCAGGGCCATCCGCTCGATCCGACGACGCAGATCGGCGCACAGGTCTCCACGGCGCAGCTCGAGAAGATCGAGCACTACGTCGAGATCGGCAAGGAGGAGGGCGCCGTGCTGCTGATCGGCGGCGAGCGGGCCCACCTCGGCGGCGAGCTCGAGGACGGCTTCTACTACGAGCCGACCGTGTTCAAGGGCACGAACGACATGCGGATCTTCCAGGAGGAGATCTTCGGTCCGGTGCTGGCCGTCACGACGTTCAAGACGGAGGCGGACGCGCTCCGCATCGCGAACGACACGATGTACGGCCTCGGCGCGGGTGTCTGGACGCGCGACACGAGCAGGGCGTTCCGCATGGGCCGCGGCATCGAGGCGGGCCGCGTGTGGACGAACTGCTACCACCTCTATCCGGCACACGCCGCCTTCGGCGGCTACAAGGTGTCGGGCGTGGGCCGCGAGAACCACAAGATGATGCTCGACCACTACTCGCAGACGAAGTGCCTCCTCGTCAGCTACAGCCCGAAACCGCTGGGGCTGTTCTAGGAGAGCGATGCCGGACGAGATCGTCAGCGCAACCGACGCCGCCCGTGAGGAGCTCGCCGTCCTGCGCGAGCGGTTCGGGCCGCTGATGCTCTTCCAGTCCGGCGGCTGCTGCGACGGCAGCTCGCCCTTGTGTCTACGCGAGGGCGAGCTGGCCGTCGGGGCGAACGACCTCCTCCTCGGCGCGATCGACGGCGTCCCGTTCTACATCGACGTCGAGCAGTACGAGCGCTGGAAGCGGCCGTCGTTCGTCCTCGACGTCCGGGACGGCGCCGGCGACGTCTTCTCGCTCGAGGCGCTCGACCGAAAGCGCTTCGTCACGCACGCGCCCTCCTGCGCCGCCGGTTGATCCGCGGGCGGCCGGCGCGGCCGCTCTATCGTGGGGGCGTGGACCGGGCGCGCTTCCTCCGGCAGGCAGCCGCCGCGGGCGTCGCCCTCGCGGGCCTCGACGGCGTCGCACGCGCCGCCGCAGCCGCCGTGCAGAGCCCGAGAGGAGTCCAGCAGTTCGTCTCGCGGCCGGACCTGCAGCCGCCGGTCGTGACCGTCCTCACGCCGGGCGCGGGCCGCGCGGCACCCGGCTACCTCTTCCTCGCGCCGTCGTCGGGCCCCGGGCAGCGCGGGACGATGATCGTCGACGGCGCCGGCGAGCTCGTGTGGTTCCACCCGACGGTGCCGGACTCGTCGATGAACCTCCGCGTCGCGCAGTACCGCGGCCGGCCCGTGCTGACGTGGTGGGAGGGGCGCTCGGTGCACGGCCTCGGCGTCGGCACGCACCGGATCCTCGACCAGAGCTACGAGCAGATCGCGAGCTTCCCGGCCGGCAACGGGCTCGACTCGGACCTCCACGAGCTGATCGTCACGCCGCAGGGCACCGCGTACGTCACGGCGTACGACGTCCCGCGCATCGACCTCTCGAGCGTCGGCCACGGCCACGGCTACACGATCGAGGGCGTCGTCCAGGAGCTCGACATCGCGAGCGGCCGCGTGCTGTTCGAGTGGCGGAGCCTCGACCACGTGAAGGTGACCGAGTCCTACGCGAAGGTCGCGCCGCGCTTCGACTACTTCCACGTCAACTCGATCGACGTCGACGCCGACGGGAACCTCCTCGTCTCCGCGCGCAACACCTGGGCCGTCTACAAGATCGACCGGGGGACCGGCAAGGTGCTCTGGCGGCTCGGCGGGAAGAAGAGCGACTTCGCGCTCGGGCCGGGCGCGAGGTTCGCGTGGCAGCACGACGCGCGCCACCACGGCCGGACGAACGTCCTCACGCTCTTCGACAACGGCGCCGGGCCGCCGAACGTCGAGCCGCAGTCGCGCGGGCTCGTGCTCGCGCTCGACCGCACTCGGAAGCGCGCGACCCTCGTCCGCGCGTACACGCACCGCCCCCCGCTG
>Ga0335071_10006188_pt1 | contig 12355 bp, 11 predicted proteins | sample Lox_Sample_15_FD_206724 | JGI IMG/M metagenome (GOLD analysis project Ga0335071, IMG submission 206724) | Soil microbial communities from Loxahatchee National Wildlife Refuge, Florida, United States - Lox_Sample_1.5 | ecosystem: Environmental > Terrestrial > Soil > Wetlands | place: USA...
CAGTGTCGCCGTGCCGGAGCTGTTCGCGGTGGAGACCTATCCGACGCTGCACACCATGGTCTCGACCGTCACTGCGCAGCTCAGGCCGGCGACGCGCGTCGAAGCGATCGTCCGTGCGCTCTTTCCCTGCGGGTCGGTCACCGGGGCGCCCAAGATTCGCGCGATGGAGATCATCCGCGCGCTCGAGCAGAGTCCGCGCGGCGTCTATTGCGGCGCCGTCGGCCGCTTCGCGCCGGACGGATCGGCGAATTTCAACGTCGCCATCCGCACGCTCACCATCGCGGGCGATATGGGCCAGCTCGGCATAGGCGGCGCGGTCGTGCAGGATTCGACGGCGGAGTCCGAATATGCCGAATGCCTGCTCAAGGCGCGCTATTTCGAAGCCGGACGGCATCCAATCGGGTTGATCGAAACGCTGCGCTTCGAAGACGGCTTCACCCGGCTGGAGCGTCATCTCGACCGGATGCAGCGCTCGGCCGCACGTTTCGGTCTGCCCTTCGACCGGGACTCGGCGGCCGGGACGCTCGCGGGAGCAGTGCAGGGCGCACAGGGGCCGACGCGCGTCCGTCTCACGCTCGACGAAAGCGGTGCGTTCGCCTGCACGACCGGCGCCTTGGGCGCCGCGCCGCGGCACTGGACGTTTGCCGTTTCGCCGCATGCGGTGGACAGCGCCGACGACCTGTTGCAGCACAAGACGACGTGGCGCAGCTTTTACGACGACGAGCAGGCGCGGCTTGCCGCACTTGTCGGCTGCGACGAGGTGCTGTTCCTCAACGAGCGCGGCGAACTCGCGGAAGGCAGCCGCACCAACATCTTCGTCCGTCGCGACGGCGTGCTTCTCACTCCGCCGCTTTCCGCGGGCGTGCTCGACGGCGTGCTGAGACGCGAACTGATCGAGCGCGGCGCGTGCGTCGAGCAGACGCTCGCTCCGGACGATCTCGGCGGCGACGTGTTCCTGGGGAATTCGCTGCGCGGACTCATTCCGGCCAGCCTTTGTGCAGTGTCGGGGATTGCGCGCGGCGCCTGAGCGCTATTCGGCCGCCAGCGCGCACAGCTCTGCAAGCGATTCCGGCAGGACCCAACCGCCGACCTCGGCGAGACGACCTTCTCTCACATCCGCGTCGCACACTTCGGCGATGTCCCGCTGCTCAAATCGCTGGCGCAGTTCGCGTGCGGCGGCCTTACCGTCGAATTTCGGCTCGGCGAGACGGATTTCGGCGCCGACCCGCGCCGCGCGGTCCCGGTCTACGAGGTGTGCGAGCAGGTCGTCGTAAGGCGTGGGCGCATAGCGGCGGCCGAACAGGCGCGGAAGCGTCAAACCGAAAGCCACGGCGAACAGGGTGGCCGTTACTCCGCCGCCGATGAGCGCCGTCCGCCGGGAGACCCGCGTCTCGTTCATCGCATCGCCCTCTTCAGGTGATCGGCAAGACGCAACGTCAGGGCGACTAGGTTCATGGTCGGATTCGAGGCGCTGTAGGTCGGAAAGACGCCGCTGCCCGCGACGTACAGGTTCGAGATGCCGTGAACGCGCGCATTCGCATCGACGACGCCCTGCTTCGGGTCGACATGCATGCGCGTCGTGCCGAGGTGATGATCCCCCCAGTCCAGGGCCTGGACCCATTCGGCGCGCGTCTTGTAGTTGAGACGGATCATTCCGCTGCGCGCCGCGAGCAGCTGACGGCCCAGTTCCTTCATGGTCAGCCGATAGCGCGCGAAGTCTGCGTCCGACACGTGGTTGCTGAGCTTCAACCGCGGCATGCCGAGTGCGTCGCGCTCGCCGGTCAGCGTCAGCCGCCGTTCGGGATCGGGCTGCAGCTCCAGGCCGCAGCCGATGGAATAGGCCTTGGCGTTTCCGGCATCGACGCCGAGCGCCAGCGCCGTGGAGACGACGGCCGCCTTGCCGAGATCGTCGAGCTCGACGGCATTCTCGACCGTCGTCAGCGAACCCAGGACGTTGGCGCTGCGCTTGAACTCGTCGCGCGGGGCATAAGCGGGCCGCAAGATCGCGCCGTTCAGATTGTAGGCGTCGAAATAGTATCCGGCGATGTCGCCCGCGAAGGACACGAGCGTCGCCGTGTCGCGCGGAATCGGATGATCGGCGAAAAAGCGCCCGACCAGGTCGTGGCCGTTGCCGACACCGGCCGCGGCGACGTCGCTCGAGGCCAGCATGAGGCGTGCATTTTCCATGGCGCCGAGCGCCAGCACGGTCGTCGCCGGCTTCACCGAGAATTTACGTCCGTTGAGCGTGGCGACGTCGAAGTCTGCGAGGCTTGCCGCATCGTGCGCGAGATGCAGCCGCGTCGCGTTGGCGTGCAGAAACAGTTTGAGATTCGGGATGCGCCTTAAATCGTCCGCATAACGGTCGCCGAAGTGGGTCGGGAGTACGCTGTTGCGGGTCTTGCTGAACTGGAACCAGCTCGTGTAGACGCCGCCGTCGCCGAGCGCGAGGAGCGGCGCGACCGCCGACATCGGCTCGTCCGATGCGTCGTAGCTCCAGTGCCCCGCTTCGACGAGATCCTGCGCGCGTTTGAAATACGGCTTCAGTTCCTTGATCCCGAAGGGCCAGCCGGAATAGGGAACCCAGGAGCGCTGCTCGAAGTCGATGGCGTCGAGCGGCCGGCACCACCCGCCCCAATGATTGCTCCCGCCGCCGAGATATCGCATGCGCGAAGAATCCAGCGGCAGATAGGAGACTCCGGAAACCTTTCCGGCGTAGAGCGCCTGCGTCCTGGCGTCGAAATCCATGCCGCCGCTCTCGAACAGCATGATCTTCAGCGGCGTGTGCGCGAGCGCGAGGGCGAGCGATATCCCGGCGGGTCCGCCGCCGATGATCGCCAGGTCAGCTTGCAGGACGGTGCCCGACGGGATCGTCCGGGCGTCGATGAAAGCGCTCAAATCAGAGTTCCGTGTGCCCGTCAGACGTAGCGGACACGGTACAGGTACGGTTCGAACGTGTCTTGTCGCAATTGTCGCCGGACTGCAAGGCGGCCGCGCCCTGCATCGGCGTCCAGACAGCTGTCGCCGCCGTCACTTCCATCGCGCAACCGTGTTCGCGCAAGCACTTGCTTATGTTCACCATTGCCACAAACATCCGGCCCGCATTCCGGCGACATTTTGGGAGGCGAGATGCGCGCATTCCTTGTCCTGATCGCGACGCTCTGCGTGGCGGGGTGTTCCAATTCGGACTGGGCAAATGTCGTGACCTATGTCGGCGAGCAAAGCGGGTTCGCGGGCGATACAACGGCCCGGCCGGAACCCGCGGCCGCCGCGATGCCGCTCAACCCGCGCTGCCAGGACATTGCGACCGAGCGGGCCGCCGACACGGCCGAGCAGGGGTTCGATGAGGATACGCGCAACGCGGTCTACGAACGCGCCTATGCCGAGTGCGTCGCCTGGCAGGCGCGCGGCTCGGATGTCGTCGCGCGATAGGCTGGCGGACGCGCTGACTTTTTTCTCGTAACGTCCTGAACCGCTCTTCGGACTTTTCCGGCGTTGCGGGCGGCGGGCGGTGCCGAATTTCACCAGATGGCACCAGCGCGGGCGTGACGCGCGTGAGCATTGCAGCGGTGGCGCCTCTGCACCGACGTGGAGGACAGCGCCTATCAAGCCGCCAGCCTCGATCTGGTGATCTGGGTCTTCTGCCCGACCTGCGGGCATGCCAAGCTTACAGCGCCGCGGTGGACGCTAACCCAGTTGGAGGATGCACCTGACAAGCTCGAAGCGGTGGGCCGCCGAGTCTATTGCACCAAGCGCAACAGTGCCGGGGCCAAACTGAGCGCGGCACCTCGAAGCGTTGCGTTGAACGAGATCGAACTGGAGTTGCGGAACAGGAGGGACACTTATGAGATCACTTTCTGGACTGGCATTCGTAACGTTGACGTTCGGAGCAATAGTCTCCAGCGCTTCCGCCGGACCGGCAGAAGACGCCGCAATCGCGCCATTCAAAGCGTTTGTCGCAGGTATCAATGCCAATGACATCAAGGCCGCTGTAGCCCAGTGCGCACTGAACTCAACTGCTACCGATGAGCTTCCTCCGTATCACTGGACCGGAAACGGGTGCAAAGGTTTCGCCAACGCATTGTTTGCGGAAGTAAAAAAATCTGGCCAATTGGAGGAGTTGATGACGCTCGGTGCGCCAGTGGTGATAGATGTCGAAGGGCGCGCGGCTTACGCGTCCATTCCGGGCCACCTCACATTCAAAACCAAGGATGGTCATCCGGGCACCGAGGATGGCCTGTTCGCCGTGGTGCTGATTATGGCCCACGGTGAATGGAAGGTTTCGTCCTGGTCGTGGGCGACGGCGAAAATGTAGTCACCCAAAGGGGCGCGCGCGGGCCGTGATCGATTCAATTGTTCACCGATCAATTGCCGACGCAGAGGTGAGGCCAATCGGGCGTCTGCGCCAAAACGCGCGAACATTCGATTCTCGACTGGAAAATCTGGTGGAGCCAAGCGGGATCGAACCGCTGACCTCCTGCATGCCATGCAGGCGCTCTCCCAGCTGAGCTATGGCCCCGATGCCAGACCCGGCGATGGGGCGCCGGGGATCGTAGCGACGAACGTCTAGCGCTCGTCCTTTTCGATGTCAGCGTCGATGATGCCGCTGACGTCGTCATTTTCGTCTTCGTCGTCCTCGAGGAGCGAGTCGTCCTCGTCCTCTTCGTCGTCCTCGACGACGATGTCCTCTATGTCGTCTTCGTCGACGACCTGCATGCCGGTGCCTTCGGTCTCGTTCTCCTCGACGACTTCTTCTTCCTCGTCCTCACCCGTCGCGGTCACGCTGATCGGCGCTTCGTCGGGGATCGTCTCGACGATCTCCTCGGCGTCTTCGCTCTCCTCGTCCTCGTTCTCGGCGTCCTCGTCCTCCGTGTCGGCCGGCACGACCTGTGCCGCGACCGGTTCGGGCTGGCGCGGACGGCGCTGCTTATACAAAGCCTCGGGCTCGAACGTGAATGCGCATTTCGGGCACTCGATGGGGCGCTTCTGCAGGTCGTAAAAGCGCGACCCGCAGCTGGGGCACACGCGTTTCAGTCCTAGATCTGCCTTGACCAAGCTCTTGCTTCCCATAAAGAAAGGGTTGTGTTGGAAGGCGGGTCGTTTGCCACGCCTGCAACGGCCTGTCAAAGAGACTTTTGGGCTTGAAAATGCACGCTTCCGACACAGCCAGACCCATGAGATCGCGCCGGTCGGGCCCGCTCCGAGGCATTGCCGCGGTCCCGGGGGACAAATCCATCTCCCATCGCGCCCTGATCCTGGGGGCGCTGACGGTCGGCGAAACCCGCATTACCGGGCTTTTGGAGGCCGAAGACGTGCTGAATACGGCCGAGGCCATGCGCCGTTTCGGCGCCCAGGTCACGCGACACGGCGCCGGCGACTGGACGGTCTGGGGCAGCGGGGTCGGCGGCTGGTCCGAGCCCGAAAACGTGCTCGACTTTGGAAATTCGGGCACCGGCTCGCGCCTGGTGATGGGCGCGATGGCGACCACCCCGATCACTGCCGTTTTCACCGGCGACGAGTCGCTGCGCAGCCGGCCGATGGCGCGGGTGCTCGATCCGCTGCGCCTGTACGGCGCGAGCTACACGTCCCGTGCCCGCGGCTTGATGCCGGTGACGCTCACCGGCGCGCGCCAGGCGATCTGCGTCGATCATAAAGTGGCGGTCGCCTCGGCGCAGGTGAAGTCGGCGATGCTTCTTGCGGCGTTGGGCGCGCCGGGGCGCTCGCGCATCGCGCAGGACGAGCTGACGCGCGACCACACCGAGAAAATGCTCGCGGCGTTCGGCGCCGACATCGCGGTCGAGCCGCTTGCCAGGGGCGAGGCGATCCATATCACGGGCGAAGTGGAGCTGCGGCCCTGCGCCGTCGCAGTGCCGCGCGATCCGTCGTCGGCGGCGTTTGCGCTGGTGGCGGCGCTGATCGTGCCGGGATCGGACGTGCGTCTTCCGTCGATCCTGCTCAATCCCCGCCGCGCGGGTCTCATCCGGACATTGATCGAGATGGGCGCGGACATCGCGATCGAGAACGAGCGGATGAGCGGCGGCGAGACGATCGGCGATTTGCGCGTCCGCGCATCCAATCTCAAGGGCGTCGAGGTTCCACCCGAGCGCGCGCCGTCGATGATCGACGAATATCCGATCCTGGCCGTTGCCGCGGCATTCGCCGAAGGTAGGACCGTCATGCGCGGTCTCGACGAACTGATCGTGAAGGAAAGCGACCGTTTCAGCGCGATCGCCGATGGACTCAAGGCGTGCGGCCTCGCGATCGACATTGTCAACGACGGCAAGGACGCGACGCTGACCGTACACGGCCGCGGGACGCAGGGCGCTCCGGGCGGCGCGCGCGTCGCCACGCACATGGACCACCGCATCGCCATGTCGTTCCTCACGATGGGTCTTGCCGCCAGTAATGCCGTCTCGGTCGACGATGTCTCGATGATCGCGACCAGTTTCCCCGAATTCGAGCAGCTCATGCGCGGCCTCGGCGCCGACTTGCAGGCGGTGAACGCATGAGCATCGTCATCGCGGTCGACGGCACGGCCGCGTCCGGCAAGGGGACGCTCGCCAAGCGGCTGGCGCAGCATTTCAATTTCGCCCACATGGATTCCGGCGCGCTCTACCGCCTGACGGCGCTCGCCGTTCTCGAGGCCGACGGCGATCCGGCGAACGAGGCGGATGCGCTGCGCGGCGCGCGCACCATCGACCTGGCGCGCGCGGGCGATCCGAAAATCCGCAGCGACGTCGTCGGAAAAGCCTCGTCGCAGGTCGCCGCGATACCGGCCGTGCGCCGCGCGTTGCTGGAGTTTCAGAAATCCTTTCTCGCCCATCCGCCCGGCCGCAGCCATGGCGCGGTGATGGACGGCCGCGACATCGGCACGGTGATCGCGCCCGATGCGACGGCCAAGCTCTTCGTCGACGCCAAACCGGACATCCGCGCCCACCGTCGCTGGCTCGAACTCAAGAGTCTCGGGATCGACCGGAACGAGGCGGAATTGCTGGCCGAAATCGTCGCCAGGGACCATGCGGACCGCACCCGCGCGGTTTCCCCCCTGAAACAGGCCCCGGATGCAAGCTTGCTCGACACCAGCACTTTAGGTATAGACGCCGCGTTCGCGGCTGCTCTCGCCCTGGTCCAACCCAAGGTCGACAGCGCGCTCAAGGCACGCCACAGGGGTTAGGAGACCCGGCGGCCTCACCGAGCCACCTCGAACTTGACCGAAAACGCAACCGCCCGCGCGGCATGACGCCCGCACGGGAAGTCCATCGGCGAAAGCCGATCGGCACGAACGACCGAATTGGAAATACTGAATGGCTCGCCACGCCGCCGCAACCAAAGTTCACGAACACGCAAACGCCATTTCCTCCCCGAGCCGCGACGACTTCGCGGCCATGCTCGAAGCGAGCTTCGAGACCCAGTCGCCCCAGGAAGGCGCCGTCATCACCGGCACCGTCGTCGCCATCGAGAACGACTTCGCCGTCGTCGATGTCGGCCTGAAGACCGAAGGCCGGGTCTCGCTCAAGGAATTCTCCATGCCCGGCGTGCCGCCGACGATCTCAGTCGGCGACAAGGTCGAGGTCTATCTCGAGCGCGTCGAGAACGCGCTCGGCGAAGCCGTCCTGTCGCGAGACAAGGCCCGCCGCGAAGAAAGCTGGATCAAGCTCGAACGCGCCTTCAACGAGCAGACGCGCGTCACCGGCGTGATCTTCGGCCGCGTCAAGGGCGGCTTCACGGTCGACCTCGACGGCGCCGTGGCGTTCCTGCCGGGCTCGCAGGTCGATGTCCGCCCCATGCGCGACGTCGGTCCGCTGATGAACCAGCCGCAGCCGTTCCAGATCCTCAAGATGGATCGCCGCCGCGGCAACATCGTCGTCTCGCGCCGCGCCGTGCTCGAAGAGCGCCGTGCCGAGGAACGCACCAGCCTGGTCGCATCGCTGCAGGAAAAGCAGGTGGTCGAGGGCGTGGTCAAGAACATCACCGACTACGGCGCGTTCGTCGATCTCGGCGGCGTGGACGGCCTGCTGCACGTCACCGACATCGCGTGGCGTCGCGTCAGCCATCCGACCGAAGTTCTCTCGGTCGGCCAGACCGTCACGGTGCAGATCATCAAGATCAACCACGAGACGCAGCGCATCAGCCTCGGCATGAAGCAGCTCCAGACCGATCCGTGGGAAGGCGTCAGCGTCAAATATCCCGTCGGCGCCAAGTTCACCGGCAAGGTCACCAACGTCACGGACTACGGCGCGTTCGTCGAGCTGGAACCCGGCGTTGAAGGGCTCGTGCACGTCTCGGAAATGTCCTGGGTCAAGAAGAACGTCGCCCCGTCCAAGATCGTGGTGCCGGGCACCGAAGTCGAAGTCCAGGTGCTCGAGGTCGACTCCAACAAGCGGCGCATCTCGCTCGGCCTGAAGCAGACGCAGGACAATCCGTGGGAAGCGTTCCTGCGCGATCATCCGGTCGGCTCCACCATCGAGGGCGAGATCAAGTCGATCACCGAGTTCGGCCTGTTCATCGGTCTCGGCGGCGAGATCGACGGCATGGTCCATCTCTCGGATCTCTCCTGGTCCAAGGCGGGCGACGAAGCCGTCAAGGATTACGAGAAGGGGCAGGTCGTCTCGGCCAAGGTGCTCGACGTCGACGCGGAGAAGGAACGCGTCAGCCTGGGCATCAAGCAGCTCGGCGACGATCCGATCGAGAAGGCCGGTCCTGCCGGTTCGGCCCTCAAAAAGAACCAGGTCATCACGGTCACGGTCACCGAGGTCAACGATGGCGGCATCGAGGTTCAGCTGGCGGACGGCATCAAGGCGTTCATCCGGCGTTCCGATCTCGCCCGCGACCGCAACGACCAGCGCCCGGAGCGTTTCCAGGTCGGCAACAAGGTCGACGTGCTGGTGACGCAGGTCGACAAGTCGAGCCGCAAGGTCTCGGTGTCGATCAAGGCGCGCGAAATCGCCGAGGAGAAGGAAGCCGTCGCGCAGTACGGCTCCTCCGACTCCGGCGCCTCGCTCGGCGACATTCTCGGCGCGGCGCTCAAGAAGCGCGGCGGCAAGAAGGACGAGGAATAGCCGTCCGGTCGGACTATTTTCCGGAACGAGGCGCGCAGCGATGCGCGCCTTTTTTCGTTCCGCCGCCTGCTGTCAAACTGCTGACAGAAGGCTGTCAGCAGCACCCGGCTATCGTCCGTCTCCATGATGGAGAGGGCTGTGAGATACTCGTCGATCCTGTTCGGATTCCTGTTCGCCGCGCTGACGATCGCGGGCCGCTGGCCGGGTTAGGCGATGGTGGGCGCCTGTTCCCAGATGCCGTTGCGCGGCACGTAGATGCTCGCCGTCATCACATGGTCGACGGCATCGTCGCGCTGCCCGAGAGGCAGGAACATGGTCTCGATCCAGACGAAACGGGCGTTGCCCACGTCGCGGCCGATCGCGCCGCGATAGGCGATCGGAATGCGCTTGCGCACGACGATGTCGACGGAGCGTTTCAGAACCCCGGCAAAGCCGGGCGCGAACTCCATGACCTCGCTGAGGCGCTTGCCCTGATGGCGCGCGCCATAAGCCTGGATGTGCGCTTCGCCGATGATCCGGAATTCGTAATCGTCGCCGAGCACGCTGATCAGGCTGACGTTCTTGATGTTCCGTCCCATCGGTGCGGGCAGGACGTCCGCGCGCGCAGGCATGCGCCGCCCGCCGCGCCGCTCATTCCACACCGCATAGATGTCGAGAAGTTCGCGCGCCTCCATCTCGGACAGCGCGATCGCCGACACCGACGACTTGTCGGGCGTCCGCTTCAATTCGCTCGGTGAGGTCGTGACGTTCATGGCAGGCGCCGACGCTATGGGACGTGAGACAATGAGCCCAAGCGGTAATGGAAACGTTACCGCGATCTCTGAGAGTGTGTCTCATTCGTTCGCGGAGCGCGTGCGAGGCGCGGGCAAGCCGCGCACGAGCCGGTTCAATCCGGATCTGGCACGTGGCGCTCCAATTTCGCGTCCGGCCGAGCGGACGCACAAAGAGATGCGGGCGCCGCAGCTTCGGTGAACGGCAGATTGCGGACCTCCCGCGCGGCCGCCCGCCTTAACATCTCGTTATCCATGACGCCCGTAGAATTACCCTTAGTTTTCAAAGTGTGAACACGTGCGCCATGCCGAGTGAGCTGACCGCCGACAACCAGGGGCCGCTGCCGAGGGTTTCGGCATTCTACCTGTTGGCGCTGGCCGGCATGATCTTCGCCGCCAGCTGGGGCTGCGTCGTGTTGACGGCGCACACCGGACGCGTCGCCGCCATCTGGTTCGCGAACGCGATCCTCGTCGCCAGCCTGCTCAAGCACGCGCGGCGCGACTGGCCGCAGATGCTCGGCGTCGCCGCAATCGCCTATTTCGGCGCGGACATGCTCTCGCACGACTCGGCGCTGACGGGCGTCGGCCTGACGATCGCGAACGTCGTCGAGGTTCTGATCGTCGCGACGCCATTGCGCTGGTTCGGTTTCGACCGTGTCTTCAGCCGGACCGAAGTACTGCTCTTCTTCTACGCGCTCGTCATCGGCGTCGCGGTAACGTCATCGGCGCTCGTCGCGGCGGCGACCCTGCATCTCACGCTGGGCGCGCCGATGGCACCGGTGGCGCACGGCTGGTACGGCGCGGACGCACTCGGCCTGTGCCTGCTCGTCCCGTTCTTCATGTGCGTCAGGCTCACGGCGCTGAAGACTTTGTTCGACCGCGAGCAGATTGCCGGCACGGTGACTCTGCTCGCCTGCGTCGTCGGCGTCACGGTCGTCTGCATACTCCTGCCGCGATACTCACCCGCCTTCCTCTTCTTCCCCGTGCTGGTCCTGCTGACCTTCAAGCGCGGATTCGCCGGCGGCGCCGTCGGGATAACCATCGCCGCGAGCGCCTCCTTCACGCTCGTCTATCTGCACCGGGCATCGTCCTACGTCGCGCCGCATCCCATCGACGTGCAGGTTTCCATCGTCCAGTTCTATTACGCCGTGGTCGGCTTCACGATCATCATGGCAGGGTCCGCGCTCGACGATCGTCGGAAGCTCGAGCGCTGGCTCGCTGCGGCGGTCAAGCGCGCCGAAGCCTCGCGCGAGGAAGCCGTTGTGGCCAAGGACGCGGCCGAACGCGCCAACCGGGCGAAATCCAAGTTTCTCGCCAACATGAGTCACGAGCTGCGGACGCCGCTGAATGCAGTGCTGGGCTTTTCTGAACTGATCAAGGACGAACATTTCGGCGCCATCGGCGATCGTCGCTATCGCGATTACGCCGACCTGATCCACAGCGCCGGCAATCATCTGCTCGACCTCATCACCGACATCCTGGACATGTCGAAGATCGAGGCGGGCAAGTTCGAGTTGAATCGCGAGCGCGTGCCCGTGATCTCGATCGTGAAGGAGTGCGCCGACCTGATCGAGGAAAGCGCCGCCGGTGCCGGCGTTTCGCTCACCATCGACACGGCAGGTGCGCCGCGGGACGTCCATGCCGACCGCAGGGCGCTCAAGCAGATCCTGCTCAATCTTTTGTCGAACGCCGTCAAGTTCACGCCGGCAGGCGGCGCCGTCACGCTCAGGGCGCGGAGCGCCGGCACTTTCTGCGCCTTTGAGGTCGAAGACACCGGAATCGGCATCGCCGCGGAAGACCTCCAGCGGCTGGGCAATCCCTTCGTCCAGCTCGGTAACAATGACGGCAGCAAGCCGGGCACCGGATTGGGTTTGGCCCTGGTGCGGGCCCTGTCGGAAATGCATGGCGGCGCCTTCAAGGTCGACAGCCTGGAGGGACACGGCACGACGGCGACCGTCACGATCCCGCTGGCCGCGCCGCAAGCGGCAGCCGCCTGACCCGCTCCGATTCGGGGGAAAACCCCGGAAAAGCACAGATGGGCGGTCGGACGCGCATCGGAAGGGCCGCCGAGGTCCCCTTGATGACCCCGTCGCGTGCACGGCGCCGTTGTTCTGGGCGGATGGGGTATCGCCCGGGCCGACCCGGCGTTAGCCATGTCTTCCAAAAAAACACTGATGTTTCAGTGGCTTCGATTGACGCGCCGCAACGGTTTTGTCACAGTTGGGTGAACCGGCAGGGGATTCTGCTGACCGGTTGAGGCGATTTCCCTCAGGGGCCGGGGATGATCAAGTCCGAGTTGGTTGCACGTCTAACCGCACGCTATCCGCATCTCTACCACCGCGACATCGAGCGCATCGTCTCGACGATGCTTGATGAGATTACGAAGGCGTTAGCTGCGGGTCATCGCGTCGAACTGCGCGGCTTCGGCGCGTTTTCGGTGAAGGTCCGTCCTGCACGTCAGGGTCGTAATCCGCGCACGGGCGAGCCGGTGTCGGTGGACGAAAAACGTGCGCCTTTCTTTCGCACAGG